>ERZ1034976.225-NODE-225-length-53319-cov-24.508561_pt1 | contig 53319 bp, 49 predicted proteins | sample MGYA00520623_ERZ1034976 | MGnify/ENA primary metagenome ERZ1034976 (study PRJEB33766, sample SAMN09781774) | gut metagenome | biome: gut microbiome | host: Homo sapiens | place: Madagascar | study: EMG produced TPA metagenomics assembly of the PRJNA485056 data... | reverse complement strand
GCACTTGGCTCTTTTTATATAGATTTGTAATTTACACCATTATATAGACTTTATCACGGCAGCTCTGGGGTTATCTACCCTTTTCGCCTGATTTCCCCGATTTGGGTAGAGATTTCCAACCGGCGGCTCTGGGTTTCTCTACCCTTTTCGACTGATTTCCCCGATTTGGGTAGAGATTTCCAACAAGCAAGCTCGGGATTCTCTACCTTTTCAGCTGTTTTTCGCTATTTGGGTAGAGATTTCTAACCGGCGGCACTGGGATTTTCTACCCTTTTCGACTGATTTTCGCTATTTGGGTAGAGATTTCCGAACGGCGACACCGGGATTCTCTACCCTTTCGGCCGATTTCCCCGATTTGGGTAGAGATTTCCACAAAAAAACAGGCAGGCTCATCATAAGACCGCCTGCCTGTTGTTCTTCTGTTACTAATTTCAATCATTTTTACCAATCTGATGACAATAATTCTAAGTCAATATTTTTACATCCATATCCAATAATTTTTATTTTATTAAGGCCTCGCTTCAAGGATACTGTTTTCACAATATCCTCCTCTACACAATCATCCGGAGTACATTCGATTATTGTGGTAACATGCCCATCTCCATCTACGTGGACGATTTTAACAGTGCCTTCCGATAAACTTAGTTTTATTTTGATATTAATCTCTTCATCATCCTCAAGTGTTTTTGTCCATAAAGTTTGACGGCCATCAAACTTTTTCACTTCTAAAGAATAACCATTATCTATCGGATTAAAAACAGAGTTTTCTTTTGAATATCTGTCTTCTGCCGCAGCAATCTTATTTGTGTCATAATACTCTTTTTTAGCAAATGCACTACTGCATCCTGTCAATATAACCATTATGATTCCCAATAACAAAAATGTTTTATACCTACCCATACTATGCTTAGCACCTCCGTAAACTACAATTTACCAGTTCAATACTGTTATTAATAGTACAATATGGTTTGTATAACAAATATAGCATAGTTATTTTCATTGTGATGATATAATAATTGCAATTTTCGACAGATTGTATTACAAAAGGATACGAAAGATTTAACATTGATATGATTAGGAAAAAATGATAAAACAAAATACGCACCTACCAAGTATATAAAAACGCTATATAAATCAGATTTTAATTTTTCATGTCTATAATTAACAACATCATAATAAATTTCTTGTTCGAGCCGTCCAAAGGAGTTTTCCTTTACAGAAATGTGAGTATGCTTTAATTTGTTAAGTTCAGCACCTGTTATGATGAAAAGTTTTCTATATGAAATATACGTTTACTCTGTTATTCCGCAAAATACTGTATTGGATTAGGGAAATGACTAATATAACATAAATACCATCTTCCGTCTATTTTAATAACTTCAAAGATTTCTTCACCAAAATCATCGTGATATTTACATTCAACTAAAGCACACCGTTCTAATTTTATATTACAATTGTATTGCGAATTTATTTCATTCTCTATATCTTCAAATTCAATGCTGCTTCGTCTTATAATATCAAAAGAAATATCTCCAACCTTGTTATGAAATTCTTCCATCGACTTATTAGACAAGGCAGGTAATTGTTTCTGCATAAACTCTGGGAAACATTTTATAATTGCTTGACTATCAGTATTATTAATTGCTCTCGTTAGTCTTTTGAATAAACCATCTATAGTTTTACTTCCATTATTTCCCTTAATAATAAATATTCAAATTATAACACACATACATATTACTACTATTCCAACAATTTTACTTTTTTTCATTGTTATACCTCACAGTTATTGTTAGCATCTACTATATTCAGCTCCCTATGAAAATTAATTAAACTTGATTCTCTGAATCTTGCAGTTCTGTCAACACGTCCTTTATTTGCTACTCGAATATAGGATTCTATATATTCTATTGCCTCTTTTTCAATAGTTTCATAATTGTTTTCTATTATTTTTATTTGGCTATTACTTATTTTGGGAATATCAAATCTGATATAATTTATATTATTTATTATCATTATGTAACGATAATCCAACCCTGCTTTTGGTTTACTCAGACTTGGAACAGAGAATCCTATTTTACCAAATTTTCTATTTGGTTCACCTAGGTTTTTTCTTAATGGGATAAGAACAGAATTATTATTAAATTGAATATTTAAGCATATATGAGTACGAATATTATATTTCGACGAATCAGCAATGTCTAGAATTTTTATCAACGTTGGATTATCAATATAATATTGTTCCGTTATATAACAGTATTGTATATCCGACATTTTATCTCCTAGCAAAATAGGAAGCATTACTGCTTCCTATTAGATACAAAACAATTTTTCGATTTTTTATTAGCCAGGTGACATCGAGAAACCCCTCGCAATATTGTCAGGTTATTTTTAGCCAGACGCTCCTGAACTACGTCTCAAAGATAGAGAATATTTTTAATCTCCTACCTATATTGTATACAATTAAGGTAAAAACTCATAGTAGAAAATCTTATGAATTTTGCTATATATTTTGTGCAATATTACCTATTACTGAATTTAATATATAAATGAGTAATGCGTTATTCTCCCTTCCAAGCCATTTTCCAACTTTGAGGCAGGCGGCGTCTTATCTTCCCGTAAATTACAGATTACTGAGGTTTTCAAAACGTGGAATCTTCTTGGCTGTTGTCATCTTCTTGATTTTGTCTTCTTTCTCTTTGTCAAGGTCACGTTCCTCGTCTTTGTAGCATTTGTTGTAAATCCTGATGCACACATAAGTGATTGCTGCAACAACAACTGCAGTTGCTATAAGCTGGACAATAACGTTAATAACTTTACGCTCTGCCATATACTGGATTGCTTCAATGACTATATAGCTGCCAAGTACCATTCCGTAATAACCCTTGTGGATTTTTTTCTGGTATGCAGCATACATAGGAATGGTTATTGCTAACTGGTATATGACAAAAAGAACTGCAACAATAGTGAGCATTACTATGGCGGATGTCTTATAGCCGATAAGTTCCATTGCACTGTCTAACATTTTGGTAGCTGCCTCCTGGTCTTTGGCGCCACTGACAAGTGTCTCAAGTCCGCTTCTGTTAATAATTATCATAGGCGACACAAGCTGGAAAAGTGAGGACATTGTGAATACTGCCTGTGTGTAAGCAATACCCTGTCCGAAAGAGAAGCCCTCTCCGAAGCTTTTAAGCCTGTAGGCGAAAACCTTGTTGGCAAGCATCCTGCCCAGAACCGCAAGAAAAGCCGTTGACAATGTATATACGATAATAAAAGCCGCCGTGGACACAATTACTTTATTGGCGGAATCTGCATACTTCTTAAATGGCGAATATACAAAGATAAGATTAATGAGCAAGGAAGGAGCAAAATAATTAAATGAAATGTAGGTGATCACACCTCCGAGTACGCCAAAGCCATTACCCTTCTGTTTCTTCCTAATTAAAATAATCGTTGCTATAACAAAAGCAAGAATCACGACAAGTCCTATGATACCTGCTGCAATTTTACCATTTGGGACCTTGGCAGTCATATCGTATCCTTCGTATGAAATTGCCTGGGTTACCGATTCTAATGTCTCATTCTGCATAAAAAATATCTCCTTAACAATGTAAAAGCCCTGCCAATCTGACAGGGCTAATCATAATCCTACTTGAATGACAATATACTTTTTGACAAAATATAAATATATATATAATTGAAAAAGGCACACTGTAAACTTGTTGATTATCTTATGTGCTGCAGTTAATTAAATAACTTTAACATTAACTGCCTGTGGTCCCTTAGCTCCATCGGCTACTTCAAATTCAACCTTCTGGCCTTCTTCGAGCTTCTTATGACCATCCATAACGATTCCTGAGAAATGAACGAAAACATCCTTGCCATTCTCATCAGAAATAAATCCAAACCCTTTCTGGTCATTGAACCACTTTACTGTACCCTTGTTCATCGTGATACCTCCAAAAATTATAAAAGTTGTCTTATAAAACGACACTATAAATCTAACACACAAGGAACTATAAGTCAAACTAATTTCTTTAGCTCATCCACTGTAAAATTGTATGCCTTGTTGCAGAAATGGCATTTAACCTCTATAGGCTCATTGTCCGCAATAATGTTGTCAAGCTCTTTTCTGCCGATTGCGATGAGTGCTTTTGATACACGCTCCTTAGAACAGTTGCAATGGAACCTGACAGGCATTTTATCAAGAATCTCAGGGTCAAGTCCGCCGAGAATAAGATTAATTATGCCCTCCGGGTCAAGTCCGTTCTCAAGCATTGAAGTGACGGATTTTATTGTGGAAATTTTCTCTTCGACAATTGATATTGTCTCCTCCGTTGCGTCAGGCATAAGCTGGATAATAAAACCACCCGCGACATTGACGGTATTGTCTTTTGTCATAAGAACACCAAGTCCTACGGAGGACGGTGTCTGCTCACTTGAGGCAAAATAATAAGTTAAATCCTCTGCGATTTCCCCACTGATAAGCTCGCAGGTGCCGGTATACGGCTCTTTAAGTCCCAGGTCTTTGATGACTGTAAGAAGTCCCACTCCGAGGGAACCGCCAACATCAAGTTTGCCTGCGGCATTGGCAGGAAGTATTACATTAGGGTTGGCTGCGTAGCCCTTTACATTGCCTTTTGAATCGGCAGTAACAAGGTAATGTCCCACAGGACCGCTGCCCTCTGCTTTAATTGTAAGGACATCCCTGTCGCCCTTCATCATGCTTCCCATCATTGCTCCCGCTGTGAGAAGTCTGCCAAGTCCCGCCGTTACGACAGGACTTGTGTTGTGTGCCTGTCTTGCGGCCTCAACTGTATTTTTTGTATATGCGGCAAACGCCCTGACCTGGCCGTTAGCTGCGATTGCTCTTACTAAATAATCTTCCATATTTCATACCATCCTTAATTGTACTGTAAAACATAGTAAACCCTGTCCCTTGAAAAATCAATGGGGGAGTTAATGTCCTCCGATAAAGCATCCTTTACCGTAAATCCTGCCTTTGCCGCGCACTCCCTTATATCGGTGCCGGTAAAAACATGCTGTGTGTGTTCTTCCTCGTAAAGCTTATATTTTCCCATGCTTTTAATAAAAAAACTAAGGTAATAAAAGTTATCCCCCGTCTCTTTATCAAATTCGTTTTCCCAATAATATCGTCCGAAATTTCTTTCGTCCGAATAGATATTATCTCCAAGCTTTTCATAAAAAGTTTCCGTTTTCAGATCAAAAATAAAAATGCCGCCCTTTTCAAGATGTTTTCCAACACTTAGAAACGTATTATACATATCATCATTATTTGAAAGATAATTCATGGAATCACATACGCTTATTACAACATCAAATTTTTTTCCAAGGTTAAAATTTCTCATGTCCGAACAGATGTAGGAAATTCTTTTCCCGAAAGGCTTTTTCTTCGCAACTTTTATCATTGCTTCTGACAAATCAAGCCCGGTAACTTCATAGCCGTCTGCTGCCAGAAGTGCCGTAAACCGTCCCGTACCGCAGCCAAGCTCAAGAACTCTGTGACATTGTATATTCCTGCGCTCCATATATGCCTCTATCCCGTCAAGCCAGTCCACATAAGGGATGTCATTCATAAATACATCATAAACTTTTGCAAAAAAAGAATATGCTTTCATAAAACCTCCATACTTGATTAATCCGTCCTTATAATCTATACTGTTTTTAACAGATTTATAAGGTGGAAAAATTATGCAACACTCAAATTTAATACAGATTATACGCCGGCAGCACCTGCCACGGCTTGTTTTTCCGTTAATTATGATTATTGTATCAGTTGTTTTTATAATAAGCAATCCTTTTAAAAAGGCTCTGACACCCCATACTGTGGATTCGTTGGATGCAATTGATTCCTTGTATGAGAACGGCGAAGAATACATAAAGTGTACAATAGATAAAATGTACTACACGGGATATGATTATATAAAAGGCAACAAGAAAAAAGCAGGTATATACTATACCTTCTATAATGGAATCTGCTACTACATCATATATCCAACAGGCTCAACCGATAAAGGTACTCCTGCAATAATTGATGGTGCAACATTTCCTGCAAAATTGCAGCATTCCGAACCGATTTACGATGATCTGGTGAGAAATATTTCAGAAATGGTTAATTTTACCGAGGACGGACTCAAATCCGTAAGCTGTGATTTATTCATAAATTCATACGCTTACAATACCAACTACTCCCGGTTTATGATAATCGGATTTATGATAATTGCGCTTATAGCTCTTATTTTCTTAATCCTGCTTATTATAGCTGCAATTAATCCTAATTACTCATCGCCTGTAAGAACACTTAAGAAATATGGAGATTACAAAACATTATTTGCGATTGCCGTCACAGAATACGATACGGCGGTAGCTGTTGGACGTAAGAATGTATTTATTACCGATACATTTCTGATAATTATTACCAAAACCGATACGGACATTATTCCGCTTGAAAATATAACATGGGTATACGATTATAACGAAGTCTACCATAAAAAAGGCAACACCATCATGTATCATCCATTATGTATTGTAACGGATATTAAAAAGGTATATAAGATACGACATGTTTCCGAAAAAGGCATTGATTCCATTGTCAATACCCTTTTAAGCAGATACCCTGAAATAATGACAGGCTGCAATAACTAATCCACATAAAATACCGCTGTAAGCATAATCTGACTGTATCATGCCTACAGCGGTTTTCTTTATTTTACTATTCCGATTAAATCATTAATATCAGAAACGCCTTTATTTACCATATATTTTTCAATACCTTCAATAACCTCAAGTGTTGTACGAGGGTTATGGAAATTGGCTGTTCCTATGGATACTGCGGTGGCTCCTGCAAGAATAAATTCAAGTGCGTCCTCTGCCGTGGCGATTCCGCCCATACCGATAATAGGTATTTTAACCGCATTGGCTACCTGATATACCATTCTTACCGCAACAGGTTTAACTGCAGGTCCTGAAAGGCCTCCGGTCTTATTGGCAACCGCAAAGGTCTGTCTGGTAATGTCTATTTTCATTCCTGTAATAGTGTTTATAAGTGAAAGCACATCCGCTCCGCCGGCTTCTGCTGCTTTGGCCATTTCGGTAATGTCCGTAACATTAGGGCTTAACTTCATGATTACGGGCTGTTTTGCAACATTTTTTATTGCTTTTGTAATGTGCTCGATATTGGCTGCATTTTGTCCGAAAGCAATTCCACCTTCTTTGACATTCGGGCAGGAAATGTTAATTTCAAGCATATCCACAGGTTCACCTGCAAGTCTTTCCACAACCTCAACATAATCTCTTTCGGATTTACCGCAGACATTCACAATTATTTTGGTATCGTATTTCTTAAGGAAAGGAATATCTCTCTCACAAAATACATCTATACCCGGATTCTGAAGCCCGATTGCGTTAATCATTCCACCGTAAGTCTCAGCAATTCGTGGTGTAGGATTGCCGGGCCAAGGCACGTTTGCAACGCCCTTTGTTACAACGGCTCCTAATTTGTTAAGGTCAACAAATTCGCTGTATTCCATTCCTGAACCGAAAGTTCCTGAGGCTGTCATTACCGGATTCTTAAGTTCTACACCGGCAAGATTAATTTTAGTATTCATTAAAGATCAACCTCCTTGGCATTAAATACAGGACCATCCTTGCATACTCTGGCATTGTGGACTTTTGAGTGGTCATCAATTCCGGTTGTCTTACATACACAGGCAAGACACGCGCCGACTCCACATGCCATTTTTTCTTCAAGGGAAATATATGCTTCGATATTATTTTCCTCGGCATAAGCCTTTATGCCACGAAGCATAGGTGTAGGTCCGCAGGCATAAATAATATCGCCCTTGATACCGTTTTCCCTGATTGCATCTATAACGGTTCCCTTGGTTCCGATACTTCCGTCATCACTTGCAATCGTAAGATTACCGTATGCTTTAAGGTCATCTGTAAGGAAAGTGTCACTGTTTCTGTAACCTGCGACAATCTCAGGTTCACCGCCCATTCTCCTTGCAAGTTCAAGCATTGGAGGAATTCCTATGCCTCCACCGATAAGAATGGCTTTTCTGCCCTCTTTAATAGGAAAACCATTACCTATAGGTCCGAGGATGTGTATGGACTCTCCTTCTTTATATGTAGAAAATTCCGTAGTTCCGCCACCAACAACCCTATATACTATTCTAAGTTTCTGCCCTTCTGTCTCACAGATGCTTATAGGTCTTGGAAGCAGCTTTGACGCATCCTTGGTATACACGGAAATGAACTGGCCCGGTACTGCCTTTTCTGCAATATTGCTTGTCATAATCCACATATCAAATACGCCGTCAGCTATTTTTTTCTGGCTGATAACCTTTGCGTTTTCTTCAAATTTCATATCATTAACCTCTTGCTGTATTGATATCTTCTATCATATCAAGTGTTGCCTGTCTTGACGCATCTGCGTAATTAAGGCTGCCGAAAGAAGCGTATTTTTCCTGCTTATATGCACAGATAATACCTCTTGAGCTGTTTACAATTGCACCAAGACCGTCCTCGTTAAAATAATCTACAAGGTCTTTGCCTTTGCCGCCCTGTGCACCGTAACCCGGTACAAGAATAAATGTCTTTGGCATGAGTTTTCTAAGTATTTTACCCTGTTCAGGATATGTGGCACCTACAACGGCACCCACATTACTGTATGAATCTCCCATACATTCCTGTCCCCATTTATCAACCTGTTCGCCCACAAGTTCATAAAGTGGTCTTCCGTCTACAAGTCGGTCCTGAAATTCTCCGCTTGATGGATTAGAAGTCTTAACAAGTACAAAAATACCCTTGTCATTCTCTTTACATACATCTATAAAAGGCTTGATTCCGTCACTTCCAAGGTATGGATTAACAGTTACAAAATCTTCATCAATAGGAGTATATGTCCTGCTTCCTACCGTAACTTTACCGATATGTCCTACCGCATAGGCTGTGGAAGTCGAACCGATATCGCCTCTCTTGATGTCACCGATAACAACAAGTCCTTTTTCATGGCAGTAATCAACAGTTCTCTTAAATGCCGCAAGTCCTTCAATACCAAACTGCTCATACATGGCAATCTGTGGCTTGACTGCAGGAACAATATCATAAATATTGTCTACAATTCCTTTATTATACTCAAATACCGCCTCGGCAGCACCTTTAAGTGTCTCGCCGTATTCATCATAAGACTTTTTAAGGATATGCTCAGGAATATAAGAGAGCATAGGGTCAAGACCTACTACAACAGGTGCATTTGTTTTCTTGATTTTTTCAACTAACTGGTTAATCATATTTTGTTCTCCTTGTATACTATTTTACCGCCTACCATGGTAAGCATTACTTTTCCTTTAACTTTCTTTCCGTCAAAAGGAGTGTTGTGCCCCTTTGATACGAAATCTTTTCTGTCAATGACAAATTCTTTATCTTTATCCATTATTGTAATATCAGCAACTGCTCCGGGTAAAAGAGTTCCTCTGTCGATACCGATTACTCTTGCGGGATTGTAACTCATCTTCTCTGCCATCTGCATAGGAGTAAGAACTCCGCCGAGCACAAGCTCTGTGTATGTAAGGCAGAGACTTGTCTCAAGTCCTGTTATTCCAAACGGAGCCTCGCTTATAGGCTTTTTCTTTTCTTCGTCAGAATGAGGGGCATGGTCTGTTGAAATTACATCCATGATGTTATCTTTAAGACCTTTTTTAAGAGCCTCCACATCTTCACGTCCTCTTAAAGGCGGGTTCATCTTGTAGTCTGCATTATCGTAAGGAATGTCTTCATCACATAATGTAAAGTGGTGAGGGCATACCTCTCCGGTAACATCTATGCCGTCCTCTTTGGCAATTTTTATCATCTTAACACTGTCTTTGGTTGAGCAATGACAGAGATGAAGCCTGCAGCCTGTTTCTTTAGCTAAAAGAATGTCTCTTGCCACAATCACATCTTCAACGGCATTGGTTATTCCCTTAATTCCCAGTTCTTCTGATTTGGCACTTTCATTGAGGGCACCGCCGTTTACCATATTCTTATCTTCACAATGGGCTAATACCACCATTCCGCAGTCAGCGGCACGATACATAGCCTCTCTGTATACTTCTGCGTTCATAACTGATTTGCCGTCCTCGCTTATTGCGACAACGCCCTCTTCTCTTAAAGCTTCCACATCAACAGGAACTTTTCCCTCCTGTCCCATGGTAACGGAAGCTACCTGAAGTACATTGACTACGGCATCTCTTTTAATTATATCATTAACCTTGCGCACCATTTCCACACTGTCAATTACCGGCTTTGTATTAGGCATAGGAAGAACGGTTGTCACGCCTCCCCTTGCTGCTGCAAGAGAGCCTGTTTTTATTGTCTCTTTGTATTCAAAGCCCGGTTCCCTGAAATGAACATGAAGGTCAATAAGTCCCGGCATTACATAACACCCTGCTGCATCAATAACGTTGTCTATTTCATCATGGCTGTCATTATCAACGGCTGCGATTATTCCGTCTTTTACCACGATGTTATATATGCCGTCTTTGCCTGATGCAGGGTCAAGCACATGTCCGTTTTTAATTAAATATAAACTGTTGTTTTCCATGTATTAAGTCCTCTATTTTAAAAATCCGTTTACTATCTGTTCCTCTGCTTCAGCCTCTGTTAATCCCAATGTCATTAATTTAATGAGCTGCTCTCCTGCTATTTTACCGATAGCTGCTTCATGTATAAGACTTGCTTCAACGGAATTGGCAGTTATCTCAGGAATTGCCTTGACAGAAGCATTGTCCATAATAATGGCATCACACTCCGAATGTCCGGCACACTCATTATTTCCGTCTATCTTGGCATAAAATACCTGTGTGGAATCATTCTTTGCAACCGAACGTGATATAACGTTGGTACTTGAACCTTCTCCGTTAAGTTCTACCTCAAAGCTTGTCTTTGCATATTGTTTACCATGGGTCATTATCTTTTCCTTAACAATAAAAGCTGCCCCATCTCCTAACCTGCCCTTGGTAATTCTGTCAGTGGAATCTATTCCTTTAATCTGGGTAGTTTCCATTTCCATATATCCGTTTTCGTCAATATCAACAACCGTGGTAGGGTTCATAATTCTCAAACCATTGCCATCACCCTCGCCATAGTGTTTTTCCACATATCTGACCCTGGCATTTTTGCCGATATGAAATGTATGAATTCCGTCATGTGATGATTTCTTATCCCCGCCGTTATGGATTCCGCAGCCTGCCACAATTAACACATCACTTCCTTCTCCTACATAAAAATCGTTATATACGAGGTCGTCAAGTCCTGTCTGGCTTAAAACAACAGGAATGTGGACACTTTCGTTTTTGGTTCCGGGCTTGATAATAATGTCTATTCCCGGCTTGTCCGTTTTGGTTACTATATCAATATTGGATGTTGTATTTCTTCCTGCTGCCACTCCATTTACCCTGAAATTATAAGCACCTGCCGGCACTTCATGGAGTCCCGCAATTTCTGCAAGCAGATTTTTCTGTATCTGGTCCATATTACCTTGCCTCCATTTTCTTACATGATTCTTTTGCATTACCGCTGCCAAGCAGAGTTGGCAACATCTCATGTCCGCCTGAAGCTGCCACTTTGCCATCAGCAATTACTATAATACGGTCGGCAATGTTAAGTATTCTTTCCTGATGGGAAATTATGATAATTGAACCCTTGGTCTCTTCATGCATCTTTTCAAAAACATCAATAAGATTGTTAAAGCTCCAAAGGTCAATTCCTGCTTCCGGCTCATCGAAAATCGATACAGATGTTCCTCTTGCAAGAATCATTGCAATCTCTATTCTCTTAAGTTCGCCGCCTGAAAGGCTCGCATTAACTTCCCTGTTAATGTATTCCCTTGCACAAAGTCCCACTTCCGAAAGGTACTCACAGGCTTTGCCCGCATTGATAGGCTCGCCTGCGGCAAGAGTTATAAGATCTTTTACGGTTATTCCCTTAAATCTTACCGGCTGCTGGAATGCAAAACTGATTCCTTTTCTTGCCCTGTCAGTAATTGACAGTTCTGTAATATCTTCGCCGTCAAGCAGGATCTTACCCGATGTAGGCGTAACAATTCCTGCGATTATCTTCGCAAGTGTTGACTTTCCGCCGCCGTTAGGCCCTGTTATCGCCGTAAATCTTCCATCTATTTTAAGGCTTATGTCTTTAATAATTTCTTTGTCTTTGCCTTCTTCATCAACCTGATATGATATATTTTGTAATTCTAACATATATTTCTTTTCCTTTTTCTGTAAAGTCTATACAGTTTTGATTATTTTATCATTATTTTGTCAGAGTATTCAACCTATTTTTACAGCTGAAGGGCCAACATATAATCCTTCTTTAAAGTATTCACCGGAATATCTGATTTTATCTGCATTTTTAAGGATATTGCCTGTTACGGTTCCTCCTGTGACAATTCTTTTTCCATTCTCATCAGATATCTCGGCAAGTCTGAACTCACCGCCAAAATCGCCTGTAAGCGGATCCATCTGGAAATCGGAGAAGTTCTTTACCAGAATGTATTTTCCGTTAAGAAGTCTGTCCATTGGTTCGCCGTTACATACACAATGTAAATTCTCGTACATTCCTATATACGGTCTGTTAAGATATGACAAGTGCATTACATTGCCGTGGATGTTTTTGACAATACCGTGTTCTATTATCATACGGGATCCGGTTTTAACGCCCTCTGCACTGTACGGATATTCCGGCACCCCCTCTATGCTTATATCGGACATAATATCATAACCTTCTTTGTAATCCGAATATCCGGGATATACATACGCTGCATTGCTTCTCATAAGGTAGAATTTCAGAAATTCCTTAACATAGGAATCCGTAAGCACAATGGGATAACCTGAATAATCTGCCGGACTTCGTTTTGCCGATTCTCTTTCAACTGCCAGTTTAAGCTGTTTTGCGCACTTTTTTCTGATGCTTTCTTTTTCCATGTCATAATAAGAAAAATCAGCATACAGTTCCACATCATTCTCTTTTTTGCATTGGACAACAAATTCGCCGGTTATTTTTCCTGATGTATAAGATATATCGGAGCCTTTTCCGGTTATTATATTTACAGTCCTGGTTTCTCCAAAAAATTCAGCTGAATTAATAAAGGCATCCTTAACTTCATCCTCGGCAGAATAAAGAGCCTTCGCCATTTCAATAACGCTTTCACAGCCGTCAAATACTTTTTCCGTATTTTTATCGATTACTTTTTCAGGCAGCCTGTAATATGGATTTTTCACATAAAGAGCGGATTCCCACGCACTTTCTATAAGTTCCCTTATCTCATCCCCATCCATTCCCGGATATAAGTACACATCTGAATTTCCGAGATATTCTGTACCATTTTCCTCGAAATTCCTGTAAACGCGCAGTCTTATTTCCCTTACTTCCTTGTCTCTTGTCATATCAAGACGATGTTTTACAAAATACATCTCAAAGGCTTTTCTATGCTCGTCATAAATATTGTAATCAACTATATTCAGTTCGTGAAGTATTTCAACTATTTCTGATACCATTTCAATTACCCCAGTTCTATTTCTGCTTTAATATAAGGGCCTCCGTCGGATACTTTAACCCATTCCTTATAACCTTTTCCACAATATCCGCCTCCGTTAAGTTCAGGAGTTTCTGACATCATTGATATGGATTTTAATAAATCCGGAACATATCCGCTAAGCACAACCGGAGAAAAGATTCTGCCCGTAAATTTTCCGTCTTTTATCTCTCTTGCCATATTTACCATACACTGTATTCCCCAGTTTTTAGGGTCTTCCATTCCGCAGGTTGCATTTTCAAGCATAAAACCATACTTTATGGATTTAATCATATCCTCCGGTCTGTCTTTGCCGCCTTCAAAATAGGTATTGGTCATTCTTGTATATGCCTTATGCTCGTAATTTTCCCTTCTGCCGTTGCCCGTTCCTTTTGTCTTAAGGATACCGGCTGTCTTGGCATCCGAAATTCCCGTCTGCAGGATTCCGTTCTTAATAATTACGGTATCATGACCGCAGGTTCCTTCGTCGTCAAAGTCATAGGTAGCAACTTCATTTACACCCATTCCGTCATGCATGGTTACAAGTCCGGAAGCAACTTCTTTGCCGATAAAACTCCTGGCAAGCGCCCTGTCTTTTACGAACATATCCATTTCAACGCCGTGCCCGAAGGCTTCATGGACTATCATCCCCGTTACCTCAGGCGTACATATACATTCGTATCTGCCCGGCGTAATCTTTTCTGCCATAAGCAGCTTAACCGTATTCCCGGCAACGTTTTTAATGTCTGCTTCCAATGAATCAAGCACATCATAACCATTCATTCCTGAATACGATTTAAAATAACTTCTTACAATATCGCCTTTTTTTGCCATCATTGACATGGCACAGGTCATCCATAAAATATTCTGGGACATATCCCTGTTTTTGGAGATAAAAATTTTTCTACTCTTTTTGAAGGAAGAATTAATCGTGCAGTCAATAATCTGTCCGTCAGCATCAAGACCTTTCTGCCTTAATTCGGTGAGTTTGTCAAGGATTGCCTTATCTCCGAGGACTTCCGGACTGTGGCTCATGTCATTTTCCGAAAAAGAATGTAATACTTCATCCTCCACACGTTCCGTATCTTCAATGGTAAAATTCTCTTTAAGTTCCTCTGCCTTATCAAAAAGATTTTCTATCCGGGCAATAATTTCTTCTAAATCACTGACTTTAAGCGAGTTAAAAGAATGTTCCACAAGGCGGTTTCTGCCGTGGACACGCAGGACATACCCTCTTGCGCAGGATATTTTATCCTGTGATGCAGACAGTCCCCTGCCTGAAACGGAATATTTTCTTCCTGTACTGTTTTCAAAAAGAATTGAGGCATAATCATATTTCTGCCACAACTTCTCCATAAGCGCTCTTATGGCAAAATATTCCGAAAGTTCCACAAGCGAATCAAATCTTGTAAATATTTTGCTGTCGTATTCTTTGGTCGGAGGCAGACTGTCAGGAATCATTATCGTTCTAAGCCCCGCCTTAACAGCCGATTCAATTCCGTTATAAGAATCCTCCACGGCATAGGTATCCTTGGGATTACTGTTAAGTTTTTCACAGGCTTTAAGGTATATATCAGGGAAGGGTTTACTGTGTTCTACCATATCTCCGCCGATAATTACATCAAAATATCCTGTAAGCCCCGTTTCATCAAGATGATGAAGCACCACATCTTTTCTTGAAGATGAGGCAATGGCAACCTTCGCTCCGGTTTTTTTCAGGGTGTCAAGAATGAGCTTTGTGCCTTTTTTAAGAGGGACGCCATCTTCTTCAATGTGACCCGTAAATATTTTTTCCTTTAAATCATAGAATTCATCAAACGGAAAGTCTTCACCGCAATGTGATTTGAGAATATCCACCTGGTCAACCCTGTTTCTTCCGATACAGAGTTTTAACGGAACCTCAAAATTATCTATGTGAAGTATTTCGGCTACTTCACGCCATGTTCTTGTATACACTTTCTGGGTGTCGAAAAGAACTCCGTCCATATCAAATACAACATTTAACATATATGACCTCTTTTATGCGTTAAGCATTATTTTTTCACTGTTCATCGCCTTAGCCATAAGACATACCATTACTCCCGCAAACGCATAAGTTATAATCGTTGACGTAAGGTACTGGTTCATTGTGATTGTCCTTTCAAATATACCTTTGAATGCAGCTGAGGTGTTATATACAGGTATCATATAACTGCCTGAAGTTACATCTCCCGAATACATTGTTATCATTCCCGCAAACATGACTATTATATACACAGGCATTATAAAAGATTGTGCCTCTTTGATATTCTTTGCCATAAGGGATACAAAGCCTATAATTCCAACATAAAGGAGTACAAGTCCTAATAGCAGCACTACAAACTGCACAATCTGTACTGATGTGAAATTAAGTGAAAGTCTGCTGAACATTTCTCCCATTCCGCTTTTTTTACTAAGAACCACGGCTGAACCGATAAATGATATTACATATACACCTGCCGAAAGAACGGATACTATGGCAAGGGCTGCTATTTTACCCATTATGATATCAACTCTTTTTATAGGGCTTATAAGAAGGTTAGCGATGGTTCCTCTCTCCTTTTCTCCCGCAATGGTGTCAACGCCAAGTCCCATCGCTCCCCCAAATATAAGAATAGTTATTAAATAAGGAATAATGGTGCCAAGAATTTTGCCTGTGGCTTTACCATCATCCTGTACAATCATATCGGGATTATCAGCATCAACGGAAAATACCATGGCATAATTCAGTGAGCCAAATCTCTCATTAAGTAAAAGCTGTTTGTATTCTTCAAGATATGTTTCCGTGAAACGTGTTCTCGCTTCGCCGGAATTATCTTCTGACGGATTATAAAAAGTCTTTATATCAGGAAGTGCTGACGTTGCGTCCGCATTTTTAAAGTTCTCGTAAAAATTCTCAGGGAATACAACTACAAGGTCGTATGTTCCGTCAAGAAGCTTATCTTTGTATGTGTCTGCCGACTCACCCGCCGGTATAACATTTATGTTACATTCAGTGTGCTTTGACATAAGTTCCGAAAAATTATCAGGCATATTCTGCACAAAAACTTCCGATACATGTTCGTTTATGCTTGATTTCTGCTTATCTACCAGAAAGAACATCATTCCGTAAATTCCGGCAATTAATATAATCGGAAGGATAAACAGGGAAAATACCATCTTTTTATCCCCAAATACCCTTTTTAATTCTTTTGATAAAATTACCTTGAAACCCATTTATTTGTCCTCCTTATGATTAATTTTGTACATTTCAAAAAATGCGTCCTCAAGATTGTTAACATTATATTCTTTAAGAATTTCAGGAATTGTGTTCTCGCAGATTTTTTTACCGTCAATTATTATGGCTACCCTGTCGCAAAGTGCTTCCGCTTCCGTCATAATGTGGGTGGATATAATTATAAGCTTACCATCATCACGAAGCTTTTTAAGATAGTCTGTTACAAGTCTTGCGGTGATAATGTCAAGTCCGCTTGTAGGCTCATCAAAAATAATTATATCAGGGTCATGGGCAAGGCTCACCGCTATTGCAGCCTTCTGCTTCATGCCTGTTGAAAGTTCCTCTATCTTCTTTGTCTTAAATTCTTCTATTCCGAAATAATTGAAAAGTTCGCTCTTTCTTGTGCGGATATCATCATCTTTCATATTGTGCAGTTTTCCGAAGAAATCAAAAAGATAATCCACGGAAAATTGTGGGTCAAGCTTGATATCATTAGTTAAAAAGCCAATTCTTTTCCTGACTTCATCTGCGTCTGTAACTGTGTCAAAGCCATCCACCAGAACTGTTCCCTCTGTAGGCTTCAACAGGGTGGCGATACATCTTAACGTTGTTGTCTTACCTGCTCCATTAGACCCCAGTAATCCAAAAATTTCTCCTTTATCAGCTCTTAAAGATACATCGGAAACGGCTACTCTTGTGCTTGTCGATACTTTCTCTTTACGCATCTGTCTGCTGCCAAGTCTGTAAATTTTGGTAAGATTATTAATTTCAATCATAGGTTGCTCCTTCTCAGATTCACATCCATTTTTAAGTATATTGTATCACGGTTTTACAGTCCTTGCATTATCTTTTTTGATTAAGTATAATAATCCCATAGAAAGAAAGAAGGTATATTATGAAAAGAAAAATATTATCATTAATACTTATTTTTGCCATGCTTGTATCCCTCAGTGCATGTCAGGGCAATAAAAATCCAACCGGAAAAGACAATGGAAAAAGCACTGTAAGGATTGCATCCATGAAGGGTCCTACTTCAATAGGTCTTGTAAAACTTTACGATGATGCATCCGCTGAAAAGACATCCAATGACTATGATTACAAGATATGCGGAACAGCCGATGAAATCGCAACCGGACTTATTAAGGGTGAACTTGATGTTGCCTGTGTTCCTGCCAATCTTGCAAGTGTGTTATATAATAAAACTGAGGGCCGGATAAAAATTGCCGCAGTCAATACTTTAGGTGTCCTCTACATCCTTTCAAAAGGCATTGATATATCATCAGTTGCAGACCTTAAAGGCCGGACAATCTATACAACAGGACAGGGAACAACCCCTGAATATACTTTAAGGCATATCCTTTCCGAGAATAACATAGACCCTGACAAGGATGTAACCATTGAATATATGTCAGAAGCGACCGAGGTTCTCCAGAAGGCTTCCGCTATGGATTCAGCAGTCGTTATGCTTCCTGAACCTTTCGTTGAGGTTGCCAAAACCAAGGATCCGGCTTTTGAAACAGTTATAGACCTTACAAAAGAATGGGAAAAAATTCATGATGACAGTTCAATAGTAACAGGTGTGCTTGTTGTTTCTGAAAATTTCGCATCTTCTAATGAAAATGCTTTAAGAACTTTTCTTGATGAGTACAAGGCTTCTTCCGAAAATGCAACAGTCAATATTGAAGAAACCGCTTCATTACTTGAGAAATACGATATTATAAAAGCTGCCATAGCCAAAAAGGCAATACCATATTGCAACATCTGTTTTATCACAGGTGATGAAATGGTCAGCAAAGTAACCGGCTATTTCAAGGTCTTATTTGATGCCAACCCGGATTCTCTCGGAAAAAAATTACCTGACAACAATATTTTTTACATTGTGAAATAACATGAAAAGGAAGACTTTATACACTTTTATTTCAATAATTATATGGCTTGCATTATGGCAGATTATATCTGCCGTAATTTCAAGTCCTGTATTTCTGCCTTCACCATTGCAGACTATCAATGCACTTTTTTCATTACTTAAGACTTCCGCGTATTACAAAAGCCTTTCATATTCTCTTTTTAACATATCCATAGGTTTTTTTACCGGTCTTTTGGCGGGCGTGCTCCTTGCGGTTGCTGCTTCTGTCAATACTTTTTTGCAGTCGGTAATTGATGTTCCGGTTAAAATCATCCGTTCAATTCCTGTAGCATCTTTTATTATACTTGCCTTATTGTGGGTTGATTCCGCACATCTTTCAACATTTATCGCAGCGATAACGATTATGCCTGTAATTTATACCAATACTTTTTCAGGTATTGCCCATACAGACAGGCAGATGAAAGAAATGGCTGAGGTATTTCATTTTTCACCGTTCAAAAAATGTGTTTATATATATATGCCTTATGCAGCTCCCCATTTTCTAAGTGGTGTGAAATTATCCTGCGGCTTTGCGTGGAAATCGGGAATTGCTGCCGAAATCATAGGTCTTGTAAGGCATTCCATCGGAAACAACATATACAAGTCAAAAATATATCTGGAAACAGATAACTTATTTGCATGGACAATTTCCCTGATTGTTTTAAGTATAATTTTCGAGAAAATAGTATTATTAATTTTAAATTTAATTTTTAAAAGGACAGGTTCAATCAATGATAAAGCTCAATAACCTTACAGTTGCATACAGCGATAATACGGTAATATCAGGCCTTACCTATGAATTTGCAAAAGGCAGCACAGCCATAACAGGCAGTTCAGGAATCGGTAAGACTTCTCTTATCAATGCAATCCTTTCACTCGTTCCATATAAGGGTACTATAGAATCAGATGAAAAATATTCCGCAGTATTTCAGGAGGACAGACTATGCCCTTACCTTACCGCATTTAAAAACGTCCGGCTTGTATGTAATGATAAAGATAAAATTGCAGATGGATTTGCTGCAATGGGATTGTCAGATTGCATGAACGAAAAGGTCATATCCTTAAGCGGCGGCATGAAAAGGCGTGTAGCAATATTGCGTGCTGTTCTTGCGGATTATACTACGATTATAATGGATGAACCATTTAAAGGTCTTGATGCCGATACCAGATTGTCTGTCATGAATTATGTAAAAAAAATGACCTCCGGCAAGTCTGTATTATTAGTAACACATGACCTGTCGGAAGCCGGTTTCTTCAACTGTAATATTCTTAATCTGCAGTAAAATTATCTAATGAGGAAGCTAATGTATACTGGTTTCTTCCATGTTCCTTAGAGAAGTACAAAGCCTTGTCTGCTTTCATATAAAGTTCTGCATAATCATCAATTCCAACTGTACTAACGATGCCTACGCTTACTGAAAGTCTTACTGACTTGCCGCCATGCTCAAATTCTCTGTCCATCTTCTGGCAAAGTGATGATCCAAGCCTGTCTAATGTCTCATCATCACAGGTACTTGGAACAAATGCTATAAATTCGTCTCCGCCATATCGTCCAAGATATCCGCCGGGGAATACTATCCTCATAGCACCTGCAAGAGTCTTAAGTGCTTCATCGCCTGCTATATGACCGAGGGTATCATTAACATTCTTAAAATTATCCATATCAATAAGGAATAGTGCGCCCTCTGATGATACACTCTTATTACTCATAAATTCATCAATAAGTGCATCAAAGGAACGTCTGTTATAAAGACCTGTAAGTCCGTCTCTCTTAGCTTCAGAACTTATTATCTCTTTCTCACGCTTCTCATCATATAACTGCTTAACGAATTTCTTCTTATATTCTTCCTCTTCTCTCAGCTTACGGAGAGTTGATTCATTATCGCGCTTAGTCTTATTGGCTTCACATAACTTAGCCTTAACAATATTAAAAGCACTGCTGATATCACTAATCTCATCATTATCCGTTATCTCAATATCTGACATATCGGCATAATCATCATTAAACATCCTGGTCCAATCCGCAACATCACGTATAGGCTTGATAATTCTTCTTTCAATAAAGCTAACCAGATATACCGTAACAATAATAAAGCCTATAAATATTGCAATCATAAGTCCTTCAATAAGATATACATCTATCCTATTGTTATCGTATGCCTTATTGCCTGTAGCTATTGACTTCTCTATCACATGGTTAAGCTTATCCGCAACAGTTGTTACATCTGTTCTTACAGCTGCCACTGCATCCTTACATTTTTCACTGTCATTAATGCCGTCCTTAAGCAAATTCAACTTATCAGGAATAGAAGTACGTACAATATCATATAATGACTCTATCTCCTGACGTTCATTATTGTCAAATTCAAATCTTGTTGAAAACAAATCCGAACATGCCGACAACAGCTCGATGTCATAGGCATCAGCCAGATTGTCGTATGCCGTTGATGACGGCAGCTTCTGGCATAAATCCAGCGTTGACGAAAAACTGCTTACCTGTTCAAATGCCCGTGCTATCTTATAATACTGTTCAGTATAGAATCTGAACGTCTTATTGTATATAAGCATTGAACTGATAATACATACTGTTATGCCTAATACGGACAGAATAACCGGTATGTACAGTATTCTTAATTTCTTCCTTAAAGGCTTTCTCTCCATTTCCACAGGAACAACCACTCCTTCAACCAACATATATTTTATTTTACTATCTTTTTCCAGAAAAAACAATATTTTTTACGTATTAATGTACTCTAATGTAATAATTGGTAGTTTTTTGTCTGATTATGTCTCTGTGAATGTAAAAAAACCGGCACAGACACCTGTAAATGCGGAATCTTATGCCGGTTACTATTGCATAAAAGCTGACAATGGGATTCGAACCCACGACCTACTGATTACGAATCAGTTGCGCTACCAGCTGCGCCATGTCAGCATCAGTATAAATTACATTGCACGCAAAAAGCGTTCCTGAATATCACCTATTATGGCATCAATATCCCGTTTTTCCTCCTTAAGAGGAACAAACCCACCTGCCATAACTTCGTGGCCTCCGCCACATCCAATTCCTGACAATGCTTTATTGGTAATCCTTCCCGCGTTGTATTTACCCATGCTTCTGACGGAAATCTTAATTCCCTCTTTCTTAAGGGAATATACAACCGAGAAATCAACTTCAATAAGATCCAGCATAAAATCAGATATCGAGGCTATAAGAGCCTCCGGACAATTAGAACCGGTATTGGCAAAACTTACATTGTCACATACCTTAATGGAGTTAATCGCATTAGCATATGCCTTAAGATCATCAATACTTATGGAACAGTGTTCAAGTGCCTTAAGAATCTGCTTGTCCGCTATCTTAAAAAGATAACTGTAAGTATCAACATCCTTATCGGTAACTCCTCTTGTAAGGCCCATAGTATCTGTGCATATTCCATAAATAAGTGCTGTCGCAACTCTCTTATCAATAGGAATATTATTGTCCATATAATATTCAGCTATTATAGTGGAACACGCACCAAGCTCAGGTCTTACATCAGCATACCTGTAAGAATCAAGGGAATTCTCAAACGTAGGATGATGGTCAATACATATAATCTCATCACCCTTGGTAGTGATAATATTACTATTGCCCTTCTGTGAATCCACAAGGATAACCTCATCATTCCGGTTGATATCCTTCAATTCTTCAATATTAATCATCTTGATGCCAAGACTGTTCACAAGTTCATTCGTGCTGTATCTCTCAATCTGTCCTCTGTAACAGATTGATGAAATAATTCCATATTTTTCCAACAGAACTGAGAGTCCGAACGCTGATGCAATGGCATCCGCATCAGGGAAATTATGTGTCTGTATATACACATGCTTACTTGTAATATTCTCAATTATGTTGCAAAACTTACTCATATCTGTCACCTGTCTGAATTGGTCTTATCTATTATATAATCATTTTGTGACTATTTCAATATCAAATCATAAAATATTATATATATTATTTTCAGGTGTAAAATATGCTGGCTTTGGAATTAAAAGACGTAAACTATTCCTATTTTACAAAAGAAAAAGAAACAAAAGCCCTTCAGGATATTAATCTATCTGTAAAAAAAGGACAATTCATATCCATAGTCGGTCCGTCCGGTTGTGGTAAATCCACGCTTCTGTCCATAATATGCGGTCTTATCGAACCAACTTCAGGTGAAGTAATCGTAAACGGCCGCCCGGTAAAAGACGAAATGCGTAACATCGGATATATGCTCCAGCATGACCATCTTTTTGAATGGCGCAGTGTATACGGAAATGTTATGCTGGGGCTTGATATACACAGAAAAAAAGACACACGAAATCTTGCCACCCACTATCTCTCTCAATATGGTCTCCTCGATTTTAAAAATTCAAGACCAAGCGAACTTTCAGGCGGTATGCGGCAAAGAGTTGCTCTTATACGCACACTTATGATGGAACCGGATATTCTCCTTTTAGATGAACCGTTTTCAGCTCTTGATTACCAGACACGGCTTACCGTATGTGATGATATAAGCTCTATTATTAAAAAAGAGCATAAAACAGCAATACTTGTAACCCATGACCTTGCGGAAGCAATTTCTGTAGGAGAAAGTGTCTACGTGCTTACTAAACGTCCGGGACGCTTCAAAGCGGCAATTGACCTTGACTTCTGCAACGATTTAAGCTCCTTAAAACGTCGTGATACAGCAGAATTCCGTGATTACTTTAATATCTTGTGGAAGGAGTTGTCCGGCAATGAATAAAATCAAAACACACTCTGATTATCTGAAATCAGTATTCCGTCATAAAGTATTAATTCATTTCTTTCGTATTTTTCTGGCGGTTTTCTTCGTATCAGCATGGGAAATTTGTGCAGAAAAGGGAATTATCGACTCTTTTATATTCAGCAGTCCAAAACGGATTGTTAAATGTTTTATTGAACTTACAAAAAACGGTTTTCTCATACGCCATGTATGGAAAACCATTTATGAAACACTTATATGCTTTATATTTGTTATGATTGCCGCCATTACAGCTGCCGTACTTATGTGGCTTAACAGAAATATCTTCAAAGTTGCCGAACCTTTCCTCGTATTGCTCAACAGCCTTCCAAAATCCGCTCTCGCTCCGGTTCTTATTGTATGGCTCGGCAACAGCACTAAAACGGTAATTATAGCCGCCGTATCTGTTGCCGTATTCGGTGCAATGCTCAGTATATACACTTCTTTTACAGAGACCGACAAGGAAAAAATAAAATTAATCCAGACCCTCGGCGGAAAGAAACGCCATATTCTGTTTTACCTTATCTTCCCGTCATCACTGCCGACAATCGTAAATGCCATGAAAGTCAATCTGGGGCTTTCCCTTGTAGGTGTAATCATCGGTGAATTCCTTGCTGCAAAAGAAGGGCTGGGTTATTTAATCATCTACGGTAGCCAGGTATTTAAAATGGACTGGGTACTTCTTTCCATTGTTTTACTTTCTATTCTTTCAATAATTCTTTATATAATTATCGGGATATTTGAAAAGAGGACTTCCGGCAGATAATTACTTTGCATACTTGTCGATTGCTTCCTGTATTCTTGATTTAGTAAGCTCTGCAAGCTCTGTCTTTTTCATATCTTTATATTCTTCATATGGTATCGGCTTCAGGTAATGCACCTGTGTTGTAACTTTCCTGAGGCTGTTGCCATCCATTGCTTTATAAGAATCAATAAGTGCCACCGGTATAACAGGCACTTTGGCATCCATCGCACACTTAAATACACCTGCCTTAAAATCCTGAAGGGTATTTTTATTGTCGCCATACTTACCTTCAGGGAAAAGCAGATATATTTTACCTTCTTTAAGTTCCCTGGTAACAGTCATCATGGTCTTCATCTGCTGTCTGGCATCTTTAAGATTAATGCCGTGCCCCGCTACCATAGGAAGCATCTGCCTGACAATCATCTGATGTTCTCTCTTGCTGTCGATAATAATAGTAAGAGGTCTGTCATGATTACACACAATTCCTAACCCGTCATAATGTCCCTGATGGTTGGCATACATTACATAATTGCCTGTTTCCGGCAGATTTTCTTTTCCATAAACCTTTGTGGTAGTCCTGGAATTCTTACGCATCTTGTCCACAATTTTCTGTACCTCACGATACTTGTCAAGTTCGCTGTATTTCTCCGGACGTTTCATCATATAATTGCATTTATTAATTTCATATATCATAAAGAAAAACGAACGAAGTGCCATAACAATAAGTCTTAACATACTTTTATACATCCTTTCTTCTTTTTTATAAAATCACCGGTCATCCGGTTAATGCTACAATTATATACGTTAAATTTTCTTTTTTCAATAGTACGCTCATATTATCTTAGTTATATACATAAAATATACTAACCAAAAAGTCCGGAGTTTTTAATGAAGAAAATTTTTTCTTTAATTATTTCTTTTATACTTATCCTATCATCTGTCCATATCAGCGTGGCTGCCGATGAGCTTGACTTAACCTCCAAATCAGCAATTCTTATGGAAGCATCTACAGGGAAAATCATTTATGAGCATAACCCAGATGAAATTCTCCGTCCTGCCAGTATTACTAAAATAATGACACTTATACTGATTTTTGATGCCATACATGACGGCAGAATCAAAATGGATGACACAGTAACGGTATCCGAGCATGCCGCTTCAATGGGCGGCAGTCAGGTCTTTCTTGAAGCCGGAGAGACCCAGACCGTTGAAACCCTTATTAAATGCATTGCCATTGCAAGTGCCAATGATGCCTGTGTAGCCATGGCAGAATACATTGACTCCTCTGAGGAAAATTTTGTTTCCCATATGAACGAACGGGCCAAAGGTCTTTCGATGACCAACACAAATTTTGTAAACTGCTGCGGTCTTGATGCCGATAATCATGTAACCACAGCGAGGGATGTGGCACTCATGTCAAAGGAACTTATCAACAAATATCCTGAAATACATAATATTTCAACAATCTGGATGGACACAATAACCCACGTTACAAGGCGGGGCGAAAGTGATTTTACCCTTACCAATACCAATAAACTTATCAAGCAGTACGAATGGGCAACAGGGCTTAAAACAGGTTCTACGAGCCTTGCCGGATTCTGTCTTTCCGCTACCGCAAAAAGAAACGATATTGAGCTTATTTCCGTTGTTATGGCATCCAAGGACGGCAAATCCCGTGTTGCCGATTCTATCAAGCTTCTTAACTACGGCTATTCACTCTGTCAGATGTACAAAGATACAGATATGCCTGAAATTCCTCTTCCAAAAATATCGGGCGGCATGATTAAAGAGCTTGAATGTGAATATAATGATAACTTTTCTTATCTTTTTACGGAAAAATATGATGAAGCCCTTATTACAAAAGATTTTGAATTTATTGATGGACTGAAAGCCCCGGTTAATGAGGGTGATGTAATCGGGCAGCTTTGCTACAAATACAATGGGACACTTATAGGAACAATTGATATCAAATCTTCCGTTACCGTAAAAAAAGCAGGATATAAGGATTACTTCTCATTTCTTGCAAAAAATGTGTTCTGTATATAAGAATATGTCAAAAAAATAGCGGAATGTCCAAAGCTGTGAATATTCCGCTAATTGTCTAAATTATACAATGTCATCATCATCAATATTAAAGTTTTCAAAAAATACTTTTCTTTTATTCTTTAGTTCATTAATTTCCCTGCACATAAATTCACAGCAAAAATCATAAAATGGCTTATTTGTTCCGACATCCTGTCGTTTTTGGAACTTTAATGAAACATCATAATAGTTGACTAACGACCCATCTTCTGATAAATCGGCGGCAAAAAGAAAAGCATATTCACATCCAACAATTTCCTGTACCGCAAAGAACTTAGGAACAATAAATTTCCAGAACAATGTCTCTCCCATTGAGTGACCCAGATTATAAGTTTTCCACTTATCCTTCAAATTATCATTTGTACAAAAATGTACTAATTCAACCCCGGGGTGAGTATTTTGAACACGGAATATTTTGTCATTTTGTTCTTTCTCTTTATCACCTAACAGCATATCGAGGAAGTCACTTTTTTTAGATTTTTTACTTGATAAAAGATTACTAAAGTCTTCTACGGATATTCTATCACCCACCTGATACTTTGCAAGAATCGCAGCTGCTTCTTCTTTATTACTGTCATCGCCTTTTGCATTTTCAATAGCCTGCAACAGAATCAGCAATCGTTGAAAATCCTGTTTTACTTCATTTTCATCCAATAAAGGTTCAAATAAAGCTCCACACTTCAATGAGAAAAACATCATAATCTCATTATCCGCATCCTTGATAACATAATATGTAGTAGTTCCCGCAATATCCTCTTCCATGCCAAAATGTGTAAAATAAGATACGAGAGACGTCCCTCTCCTGCTTATAAAAGAATTTATTAATTTCTTATTCTCTGCATTAGCTGACAATCTCTCGCATTTAAAACTATTCAATATATCATTTTGTTCTTTTGTTATTTTCATTCTTCCCTCTTTCTAGTCCAATCCAAGTTTCAATAGCATTTCTCTGCGTTCTCGAATCCGGTCTGCATCAACCCTTATGTCATCCATTTTCATGGAATTATCACTATTCTCTCCGTCAGGAACTCCCTGTCGTGAATTTTTCCATGAAAACTCGCCATGTGTTAATCTGCTTAAACTCCAAGAATCCTTTCCCGCATATTTTTCAAAAACTTTATCCATAACAGACTGCATATGCGAAACAGCATCCTGAGGAACCGTAGAATAAAACAAATTATCCTTGTAAGCTGAACGTATTTCCTTTATTATCGGGCCATACTTCCATCCATAAAAAACAGCATTGAAAAGAGGTTCTCTATTTTGAACCAAAGACTCTCTCTGAGCAAAATAAAGAAGCTTATGCAATTTCATTTCATCAACCCTACTTCCATATTCTTCTGAATACCTGTTACATATATAAGAAGCAACAATCATTAAATCTTCCATAATTAACACCTCCCTAAAGTAATAGTTATAACAGCATAGCATATTGTTCAGAAAAAAACCACCATATTTTTAATAATATTATATCCTAAAATAAGTAAATATACAACTGCCAAAGCGGGTCAAAATCTGTTTATAATATTTTTTAAATTTCTTTACATAATAAGAAAAAGCTTCAGTCACATAGTCTGTGACTGAAGCCTCTATTATCTTACTACATATTCAAAATACTTATGTAAAATTAAGCATCCTGTCTTCTCTTCTTGAATGAAACAACAACGATTCCGCAAGCTGCTACTGCTGCGATTATTGCTGTAGCTACTGCCATAGAATCACCTGCGTTTACATTTCCGTTATTGCCGCCTGCTGGTGTGTTGTCTCCTGCTGGCTTGTTATCTCCTGCTGGCTTGTTGTCTCCTGCTGGCTTGTTATCTCCGCCTGGTGTTGTGTTGTCTCCGCCACCTGGTGTAACGATTGATGTAGGCGCTTTTTCTGGTGCTTCTGTTGATAATGTTGCTTTATTATCAGCACCAACAGTTACCCAATATGTACCTTTAACAAGGTTAGCTAATTCATTAGTCTCTTTTCCACCAGATACACCATTTGTTAATTTAATGTTTGCTGGTACTTCTGTTAAATCAAATTCAACAGCATACCATCCATTATATCCATCAACTGCTGTTGCAATCTTTCCAGGCCATGTAGAGAATGGTGTTGCACCAGACCATGCATGAACACCTACTTTACCCCATTCAGCCTCATCTTTAACAAAGATTGTAACTTTACCCTTGCTTGCTTCTTTTAACTCGGCAAGCTTTGCTACTGCTGCTGTATATACATCCATATTAGTTATATCAGCCACATTTCCTGTGAACGAATCAATGGCAGTCTTAGCTTCATTAACTGCTTCAATAGATTCCGGGAACTTAACTGTTCCGATTGCATTAATTTTTCCAATAACTTCTGCTGCTGTAATAGCCAATGGATCCGTAGATGATGGTACACCTTCAGGCCAACTATTTACTGTTGTGTCCATTGAGAAGTATATCTTACCGCCTGCATTAAACATATCTACACTATTCTGTGGATAGTACTTGAAGTTTGCCTTCATTTCATTCGTTCCCTTAACAGCAATGATCTGAAAATTACAATACTTATCTGTTATATCATCACTACTTATTTTAATGGAATATACTCTTGGATTAGAGCTGCTCTTAGTAAATGTGTACATAGCTCTTCCCCAACCCATAGCTTCTGTTGATGCTGCAGAACTTGTAAAAGTAAAATCATCTGATTTAGCATCAACATCAAGATAAACATTATCAATATCTGTAGTATCTGATAAAACAACAATTAATTCTTTCTCTGTCTCTGCTGCCTTAGCAGTCTTAGGTGCTGCAACAAGTCCTGCTGCTGCGAATGCAAAAGCAGCTACTGTAGCAATGACCTTTTTAAAAATTTTCTTCATTTTTCGTATTCTTCCTTTCCAATACATTTTATTCATGTCTTATGACACTAGCTTTATTTTAGTACATGTATTTTATTTTTTCAATATTTCATTTGTTGTTTTTTCACTATAAAAGTGTTGTTTTTATTAAATATATGTGCAATATCACAATTCTTAGAATATCCCATACAAAAAAGGAACCGGTCTGAACCGATTCCTTTATGTAAGCATTTCTATAAAATACTAATTAAGCTTCTACGCTTCTTCTCTTAGCTACAACTGCTACAACTGCGCTTAATGCTGCAACTGCTACTACGATGTATACCATAACTGAAGAATCGCCTGCTGCTGGAGTCTTGTCTGCTGGAGCTGCTGCACTTCCATCTTTAACTGTAACTGCTGCCTTAGTTCCGTCAAATGTAACTGTTACTGTAGAACCGTCCTTAGCAACCTCAACTTTTGCATTAGCTCCGCCGCTTGATGCATCACCTTCAAGGTTGTATTCACCATTATCCCAAGCATGGTTTGTACGAATCTTGAATTCATAAGATCCAGCCTTAACATCTGTGATGTCTACTGAATATGTTCCATCTGCCTGCTTAACCAAATCTGTGTCCTTATCCCAGTTACCATTGATTGATCCGATAACACTGTATGTGTCATCTGCTGCGAAAGCTGTCATAGCCATCATTCCAATTACCATTGCCATTGCTAAAACGGCTGTAATTACTCTTTTTGCAATTTTTTTCATTTTTTTATTCCTTTCCTGAATACATTATTGTGTCTTACGACTGTACTTATTCTATTACTTTAATTTTATTTTTTCAATAGCATTTATGTTGATTTTTTAATCTAAAAATGTTGATTTTCTGCGATTATCATATGTATGGGAAATAATAAGTCCCGGGAGCCTGACGTTCCCGGGACTATAATTATACTATATTATTTTGTTGCGCCTTTTACAAGTATTGTACATGAAATTCCATCCACGGTAATTTTACCGTTTGCTGTTCCGAGTGAATCAGTTCCTGCCTTGTCACCCTGTACGCAGATTGTCCAGTCTCCTTCCGGAAGTGTAACTGTTGTTGCTTCGCTTAATGGGTTATATATAACAAAGATTGAATCTGATACTTCTTCCTTAACACCTGTTAATTCATAAGCAATAACACCCTTGTCCGTACCTTCAGTAAACTTATAATAACTTGAAGCGGTATCCATTATTCTTAATGAAGCATGTGCTTTTCTGAATGCTATCATTCCCTTATAGTAATTAAATACTTTCTGGTATGTAGCATCACTTAATGTGCTCCACTTAATGCTGTTTACTTCATCACCTGCATTATAACTGTCGCTGCTAAATTTTCCGTCACCCGTAGGCTTGCTTCTTAATATTTCTTCACCGGCAAGGATAAATGGTGTTCCCTGTGAAGTGTATACAATAGCTGCCGAAAGAAGATTCTGTTTAACCTTAGCTTCCATACTGTCACTTGCATTAGATAAATTGATTTCATCCCATAATGTCATGTTATCGTGGCATGATGCATAGACAATGTTCTGTGAACCCTTTTCTGACCATCCGGTCTTGCCCTGGATTGCTTTCTTGATTACATCTGTATTAGAGAGGTTTCCGTTGACATATCCTTTTTCTTCTGCCTTAAATACGCTGCCTTTAATTGCATCTCGGATTGTATCACTGAACATTGCGAATCCGTCTAACTTATTAACGTACATCTGTGTTGCCAGTGTTACATTTGACTTAGTAATCTTAGTTGTCATGCTCCAACCTTCACCATAAAGGATGATAGAAGGATCTATCTTATCTAACTCTGTTCTGATTGCTTTAATTGTATCCGTATCAATAAGGCCTACAAGGTCAAATCTGAAACCGTCGATATGATATTCTTTAGCCCAGTATACTACAGAATCAACAATAAACTTACTTATCATAGCTCTCTCTGAAGCTACATCATTGCCACAGCCCGAACCATTAGAACCCGGACGATAGAAATAATCAGGTACGAGTTCATTGAAGCAGTAGCTTGTATTGTATGTATGGTTATATACAACGTCCATAACAACGCTTAATCCGTTATCATGTAATGCTTTAACCATCTGTTTAACTTCACTTACACGAGTTGCTCCATTATATGGATCTGATGAGTATGAACCCTCAGGTGCATTGTAATTCTTAGGATCATAACCCCAGTTATACTGTTTTGTATCTAACTTAGTCTCATCAACTGTTGCATAATCATACATTGGTCCGATCTGGACATGTGTTACGCCAAGTTCCTTGATATGATCAAGACCTGTTGCCTGTCCTGAACCATTAGTTGTTCCTGTTTCTGTCAGTCCAAGATACTTACCGGCATTCTTAATTCCTGATGACGAATCAGCCGAAAGGTCTCTTATATGAAGTTCATATACTGATGCATCTGTAGCATTAAGCTTCTTATTAGGATTAGTATCCTTATCCCATCCGTCAGGGTCCGTTGATGATAAATCAATTACCATTGCTCTGTCGCCATTGACTCCGACTGCCTTAGCATACGGATCACATGCCTCTGTCTTAGATGAGCCAAAATCTGCTTCATATAAATAGAATACGCCGTTAAGGTCTCCTTCTGCCTTAACTGTCCATACGCCATTCTTATCAAGTGTCATATCATATGATTTAATAAGGTCATCTGTTCCCTTAACGCCTGACTTGTATGTATTGACTTTAACAGCCTTAGCTGTTGGTGCCCATACTTTAAATGTTGTGGAATCCTTAGACCATGCTGCTCCAAGATCATCTCCGTCATATGTATAAGCATCTTCAAATTCAGATGTAGAATAATAATCAGGTACGGTTACGTCATATCCGACGTTTCCCAGCATTACTTTATATTTGCCAAACTGGTCTGCTTTTTCTTTAAGTTTAACAACTATCTTCTTAGCATCACCTGAGTCTTTTTCAATGCTGTCAATAGCTAATTCTTTGCCTTCTGCGTCAGTAACTTTAAGTTCATTGTCCTTGTATTCTTCTGTCAAAGATATCTTAAGTGTCTGGAAATCTCCATCCAGCTCTGCACTTAATACACTAAGTCCTGTCACGCAATCTTCTCCTAGCTCTAATTTGTATCCTTCAACACCTGAAGTTATGTATACTTCAACTGTTCCGGCGATAACACCGTTCAATGTAATAAACTGATCGGAATCAATATCCTTTGATTCCCATTCATTGAGTCTGACAATAAAACCTATAGTTGTTGTACCTGCAGGAAATACTGCTGTTGTCTTAACACCGTGTTCATCCTTGTCTGTTCCGAATGTGTATGCCTTACCTTCGTCACCGCCATCCGGCCAAAGCCATACATTCCAGCCATCATACGCACCGTCTTCTCTTAAATAATGGACATTAAGAGTAAGCTCTGTTGCTTTGTTGGAATTATCAGTTGTAGACTCTGTCTCTACAGGGGTTGTTGTCTCAACCGATCCCTGGTCCTTCTTCTTGCCGCAGGCTACCATGGAAAATACCATAAGTGCCACAAGAAGAATTGCACATAATTTACGCAATTTTTTCATTGGGTAATACCTCCTTCTTTGTATCTTTTTAATTTTAACAAAAAAGGCGAACCAATAAAATATCATTTTTCTATAATATATATCACTTTTCTTAATCGGGATTATTCACCGATATTGTTTCCTGTATATAACTGGTAATATCTTCCTTTTTTAGCAATAAGCTCATCATGTGAGCCTCTTTCAATGATACGTCCCTGCTCAAGAACCATTATGCAGTCAGCATTTTTTACAGTAGAAAGTCTGTGGGCAATAACAAAAGTTGTTCTGCCTTTCATCAGTCTGTCCATACCGTCCTGGACTATTTTTTCAGTTCTGGTATCAATAGAAGATGTTGCTTCATCAAGGATAAGAACCGGAGGGTCTGCTATTGCAGCTCTGGCAATGGCAAGTAACTGCCTCTGTCCCTGGCTTAAATTGGCGCCGTCACCTGTAAGCATGGTATCGTAACCCTTAGGAAGATGTTTTATAAAGCCGTGGGCATTGGCAAGTTTCGCTGCCGCATACACATCCTCATCGCTTGCATCGAGTCTTCCGTATCTTATGTTATCCATAACTGTCCCGGTAAAAAGATGTGTGTCCTGCAATACGATACCAAGTGATTTTCTCAAATCTGCTTTTTTTATTTTATTAATATTAATGCCATCATAACGGATTTTTCCATCCTGTATATCATAAAAGCGGTTAATAAGGTTAGTTATGGTGGTCTTGCCTGCTCCTGTTGAGCCTACAAATGCAATCTTCTGTCCGGGCGTAGCATACAAATCAACGTTGTGAAGTACAATTTTTTCATCATTATATCCAAAATCCACATCAAAAAATTCCACATCACCTTTAAGCTCTATATAATCGGTTGTATTATTTTCCTTATGATAATGCTTCCATGCCCATAGACCTGTACGGTCTTTGGTCTCGCTTATTACACCATCTTTTTTTACAGCATTTACAAGCGTTACATAACCCTCGTCAACCTCAGGTTTTTCATCAAGAAGTGAGAAAATTCTTTCTCCTCCCGCAAGTGCCATAATAATACTGTTAAACTGCATACTAATCTGGTTAATAGGCATATTAAGGCTTTTGCTCAGGGTGAGGAAACTTACGAGTCCTCCGATTGTTACTCCGGCTATTCCGTATATTGCAAAAAGTCCGCCCGCAATAGCTATTACAACGTAACTTAAATTACCAAGCTGTGCATTAATAGGTCCTATTATATTGGCGTATTTGTTGGCATTATATGCACTGTCAAAAAGTCTGTCATTGAGTTCTTTGAATTTTTCTTTTCCTTCTTCTTCATGGCAGAATACTTTTACAACTTTCTGTCCTGCCATCATTTCTTCGATATATCCGTTCACGGCACCCAGGTCTCTCTGCTGTGCGACAAAATACTTTCCGCTGAGTCCTGATACTTTTTTTGTAAGAATAATCATTACCGCTACCATTACAAAGGCTACTCCTGTAAGTGGAAGACTTATGGAAACCATGCTTATTACAATTCCAACAATCATAATTATACTGTTAAGGAACTGTGGTATACTCTGGCTTATCATCTGTCTTAAAGTATCTACGTCATTGGTATATACGGACATAATATCTCCGTGTGAGTGCGTATCAAAGTATCTTATAGGAAGAGACTCCATGTGATGGAAAAGTTCGTCCCTTGTGTATTTTAATGTTCCCTGTGTTACATATACCATTGTCTTGGCATTACCGAATGCAGCAAGAACACCTGCAAGGTATATGCAGCCGACTCTTAATATTTCTTTCGACAAAGCAGTATAATCAGGTACATCCTGTTTTAAAAGCGGTATGATAAAATCATCAATAAGTGTTCTTATGAACATTGTTCCCTGCAATGTTGAAAAAACGTTTACCACTATACATAACGCAACAAATATGCAGGCAAATTTATATCTTTTGAATACAAGGTTTAAAATTCTTTTTAAAACCTGTGCAGGATTGTTTACTGTAGGTTTCATTCCTCTTGGTGCAGGCATTACTTATCGCCTCCTTTTGAATTTTCATCAAAGTCTCCGCCCGTTCCTGTCTGGGACTCATACACTTCTTTGTATATGTCATTACCGGCAAGAAGTTCTTCGTGAGTTCCCACTCCGTTAATTCTGCCATCCTCCATTACAATTATCCTGTCTGCGTCCTGAACACTCGATATTCTCTGTGCAATGATAATCTTTGTAATGTCAGGTATCTCTGTTTTAAAGGCTGTTCTGATTTTTTTATCAGTTGTTGTATCAACTGCACTTGTGCTGTCATCAAGAATAAGAATCTTTGGCTTTTTAAGTAATGCTCTCGCAATACAAAGTCTCTGCCTCTGTCCGCCGGATACATTGGTGCCGCCCTGCTCGATATATGTATTATAGCCGTCAGGGAATTTCTCAATAAACTCATCTGCACAGGCAAGCCTGCAGGCCCTGATGCACTCTTCTTCCGTTGCTTCTTTATTGCCCCATCTTAAATTTTCAAGAATTGTTCCCGAAAAAAGGACATTTTTTTGTAAAACAACACTTACCTGATTACGGAGTGTTTCCAGGTCATACTTTCTGACATCAACGCCGCCAACCTCTATATCACCATCTGTTACATCGTAAAGTCTGCTTATAAGATTGACAAGGCTGGTCTTGGCACTTCCGGTTCCGCCGATAATTCCTATTGTCTCTCCGGATTTTATATCAAGCTGTATATCGCTTAACACCATATCTTCGCTGTCTTTTTTATATTTAAAGTTGACATGGTTAAAAATAATGCTTCCATCCTTTACTTCCATAACCGGTTTATCAGGGTTGACTATATCAGCTTTTTCATTAAGCACTTCTGCAATACGTTCTGCACTTGACACACTCATTGATATCATTACAAATACCATGGAAAGCATCATAAGGCTGATAAGTATATTCATACAGTAAGATATAAGACTTGTAAGGTTGCCTACCGTAAGTGCTGTCTCATTACTGCTGACTATAAGTTTTGCACCAATCCAGCTTATGAGAAGCATACAGGTATATATAGCAACCATCATCGCCGGATTATTGAATACCAGCACATTTTCCGCTTTTACAAACATTGAGTAAATGTTATTGCTGGCTTTTTTAAACTTCTTATCTTCATGTTCTTCACGGACATACGCCTTGACCACACGGATTGCGGATACATTTTCCTGAACGCTTTCGTTAAGTTCATCGTATTTAGGAAATGCCTGTTTAAAATACCTGTTGGCTTTTAGCATAAGTATGGTAAGTATTCCGCCAAGAATTATTACCGCAATTAAAAATATACTTGCCATTTTTACATTGATTGTAAAAGAAATTATCATGGCAAAAATAAGGCTTGCCGGAGCTCTCATACACATTCTCAAAATCATCTGGTATGAGTTCTGCACATTGGTTACATCCGTTGTAAGTCTTGTTACAAGACCTGCCGTACTGAATTTATCAATATTGGAAAAAGAGAATGTCTGTATATTGTTATACATACCTTCTCTCAAATTTTTGGCAAATCCCGCGGAAGCTTTGGCTCCGTACTTGCCACCCATAAGTCCTGCAAAAAGTCCCACAAGAGCGGCAATGAACATAATGCCTCCGACTATAAGGATATGTCTCATATCACTTTTTTCGATTCCGTCATCTACAAGGGATGCCATAAGGTAAGGCACCGTCATTTCCATGGCAACTTCAAGAATCATAAAAAAAGGGGTTGCTATGGATGCTGCCTTATACTGCTTTACGTGTTTTAATAAGGTCTTTATCATTTCTTTAAATCCTTTCTACATATTTCCATATTCTTCTTACTATATTAAGACTTAATTTTCTGTAATCACCGTTTTTAAGAAAACTGTTTACGTTGCCGGGATTCAGACCCAGGTCCGTATATATCCTGTAATTACTTATGGACTTTTCTCTCTGAAGTTCCAGAATTCTTTTTCTTATCTTCGCCTTGAATTCATCTTCTTTTTTGAATTCCCCGATCTCTTCTTTATATGCATCATAAATTCCGGCATATTCTTTGCAGTCCCTTATGTAATTTTCATTATTCTTAATCTTCATACATTCCATATAAAGAGCTTCATTCTTACCGCAAAGATGTATCTTATCGGTAAGATAAGCATATAATGCAATATGGTGCAGTAATTCATTATGTTCTAAAGAATAAGAAGACAGCTTCGATATTGAAAGGCTGCCGCATCCTTTGTTTATTATCTGTTTTTTCAGATATCCTATTAATGTAAGATTATTCATTATTGTCCTTCGTTAATACTATTAATCAAATTCCGTTTATAAAATCCCACATCACTGTGGGATTTTATCTGTTACTCTTTGTATACTGTTATATGTAAACTCAGCCAGCTTATTAACGGAGCTGTTCGTTCCGTCAACGTAGTTATAATATGATATACGTCCTGACTTTTCTTCATCAATCAATACCGATTCCACATACTTATCCGTCCTGCTTAACATTACGTCACTGCCCAACATAAAATAGCAGTACGAGGAACTGGTATCGTCGTTGGTTACATCAACCATATACCATTTATTTTCGTAAAATACTTCGTTCCATCCGTGTGTGGTATTCACAACCATATCGCAGGGAATATCCATTGCATTCAGCATAAGCTTATATGCTTTGGCATAACCCTCACAGACACTCTGTCCGTTAATCAATGCACCATACGATGTATGGGAGGCATATCCGTCAGATACTTCCTTGTATTCCACGTTAGCGCAAAGGTAGTCATGGGCTGCTTTAATCTTGTCAAATTCGCTGCCACTGAATCCGGCAACTATCTCCTTAATCTTATTGTCAACCTCGGTCATCATGACGTAGTCCTCATAAGAATAATAATAGATAGCGTACACGGACTTATCTGTCACACGATTCACCACATCCTGCACCTTACGCATACGGAATATAGCTACACCCTTGCACATATATGTCTGATAATCCATTCCGAAAAGCTCATACAAATGGGCATCGGATGGATTCTCGCCTATAATATCATCAAATATACCTCTGGGTGCAAGTATATATCTTACGCCCTTGGTCTCAGTTATTTTATTTAAAACAGACTGTGCATAATCTGTCAGCTCAGTCCGGTTATTTACATTCTTATAGCCCTTTCTCAGCAGATACTCACTCCAGTTGTATGTATCCGGCATTCCTGCTATGTCATACTTAACAAAGGAGAATTGTGTAATATTACTCTCCACTGAAGATTCTGCTGCCGTCGGCTGTTCTGATTCTGTTGCAGTTGTGCTTTCCGTTGTATTATCTGTGGTATTGTTATCAGGGCGGGATGTTGTCTTATCTGCGCCTGCTGTTGTCGTAATCGGATCCTGAACGGTATCAAAATTATCGTCGTCACTTGTAATATCTCCTATCTCAGATGGAGATGTTCTTCCGTTCTCTGTAGTCATTGTCTCTTGAAGTCTGTCAGATGTTGTTGCATCTGTGGTGATATGAACATATCCTCCTGTAGTCGTATCCCCTACAGCTATACCGGTTTCTGAGGAATCACCACTTGTTCTTCCGACATTCAGCAAAACAATAATCACAGTAATTACCGCAACAAAAAAAGCTGCAATACCTGCAATCGTCAATATTCTCTTTTTTTTCATATATCTAAACCCTCTTACCCGAGGATGTTATCCGGGATTATAAAGTAATTCCATTCATTACATATTTAGTATAGCATTATCTCAAAATGTATGCTATATAAATTATGACAAAAATAATTATTTTTTTACATTAAAGAGAGGACATTTTGAATGAAAAAGATTGACTTACACGTTCACTCAACTTATTCGGATGGCACATTTTCTCCTGCAGAGCTTGTAAAGGAAGCTGTCAAAAACGACATAAGTGCATTTGCACTTACCGACCACGATACAACGGATGGAATTGACGAAGCAATCGATGCAGGTAAAAAATCCGGAATAGAAGTTATTCCCGGAATAGAGATAAGTACAAGTTATAAAGATAAAGAAATTCATATAGTGGGACTTTTTATTGATTACAAAAACAAAGAATTTCACGATGCAATATATGAAGAAATCAAAAGGCGTGATGCAAGAAACGGGCTGCTTATACAGAAATTCAATGAAGCCGGTTTTCCGGTTTCTTTTGAAGTTCTTGAGAACATGTTCCCACACAGCATTATAACCAGAGCTCACTTTGCTTCTTATATGACTAAGAAAGGCTATGTAAAAGACAACAAGGAAGCCTTTTCAAAATATCTTGGTGACGGCTGTCCTTTGTATGTGAGCCGCGAACATAAATCCGTATATGACGCGGTTGATATGATAAAAAAAGCCGGTGGAGCCGCAATCCTTGCCCATCCTTTGCTCTACCACCTTACGATGGGAGAATTAAGGGATTTATGTATGGGACTTAAAGACTGCGGGCTCACCGGAATTGAATCCATGTATTCAACCTACAAGGGATTTGACGAGCTTACGGTAAGAAAGCTTGCCCATGAAACCGGACTTTTGGAATCCGGAGGTTCCGATTTTCACGGTGCAAACAAACCTGACATCCATCTTGGAACAGGAATGGGCAACCTTATGATAAGTTACGATTATCTTGATAAGCTTCGTAATTCATTACATTAATCGGCATATGCCGATACCATATAACTTATGAATTGTTCCGCGGTTCTTCCTGACAATCCGCCGTGGGACAATTCCCATTTATTGGCTTCCATGAGAAGCGTATTTTCGTCAACTTTGATGTTATTCTTTTGTGCAAGACCTTTTACTATTTCATTAAAAAGTTTCTTGTCAGGCGAGCCAAAATATACGGATACGCCGAATCGTGCAGAAAGCGAAAGTTTCTCTGCCACTGTATCCCTTGTGTGAAGGTCATCGTCTCTTTCTTCTTTATCAGAATATTTTTCCCTAACAAGATGTCTTCTGTTGCTTGTCGCATATATAAGTACATTGTCAGGTCTTTTTTCCAAACCTCCCTCAATAACAGCTTTCAAGAACTTGTATTCTATCTCAAATTCTTCAAAAGAAAGGTCATCCATATATATGATGAATTTATAATTTCTGTCCTTTACCTGATTGATAATTGCTGACAAATCCTTAAACTGATGTTTATATATCTCAATCATTCTTAGTCCGTCATCGTAATATTCATTAAGTATTGCCTTAATGCAGGATGATTTTCCGGTTCCGCTGTCACCGAATAAAAGAACATTATTAGCTTTGTTTCCTGCAAGAAATGCCTCCGTATTGTCCGTTATTTTCTTTTTCTGTATATCATATCCTATGAGGTCTTTAAGATATTTGTGCTCAACACTTATAACAGGAGTGATTACAGGTCTGTCATTATCATCATGTCCTACCCTGAAAGCCTTAAAAAGTCCGATACATCCGACACCTGCATCTTTATAAAAATCACATACGGTATTTAAAAATGTATTGTCATCCACTGCCCCGGAAAGTTCTTCTGCCAGCTTAATTATTCTGTTTCTTATTCTTTTATTATAGTATTTTTCACCCTCATTATTGTTTTCAAATCCGGTAAGCATGGATAAAAATGTGCCGTATTTAGCGTCAGTTCTGCTTAAATCCGTATTGAAAAGTTCTCTGTACACAGACATATCAAGCAGTGCTGCCTTATTAATGCTGCCTTCCATTCTTCCCCTTCTTTCACAGGAAAGGCTGTAAGAATTCTCGTCATTTGCAAGATTATATGCAAGATAGTCCTGCCATAAATTTCCGTTAAATCCCATTTTTTCCGATACTTCAAGAATATGCGACACAATCCGTCCTGCCGCTTTTTTTATGTCAAGTCCTTCATATTCTTCTGAAGCTATCCTTAGCATGTAATCAAAAACCTCCCGGTTTTCCGGATTTTTGTATAATAATAATTCTGAACTGTCCATTATAATGCCTCCTAATAATTTCCTAACAGTCTCAAATAATTCGACTCTTCCGATATACCTCTCAGAGCGTTTCTTACACCGGGGTCTGCAAGATTTCCTTCAAAATCCACAAAAAATCTGAATTCCCAGTTATGCTCAGGTATAGGTCTTGACTCTATTTTAGTCATATTAAGATTATTAAACATAATATGTGATAACGCATTGTAAAGACTTCCCGATTTATGCGGAACTTCAAAACACACGCTTACTTTGTCGGCATTTTTAATAAATTCTCTTTTTCTGCTGACAATTACAAATCTTGTGGTATTGCATGCCGATGAGTTAATACCATCTTCAAGAATCTGAAGACCATATTCACCGGCACAATTTGCAGAACCTATTGCTGCCTGATGAATGTCATTGTCTTCGGCAACTTTTTTGGCACTCATTGCTGTATTAAGATATGCTTTCTGGTGCCAGTCCTTATGTCTGTCAAGAAATGCGGCACACTGGGCAAGGCCCTGAGGATGGGAATATACGCACTTTATGTCCTTAAGTGTCGCCCCCGGCTTTGCAAGGAGGCAATGTCTTATCTTCACATAAGTCTCTCCCACTATGTAATTATTAAATTCCTGCAAAAGATCATAAGTATCATTAACCATTCCTGCTGAAGAATTATCTATCGGTATAACGGCATAATCCGCCACACCGTCACTCACAGCTTCCATAGCCTCCCTGAAAGTGTCTACATTCATATTTCTGACATCGTTGCCGAAAAAATTAAGCATTGCTTCATGGCTGTATGCTCCCGGCACGCCCTGATACACAACTTTAATATTGTCACGTCTTATATCATCAACAATGTCGTATGGTTCTAACCTGGAATCCGACTTTCTCATCTCAAGCTTTGAATACTGGAATTTGCGGCTCATTGCCATAATCTGTGTAAAAAGCTCTGCCACACATTTGTTGTTAAAATCCGAATGTGCAAGATGTCTCAGTGTATCAATTTTCTGTTCTTCTCTTTCTTTATCAAATACAGCTTTTCCCGTTGCTATTTTATAATCGGCAACATTGGCTGCAACATCCATTCTTTTTTCAAAAAGTTCAACTATCTGTCTGTCAATCTCATCTATCTGTTTTCTTGATTCCTGTAAGTCAACTACCATATATTTTCTCCTTCTATATGTCACTTTTAATAGTTATATCACAAATTATAATAATTTGCTTGAAAAAAAAATAATTTTATTTCATAATATTACTATCATAATGTATTGGAGTCTATAAATTATGAATAAGAAATACACAAAATTCATTATTGGCGGTTCTGTTCTTCTCGCTATTATTATTCTTATTATCGTATACCATAATGTTACGAAAATAGACAAGAACAGTTCCTCAACCACCGGAAATACTCCGGGCAATCTTTTAAATGGCGGAAGCTTTTGTGAGAGCGGCGGAAAGATATATTTTTCCAACCCTTATGACAATAACAAGCTTTATTCCATGGACAGCGACTGTTCCAACATTAAGTGTCTTACAGATGACGACGTCTCTTATATTAACTGTGCCGGCAGATACATCTATTATGTAAAAAATAATGCCAAGGCATCCAACACCAACTCGCTTCTTCGTGGAGAGCTTTATGGTGTTGTAAGATGTGCGTTAAATGGTGGACGTTATACCACCCTTCATACGGGTTACAGTACAGACCTTGCGTTGTCCGGCAATACACTTATATTTAATGGTGTACTCAATTCCAAAAATGTAACTTACACCATCAATGTTAACGGTAAGAATGAAGAAGTCCTTCTTGAAGATGACATTGCCAATTCTTCGGTATACAAAGGACATATCTATTATTCAAAGCCTTCTTCATCCGGTACTGCTGACCATTCGGTATACAGTATGCGTGTGTCAGACGGCTCATCAATTTCATATCTGAATGGCAATACATACATGGCATCGGTTGTAAACAATGTTCTTTATTATATTGACCTCGATAATAACTATGCTCTTACCTCTGTGAACCTTTCGGATAACACTAAAAAGGTTCTTACAACAGACAAAGTTGTATTATACAACGTTTATAATGATGTTATTTATTATCAGGAAGAGACTTATGACCATTCTTTTAACAGAATGAATAAAGACGGAAGCAATCAGATAAAAATATATGACGGTGATATAACTTCTATAAGCTGTACATCAAAGTACACATTTTTCAAGATGTTCGGTTCCGATACTCTTTACAGAGTTGAGACTAACGGAGATACTGCAATCCAGAAATTCTTTGTTGCAGCTGACTGATAAGATATTATATAAGCCCCTACAGAGTATCCTCTGTAAGGGCTTATTTTTATACTAAAATCTCATTCAGTTTTTCATCTTTTTCTATTATTTCTATAGCAAGATTCCTATATTTTTCTTCGTGAAGATATGTGTGTCTGAAAGGTTTTATCTCGGGAGCAAGCATTACCGCTTTCTTAAAATCCTCTTTTCTGAGTTCCAGTGTCTTTACATAATCCCAGAAACCGGTGTCGGTAAATACTGTATTAATTCTCTCATACCGGTGATTCTGAACTTTGCTCATAATGTATGTCGCAATACCTACCTGGATACCATGAAGGCTTGGTTTCTCAAGCATCTTATCAAGTGCATGTGATATAAGATGTTCGCTTCCGCTTGTAGGCGCGCTGCTGCCGGCTATCTCATTGGCAATTCCGCTCATGGCGAGGGAATCCATCAATTCCTTAATAAAACGATCATCCAGAATATCCTTAAACGGAGTTCTCACAAAACTGTTTACTGCTTTCTTAGATATCATCATAGCACAGTCATCTACAATATCATAACCTTTTTCCTGTTCAAAAATCCAGTCATAAAGTGCTGTTATTTTGGATACCATGTCTCCGATTCCTGAATAAAGGAATGCCTTAGGAGCACTCTTTATTACTTCAATGTCTGCGATTATGCCGTATGCAATCCTTGCCGGTACGGATTTTCTTCTGCCTTCCACTATAAGAGATGCACTGGCACTTGAAAAGCCATCAGACGAGGCCGACGTAGGAATACTTATAAAAGGGAGATTCCTCAAAAATCCACAATACTTAGCCGCATCAATAACTTTACCGCCGCCGATGCCAATAACCGCTTCAGTTGTGTTAGGAAACGAAAATCCAAGCTGCATTATTGCGTTAATTTCAACCGTATCCATTTCCTGGTAGAGAAGCACTTCAATGTTATTGTCTTTCATTCCATTAAGAACTTTATCCCCGAACAGATCAATAAGTCCATTTCCGAAAAGGATAACAACTTTATGGAAATTCATGTCCGCCAGATATTTTCCTACCTGTCCCAATATGTCTTTCTCTACCTTCAAAATAGCAGGTATTGATATTTCGCATTTATTCTGTGTTACCATATCATATCTCCAATTCTTTTACAGTTCTGAAATAATGTCTATGCATTTATCAAAGCCTAATTTACTGCTGTTAAGCGTCATTGTGTAGTTGGTGGCTTTGCCCCATTCACCTTCTGTATAATAATTATAGTGCATTTTTCTCTTTTTATCCATATCACGCATCATAACCGCAGCTTCTTTTTCAGTCTTGTTATATAATTTCATGATTCTTTCTTTTTTGACTGCTTCATCACCGTGTATAAAAATATGTACCGCATCGGGATTATCCCTTAAAATATAATCTGCACATCTTCCTATAATTACAAAAGATTCTTTCTTCGCAAGTTCTCTAATTATTGCTGACTGTACGTTATATATTTTGTCCGAAATTGAGCTTCCTGTCGCATCTCTTCCCACAAACGCATAGGAAAATATGCTCTTTGATGGGGAATATTCACCCTGATCCTCTATAATTTTCTTAGAAAAACCTGTTTCTTCGGCAATTTTCTCAAGTATCTGGGAATCATAAAATGTTATTCCTAATTTCTTCGCTACGTTTTCGCCTATAAAATGTCCGCCGCTGCCAAACTCTCGACTGATTGTAATAATTTTACTCATAATAATCTGCCTCCTTAACATTGTTAATAACATTTTTTCTGATTTTTTTCATAAACAATAATGATATGATAAGACTCATTCCTTCTGCAAATATAAATGTGAGCCATACAAGCCATATTTTACCGGGATTGTTTCTTACAGGTAAGGATAACAAATATGCTACAGGTAACACAAATACAATCTGTCGTAATACAGATACAATTAATGATTCCATTCCGCCGTCAAGTGCCTGAAAAATACCCTGAAATGCAATATTGGTTCCTGCAAAAACAAATCCTGCCGATATTATCCGCATCGCCGATATATACATCCTTCCCGTATCTCCGCTTATGCCAAACATCTTTGCCAGGACACCCGCCAATGTTTCCAACAATATGGTACCTGCTATCATGATTATTGTCGTATATATTATACCACATTTTACGCCTTCGTTAATACGTTTTTTATTTTGCATTCCGTGGCTGAAAGAAACAATCGGCGTTATTGCATCCCTGAGTCCGAATGCCGCAAACAATACGAACTGCTGCACTTTATAATATAATCCATATGCCGTAACCGCCGAATTACTTATTTTTCCGAGAATAATATTTAATCCATAGGTCATCACGGACATTAATGCCTGTGCAATAATGGCGGGCACACCTATTTTGTATATTTCTTTTATTATTGACTTTGAAGGTCGTATATACTTTATACTTTTATCTATGGCTTTATCTTTTTTATAATGAAAAATCACTGCCATTATTAACGAAATAATCTGTCCTATTACGGTTGCGTATGCAGCTCCTTTTACCCCAAGATTCATAGAAAAAATCATTACCGGGTCAAGCACAATATTAACAACAGCTCCCGTTATCTGTGCAATTGTTGAATATAGCGAATTGCCCATTGACTGAAGCATTTTTTCAAAAATCCCAAACAGGACCATTCCAAAAGAAATAATACAGCATATCTGTAAATATTCCGTTGCCAGTTTTGCTACATATACATCGTTTGTCTGGCTGTTTATATATGGTTCTACACCAAATATACCAAACAATACACATAGCAGCCAGATTATTATTCCAAGAAAAATTCCTGTTCCTGCAACTCTATCTGCCTTATCTATGTTATTCTGTCCTAAACTTTTTGACAACAGTGCACCAAGTCCTACACCTGTTCCTATTCCCACCGCCACAATAAGCATTTGTACGGGAAATGCTAACGTTAATGCATTAAGTGATGCTTCTCCCGTTCCTTTAATTCTTCCTACAAAGGCGCTGTCTACAATATTATACACCGCCTGCAGCATCATTGACAAAATCATGGGAATTCCCATTGTAATCATCAATTTACTGATTTTCATAGATGCCATTTTGTCTGTATTATCTTTTTGCATATTTTTTCCTCCTTCTTTGCAAAAAAATAAAGCGTAAATCCATCTGGATTTACGCTTTACGCTACACGATTGTTTACAAAATTATGCGTTCTTGCCACAGCATTTCTTATATTTAAGGCCGCTTCCGCAAGGACATGGATCATTTCTTGAAATCTTAGGTCCCTTAACAACTGTTGTTGAAAGTTTCTGTTCTTTATAGAGTTCCTTTCTTCTCTTGGAATCAATTAACTCGTCCCATTCAGGAAGTTCATAAAGCCAGTCAGCTCTTGCATCAACCATATTCTTATAGAGAGTTTCCAAATCATAATCAAGGTTCACTTCTGTATTCTCATCCATTGTCTCAATCGGATTAGGATTCTTAAGGCTGTCATTAATTCCGTCAAGGAATCCAACCATCGTCATTATATCAAAGTTATATTTCTCTGCCAGTTCCTTAACTGTGCCCTTCACAGGTTCGCCATATGATTTAAGAAGGTCTATATATACACCCTTCTCTAAGTTGAAATAATTAGCCCAAAACATCTGTTGTGCCTGAGGACTTTTCTTGTCATCATAGGCCATTTCTCTCCACTGTTCTAATAATGTCATGTTCGTTCTCCTAAAACTTTTGTATTATTATGAAATTATATAACAATCTTTTAATTTAGTCAAATGCACTCTCTATACATTTTTCTTATTTTCTGCTAAAATCATTTTAAAATATAAGATGACGAGGTTAATATATGAAAAAGAAATCTACTGCCGTCAGAGTAATGGCAATTATTTGTATAGTGCTTTTGGTCGGAATGTACATAACTTCCCTTGTACTCGCAATAATCCAGCATAAGAGTGCAGGTGCCGCGCTTAAAATATCAATGCTCTGTACTATTGTTGTTCCAGTATGGATATATATTTTCATGATGTTCCATAAGCTTGCTACAAAAAACCAGTTTATGAATTCAGAGGAAGATGAAATTTCCGAAAAAGATATCCCGGAAAATGAAGACGGCGACAATTCTGCTGATGAGTAATTTTGAGATTTGTTAAGAGTCGGGTAGAGATTCGCAAGCTGACTCCCCTCCCCGCGGCTAGCAGGCCGGGATTTTACCCCGCCGCTGTTGTAAGATTACAGAATTCCCTGCCACTAACATCCTGTTTTAATAAAAATATGTCCCCTGTCAAAAGACAGGGAACATATAAATTTGAGGACCTTTTTTATATCCTCAATATAATTTATTTAGACAAATTACTTGTTCTATAGATAATATCGTGTCTCTTAGGACCGTTAGATACCATTGTGATAGGTACTCCGATTTCTTCCTCTATTGCTTCAATGTATGCCTTACATTCGGCAGGAAGTTCATCATAATTCCTAATTCCTCTGATATCACATTTCCAGCCCTTAAATTTCTTAAGTACAGGCTTAGCCTTTTCAAGCTTGTATGTTACAGGGAAGTCCTTGATAACTTCGCCGTCAATTTCATAGCCTACGCACATCGGAATCTCATCAAGATATCCGAGTACATCAAGAACTGTAAGTGCTACTTCTGTTGCACCCTGCATTCTGCAGCCGTATCTTGTGGCAACTGCGTCAAACCATCCCATTCTTCTTGGTCTGCCTGTTGTAGCGCCGAATTCGCCACCGTCTCCGCCACGGACTCTTAATTCCTGTGCTTCATCACCGAAAATCTCACTTACGAATGCTCCGGCACCGACTGCTGAAGAATATGCTTTAACAACGGTAACTACATCCTGAATCTCCCTGGCTGGAATACCTGCACCGATTGCTCCGTAAGATGCAAGTGTTGAAGAAGATGTTACCATTGGATAAATACCATGGTCAGGATCCTTAAGGGAACCAAGCTGTCCCTCAAGAAGGACTGTCTTGCCCTCTTTAAGTGCATTGTGAAGGAAAAGTGAAACATCTGCTACATATGGAGCAACCATTTCCTTATATTCCATTAAAAGATTGAATATATCATCAGGATTCATTGGTTCCTTATTATAAAGGTTCTTAAGAAGCACGTTCTTGTATTCCACAACACGCTCAACCTTTTCACGAAGGTCTGCTTCATTCATAAATAATTCACTTACCTGAAAACCAATCTTAGCATACTTGTCTGAGTAAAATGGTGCAATACCGGACTTAGTGGAACCAAATGCCTTACCGCCGAGACGTTCTTCTTCGTATGTATCAAAATCAACATGATATGGCATAAGTATCTGTGCTCTGTCTGATACAAGAATCTTAGGTGTTGGTACGCCTCTGTCCTCAAGTGATTTAATTTCATTGAAAAGATATGGTATATTAAGTGCCACACCATTGCCAATTACACTTGTCGTATGATTATAAAAAACGCCTGATGGAAGTAAGTGTAAAGCGAACTTACCGTAATCATTAATAATCGTATGGCCTGCATTACTTCCTCCCTGGAATCTTACTATAATATCTGACTGTTCGGCAAGCATATCTGTAATCTTGCCCTTGCCTTCATCACCCCAGTTAGCGCCAACTATTGCTCTTACCATGTGTGATCCTCCTCTTTTATATAAATAACTGCAGGCTTTTAAAGACTGCGTGAATAGTATACCTTAAATTATCAAATATGTAAAGAAAGAGTTGTCAGCAACTGTACAGCACAGTACCGGCAACTCTTTTGTAATGATGTATTAACAGTTGATTTCCGCTGTTAATCCAAGTTCATCTTTGTATTCGTTAAGGATAGGTTTTACAACTTCTGAAAGGAATTCCTCAACCTGCCACTTTGAACGTCCTGTGTATAATGAAGGATCCATATTTTTCTGCAAATCCTCAAGTGTGAGATTAAATGCAGGGTCGGCAGCAATCAGTTCAAGGAGATTGTTGTCAAGACCTTCCACTTTGACTCGTCTGCCCGCTTCCATGGAAAGAGTTCTGATACGTTCATGGAGTTCCTGTCTGTCTCCGCCAGCTTTTACGGCATCCATCATAATATTTTCTGTAGCCATGAAAGGAAGCTCTGCCATAATGTGTTTGTAAATTACCTTGTCATATACAACAAGTCCGTCTACAACATTAAGATAAAGGTCAAGTATACCGTCTACTGCAAGAAATGCTTCCGGTACAGACATTCTCTTGTTAGCGGAATCGTCGAGAGTTCTCTCAAACCACTGTGTCGCACTTGTGATTGCAGGGTTCATAACATCTGACATAACATAATTAGCAAGGCTCGCTATTCTTTCGCTTCTCATAGGATTTCTCTTATAAGCCATTGCTGATGAACCAATCTGTGTCTTTTCAAAAGGTTCCTCGATTTCTTTTAAATGCTGTAAAAGTCTTATATCATTAGAAAACTTGTGGGCACTTGCGGCAATACCGGCAAGGACATTCACAACCTTGGTATCTACTTTTCTTGAATAAGTCTGGCCTGAAACAGGATATGTATCCTCAAATCCCATTTTGTTGGCTATCATCTTATCAAGACGGCGTATTTTATCCTGGTCGCCTTCAAAAAGCTCCATAAAACTTGCCTGTGTTCCTGTTGTACCCTTCTGTCCGAGAAGCTTCATTGTTGAAATAACATGATTAAGGTCTTCAAGGTCTAAAAGAAGTTCCTGCATCCAGAGAGTTGCTCTTTTGCCTACGGTTGTTGGCTGGGCAGGCTGGAAATGTGTGAATGCAAGAGTAGGAAGTGCCTTATATTCATCTGCAAATTTTGAAAGCTCGTTGATTACATTCACAAGTTTTTTGCGGACAAGTTTAAGTCCTTCTGTCATTATTATAAGGTCAGTATTATCGCCTACATAACATGAAGTTGCTCCAAGGTGGATAATTCCTTTTGCCTTAGGGCACTGTAAACCATAAGCATATACATGTGACATTACATCATGTCTTACAATTTTTTCTCTTGCCTTTGCATCCTCATAATTAATATCATCTTTGTGAGCTTTAAGTTCTTCTATCTGCTCATCCGTAATATTAAGTCCAAGTTCTTTTTCTGATTCCGCAAGAGCAATCCAGAGTGCTCTCCATGTTCTGAATTTTTTATCAGGCGAAAAAATATACTGCATTTCTTTACTTGCATATCTTTCAGCCAAAGGTGTCTGATATCTGTCAGTTGCCATTTTAAATCTCCTTTTATTTTTCATATTCGCCACGGATATCTTCTGTCGGCGGTTCTATAGGATAATTGCCGGTAAAGCAGGCATCACAATAATCGGTCTTACCGTCTATGAGTTCACTTAATCTTGTAACATCAAGGTAACCCAGTGAATCTGCCCCGATATATTTACATATCTGGTCTACGGTGTGGTCATGCGCTATTAACTGGTCATCCGATGGAATATCAGTTCCAAAATAACATGGATGTAAAAACGGAGGCGAACTTATTCTTACATGAACTTCGGTAGCACCTGCATCTTTTAACATCTTTACTATTCTTGCCGAGGTTGTTCCCCGCACAATGGAGTCATCTATCATAATAACTCTTTTACCGTTTACCGCATCTTTTAAAACATTGAGTTTAATTTTAACACTGGTCTCTCTCTGGGACTGCTTAGGCTTAATAAATGTACGCCCTACATAGCTGTTTTTCATAAATGCAATTCCGTAAGGTATTCCTGATTCCATGGAATATCCAAGTGCGGCCACATTACCTGATTCAGGTACGCCTACTACAATATCAGCCTCTACAGGGTGGGTCTTTGCAAGTATACGGCCTGCCATAATACGGGAACTGTATACTCCTACACCGTCAATGTAGCTGTCCGGTCTGGCAAAATATATATATTCAAAAATACATCTTGCGCATTTTTTAATACATCCTGAAGTATCTGAGCTAATACCATTAGGTGTTATTGTGACTATTTCTCCCGGAAGCACATCCCTTACAAATTCTGCACCGATAGCTGAAAATGCACAGGTCTCTGAGGATACGAAATATGCGTTGTCTCTTTTTCCGATGCTTAATGGCTTAAAGCCGAAAACATCCCTTGCCGCAATTAATTTACGGGGACTCATTACTACAAGAGAATATGCCCCCTTTATTTTTTTCATGGCATTGGCTACCGCCGCTTCGACACTTGAGGTCTTAAGACGTTCCCTTGCTATGTAATATGCGATTACCTCTGAATCTATGGTTGTCTGGAAAATCGCACCTGTGTATGAAAGTTCATCCCTGAGTTCAGGAGCATTTATAAGGTTGCCGTTATGAGCGAGTGCCAGTGTTCCTTTAACATAATTAAGAACAAGAGGCTGGGCATTTTCCCTGCAGCTGCTTCCTGCCGTAGAATATCTTACATGTCCTACACCAATGTTTCCTTTTAATTTCTCAAGTGATTCTGCATCAAAAACTTCACTTGCTAATCCCATATCCTTTCTGGAATTAACAATTCCCTTAGGTCCTTCCGTATCGCTTACCGCAATACCACAGCTTTCCTGTCCTCTGTGCTGCAACGCGAACAGTCCGTAGTATATTGTTGTGGCAACATCGTTGCCATCAAAATCGTAAGCGCCGAATACACCGCATTCTTCATGCACTCCACTTTCTTCAATATTGTCTGAATTACTTGTTTCTATCATATATATACCTCCAGGTATCAGATGTTAAATTCTTTGCCTGTAAGTAATGCAAATGCCTCTTTGTATTTGTCAACAGTCTTTTTAACAACTTCTTCAGGAAGAAGGAGGTCATTGTCAGGATTAGCTTTAAGCCAGTCTCTTACAAACTGCTTGTCATATGATGGCTGTGACTTGCCTGCTTCATATCCTTCAAGAGGCCAGAATCTTGAGCTGTCAGGTGTGAGCATTTCGTCACCGATAACAACTTCACCCTTTTCGTTAAGACCGAATTCAAATTTGGTGTCGGCAATGATAATTCCTTTGCTTAAAGCATAATCTGCACATTTCTTATATAAAGCGATTGTATATTCCTTAATCTTAGCTGCATATTCTTCACCCTTTTCAGGATAAATTTTCTTAAGAACTTCTACGCTCTGCTCGTATGATATATTCTCATCATGGAGTCCTATCTCTGCCTTGGTACTTGGAGTATATATAGGCTCAGGAAGCTTGTCTGATTCCTTGAGTCCTTCAGGGAGCTTAATTCCGCAGACTGTTCCGTTTTCCTTGTAGCTTGCCCAACCGCTTCCTGTAATGTATCCTCTTACGATACATTCAATAGGGAGCATCTCTAACTTCTTGCACATCATGCTGTTGCCTTTAAATTCATCCTTCTGGAAAAATTCAGGCATATCCTTATTATCAACTGATATCATATGGTTAGGTACTATATCTTTTGTAAAATCAAACCAGAACTTAGACATCTGTGTTAATATGGCACCCTTATCTGTTATCTTATTTTTAAGAATGTTATCAAAGGCTGATATTCTGTCAGTTGCAACCATTATAAGGCTGTCACCGTTATCATATACTTCTCGTACTTTACCCTCTTTAAAAGGCTTATATTCCTGCATGTTATTGTCCTCCATATATTTATGCAATTTTTTATAGTACGATTATAGTACACCAAGTTTTATAAAGTCAACGTCAATACCTACTAAAATAAATAAAATAAGTATTGTTTTATAATGGATATTAGTTATAATTATAAATGTAGAAAATTACCGGGAGGAAATACATATGGTTGATAAAAGACGCCACAAAAGAGTTAAGGTCAAGCTTAACCTTGTTGTATCCAACATTTTTGACCAGAATGCGGATATGATTAAAATTGACTCGCCTATTGAAGTCAAGGATGTTTCAAGATCGGGTATCGGTTTTATTACAAAAAGCATTCTTCCAATGAATTATTATTTTAATGCCGCACTTACTTTTGACGATGAGGACTCCATCCTTTACAGCGTTGTTAAAATTATCCGTTGTGAAGCGTTAGAGGATGATGAATACTCTTACGGCTGTGAGTTTGTGGGCATGGCTCCCGTTCTCGGATATATCTTTGACAAACTTGAAGAGAAATAACATATATTAAAAACCTTGGAAAATCATATTAACGGTTTCCCAAGGTTTTTATTATCTGTCAGTCTGCAGGTCCTTCGTCACATTAATCTTTTTAATGCTGATTATTGAAGGGATAAATGCAAGTGCATATATTATTAAAATTATCATAACTGCCGGCATTACATCTTTTAATGTGAATTTAAAAATATAACTGTATAAATTCTTCTTTGTATATAAATATACAATGTAGCTGGCTGCATACGAAAATCCGCTGCCCAGTATCAGAGATAAAATAACTGTTCTTGTATTTTCATATAACTGAATCAGACATATTTTATTATTTTTTATTCCGATGGCTTTAAGCATGGCAAAAATATTTTTATTGGTATCAAATTTATCA
>ERZ1034976.223-NODE-223-length-53772-cov-8.105125_pt1 | contig 53772 bp, 58 predicted proteins | sample MGYA00520623_ERZ1034976 | MGnify/ENA primary metagenome ERZ1034976 (study PRJEB33766, sample SAMN09781774) | gut metagenome | biome: gut microbiome | host: Homo sapiens | place: Madagascar | study: EMG produced TPA metagenomics assembly of the PRJNA485056 data set... | reverse complement strand
GCACAGATGATGAAGAAAGCACCGCTGAAATCTACGGCGATAAATCTGATAATACTGCCGATTCCGAGATTCCCGACAAAACCGAAAATCACACTGTAGACGAAATACTGCGCAGCTTTGAAAGCACTTTTATGAGTGAAGAGGAAGCGGATAAAAAGATAGAAGATTTTTCTAAGTCTGTTTCAGACTCCTGTCCTGCCCCGGACTTCAATGCAAAGATACATAACCATAATAACAATCAAGATAAAAGCGGAAAAACCTGCGGATGTGAACGATGCCGCTGTCAGAACGGCGGTCGTATGCAGGAGAAGGGCGGGCAAAAACCGAACTGAAATTCAGCCCGCAGTACCGATATGGATATTATAGGCAAGCTGATGAAGGACGACGACTTGATGAAGGTTGCCGCTGTAGCGTTTATCTTATGGCGTGACCACGCCGACTACAAGCTGATTCTGGTACTTTTTTATGTATTTTTCATGAAATAGCACTTGCATTTTCCGCCGTCTTAGTTTATAATACCAGTATGTAAACGATGTCAATCAATTTACAATTCCGACAAACAGGAGGTATTTTATGGCTAAGTGGTTGGAAAATGCAATTTTTTACGAGATATACCCGCAATCCTTCAATGATACAAACGGTGATGGTATCGGAGATTTTCAGGGTATAATCGAAAAGCTGGACTATATCAAGGAAACAGGCTTCAACGCAATATGGATGAACCCCTGCTTTGATTCGCCCTTCGGCGATGCGGGCTATGATGTAAGGGACTATAAAAAAGCCGCCGCAAGATACGGAACAAACGATGATTTAAAGCGACTTTTCGATGAGTGCCATAAGCGTGGGATGCACATTCTTCTTGACCTTGTACCCGGTCACACTTCGGTAGAGCATGAATGGTTCAAAAAGTCGATGCTCCCCGAAAGCAACGAGTATACCGACAGATATATCTGGACAAGCAATATATGGGAACAACCGGAGGGCCTTAACTGTATAAGAGGCATATCGGACCGTGACGGCAGTGCCGCAGTCAACTTCTTCTCATCTCAGCCTGCTCTGAACTACGGCTATGCCGAGCCTAAGTATGCTTATCAGCAAAAGCCTACAGATCCCGGACCTATGGCGACAAGAGCCGCAATCAAGGATGTTATGAAGTTCTGGCTTGACATGGGCTGTGACGGTTTCAGAGTGGATATGGCAGGCTCGCTTGTAAAATGCGATCCCGAATATAAAGAAACAATCAAGCTATGGCAGGATATAACGGGTTATCTTAAGAGCGAATATCCCGAAGCCGCTATGGTATCCGAGTGGGGCGAGCCGCAATATTCGCTGCAGGGCGGCTTTGATATGGACTTCTTACTGCACTTCGGTCCTGAGGGCTACAACTCGATGTTCAGAAGTGCCGAACCGTTCTTTTCAAAGAGGGGCAAAGGTACTCCCGCAATCTTTGCCGAGCAGTACAACGGCTATCACGAAAAGGCAACGACAGGCGGCGGACTTATCTGCATTCCGTCAGGCAATCACGATATGGACAGACTTGCAAGAGGCAGGGATGAGAACGAGCTTAAATGCTGTTTTGCTTTCCTTCTCACAATGCCCGGCGCACCGTTTGTGTACTACGGCGATGAGATCGGAATGAATTTTGTAGAAGGGCTTGTATCGGTAGAGGGCGGCTATAACCGCACCGGCTCAAGAAGTCCTATGCAGTGGGACAGCACCGCAAATGACGGATTTTCAACTGCGGACAAGTCACAGCTTTATATAAAGCAGGACGACGCACCCGACAGGCCTACTGTCGAAAAGCAGATGCTCGATGAAAAGTCGCTCTACAATGAGATAAAAAAACTGATAAAGCTAAGAAACGAAAATTCCGCACTTCACAATCTCTCAGCCTTTGAGTTTGTCAGCAGTGACGGTTATCCGCTGGTATACAAGAGAAGCAGCGACAATCAGACGGTTTATGTGTTCATCAATCCGTCCGATAAGGCCGTAACTGTCAATGCAGATTATGCAAAGGGCGGAAAGGCAATTTACACGCTCGGCGAAAACGGCTCTGTAAAGGAAGATTCAGTTACCGTTCCCGCAAGCGGTGCAATTTTTGTTGAGGTATAATTAATCAGATATAAATGCAAAGCCGCACAGATGGATAACCATTCTGTGCGGCTTTTATTTATTCGGTTTTTGCCTGTTCTTTTTCCTTCTGCGCCTACTCTTTCTTTATCTTAGTACTCTTGATAACCTTCTGACGTGAGAATTCCTCACGTTCCTTTTCTTCAAGAGAGTTTGAGATAAATCTGACCTGTGCCTCGTACTTCGGAATAATTATATTTTTCAGTGCGTTGGCACGTTTCTGCGTCTTTTTTATAGCAACGGCGAGCCTGTATATACTGTTTTCAATCTCGGCGAGTACGACTGTCAGCTTTTTTGTTTCATTGAAGCAGATATAAGCGTTGTCAAGATATGAATTTGTCATTGCAATATCATACTGCGGAACTATAGGCTTATCGGGAAGCTCAACTGTAGGAAGCTCAACACCCATAACGCTTCTGAACGATATTTTAAGATCGGTTTCTTCAGGTACAAACTGCGTCAGCGTTGATACCGAACCCAGCGTAATGTTAGCCTTCTGTAAGGCGGCATAAGCCTTTTCATAGGTCTGCTCGATATTTCCTCGCACCAGCTTTGATTTATCGGTCAGCGCCACCATTTCTCTTATCAGAACGTTACGCTTTCTGTCCATAAGTTCAAAGCCCTGCTTTGCCTGCTGTAAGGAACGTTTAGCCTTGATAAGATTGCCTTTGGTCGGGAAAACCTGTTCAGCCATACACTCACCTGCCTTTCATATAGTAACTGTTATACAAATCTCTTAGCATTTTCGGGGTGATAATGTTCTTTTATAAGCTGTTCGTTTACACGGTCAAGTTCACTTGTGGGAAGAAGCGAAAGCAAATCCCAAGCAAGATCCAGCGTTTCGTCCATAGAACGATTCTCATCGAAGCCCTGATTGAGAAAGTACTTTTCAAACATCGTGCCGAACTTCATAATCGCCTTATCCGATGCGGAAAGTTCGTCTTCGCCTATAACCGACGCAAGCGCTCTTGCATCCTGCACTCTTGCATAGCAAGCAAAAAGCTGATTTGAAACATCGGCGTGATCCGCTCTTGTGTACTGTTCTCCTATGCCGTCCTTCATAAGACGTGACAGCGAAAGCAATACGGAAAGTCCGGGATAAATTCCTGTCTGGTCAAGGTTTCTGTCAAACACTATCTGACCCTCCGTGATATATGCCGTAAGGTCAGGGATAGGGTGCGTAATATCATCGTTAGGCATTGTAAGTATCGGTATCTGCGTAACAGAGCCTGTACTGCCCTCTACTACACCTGCTCTTTCATACATAGAGGCAAGATCAGAATAAAGATAACCGGGGTAGCCCTTTCTTCCGGGAATCTCTCCCTTTGATGAAGAGAACTCACGCAGAGCCTCACAGTATGAGGTAAGGTCGGTCATGATAACGAGTATGTGCATATTCTTCTCAAACGCAAGATATTCCGCCACAGTAAGCGCACATCTGGGTGTCAGGATACGCTCTATGATAGGATCGTTCGAGAGATTAAGGAACATACAAACACGCTGTATAACACCGGTTTCCTCAAAGGAACGTCTGAAATACTCCGCAACGTCATTCTGAACGCCCATTGCGGCAAATACAACCGCAAAGTCCTTTCCCTCGCTGTCGGCAATCTTAGCCTGCTTTACTATCTGCACCGCCAGCTTGTTATGCGACAGACCGGAGCCTGAGAATATAGGCAGTTTCTGACCTCTGATAAGCGTCATAAGTGCGTCTATTGAGGAAATACCCGTGTGTATATAGTTTCTGGGATATGAACGTGCAACGGGGTTCAATGCACGGCCGTTTATATCGCCGTATTTCTGCGGAAATACTTCGCCAAGTCCGTCAATCGGCTTGCCTGCGCCGTTGAACGTTCTGCCGAGCATTTCGGTAGAAAGCGGGATCTCAAGCGGCTTTCCCGTAAAGCTGATTTTTGTATTTGTGAGCGAGATGCCGTTTGTACCCTCAAACACCTGCAAGACGACTTTATCGCCCTGCATTTCAACGACTCGACCTAAACGCTTTGTGCCGTCCTCCAGCTTTATCTCTGCTATCTCATCATAAGAAACACCTTTGGCACCCTCAAGGCAGACAAGCGGTCCGTTTATTTCACTCAGTCCTGCATATTGAATCATAAAATAATCTCCTATCGGGTTTAATCATCGGCAAACTTGCTGTTTATCATATCAAAATATTCGTCAAACATTTCGAGCTTGTCGTTAGGTATATCGTACTTCATCTTTATCAGTTTATCGAAGAAACCGTATGAGATAATCTCCGATATCGGCTTACCGCCGTTTATAGCGTTCAGCGAGTTGTGATAAAGAAGTAAGATTGCTTTCATCATCAGCTTCTGCTTTTCGAGCGGAACGAATGTATCGTCCTTATGGAAAGCGTTCTGCTGTAAGAAGCCTACTCTTATAACACGGGCGATTTCTATTATCAGCTTCTGGTCATCGGGAAGAACATCCGCACCAATCAGCTTTACTATCTCCATAAGGTTGTTCTCTTCAACCAGTAAGGTCGATATTTCCTGTCTGTAGCGGCAGAATTCTTCACCGACGTGTTCGTTGTAATACTCGGCTAAATCGTCGCTGTACTCCGAATAGCTCATATTCCAGTTGATAGCCGGATAGTGTCTTGCATAAGCAAGATTCTTGTCGAGCGCCCAGAAGCAACGGACGAAACGCTTTGTATTCTGCGTTACAGGCTCAGAGAAGTCCGATCCCTGCGGAGATACGGCGCCGATAATCGTAACACTGCCCTCTCTGCCGTTCATCGTTTCGACATAACCTGCACGCTCGTAGAATTCGGAAAGTCTTGACGGAAGATATGCAGGGAAGCCTTCTTCAGCAGGCATTTCTTCAAGTCGTCCGGAAATTTCACGCAGTGCCTCCGCCCAGCGTGATGTCGAATCCGCCATTATAGCAATATGATAACCCATATCACGATAATACTCGGCAAGCGTGATACCCGTATAGATAGATGCTTCACGGGCGGCTACGGGCATATTTGACGTGTTCGCAATAAGCACCGTTCTGTCCGTCAGCGGACGGTTCGACTTCGGGTCGATAAGCTCAGAGAATTCCTCAAGTACCTGAGTCATCTCGTTGCCACGCTCACCGCAACCGATATACACGATAATATCCGCATCGCACCACTTTGCAAGCTGATGCTGAGTCATCGTCTTACCTGTACCGAAACCGCCGGGTATAGCGGCTGTACCGCCCTTTGCAAGCGGTAACACGGTATCTACTATACGCTGTCCGGTAATAAGCGGCTTTGAAATCGGCAGACGCTTATTTATAGGTCTTGGCGTTCTGATAGGCCACTTCTGTACAAGAGTAAGCTCCTGCACCGTTTCTTCGTCTATCCTTAGTTTTACTATCACATCGTTGACCTTATACTTGCCGTCAGGCGCAACATATTCTACTGTACCCTCAGTATAAGGAGGCACCATACATCTGTGCGTAATAAGCGGCGTTTCAGGGCACTGCGCATATATATCTCCGCCGTGCAGTTTATCGCCGACCTTTACAGTCACAGTGACATCAAATTCACGTTCTTCATCGAGTGCGGCTATTGCACTGCCCTCAGTTACATATACGCCGCTGAGAGCCGTCATAGCTTTAAGCGGACGCTGGATACCGTCATAAATATTGGATATTATGCCCGGTCCGAGCGTTGCGCTCATAGGTGTTCCTGTAGGCTCTACGGGGTCGCCAGGCATAAGTCCTGCCGTACCCTCATAAACCTGAATCGTTGTCATTTCATCGGTTACGCCGATTACCTCTCCTATGAGCTTGCTCTTACCGACCATTACCATCTCACGCATTGAGAATGATTTTGTATCCCTGACCTTTACAACGGGTCCGTTAATCGCATAAATACAGTTCATTGCAACTCCTCCCGTTATAGTGACAGTTCGCCGTGACCTGCCACAAAAGCCTTTCGCTCCTGTTCTAAAGCAAGGTCAAGCGTATAGTCGATATATATATTTTCCGACGGATAGTAAACAGACAATCCGCCAAGCTCAATATTACGGTCAACAGCAACACCGATGCCGTACTTTTGCGCTATATCATCGGCAAGCTGTTTATCGTTTCTGCCGACGTTTATCACGCAGTCTTTGCTGAAAGCCTGCTCTTTGTCTGCTTTTTCGGCAAGAGCGGTCATAAAGTCGTTATATTTATCGCTCTTTGCAAATTCTTCAAGTTTATTCTTAATATCTTCAAACAAGCTGTCTACAAGCCCGCACCTGTGAGCAAGCACCGACTTATGTGCGGCAAAGTCGCTCTTTGATAATTCCTTTGCGTAAAGAGTATGGGTCTTCTGTCTGTCCAGTGCGACCTCGTTTTCTTCACTGCGTCTGTACTGCTCTCTCGCCTGCTCTGTCAGCTCGTCAGCCTGCTGCTGTGCCTTGCTGATTATTTCTTCCGCTTTTTTCTGAGCGTCGGAAAGAATTGAATTGCCCAGCTTTTCTATTCTGTCCTGAACTTCCGGCATACAGCTGCTCCCTTCTGATTAATTATAATTTCAGTCCTATTGCATCACGCACATAGCCGTCAATGGATTTGCTTATATCCGACGTTCCGTGTCGGTCGGGTATCTCCACTATCAGCGGCTTTGTGCTGTTCAGTTTCATATCATACACTGTCTGTTTGCACATATCGATGAGCTTTTCCGTCATAAGTACAACGCCGATGTCTTTATCAGCCTTTGCTTTTTCCAGTGCATCCGTGACTTCTTCGGGTCGGCTTACTACTATGCCTTCAATCCCTGCAAGACGCATACCCATCTGTGTATCTGTGTTGTCACTGATAAGAAAAAATTTCATTTTCTGTACCTTTCGGCTATTATGAATAAAGGATAAGTATCGAAATCAGAAGTCCGTAGATAGCGACACCTTCGCCGAGTGCAACGAAGATAAGAGCCTTCGTGAAGTTCTTGTCGTTTTCTGCGGTAGCTCCGATAGCTGCAGGAGCGGCACCGCCTACGGCAATACCTGTACCGATTGTCGCAAGACCCGTTGCAAGCGCCGCACCGAGATACTTAAGTCCGTCGCCTACGCTGAGTGCTGTCTGTGCGGCTTCTGCGGCACCTTCAGCCGAAGCAAACGCAAAAAGCGGTACAAATACGCTCATCATGACCATAACACCGATAAACGAGCCGGCATTTATAAGTATAGCTTTTCTTGTCTTTAAGGGCTTGCCCTCTTTTCTTCTCTTAAGCATTACAAAGAACGGCAGCATAATCAGTGCCAGTGCGAATAAAGGCAGTAAAAACAGTAACATTTTTCAGTTCCTCCCGAAATTAATTCAAATTAGCCTTAAGCGGCTCAAAGCTCTTTCCGTCGCTTACATAGAAACGACCGAATATCTCATAAAATTCAAGTCTTAATACCTGAATACCTACAAGGAATCCCTCCATACCGATTACGAAAGCGTTTCCGAGTATCTGTACAATCACAGTACCGACGCCTCCGTCACCTGCCAGCACTCCTACGACCAGCATCATACCTGCGTGGCTTAAGATAAATCCGCCTACACGGAGGAATGACATTGTGTTTGTAAGATACGAAAGACAGGTTTCGAACAGTTCGATGACACCTTCAATAATGAAGTTGCCGACAGACTTTTTCTCCTTCGGCTTATCCTTATCGTTCTGAACGGGTCTTCCGGGTGATGTAAGCTCTGCGGGCATCTTCATACGTTCAAAATAAAGGCCTGCAAATATATCATCCACCATCGCCCTGTGCTGTTTTGATACAAAATAAACGCCGTAGACGTTATCGTCGTTTTCGGTGATAGGAATGAACACAAATTCCTTGTCGGTAAAGTATCCCAGCTTGTCATAGCTTTCACGGGGCATCTTTCCGTAAACCGCACGGACAAATTTCAGATCGTTCAGCTTTTCGAGGTCTTCTCTTGTTTTTCTGAGCAATTCTTCGCTCAGTGTATCGGAAGCCATAATTGCCGCATCGGCAACCGTCTTATGCTTTAAATTGACAACGTTGCGTTTTATCGAGTTTGCGACAAGGTGTGCAAGAGGCTCTTTGAACATCATAACACCGAGCGGCAGTATCACCAGAAGAAGTATATACGGCAATGTGAACATCTCGATTCCGAATCCGAGTTGAAGCCCTGCCGCCGCTACGACTGCGATATAGAATATCATACCGGTTATGCCGTTTGCTCCGAACAGTGCGGAGGAATAATCCTTGCGCCTGAATGACAGCACAATATTCATCGTCATTGAAACCACTATCAATATGACACCTATCGCAAGCGCCGCTATAAGCAGATAGGTTGAAATCTGGAATATGCTGTTCGGCTTTCCGAGTACAGAGTAAAGCGGTTCGATATGGAAGAAAGGCTTTATTATATCTTCATTTCCGAATACCGAGCCGTAAAGACAGCCGAATATCGCCGAACTTATGCCGATACGCTCCATTATGGGACCGAGTTTTGCTTTCTTCCACTTTGTGAGTATAAATCCGAAAAGCGAGATTACAAGCCCTTGTCCGAGATCGCCGAACATTATGCCGAATATCAGCATATACGTTATAGCGACATACGGTGTCGGGTCGATGCCCGTGTATGACGGTAAGCCGTACATATTGACGAACATCTCAAACGGTCTGAACAGCCGGTTGTTTCTGAGTTTTGTCGGAGGCTTCATCCTGTCATCAACGAAATACTTCTTTTCCTCGATAACAATATCGGATACGCACGACAGATGCTCCCTGAACCTTTCTACTTCTCTTGTCGGAACAAAACCCGCCATATAGAATTTATTGTTGATTACCGAAACCTGACTTCTAAGCTCATAGCTGTTGTTAAGGAAAATCAGCTTGCTACGCACCTTTTCAAACTGCGTTTCTTCATTTTTCTTTATGACCGCAAGCTCTTCCTTTACATCCTTCAGCTTTGTTTCCAGTTCCTTAAGCTGTCTGTTAAGTTCAGCGGCGGCTGTTTCTCCGTCACCGTGAAGGAAGTCCGGTAAACGTATCCGCTCAAAATAAAGGCTTCTGAAAATATCGTCTATCTGTACGCTTTCTTCCACCGGGGCAAAATAAAGACCCCAGACATAACCGTCCTTTTCTTCAAGCGGCTCAAACACAAAGCCTTTTTCGCTGTAGAAATCAAGCTTCGTATAGCTTTCCGACGGCAATTTGCCGAAACGTATCTTGACGTGCTTACAGCTGAACAAATCCTTGAAATCAACGTTTAGATTCGACAGATTTCCGACCTGCCTTAATACATGGCTGTATTCGTCTATTGATTTCTCAAGCTCGTTCTTTTGCTCTATGACAGGCATCACACGCTGTTCAAGCTCTGTGAAATACATATCGAAGTCATGGATCGCCTCCATCTGTATATCGTCATACGAAACGGTTTTGTTTTTTATCCCAAGCCCGACGGACAATACATCCGCTCGTTTCATAAGACCGCCGTAAATGTCCTTGTCTTTCAGCGTCTTGAAATGTGCAGAGCCGTAGGTCATTGTATAAAATGACGGCTCAATGTGAAAACATTTCGTTTCGCAACATCGTACAAGAGTTTTATTGACTTTTTTGAGAGGTCCGCTGACCGATATAAGTGACATCTTCTCAACTGCCATTATATCATTCCTTTCGCTGTATATTTGCTCTATAATATCAGCATTTTTTCTATCTGTGACGGCTCGAGCGAGTACCTTACGCCCTCTATCACAGTTGTTAAATTTCTGTTTTCAATCTGCAAAAGCTCAGTCAGTGAATATATAACCGTGCTGTCGCACTGTGACAATGCGAGCTTTGCGTCATAATAACGTTTGTTTGACGTATATACCGCCGTTTCGATGTCCGTTGCCTGCTCCTCGTTAATATCCTTGAAATAAGGAAGCTTCAGCAGAAGCGGCAATATCGGCTCGTTATCGGCTTTCGTCAGTATCTGTTCCATTGTCTTTTTATCGAATCTGTCGCAAAAAGGCAGAGTATGCGCAACCACATCTTCGGTTGACATTTTGAAAAGTCCTTTCAGCCGATAGCATATCTTGATATTGTACATATCGCAACGTCTGCGTATACATTTTTCTACTTCCGTGCGTTCACTGCCGGACATATCCTTTTTTATACGGGAAAAAAGCGTCGTATAAAGATATTTTGTAAGCTCATAATCAACAGAAACAATGGGCGGAAAAGCCTTAGTTCCGTCGGAAAGAGGAGCAAGAACGTCATAATACGGCGTACCCTTCAGAACATCCAGTATTTCATCAAATGTTCTTGCTTTTGAAAGTGCCCGAATATCGTAAGAACAGATATTCGTCAGATAACCCGGAAAGCCCGGAATGAACAGATCGTAAACGCCTGCGCCGATATACATTGCGGCATTGATAATCTGTTTTATTTCCTCCTGTATAAGCAGAAAATCATAGAACTTGTTTTTACTGCCCGGACAGAATTTTCTCAGCTCGTCATATATTCTGAAAAGACGTTTTTCCATCAGCCTTTCAGCCTGACTTCGCCTTACCGTATTGTCAACCGCTGAAAAATCCTCACAGAAATCACCGTATGTTTTCAGCTGAGCCACAATCTCACCGACATTTGCCTTTGAGATCAAGGTCTTATATTCATCAAGACCCAGAAGCCCGCCGTACTTGGCTCTTGCTTTGGCAATGACCGCCGCCGAACCTGCCGACATGAAATCACCTCCGAATACTTATGCTATGCTGTCATTCAACCGAAATGATATTTTTATATATCTCGTCTGTCCATTTATCCCTGTTCTTCGAGAATTCATCGTCAAGACGCTTAATGACAGCGTTACACTCGGCTGCAGTCGCAGAGCAATGTTCTTCTCCGCTCTTTTTAAGCTCATCGTGATAGCTGTTTATCTTGTCACTGCGTTCTTCTTCGCAGACGATACGTTCTTTTTCACGGAGAGCCGCCGCATCCGAAAGAATGGCTTCGGCTTTTTTGTTTGCCTTAGCAACTATTTCTTCGGCGTGCTTCTCATAAGCGATAATCTCGCTGATTACATCCATCGGAACACCACCTTTCAGTAGGCATAAATCTAAAATCATAATTAAGTTTACTACAATTATTCACAAAAAACAAGCCGAATTATTACCAAAAAGACTTTGAAAAATTTGTATGATAATATCCTTGACAAGACTTTTTCCTGTCGAACGCAAATGTCAAGATATTGAAAAACCGCAGGATGCCCTGCGGTTCAATGTTAGTTTTTAAGACTCTGTAAGGGTGCGGGAATACGTCCGCCTCTTGAAATGAATTTTGACGAGGAGAACTTGCTGAGCTTCATTACCGGACCGCTTCCGAAAAGACCGCCGAACTCAAGCGTATCGCCTTCCTTCATTCCTATAGCAGGAATTACACGGACTGCCGTTGTCTTTGAGTTTACCATACCTATAGCGGCCTCGTCTGCGATGATTGCCGAGATCGTATCGGCAGATGTATCGCCGGGAACGGCTATCATATCAAGACCGACAGAGCAAACGGCTGTCATGGCTTCGAGTTTTTCTATTGATAATGCGCCACGGTTTACAGCGTCTATCATACCTGCATCCTCTGATACGGGGATAAATGCGCCTGAAAGACCGCCTACGCTTGAGGACGCCATTACGCCGCCCTTCTTTACTGCATCGTTCAGCATTGCAAGTGCGGCCGTTGTACCGTGTGCGCCGCAGCTCTCAAGGCCGATTTCCTCAAGGATATGCGCAACACTGTCGCCTACTGCGGGGGTAGGAGCAAGTGAAAGGTCAACGATACCGAAGGGTACGCCGAGCATCTTGCTTGCCTCAGCGCCTACAAGCTGACCCATACGGGTAATCTTGAATGCGGTTTTCTTTATCTGCTCAGCTACTTCGCTTATGCTTGCGTCAGGCATCTTGGAAAGTGCCGAACGAACAACACCCGGTCCGCTTACGCCGACATTAAGAACGCAATCCGCCTCGCCGACACCGTGGAACGCACCTGCCATAAAAGGATTATCCTCAACGGCATTACAGAAAACCACTATCTTTGCAGCACCGAAACAATGGTTATCCTTAGTTGCTTCAGAAGCCTGCTTGATGATCTTACCCATAAGAGCAACAGCATCCATATTGATACCCGCTCTTGTAGAGCCGACATTGACTGAAGAGCATACGTTTGATGTTTCGGCAAGTGCTTCTGGTATAGAGTTTATAAGCTCAAGGTCGCCTGCCGCAAAACCCTTCTGAACAAGTGCGGAATAACCGCCGATGTAGTTTACGCCCGTACCCTCTGCTACTCTCTGGAGAGTTTTTGCAAACTTTACGGGGCTTCCCTTTGCGGCTGCCGCAAGCATCGAGATAGGTGTTACCGAAAGACGCTTGTTGATTATCGGAATACCGTAGCGCTTTTCTATTATCTCACCTGTTTCAACGTGATGCTCAGCAACACGCATCATCTTCTCGTATACCTTTTCACAGGATTTGTCTATATCGCTGTCGATACAGTCAAGAAGCGAGATACCCATTGTGATAGTACGGATGTCAAGATTTTCTTCCTGTATCATCTTGATGGTTTCAAGAATATCTTTTGAATTGAACATTTAGTTTCTCCCGTATGTAATTATATATTGTGCATCGAATTGAAAATATCTTCATGCATAACGTGTATCTGAAGACCCATATCGTTTCCGGCTTCTTTCAGCTTGTCTGCAAGTACGTTGTAATCAACGGAACACTTTGTTATGTCAATAAGCATTGTCATAGCAAAAAGATCCTGCATTATCGTCTGTGTAACGTCCATAACGTTTGCATTGCACTCCGCACAGATATTACTTACCTTAGCGAGAATACCTACTGTATCTTTACCAATAACCGCAACTACTGCTCTCATAAAATAAACCTCTCTTTTCAGGATAAAAAATATATCTCTTGCTATTATACACCACTCGGCTCTAAAAGTCAAAGCATTTTTTAAAAAGGCGGAAAAACACATTGAGCCGTTATTCGTCAATATTTTCAAAAACTACTTGTAATCGGACATAAAAAATGATACAATATAAATATCTATATGGATAATTTATCTGATTTTCCGGAGTGTGTGACCATTGAACGATAGACTTGGCTTTTTAAGAGATAAATCGAATAAGCTGTCGCTGTCCCCCGGTGTCTATCTGATGAAAGACAAGACGGGCAGGATAATCTACGTCGGTAAGGCAAAAGCCCTGAAGAACCGTGTAACAACGTATTTTCATGCGCTTGAGAGCCATAACGCAAAGACAAGGAAGCTGGTCGAAAATATCTATGATTTCGACTTCATCGTCACACCGAGCGAGCTTGACGCACTTGTTCTTGAATGCAGTCTGATAAAGCAGTACAATCCCAAATATAATATACTGCTAAAGGACGATAAGGGCTATAATTATATAAAAATCACAAAAGAGCCATATCCGAGAATTTCTTATGCGCTTAACTGCAACGATAAGAATGCGGAGTATCTCGGCCCGTTCACGAGCGGATTTACCGCAAAGCAGGCGGTCGATGAGGTCAACAGAATCTTTATGTTCCCGTCCTGTCACAAGGTCTTTCCGAGAGATTTCAGGAAAGAGCGTCCGTGCCTTAATTATCATATAAAAAGATGTATGGGCGTTTGTACCGGCAAGATAAAGCAGGACGAATACAACAGCCTTATACACTCTGCAATAGAGTATATGCAAAACGGCAGTAAGGCGAGCGTAGAACGTCTTACCGAGCAGATGTACGAAGCATCGGAGAATCTTGAGTTTGAGAAAGCCGCAAAACTCCGTGACCGTATAAACGCAATTGAGAAAATGAAGGACGGTCAGGATATATTCTCCGACAAGACATACGATTTTGACGTTGTCGCACTGGCTCAGAATGTTGAACTTGCAAGTATTGCTGTTATGTGCTACCGTGGCGGAAGAATAACCGACAAGATGAATTTCTTCATCGGTGACGAATATGACCCCGGTCAGATGCGTTCGGATTTTCTGGTTGAATACTACAGTGCAAGGACAGATGCGATTCCGAAACAGATCTATATAGACAAGGAAATGGAGGACAGTGCAATCCTTGAAGAATACTTCTCCGCTCTTTGCGGACATAAGGTTACTGTCACGGTGGCTCAGCGTGGCGAAGGATTGTCAAGGGTGCTTTTAGCTAAGCAGAACGCCTCTGAATATCTTTCGATGAAGGTCGGCAGGACGGTAAAGGAAATAAACGCACTGGAGGATCTTGCAAAGCTGCTAGGTCTTCCTAAGATACCGACAGTTATCGAAAGCTACGATATATCAAATCTCGGAGAGGACAGCAGGGTCGGCGGTATGATAGTGTACCGCAACGGCAGACCGTATAAGGCAGGCTACAGGAAATTTACAATAAAGAACGTTATCGGTCAGAACGACTATGCGTGTATGCAGGAGGTATTGCAAAGGCGCATACAGCGTTATCTTGACGGTGACGAGAGTTTTGCGCCGCTGCCCGACCTTATTCTTCTCGACGGTGGAAAAGGTCATGTACACGCTGTACAGCAGGTGCTTGACAGTATGAATGTTTCAATACCGCTATACGGACTTGTAAAGGATGATAAGCACCGCACAAGAGCGATTGCAGCACAAGGGGAAGAAATACAGATAAACGCCAACAGGAAGCTGTTTTCACTGATGACAAACATTCAGGACGAGGTTCACCGCTTCTCGCTTTCATTCCAGCAGCAGACGCATAAGAAAAAGACTTATGAACTGGAGCTTACAAAAATCAAAGGCATAGGAGAGGCAAAGGCACTCGCTCTGATAAAGCATTTCAAGACAAAGCAGGCACTCAAGGACGCATCTCCCGATGAGATTGCATCCGTAGCTAAAGTTAAAGAAGAAAAAGCAAAAGAAATATACGATTTCATTAAAGAGAATTTTTGATTGACAAAGGAAAGGAAATAAGATGAGAGTAATCACAGGAACGGCAAGAGGCAGAAAGCTGATTGCACCCGAAGGACTTGATGTGCGTCCCACAAAGGACAGCGTAAAAGAAGCAATATTCAGCGCTATACAGTTTGAAACAGAAGGAAGCGTTGTGCTTGATTTATTTTCAGGCTCCGGTCAGCTTGGAATAGAGGCTGTAAGCAGGGGCGCTAAAAAAGCGTATCTTGTGGACAGCAGTCAGAATTCGATAAAATTCATAAAGCAGAATGTAGCCCACGTCGGCTTTGAAAGTCAGTGCGAGATTGTCAATATGCCGAACTCCGCATTCTTAAGAACCACAGGAGAGAAATTCGACATTGCCCTGCTCGACCCGCCGTATGAGAAAAGCCTTATACAGCGTTCTCTGCCGGCTCTTACCGAAAAAATGAAGGATACAGGCGTAATAATATGCGAGCATGAACCGGGCTGCAGATTGCCCGAAGAAATAAACGGATTTGTCATTACAAAATCAAAAAAATACGGCAAAACCGCACTTACATTCTACAGAAAACCACAGACGGAAGACGAGGAATAAAATATGAAAACAGCTATATATCCCGGTAGCTTTGACCCCGTAACGTATGGTCATCTTGAGATTATTTCAAGAGCGTCAAAGCTGTTTGATAAAGTAATCGTGCTTGTATCGGTAAATCCGCTCAAGCCGTGCAGTTTTACAATAGATGAAAGAAAACAGTTCCTGCGTGAAAGCGTTGTGGCGGAAGGCATAGGAAATGTCGAAGTCGACAGTAACGAAGGACTTCTCATAGACTATTTCAACGAGCATAACGCAGACGTTATCGTAAAGGGTCTTCGTGCTATTTCTGACTTCGAATATGAATTCCAGATGGCACAGGCCAACAGAAAGCTGTGCTACAAAGCCGAAACGATATTCCTGACTTCAAAGAGCGAATATACCTATCTGTCATCCAGTATGGTAAAGCAGATAGCGATGTTCGGCGGAGACATAAGCGATTTCGTTCCGGAGTGCATACTTGACAGAATAAACGAAAGGCTGAAAAGATACTGAAGAATTATATTTCGTAAAAATAAATCAGATGTTTGAAAGGACGGTATTAAAATGAGCATTGAAGAAATTCTTGAGGCAATGGACATTGAGCTTGACAAATCAAAGAACATTCCTCTGACAAGAGGCAAATCCCTTATTGATGTTGAGCAGTTCAGAGATCTTATCGGACAGGTAAGGCTGAACCTCCCCGGCGAAATAAAACAGGCGCAGGCACTTGTAAACGACCGCAGAGTGATTATTAACGATGCTAAGGCAGAAGCTGAAAGCATAATCAGAAAAGCCGAAGAAAAAGCAAAAGCTATGGTATCCGAGGAAGTTATCACAAAGCAGGCGCAGAACAGGGCTCACGAGATACTCACCTCGGCGCAGACAAAGTCCAAAGAGATCAAAAGTGCGACCAACAAATATGTTGAAAGTATGCTCAGCAGGGTTGACGAGCTTCTCACCTCTAACCTTACCGATGTAAGAAAGACAAGAGCGTCGCTTAAAGACAGCAAAAACTGACAGAGGCGTATATTGAGCTACAAAACGATAAGAAACCGCACTGAAGCGTCTTTTACCGAGAAAAAATCAGAATTTATCGGATACATTTCGCCTGCCGGAACAGAGGAAGAAGCAATAGGCTTCATAAACGAAATAAGAGCGATGCACAGAAAAGCCACCCACAACTGCTATGCCTATATTCTTCGCAACAACAATACAGGCAGACACAGCGATGACGGCGAACCGGGCGGTACTGCGGGTATGCCCATTTATGACGTTCTTTCCAAAAACGGCATAACAGATGTCGTATGCGTTGTGACCCGTTATTTCGGAGGGATTCTGCTCGGTACGGGAGGGCTGGTCCACGCTTACTCAAAAGGTGCGTCAATGGCCCTTGCAAATGCCGAAATTGTAAATATGGAGGTAGCGGACAGCCTTAAAATAAGCTGCGACTATACTATGTACGGTATAGTCAATTCTGTGTTGCCTGAATTTGAGTCGCTTATCCGTGACACAGAATTCACAGACAGCGTATGCATCTATACCGACGTAAAATCCGAGTTTACAGAAAGTCTTACGGCAAAGCTGACCGACAGATGCAACGGCAAGGTCAAAATTGAGAAGCTGAAAAGCGGATATGTCGAATTTTAAACAAAAATAAAAAAATAAAGGACTTTTTTCATATTTTAAAGTATATTACTTCGGAAGATGAACAGCCGGAAGGTTGCTCATCTTCGATTTGTCGTTGACGGAAAGGTCGTGTGATATTTGGACTCAAATAACGGTAAATTACCACGCACGGTTACCGAAGAAATTGAAGATCTGACGCTTTCGCCCTATGCCTGCAAAAGCACAGCTACGAAGGGCAGAAAGGTATATGAGTCTCCGTGTGATATACGCACGGAATTTCAAAGGGATCGTGACAGAATAATCCACTGCAATTCTTTCAGACGGCTCAAGCACAAGACGCAGGTTTTTCTGATACCGAAATCAGACCACTACCGAACACGTCTTACGCATACCCTTGAGGTATCGCAGATTGCCAGAACGATAGCAAGAGCGTTAAGGCTCAACGAAGATCTTACGGAAGCTATAGCGCTCGGTCACGATCTTGGGCATACTCCCTTCGGACATGACGGCGAGAGAACGCTGGATCAGCTTGTTCCCGACCATTTCAGGCATTACGAGCAGAGCAAGCGTGTGGTCGAGGTGATTGAAAAGAACGGTCAGGGTCTTAATCTTACAAGCGAAGTGATTGACGGCATCCTGTGCCACACCAACGCTACCGCTAAAACGCTTGAAGGTCAGGTCGTAAAATTCAGCGACAAGATAGCGTACATAAATCACGATATTGAGGATGCGATAAGAGGCGGTGTTCTAAGACAGGAGGATTTGCCGAAAGGACCTATAGAGGTGCTTGGCAAAAGCAAAAGTGAGAGAATAACCACTCTGATAAAATCAATAATCGCAAACAGCACAGAGCTTATACAATATGATGAAGCTACAAGACAGGCGCATGACGAGCTGCGGAAATTCATGTTCGACAAGGTTTATTTCGCACCGAGTACGAATGCCGAAAAAGGCAAGGCCTGCCACATAGTTGAATATCTGTATAAGTATTTCATCGGTTCTCCCGAGAAAATGCCCGAGCTTTATGTCGGCTTCGCAAAAGAATACGGGCTTGAACGTGCGGTATGCGACTTCATAAGCGGAATGACGGACGACTTTGCGGTTGACTACTTCAAGGAGCTTTGCATTCCGAAAAGCTGGTCTTATTAACAGTTTTCAAAGAAAGGAAGAACGATGCGTTTATCGGAAGACTTTCTTTTAAATATCAAAGAAAGCAACGATATATATGATGTAATTTCATCGTATGTACCACTGAAAAAGTCAGGTACGGATTATGTCTGCAACTGCCCTTTCCACTCGGAAAAAACACCGTCCTGTCATATATATATGGCCACGCAGAGCTTTTTCTGCTTCGGCTGCGGAGCGGCAGGCGATGTTATAAATTTCATACGGCTCTATGAGCATCTTGACTATATGGAGAGTGTGAAATTTTTAGCTCAGCGTGCAGGTATAGCTATGCCTGATGAGGAAGGCGACAACGGCATAAAAAGGCGTACAATGGCTTATGAAATGAACCGTGAGGCAGGAAGGTTCTTTCATAAATATCTGTACTCCCCTGCCGGCAAGGAAGGCCTTGATTACTTATATGCCAGAGGTCTAACAGACCACACGATAAGAACATACGGTCTTGGCTATGCTCCCGATACATGGGATTCGCTGAAAAAACATATGAATTCGCTCGGATACAGCGATTCCGAGATGGAAGAAGCGTCACTGCTTTCAAAATCATCAAAAAGCGGTAATTACTTTGACTTTTTCAAGTACAGGGTAATGTTCCCGTTTATTGATGTCAGAGGCAATATAGTCGGTTTTTCCGGCCGTGTCATCGGTGGCGACGATAACAGAAAGTACCTTAATACAAAGGCGACTGCGGTATATAATAAAAGTACATTCCTGTACAGCCTTAACCACGCAAAAAATGCGGGCGAGAGTGTTTTGATAATGTGCGAGGGAAACCTTGACGTCATTTCAATGTATCAGGCGGGCTTTAAAAACGCCGTAGCGACCTGCGGTACAGCCATAACGGATTCTCACGCAAGGAACATTGCAAATCTCGGCTTCAAAAAAGTCATTCTTGCGTATGACAGCGATGCCGCAGGACAGAAAGCTACCGCAAGAGCGATGAATATTCTTGACAAGGTAGGAATTTCCGCAAATGTGCTGACAATGCAGGGTGCAAAAGACCCCGATGAATATATCAAAAAGTTCGGCAAAGAGGCATTTCAGCTTCTGATTGACGGCAGTCAGTCGGGAATGGATTACGAGCTTAAAAAAATACGCTCAGAGATTGACCTTTCCGCACCCGGAGGAAAATCGGAATATCTAAAAAAAGCGGTCAGCTTTATAGCAAATATAAACAGCCCAATCGACCGTGCCGTGTACATTTCGACTATAGCACAGGAATGCGATGTCAACCGTGCAAATGTAGACATAGCCGTAAATCAGATTATCGCAAAGAGAAACAAGACACGGGAAAAGGATAATCGCCGTGCGATACTTAACGGCTCGGTAAACAGAGATAAGATTAATCCGGAAGCGTCACGCTATCCTGCTGAAACTCAGGCGGAACGGGGTATCATAGCATATCTGTTCCACTCGCCCGACGCTCTGAAAAAAATAACCGATAAAATAAGCTCCGATGATTTTGTTACGGAGTTCAACAAACGGCTGTTTATCGATCTCACGGCAATGATCTCATGCGGACTTTCAAATGACGTTTCAATGCTTGCCGATAGATATTCTGCGGAGGAAGTTGCGTCAATATACAATCTGATACACGAAAACAATAATTTACCATTCAGCGTAGAACGGCTGAACGATTATCTGAATGTGCTGATAAAATACAGAGATAAGAAGCAATCAAAAAGTGTTGCGGATATGTCGGAGGACGAACTAAGGCAATTCGCTGACAAAATAAAAAACAATAAATCATGACCGGAAGGTTTTGAAAGGAACGATAAATATGGCAGACAGCAAAATAAACGAACTCATTAATCACGGTAAGCAGAACGGTAAGCTCACAACAAAGGAGATAACCGATGTGCTTGAGGAGCTTGACTTTGATGCCGATGAAATCAACAAGCTCTATGACGATTTTGAAAGCAGCAATATCGAGATCGTCGATGACTTCTCTGCGGATGAAGACCTTGACAGTGCGCTTGACTTTACCGACAGCGACGATTTCGAGTCTTCTCTTTCATCTGAAGGCATCGCTATAGACGACCCTGTTAAAATCTATCTCAAGGAGATAGGCAGAGTGCCTCTGCTGACAGCGGAAGAAGAAATTGAACTTGCCACCCGTATGGCACAGGGCGACAAGTATGCAAGAAAGCGTCTGAGCGAAGCAAACCTGCGACTTGTTGTAAGCATCGCAAAAAGATATGTCGGCAGAGGTATGCAGTTCCTCGATCTTATCCAGGAGGGTAATCTCGGACTTATCAAGGCAGTTGAAAAGTTTGATTATACAAAGGGATACAAGTTCTCGACCTACGCTACATGGTGGATAAGACAGGCAATCACACGTTCTATTGCAGACCAGGCAAGAACTATCAGAATCCCCGTTCATATGGTTGAAACCATAACAAAGGTAAAGAAGGTTTCCAGCCAGCTCCTGCACGAAAACGGTCACGAGCCTACACCTCAGGAAATTGCGGACAGACTCGGAATCACGGTTGACAGAGTAAGAGAAATACTCAGAATATCTCAGGATCCCGTTTCGCTTGAAACCCCTATCGGTGAAGAAGAAGACAGCCACTTAGGCGACTTCATTCCCGATGAGGACGCACCCGCACCCGCAGAAGCGGCATCAAGAACGCTTCTCAAGGAACAGCTTAGCGAAATTCTCGGTACGCTTACTCCCCGTGAAGAAAAGGTTCTTCGTCTGAGATTCGGACTTGAAGACGGCAGACCGAGAACTCTTGAAGAGGTAGGCAAAGAATTTGACGTTACAAGAGAGCGTATCAGACAGATAGAAGCAAAGGCTTTAAGAAAGCTGAGACACCCTTCAAGAAGCAAGAAGCTGAAGGATTTTCTGGACTGATAAGGAGTAAGAAATGCACATTACTCTGGAAACCGACTATGCTATCAGGATAGTTGATTTTATGGTAAAGAATGACGGCAGATTCGATGCAAAAGCGATTTCCGAAAAGACCTATGTGCCGCAGACATTTGCTATGAAGATTCTTCGAAAGCTGGGAAATGTCGGTATAGTAAACTCGTACAAAGGCACTAAGGGCGGATATGAGCTTGGCAGGTCACCGTCTGAATTATCGCTGTATGACGTGGTCGAAGCGGTAGAGGGTACATATATGTTCAGCCGTTGCCTTGACGGGCATTATAACTGCAATCGTGCCGAAAACGGTCTTCCCTGCAATTATCGCATAGCGTTTGCCAGAATTTCCGATATAGTATGTGACGAGCTTAAAAAACTCACTTTTGATGATTTTACCGGAAAGGCTTGACAAGGCAAAATTGATATGCTATAATATATAGCGTTAAGTTTTGGAGTAACTGCCAAGAAGGAGAACAGTATGACGTATAAAGAGAGCTTTATTAAATTCATGGTTGACAGCGGAGTTCTTACATTCGGCGAGTTCACACTCAAGAGTGGCAGAAAAGCTCCTTACTTCATAAACACAGGCAACTACAAGACCGGCTCACAGCTTGCAAAGCTCGGTGAGTTCTATGCAGAGTGCATCCACGACAACGGCATTGAAGCCGATGTACTGTTCGGACCTGCCTATAAGGGCATTCCCCTTTCGGTAAGTGCTTGTGTGGCACTGTTCAACAAGTTCGGCGTTGATGCAAGCTACTGCTTTGACAGAAAAGAGGTCAAGGATCACGGCGAAGGCGGTATGTTTGTAGGAAAACAGCTTGCCGATGGCGATAAGGTAGTTATCATAGAAGATGTAATGACATCGGGCAAGGCTTTAAGAGAAGTTCTTCCCAAGCTCAAGGGTGCGGCTGATGTAAATATAACGGCAATGGTAATAACAGTTGACCGTATGGAAAAAGCACTTGACAGCGATTTAAGCGCAGTACAGTCTGCAGACAAGGATTTCGGCGTAAAGGTTTACTCGATCGTTAATATAAACGACATAATCAGTGCCATTGAAAACGGTGTTATCGAAGGCAAGCAGTACCTTGACGCTATGAAGCAGTACCGCAGCACTTACGGCGTAGAATATTAATTGAATACTCTTCCCTCTTTAAAAGAGGGATAATATCGAGGTGTGGCTCAGTTTGGTAGAGCGCTGCGTTCGGGACGCAGAGGTCGCAAGTTCAAATCTTGTCACCTCGACCATATTTCTTTCAAACCGCATTTTTATGCGGTTTGTTTTTTACTCTACACGATTTTTACACGTTTTATAACAAAAAATCCCCCGACAGAGCCTTATCGCTCCACCGGGGGATTCTGCCATTTTACTTCTTTATGAGGTACTTAATATCGATCGGGCTCTGAATATCAAAAATATCGTTTGTATCCTTACCGAGTACAGCACGATTGCCGACAACTTCGGTGACTATCCAGATCTTTTCAAACAACCAGTCCTTAAGCGGATTCGTTTCGCCGTACCATGTAGCTCCCTGCTTTATCTGCACACGGTCACCCTTGCGAATTTCTGCCGCAGGCTTGCTTTCAGCAGTCTTACCGCCTATATCACTAACTTTTACCCAGCCTGTCACTGCGCTACAGCCTTTCGGTGTGGTGATGCGGATCCTGCCGTTTAAAACATCATCAGCGATGTGTATGTAATATGTGCCTGTCAGGTGATTTGCGGGCTGTGAGGTTGTTGAAGAGCCATACAGTGCGGTATTTGACAGTTGTACCGCCTCACCTGCTTTGTATGTCTTTGCAGTGGGCGTAGTAGGCTTGACGGGTTCTGACGGCTTATCGGGCTTATCACCGCAGTTTTCCCTGTACCACTTAGCCGTTATCGCAGGATAATCTACAAAGCAAATATCCCCGTCAACGTCATTTCCGCCGATACTGTCAATGCCCCACTGCCACATTTTCTGCCCATAGTCATATCGGCTTGCATAATCCGGGCTTTCGGTCCAGTGTGCAAGCCATATATCACGCTTCCCAACAATACGTTCCTTCTGATAGTAGCTTTCAAGCCACGAAGGATTTGCATACACTCCGGAGGGAAGCCCTGCCTTATTCAGCCTGTCGCAGAACTCAAGCGCCATATCGGTTCTTTCCTTGCTTGTGAGGTTGTCAATCTGACGCTGTTCCTCCATGTCGCAGAACACGGGATATGACGGCTTTTCATCGCCTATCGTCTTGACGCACGCATTTATCTGCCTGTCAAGCTCCGCCGTGTCTGTCGCCGTAACATACCAGTAACAGCCGAAATCTATACCGAGCTTTCTGCACTGCTCGATATTGCGTCTGAAGTAAGTGTCCTCATCCGTGCGTATGCCGGCACGGATAATTACAAATTTCACGCCTGCCGACACAGCCGCCGTAAAATCGAACTGCTCCTGTGCCCTGCTGATGTCAATGCCCTTGATTTTTAACATATTATTCTTCCTCGCTTTCGCTCTTATTTTTAATCTGTTCCATTATGTTGGTTAACTTCTTCGGCACCGGAAGCCCCAGTGCGGCGGCATTCTCGATAATGCTGATACCCTCGTTTGCAATGTAGAACAACATCACGGCCGACATTGCGGCAGGCGTTCCACCGAGTATGTATGTATCGGCAATATGGCCAACTGCTACAAAGACCAGTATCAGAAACTTCTTTGCCAGACCTCTGAAACCAACCTCTGATGATAAACGCTTTTCAATTATGGCCACAATCACGCCTGAGATATAGTCCAGTGCCATAAACGCTATCAACGCCCAGAACAGCCCGTTCACCTCTCCGTACATAAAACCTAAAACCGCTCCGACAGCACCTGCTATGCTGTCAATAATTATCTGTATCTTGCTCATTTTTTCGTCCTTTCTGCCTATTCGGCTAAAAAATCTTCTATTGCTATCATCTCGGCGGGTGTCAGAACGACATTCGTCGAGAGAATATCAATCTTTTCGGGTATATCAACATCAATGTTGAGCAGCTCCTCAAGCTCCTCATTGCAAACATCTACGTTTTCAGGGCGGATAACGTACTTCTCGCCATCCTGCTCGCCGTATTTCTGCAAGAGCTTCTGCCTCTGCTCATTATACAGCTTCGTTTCCTCATCTATTCTCCGTGCCAGCTTTGCCACAGCATACGACTGTCTGACTGGCAGTTCCTTGCTCATCAGCTTGCTTATAACGGGAATCGCATTTACTACAGTTGATAACTTCATAGCTTCTCCTTACTCTGCGTCCTGAGCGGTATATACGGCGGTCTGAAACTCCGTATAATCAGCTCTGACTGTGGTTTTGCTTTCTTCGTACAGTTCGGCGTTCGATACTGTCATGCTCATCGTTACGGTCTTATCCGCCCTTATGGTAGCACTGAAATAAGCTACGGTCTGTTCGTTGCCCTCTCCGTCAGTGATATAGCTTGTACCGTCAAACTGTGTTGTTTTGTTACTTCTAAGCATAATTAACTCCTTTCGCTTAGTGCTTTTCTTAATCTTTTTATCTCATTCCACATCAGCGGAATAAACTGCTCATACGCAAGTGCATACTGACTGCCGTCGCCGTTTATATCGCAGAATCCAGCGAAATCGTCTGTCGAAAGCCCGCATTTTTGTAAAGCGGATAAAACATCCTGTGCGATAAAACCGTAGTTTTTAGCGGTTGATGTGTCACCGTTATAGAAAAATGACTTCCCGTCAAGATAATCAAAAAGGTTTTCAGATTTGCTCGGCAAGTCGGCTATGTGGTTTTTCATACGGGCGTCGGATGAAACGGATATGGTACTTGAAGATGTCAGCGATGAACCTATCAACGATAAAGCTAAGTTAGAGTTGCCAACCACAATTTTTGATGATGAACACGCCAGCAACCTGTTTGCGCCATGATAAATTAATGACGGGTTCGAAGAATCGAAAAGGATGCCTCTTTTGAATGCAACATAATCGTTAAATACAGGCAACCATTTGTACACATCGGGAGAAATGCCACCTACCCCATAGTAACCCGCAATACCAATTGAGCAAATAGTCTTGTTTTCGTAACTGAAATAAATATCCGAAACGTCTATGCCACTTGAAAAGCGAGTTTTAATGTGAAAAGTTGAATTAAATCCATCGTTACTGTTTTTTTTACCATCGCAACACACACTGTATGCTGCAATATAGGTATTGCCGTTCATCTTATCCTTGTAGCCTAAATCTATTCGTCCGTATAATCCAGCACCACCAATTTGATTGGTGGCAACTATGCCTATTCCTGTTTTGCTATAGTCACTAAAATCAGTTGATCCCGGAGTAATATACCCAAGCTCTCTACCTAATGAATAGAACCGTATTTGCCCATTGTTCATTTCAGTTCCGTATTCCCCGTTATACGCAGAAAAACCTCCCAAAACGCTGATATTAACACCAGCCGTTTCATTTGTTCCTTCTTTGTGATTAATTGTGTCCAGCCCGTTATACAGTGAATTATTGCTTATCGTAAATCCACCTATCGTTCCACCCGTAGCTGTAATAGTGCCGGTGCTGCTTACTTTGAAGTATTTGCTGTCCCACTCGCCCGTTGCCAGCGTCAGCTTCATACCAGTGCCTTTTGCAACATCATAGTTGCCGCTTTTGATAACTCCGCCCACAATCACATCACCTTTGATTTTGGTCTCCGCAATAATCTCCAAGGCCTTGCTTGTCAGCTCCATACTGCTTTCCGATGTTCCCGATTTTACAATCCACGATATTTTGTCGGCTTTCTGCTCTACGGCGGAAACCTTCTGCGTTACGCTGTCGTTTGTCGCATATGTGCTTTCAACAGTTGCCTTAAAGCCGTTTACCGTTTGCTCAAGACTTGACTGCTTGCTTGATAACGATGTTATTTCGGCTGTGGTATCCTCAGGAGCAGGCGACCAGTCCGTAGCCTTAGTGCCTTTTTCGAGTTTGATGTTGCAAGCCTCGATCATGCCGTTTTTATCAAGCGCAAGCGCCACGCATTCGAGTTTTGCTATGTCGCTGTCGTTTATCGTCCAAGTCTTTTCGTAGTAGATCCAACTGTCCTTTTCTGTCTGACTGCTCACCGTCAGCGACAAGGCATACAGCTTCGTATTATCAGCGGAACGGAATCTTGCCATTACATAACCGTTTGCATCAAGCTCCACATCACTTCTGACCTTTATCCACGCCGACAGAGTGTAGCTTGTGCCTGCGTTGAAATCCGTCATTGCGTGCCTCTTGCTCGTGCCAAAATATCGTGCATTGCCGGAATAGCCTGTTCGGGATATTGCAAGGCAATTTCCCGATATTCCGCCATCAACCGTTATTATAGTGTTACCGCTCCAGCCGTTTTTGAGGTTTCCGGTGCTGTCATACAGCAGATTTCTTCCGCCTATCTGTATACTGTCAACCGCCGACTTTGTGGCATACGTTTCTGAAACCGTTGTCCGAAAGCCCGACAGGTCGCTTTCCAGTGCGGAAGTACGGGTGCCGATACTGCCTATGCTTGTTGTAAGCTCCGTGAATTTTGCATTTATCGTCTGCTTCGTACCGTCTATGACGACCTTACCTGTATTAAGATAGGTGCTGTTGTCGGCGTTGATACCGTCAATAACGCTCGAAATATCCAGCTTACTGCCGCTGATATGTGCGTCATCGGCTACCATATCATTTTTGATAATGCCACTTTTTATCCCGTCCTCGTGAAGTCCGTCATAAGAAGTAAACATTATCTTCCCGTTTGCATCGGTAACGTAAATGCCATAATCGGATTTACCGTCCTCGCCTATCTGGACACGGACGGTATTGTTTTTATCCTTTATCTGTATTGTGTTTCCGACTATCTGCAATTTTCCGCTGCTTGATTTTATCGTAAAATCATCGGTTTCGATGGTCTTTGACCGGAAGTTTGCGGCTGTAAGGTCCTTTATCAGCGCAGTTGCTATTTCCGCATTTTCGGCAGTCAGCTTTATAGATGTCAGTTCACCTGTGCCGGCTTTGCCCGACAGCAGAACATCTATGTTTGCAACATCGGATTTCAGCGTTTTAAGCGTTGCCGTATCGGCTACAAGCGTATCTATATCCGCTTTCTTCGCATACAGCTGTTCAACGTCAGCTTTCTTAGCTGTCAGATTGTCAATCGTGGCAATCTGTGCGGAAAGCTCAGTAATATCAGCCTTTGCGGCATAGACGTTTTCGAGATTTGCAATCTGTGCATTAAGCTCTGCAATATCCGCTTTTTCAAGCAACGCTTGCTTTGTGCTGATTATATCGGCGGTTATTCGTTCCGCCTGCTTCTGTGCAGGCGACTTATAGCTTTCGCTGTCCGCAGACTGTTCTTCAGCCGGTGCTTCGATTGTCATAGACAGGCCGCCGTTATATGTCACAGAAATATTTGCGGCAGGAATTTTCACAGTTTCTCCGCCGTAGGTTATGCTCACCATATCCCACGCATCTATCAGCATATTGCCAAGCCTTAACGGAATTTCGCCCGTGCGGTATTTAAATCCGTTTAATGACTTCTGTACTGCATTCAGTTGCGTCTGCGTCATAAACAAACAATCGTATGTTATTGCAGTACCTGTGCCGGCTGTAAAATCCCCACACACCACACGTCCGACTGTAATATCATCGGTAGCAACTGTGGGTGTGTCATAGCAAAAGTCTGACAATTGTACCGTAGTATCAAACCACTTGAAAATTATCTTACCGGTACGGTCACAAACGGCGAATTTGCCGTACAGCCCTGCGATATATCCGATTATTTCACGGCAGGTATAGCCCTCCGGCTTTTCCTTTATCGTTACCGCCGTAAGCCCCGAAGTATTAAAGGCAACGCCGCACTTTGTAGCAATCTCCGACAGCATTTTCAGCGTTGTAGACGGATACGACAGACTTGAAAAATAGCCTTTTTCCGTCTTTGCCATGTTGTCTTCAAGCGTTACCGACAGCCGTTCTCCGCTTTTCTCGATTGTCTTTACCGTAAGCACTCCCTGCGGTGCGTATTCGCCGTTCACGCCGAAATACAGCGTGCAGGTACTTCCCTTTCTGACTGTCGCAGGAAGTGCTGACAGCTCGACTTTTGCATTCGCTATGACAGTTCCGCCCGGTGCTATGCTGTCACTGCACGATCCGCCCGAATAGCTGACGCTGAACAGATCGTTCACCGTTACATTACCGAAATCCAGCTTGCAGCAGTAGACAGGCTCAGCACCATTAACGGCTGACAGAAAATCATCCGAAACATTTGTATACAAGCTATCACCTACCTTTCTATCAGATTTATTGACACACTCTTATAATAATAGCCGCTTCCTGCGTACAGCTTGCCTGTGGCGGTAAGATCTGTACTGTATGCGGTTATCTCCTTATATTCGCCGTCATAATCGAATTTTACGGCAAAATAATCGGGTTTGCTCTCAAACAGATTACGCAGGCTCTTCACCTGCGTTTCTGTGAGAAAAGACCATTTAAGCTCTATTTTATACTTCCAGCAAAGTATGCTTCCGACGGTTGTTCCTGCAGCATTTCTGCCGGTGTTTGGTTCCCACGTCTTACAGCGTGTGGCATTATAGCCGTCAATATCGGGCGGCGGAAGCAAAACGCCCTTAACCCATATCAGATTTTTAGCCAAGCGCATTTACCCCCGTTCTGTATGTATTCTCCTTGTTAAGACGTACTATCAACCGATAAAGCGTTTTACCGTCAACCTCACCCTTAGCAATAAGATTAAGACCTTTCAGAAACTCCAGTATTTCACGAAGCAGAAGTACGACTTCCGTCATATCTCCGCCTTCGCCGATGATGTCCTTGAGCTTTGACAGAGGCGCAATTACCTCTGGGTCTGTTCCTGCATTACGGTTATCACCGACCATTGCAAGCGTAGGCGCATACGCAAGACCGCCCTTTGCGAGTTTAGGTATCAGCGGAGGATTTTCAGGCATTGAGAAATGCCAGTCCTGACCGAACAAATCGCCTATTGCGCCTGCCACACCGCCGATAGCGTCAACTATACCCTTAACTGCGTTGTAAATGCCTGTCCAGAGCATATTAATGCCGTCGATTATTAGATTGATAACTCCTTTGATCACGCCCCAGATTGTGTTCCAGATACCGCTGAAAAAGTCGCATATTCCCTGCCAAGCCTTATTCCAGTCACCTGAAAATACACCTGTTATAAAGTCTATCAGTCCGCCGAAGGTCTTAATAATACCACCGATTATATCGCCGATAGCGGTAAATACAGTGTCAAAAACGCCTTTGACCGCCGCCAGTACATTTTTAATCGTGGGCCCCAACGTTTTCACGAACCAATCGACAAACGGCTTTAGAAAATTCCATACTGCTTTTACGCAATCCACGATTTTTGCGACAACGGCAACGACCTTTACATAGACAGGCTTTATTGCTTTGTCCCACAGGGATTTTATAAGGTCACATACCCACTGTATAACGGGCTGTATCCACTCTTTATAGACCGTCAGCACTGTATCACCGACGGAAGTTATAAGCGACTGAATAGCTTCCATCATCGGTTCGCCGTACTGCGACCATAGCTTTGCCGAGGTTATCCACAAATCGCTCCATACGCCCTGCAAGGTTGTCAGTATCGGCATAACACCGGTTACAAAAACCTCGTCGAATATTGTCTTGACGGTTTCAAAGAGTGTCGTCATAACCTCTGCGGTCGCCGTCCACTGATCTGTCAGCAACGGTAACACGGTTGTTATCATTGTGTTCAGCGAAGGGAAAATAACGTTATCCCACAGCTGGCCGAACACAAGATTAAACGTATCTCCAAGCCCCGAAGCTATCGTACCTATTGACTTAAACGCTGTCTGAAGCGCCGGAGTCAGATTATTTGTAAAATAGTTCTTGAACGGCTCGGCAAGAGTTGCCATATCACTCCAGGCCTTGCTCATATTATCCTTGAAGCCCTCTATAACGGGTGCGAATTTTTTGCCTATCTCCGCAAATATCGGAGCAAAATTTGTATCGAAATACTTTTTGACGTTTGCAAACTGCTTTTTCAGCAGAGCAAACCCTTTTTTAATCTGCTCACGGATCTTATTTCCGATACCCTCGGCTGTCTTATCACCCTCGCTGTCAAGTGCAGAGAGATCAGAGGAGGAGCTGTCGCTCTCGTCCTTTGAAGCAACATTCATCTCATCAAAACTTGCAAGGAAACGGCTGTTTTCCTTAGCCTTTTTTCCGACGGCTTCGACCTTTTTTGCCGCTTCAAGCGACTTTTTATACGTTGTGCCGAACAGCCCCGAAATAAAGCTCGCTATAGCTTTTGTTGCTGTGGCAAGTCCGGATGCCAATGTATTAAGCGCAGGCATGATAGCGTTTACTATAGGCGTAAACGCAACCTGAAGATTGCCCTTTATCTGCTTTACGCTGTTGCCGAACTCCTCGTTTGCTCCGATAGCGTCCGACATTACCGACTTTATGCCACGAAACGCCGCATAAAGCCCTGCCATAAGAAACGTAGATTTAAGTGCGGATTTGACACTTTTACCAAGTCCGCCTATTGTCTTGCCGAATCCACCGGCAGAAGTTTTTGCTTTGCCGAGCGATTTTTCAGCAGAAGCACCTACTTTTTTGACCGACTTTTCAAGGTTATCAACAGGTTTTTCTGCTCTTTTGAAATGGCTAGCAAAAGAGGAAGCCAGTTTTTTCACAGGAGCAATGACCGAGTTATTTACCGCCGTGCCTACCGTTTTCAGCGTGTTTTTCACCTTTGAAACAGGCTGTATTATCTTGCTTGCCGCCTTATCGGCCGTTTCCAGCACCTGCTCAATCTTTTTACACCCCGAATCCAGTACGGCGGTAGTTTTTTCTACCGCACTCTGCACTTTTTCGTTTGATGCAGCAGCCTCTGTTACCGCTGTTTTAACCTGCAGCATTTTGTCTATCAGCATCGCTATGACAGGTAACGATTGCAGATTTATGTTGTTTGTGCTTTCAGGTATCTTGTTTACCGCTTCGGCAGCCTGCCGTGCGGCTTCAGCCAGCTTTTCGGCTTCTGCATCCGCTTGCATTGCCTTATCTATCTTGGCTTTAGTGGCTTCGGACTGCTGTTGCAGTTTCAGCATACTTGTTTCAACGGCGTTTATTTTTTCTATTACGGCATTGCCCTTTTCGCCTGCCATGTCTTTATCAGACATTGCCGCCATTTCTCTGTTAAGCTGTTTCCACTTTTCTTGTGCAAGCTCTATTTTTTCGTTAGTCAGCTCAAGACTTTTGTTCAGACGGTCGATAGGTTCGGAAGGAATTTCAAAACTGCCGACATCAATTTCGGGGAGCTCCTCTTTTTCTTTGGACTTCTTCTTATCGCTTTTCGGCTGATAGTTGTTCACGAAATCCATAGCTTCTTTGCTATAACCGGGTCCGAACTCATACTTGTTATTTATCGCTTTGCCAAGGCTTTCTGATTCCTTTTCCGCTTCCTTTACAGGCTCGACAAGCGCCTTTTCCAGCGTTTCGGAAGCCTTTTCGGCACTTTCGGATATAGAGCTTTCAAGCGTCTTTCCTACCTCTTCGGCGGGCTTTTCGACCTTCTGCACAGCCTTTTCAACGCTCTGCGTCACGGTCTTTTCTACAGCCTTGCCGACTTCCTCAACAGGCTTTACAGCCTTATCGGCGGCTTTTGCCACACTGTCGGCAAGTGCCTTTTCGGCGGTTTCACCGACCTTATCCCACTGCGACTGTATGCTTTTCTGCAAAGCCGAAAGCTGTTTGTCAAGCTCTGCGTCTATTATCAGCGACAGACTGATAGTGCCTACTGCCGCACCGTTTCCGTCAGCCATTTACTCACCTCCCCCGAATGCCTTTTTTATCATCATTTCAAGAGCCGCTATATCGCTCTGTATCTGTTTTGGAGTTTTCTCCGCAAGCTGTTTCTTCGCTCTGAATGCCGCCCACTCCCGACGTATGCGGTTTTCATACGGCGAAAAGTGTTTGAGCATCTCCTTGTTATCCTCGCTTCGTATCCGCACTGTCTGACCGAGCGGAGTATCATTCATAATGCCGGATACAAGGCTCAGCCAGTCAGAATAGTGCAGATTGTCCTGCTCGGACGGCAGTATGTGATACTGTTTTGCTATCGACTGCCGTATCAGCTCACGGTCATACTCGACATCGTACCAGACTTCATTACTCGTGAAATCGCTCGGTATCTTCCTGTCCCGTCATAGCGGAAATAACTATCTCAGACAGCTTCTGATATGCCGCCCACGGCATATTCATTTCGCTTATCTCCTTAGCGGCGGCAGGCTCGAACGCCAGCTTGAACATCTCGTCAATCTTTTCAATGTCCTTCTTATCGCCGTTATTGTAAAGCGCCATTACCTTCTTGACCGTCTTTTCACGATCATCTACCTTGTAGACCTTTTCGCCGATTCTGATTTCGGGAACGCCCACGAGTAACTTTTCATCAAGTGTGTACATCTTAGCCATTGTATTTATCTCCTTACTTTGCGTCTGCAAATGTGGGCTTGCCGTCCGACATGATGTCAAACGCAAGAGGTGCTACCGCTGTGGAATCGCCCGATTCCCACTCGGTAACATTTATAACGCACGGTATTGTCAGCGTTGCGCCGCTGGGGAACGTCCACACTACAGTTGTGTGGCTGTCTGCACCTGTTTTAAGTGCAAGTCCTGCAACATAATCGTTGCCTGCGTCACCGATGTTTCTCTTGCCGGATACGCTGACGGTCAGCGCCTTACCTGTCACAAGTCTTCTTGTCCAGCCTTCCTGATCGAACGGCTTCCATTCTTCAACGTTGCCGTCGATAGATACCGAAAAGCTCTCCATATCGGCAATAGTTACAAGATTCTCGGTTGTCGCACCTGTTCCGCCTGTCTTGTCAATCTTGAACTGATTTTCATATACGGGATATACTCCTGTTTTGTTAGCCATTGTTAATTACTCCTTTCGTAATAAACCGTCACATCAATAACGTACTCGCAGATACCTCTTTCATCTCTGCCTGCGTTATGCGCCTCACTGCAACTCAAAAAGCCGACCGTGTGCCCCCCGGCAGTATAGCCGTGTACATCGGTCAGCTTATCAAGTATTTCGTTTGCCGCACTCTCGGCTGTTGTCGGATTGTCCGTCCAGTGTATCAGTACGCTGATGTGCTTTTCAAGTGTTTTCGTGCAAGGCTTACCGCCTATGCTGATTTTCTTAGGATAGGTGTTTTTTGACGTATACACGCCGATACACTTATCCTTATTTGCGTCTATACAGCCTGCGTATACATTCTCTATGCCGAGAACATCAGCAAGCATATCGGCTGTTTCAAGTAACGTCATACGCCTGTTCTCCTCTTGAAATCATATATAAACGCATCACGGGCAAGGTCTTTCTTTTCCCCGCTTACATAAGGTTCAAACCACCCTGCCCCTGCGTTTGCGTTCTTGCCCTGCTGGAAGTGATATTCAGGGTGATAATACAGCCGCCTTGCCTGAGGCACATCGTTGACAAGAGATATATGTATCTTCTCGTCAGAGGAAGAAAAGTCAACAACACTATTTTGGTCCTTATATCCCTGATAAGGACCGTTACCGTTGACATAGGTACCGCCATTCTGTAAAACATACTGATCCGCCGGCAAGGTTGCGGAACTTACGAGATCAGTTCTAACCTGTTCCATTGCTACCTCAGCACTTTTTAACGCCGCTGCTTCCAGATTTGCTATAGCCGCCCTGTCGAGCTTTACGGTTACTTTTATCACTATATCAGCTCCAGTCTTGTGTAATTTACCGTCCCGTCGGGGTTTTTAGCCTTTTCCGAGCCATATATCTTGTACTCTCTGCCGCCTATCTCCACAGCTCCGTCAACTATCGGGCTGTCCGGGGCAATATCACCGCAGAAAAGAGCCTCGCCAGACAGCGTTATAAGCTGTTTTTCTGCGGATAATTTCTGCCGTGCTTTTTCCGAATGGAAGCATTTACCCTCAAATATGACCGTCCGTTTCTTTGAGCCGTCACGGTTAAGCCCGTCTGTACGATACACGGTACAAGGCGTTGTACAAACCCTTTCGGGTACAAGTTTCGGATATTTCATTATAACCCCCTGTAGCAAAGCCCCGTCTGCAACAGCGTGTTATAAACCTGCCGTGTTGTAGTGACACCGCAGTAATTTATAACCTTCAAGCTGTCAAAGGACATTGACACACCGCTGATACTATAGGAACTGAGCGGACTGTCAAGCAGCTCGGCATTGTCAAAAACAAATGCTGTCTGCTGTGACAGTGCCAGCCTTACCTTATCCTGCTGAAACGCTGTCAGATTGTCGAATCCTATCGCTGTTATGCGGTTGAAGGTCAGTGTGTCGATGTCGCTCTCCGCCCTGTTTTCAAGAGCGTTGTACTGCTGTTCGGTTATTGTGCTGTCGGGGCATAAGGTCTGAAATTCCGCAAAAGTGAGGTACATTAAACCTCACCCTTTTTTGTCTTTGCCGCCCTTGCCTGAGCAAGCTCATCACGGAGCTTTGCTATCTCCGCCTGAGCCTTTTCATATTCGGCATACGGCACGGTAGCCTGCGGAGAATGCTCCACAGCTCCGTTATCGCCGATGATGTCATACCCCTGTGCAAGATATGACTTCTTCTCGGCTTCCGTGATAGTGTACTGCTTGTTTGCCTTTACTGCTACCATAGTTACCTCCTTAGTATGTTACGACTATAGCCTTATTGCTTGCGGGTGCGGAATTGAATGTTATCACGCCCGATGACTTGTCATAGCTGTAGTCTGTTGTCGCTGTACCGTCCACAGTTACACCGATGAGCTTTTCGGGCTTGTCGGTCACTGTAAATGTCGTGGCTGAGCCGTTACCTGTGAACGTCTGCGTCAGAGCAGATACATTCATAATACAGCCGTCAACAAACAGGTGATCTATCGCAAATGTACCGTTGTACTTGCGGTTCTGATAGAGGTAGTTGTCAGCCGTTCTGCTGTCAGAGCCGGGAGCAAACAGGTGAATGTATGCGTACTTATCTCTTGACACCTGGCATTCGGGGTCAATGAGAATGTAGTTTATCTGCTTTGCGCCGACACCGGGCTTACAGCCGTCCGTGAAGTCGTATACGGTCTTGAAACGGGCGGAGGGAACTGTAACGATATTGCCTATATCGTCAACGGAATGGATACGTCTGTCGATACCGCCGCCGCTCTTGATGTCGAGCGTTCTCTGAATACCCTCTGCGTTCTTGAGTATCGTCTTATAGTCGGCAGTGACATAGAGTATCATTCTGTCAAGAGGCACGCCCTTATCTTCAAGCGTCTTGAGGTTCTCGTCAAAGTCCTTGAGGACATTCTCAATCGTGAGCTTGTCGTGCTTTATTGTTGCACCTACTCTTACAGCCTCTGCATACAGCTTTGAGAATGTATAGCTGTCGTGTTCGGGAATTGCCTGCGTCCTGTCGAAACGGCTCTGAATGTTCGCCAGTGATACAACGGTATCGGTTTCGTCAAAGTCCATAGGATCTACTACGAACTCGATAGAACGGTCGTGATCGAGCGTCTTTGTTTCGTAGTTGTTCTCGTATGTACCCTGAGGAAAGCCGAGAGATGCTCTTGTGTGGTCCTTATAGCCGGATACCGACAGCGTGGGTATCTTGATTGTTTTTCCGCCTCTGAGCTGAATATCGGAATTTGAGTGATAGAGAGCGTCGGCCTTTGATTCCTGACCGTAAAGCTCTCTGAGCTGATTGGTATACTGTTCAGCATAGTTGATTGTGTTTGACATTTTTACACCTTACCTTTCTTACTTCTTTTTCTTGATACCGAATGCGTTATCAAGTCTGCTGTTGTCGGGCTTTTCATCCTTGTCGGAGCTGCCTGCACCGACCTTGAATCCGCCCTGCTTTTTGCCGTCTGAGCCGTCAGCCTTCATATCGGGATATTTCTTGACTACCGCCGACAGTGCCGAGTTGATGTCCTCGCTTTTGCCGGACTTGACGTAGCTTTCGGCTATTGCCACAGCATCGTCCATACAATCGGGCTTTACACCGAGCGACATTGCGGCTATCTGTGTTTTCAGCCTTAAAATCTCCTCGTCCTTTGCATCAGGAACGGCGGGTGCAGGCTCAGATTCGGGCTTATCGTCCTTCTTGTCCTCTGCCTTGCTCTCATCGGGCTTCTCTGCCGTGCCGTTATCGTCCGTCTGCTTGTTTTCGGCGGGCTTCTCTTCGGGCTTTGGCTCGTCCTTCTGCTCCGCTGCGGGAGCGGGCTTCTTCTCCTCTTCGGGAGTTTTCTTTTCGGGTTCCATCGCTTTACCTCGCTTTCTTTGATTTTGGGTATAAAAATACCGCTCCAAAAAGGGGCGGTAAAATTATTAAGTTTGGTTCGTTTTTGCACCGAACTTCACAAAAAACGGCTGTTTTTGTGAATTTCGTGTTCAAGTCAAGTGCAATCGATTGCACACCTCCTTGTTCTGCTTTACTATATTTGATATAATAAAGAGAGAAAGGAGGTGTTTCAATGATAGAATTTGTATCAGGCTATTGTCCTGTTTTAAAGCATGAATACTCAATCGAAGTCAACTATTCACATGCTACGCAAAATAAATACATAAAAAGCGGCGCTGTATGTGAGTATAACGCCGATGCTACTCATGCCGAATGTCCTATGAGGAAAGAATGTCCGTTATACAATTCACTTCCTCAAGAAAAGTTCTATCCTTCCCCCTAAACTGAGGGAACTTGTCAAGCTCTGACAGCTTGGCTCTCCTCGCCCACCCGTCCTTGTCGATGTACTCAATCACAGGTGGGTCTGTTTTTTCTTCGGATACCTTACCGGTGCGGAATGTATCCTCTTCCACTCTGATTATAATCCGCATTGCTTACTCCTTTCAAAACAGGATATAACAAAACCGCTCACTGCTGTGGGCGGTTAGGTCAAATATCAATATTAACTATTCGTCTTCTTGCTGTTTTGCGGTTGAAATCTCGTTCCCATTCTATCGCCGCACGGCGTATATCTTCGGGGGCATCATCTTTTAAAAAGCGTCTGCCTTCTGGAAACTTTAGCTCTGTCCATTTAGCAATCTCTAATGGCATTTCCTGCATATTATACACCTCCGGTAATTATTCTGTAAACGGTCTTGATCGTTTTAGACTGTTTTTTAGGGTTTAGATAGCTTGCAGCCACACATTCAGAAATAAACTCATCAATATCATCGCATATATATGATGACGGCATAGAAAAACCATCTTCATTTAAGAACGCTTTTTTGAATATCAATGATATTTTTAAGCGCTTGTCATTCCAATCCTTATCATACAACCGATGATGAAGCTGTATTGCATGACCTATTTCGTGCCTCATAGCGTGTCTTGGATGTCCTGTAGACCACTTACCGGCTTTATATTTCTCTTGTGCAACACTCGCCATAATCTTCAAACCGTTTTTCTTTTCAGCGTGGCGAAGAGAAATCCGCTGACTATTGTCATTATAAAGACCTTCGTCTTTAGAAACAACCGTCAATACATTAACGCCGGACACAGTATCAATCTCGCCATACATTTCAACAGCTTTCTGATATTCCTCGTTAAAAGCTTCTCTTACTTCTGCTGTAACCTTAGGCTCAAAAGAATATTCATACTTGTACGGTTCAGTGGTGTTGTCACCTATAAAGTGATCAATATTATCCTCTTCTATTATATCACTTTCATCCGAATTGTCAACAGTATCGTCTGTAAAATTCTGTACGTCTTCTTCGCTGTCTGTCGCTGTTTCAATAGGCTGTTTTACAGTTTTCTGTATGCTTTCTGTCGTTTTGGCAGTTTCAACGGCTTCATCAGACACAACCGCAGTCGGCGCATCGTCTGTTTCTTCGTTGCTCTTAACGGTCTTTACAGGCTCAGGCCGTACAAAATTCATAGTGTTTTCGTTATTTTCCGACTTAAAAACGTTATTTTCCGGTTCAGAAACGTTATTATCCGGCTGAGGAATATTAGGCTCTTTATCTGTCGGAACAGGATTTTTGCTTTCGGTATCGGTAACTTTAACAGGCGCTTCTTCCGTTCTCGGTGCTTCCTGCTTCGGCTCACCCTTACCGCTGTAGATCTTCTCCCTTGAATAATCTCTGCGAAGAACATCGTCGTGCTCTTTGATAAACTCTCTGAGCTTGCCTTGTTCCTCTCGGAGCTTACGCTTATACTCCTTGACCTTCTTCTCGTCCTGCGTGCCCTCAACCTTGCGTTTGAGCGCTCTTATCTTGCGCTCCATAGCACGTTGCTTTTCTTCGAGCTCTCGCTGTTCCCGTATCTTCTCGGCAGGAATCGGCTGAGGTATCTTTGTAAGCCCCTCTATGTACTGCCCCATAGTATGACGGCAGTTAGGGTGGAACAGCCCGCCTCGGATTGCCACAGACAACAGCATAAACCACTTGTCGCAGTAGTTTGACTTGCCGAAGTCGCCGCTTCTCTCGCCGTTCCATATCGTGAATACATCATCAATGTAAACCTTGCCCTGATACGGCTCGCAGGTTTCTGAGCAGCCTCCGTACTGCGATATAAGCACGGTATCATAGCCCAGCTCTGCAAAGCGTTTAGCTGCACCCTGCAATGTTGCCCTTGTGGACGTTGTGCGCAGTGCCATACGCACATAATCGGCAATATTAACTCGCCTGCCATCTGCGTACACAATGCAGTTTATGCCTTTGTCGAGGAAGTCCCTTGTTGCAAGGTCGATTGCTTCATTAAGCGTAATTGAGCCTGTGCCCATCATAAGCTGTACCTTGTTCAGCGTTGTGCGGTAAACATCGTCCATATTACGCACAGCGGCGGTAAGGGCGGTCTTTTCAAGCGTTGTCACGTCTTCCATCAGCTTATCCATCTTCGGCTTGTTGACACCGAAAAAGTGAGCATCCGGTATAGCTGTCGGCGCTTCGGGCGGCTGAGGCTGTGCCGGAACATCGGGAACATTGACGCCGCTTTCCGAAACATCAATGACCGACTGCTCCGCTGTATGCTCTCCCTCGTGAAACTGGTCCGTCATAAGCTGTCGGGTTTCATCGTCAATAACATCTACATATTCGTCCGCTATCTGAGCGTTCTCCTTGCGGAAATTGTCAATGTTATTGAGCTTTTCAGCCTGCCACGCTGACCATTCAAAACCTTCTTTTTCTTCTTCGGCTTTATGACGTGACAGATTACGTTTCAGCGAAGCGATGAGCCTTAACTCTATCTCCTCGAATATCCTTGCAATATCTCTGAAACTAAGCAAGCTCATCACCTACCGCAGATGTCGCACCATCGGCAAGCCCCTTTTCCTGCATTATACGCTTGACTTCACCGGCTTTCCATTCGTCCTCTTTAGAACTGCCCCACAGTTCCTCGACCTGCGTTTCGACCGACATAATGCCGTAGGTACTTGCCTTACCCACAGTTTCAACACGGCTGTCGAAGTCGGGCGCACCGTACTCACCGAAATCAACGCTTACCTCGTATTCTTCCGGGGCTTTGCCCTGCATATTGTCGTATGTTTTTAATACAGCCGACACAAGCTCAGGCATAGCCTTTTCAAGCGCTGTCGTTATTGTGTTCCGGGTGTTGCCCGTAACGTCCTTCTTCTCTCGCTGAGCGTCCGCACTTGACATCTTGCCGACATCAATACCGAGTGTTGCAGGCGATACAAGTCCTTGCAGGCACATCAGCAGGCAGTTTGTATACGATGATACAAATGCGTCATACTTTATGTCGGGCTGGACTACCTCAATCTTCGGGGTAACGCCCTCCTGCAACGGCTGACTTATCGTGATGTAATTGTTGCCGAACTGGTTGAGCTTTCCGACCGAGCCGTTCTCGGCATTGCGTGGTATCATATTATCGGGTATGTACTGCTTCACACGTCCCATTCTGATTGCGTCCCACCACTGTGAGATAACCTCGTCCAGAGCGTCAAAACAATCGGATTTACCGCCGTCGAATATACTCTTGCCCCTGTTCGGATACTTCTTTGAAGCGTAGAAGCTGAGCGGCACAGCCATTATATAATCACCGGCGAACTCTACCCTCGGTTCTATCCCGGCAAGGCAAGGAACGCTGTCAAGACGTACCTCGTGACCGCTGTGATCATACAATCGGCTTTCGATGTAACCTCTGCCGTAATGCTCCTCAAGCTGATATATCCTGTTGCCGTCTTCGTGTGCACTGCGGAAGATAACTTCTGACAGCACGCCCCTCAGATAACGATATTCGATCTTGTCGGCTCCCACAAATTCAACAATAGGCGTTAAGGACAGCGTATCATCGACAGAGATCTTGAAAGCGCCGTCACCCTCAACGAGCGTATCTACTATTGCCTTTCCGACAAGTGCGGTAAAGTCCGTGTTCTGCGATATATCCTCAAATGCCACTCTGCCTTTTTCGCCCTCGACCGCTATATCGTCCATATCCGAATAAACGATATAGGCGAGCGTATCGGCTATAATGGCAGGCAAACCGCTGTGTATCTTGCGGACTTTCTCGTTATCGGGAACGCTCCCCCAGAAAGAATTTGTGCCGCAACCGAGCTGCTTGAAGAACTGCGACAGCTCATAAGCGTCACCTCTGTACCACAGCTTCGCCCGAAGAATGTCCGCCATAAGCCCCGTTCTTTCGTTCAGGACAAAGGTTTGCTCCGATGCAGGATTTATATTGAGCCAGTTCAGAAACATCTGTCTGACTTTCTCTCCTATGTCAAATTTCATCTGTTTTCACGCTCCCTATAAGTGATTTAAACGGCAGCCAGGCATACTGGCAGGAGTTTATGCAGTGATCGTTGCCGTCCTCCGGCTCTGCCTTATCCTCTTTCCAGCTGTATATGTTAAGCTCCGCTATGTAATTTTTGCAATGCTCCAGGATATAAAAATCACCTGCCGCCAGCCACGCTGACTGCAAGTGAATACGGTCGATTATTTTCGTTTTCTTGAACGCAGGTATGAAGTTATACAGGCTTCCCGAAAGCCGCTTGAACTTCTGGCATTCGAGTATCGTTGCCTGATCTGCGCTGTCTATATAAACATCTTTCGCAAAGCCCCACAGCCTACGGTTCTTCTCTAAAAACTCGGTAAAAATTTTCGGAATATCGGACGGTGTAAGCGGCACACGGCGGTCACGATTGTTGTATGTTTCCTCGTCAAGCGTTACGCATTTGCGGTCCGCCGTGATCCCCACAAACGTAAATGCTATCGTATCAGGTGAAGACTGCGAGTAGGCTGTATCTAAACCCGCCGAGAACCGCTCGAATTTAAAGCCTTGTGCCGTACCGAGTGAAATTATATTACGGGGTTGTAAATCGAAAACAAGCCCCGTTGCACGCCCTCTCAAGCCCAGTATCTTGTTCTTGTACAGCTTAGTACCCTTCGGGGCAGCAAGCATTTTTCGTTGTATGTCCTCATCGGTCAGCGAAAGATTATCACGAAAAGTAAAGAACCAGTACCGCCAATCCGGCACAGGTTCTTCCGTAAGCTCTTTCATTATTTCATCTGGCACGTCACAGGCGTATTTTTTGTATGGACGTGAACGGTTGACAAACTCTTTATACACCGGCAAGCCCGGATCATCGGGGTTAAGCGTTGCCATAAGGTAGTCGTTTCGTGTTGACATCTCACGGACGAACTCTATATCGGCGGTATTTATCTCGTCGATATAGACGCACCCGAACTGAGCGCCGAGTGCCATCTGCCATTTATCCTTGTTGTCATATCCGAGAACATAGATTATCTTGCCCTCAAACTTGATATGCGGCAGTTTATAATCCTTATCGCCGTTGCCGAAATACTTTGCGTTTGCGTGAAGGTCAAGAATGCCGTTGTCCTGCTGAATAATCGTTTCTTCTGCCTTGCCGGTTGTCTTTGCGGCGATAACGTGGAGCTTCTTTCGGCTTGCGGACACCATACGCATGAACTTTACGCCTGCGCCGACGGTTGTCTTTCCGCTTGCGGTAGTTCCCTCAAGAAAATCCGCTGTCACATTATGCACGCTGTTGATGAAGTCGATATATTTCTGTGACAGAGGAAAACTACTCGTCAAGCCCCTCACCGCCTATCTGAGCGAAAACGTCCGAAAGCTTTTCAGAGGTCTTGACCTCCGCTTGTATCTTAGCCACATACTCCCCCGTCATCTTATTCAGCGTGTCTATTGCCCGTATCCTGTCCGACAGCTCGTTCTGTTTATCCTTAGCTATATCGGATAACAAAGCTTGCCGTTCGCAGGCGGTCATTATGCGTGCAGTCTGGGCGTCTTCGGTGAGTTGTTTTATGTATTCCGTAATTGTAGTATTTTGTAGTAATTTTGAAGCATTAGTATTTGCATACTTTTTGCTGTATCCTGCCTGTATCGCACTCTGGGCGGCGTTACCGCACTGAGCGTAATATTCGGAAAATTTCTTCTGTCTTTCGGTCATTGGCGGTACACCGTCCTTTCTTTTGGGTATAAGAATACCCGACACCGTTGTGCCGGGCTTCAGGAGGAAAACTTATTGTCTTTCTTTTCTCATTTTATATGATACCACAGAAAAAACGGACAAAACGGACAACTTACAGATTTCTTTTGATAAAACGGTCGTGCGCTTTCCGTATCGTATCGGCTGTGTTGTCTCCGCCTATATCTATAGCAACGGCATTCCAGCTTTTACAGCAGACGTGCCGCAGATACATAGCCCTGCGTACAAGGCTGTCATCAACCGTCATTATGTACTCGGTAAGCTCACGCTCCTTCGCTTCAAGCTCTGCCTTTTTCTCCGCTATTATTTCCTCGATTGATCTCGTGTTTTCCACTCTGTCCTGCACTCTGTTGCTTATTCCGCTGTTGCAGGGAACGGCATCAAACTGCGGAGAACCGACAGGAGATTTATTTCTTATGCGTTCAAGCGCCCGTTCCCAGAATTTTATCTCGTCACGGAGTGAACGGATGCTGTGGAGTTCTTGTTTGGTCATTGTACCTCCTCCATATTCACGACGGACAAGCTGTCCGCTTTTCTGTCTTTAAGCTCAAGCACATAATACCAGCCTCTTATCTTGCTGTAACGGGATATAACACCGCTTATTGTGTATTCGGCGGTTATTCCTCCGTGTGTATGCCTTACGGTCTGACCGCTTAACATAGCCTGCTGAACTTCGTCTATCGTCATTTCAGCACCTCGACCTTGATATATATTCCGGGATTTGCCGCCCAGAACTTTTCGCATATCTCGCTTGCGACAAGCGCATCATCAGTCCAGAAACCGCAAACAGTCATGCAGTCCTTCAGCATTTTCTGAAGATTGTCGGTATCTGGCTTCGTTATACGATACTCTCCGTCTTTGTGCTGTTCTTTCGGGAACAGCCACTTTGTCGTCAGCCTTACCCCCTTTTTATACGGTTTGTCGGGTTTATGCTGAGAAAGGTACGCTGTCAGTTTAGCCTTCGCCGATCTGACTTCGGGCGGATCATAGAATATCGGCTTGCCGTGAGAAACCGTTACTTTGTGTTCCTGTGCCGTTACCGTAGGCGGTATCATCGGCATAAAAAATTCAGTCTTCATCATCGACCTCCTCAAAATCTACGCCGTGCCATTTGCGAGTTGTGCCGTCATATATCACTGCTCCCGACTGTTTGACTATATCCCAGACATACTTAAGAACTTCCGGCTGTTTGACGAGCCACCAGAGTGTCCTTGCTTTTCTGTAATCAAAATCCTCATCGGGAATCTTGTGAAACAGCGGCGGCATTTTTTTAGCTGCCTCGATTATAGCTTGTCTTGCTTTGCTTGTTTTTGCCATTTAAGTTTGCACCTCCTCGTGTGCGTCATTATTCAAAATACTTTCTGTCGGGCTACCTCTGCCCCGACAGAAGTATTGTTTATAATAATAGATTTTCACTGACAGTGAAAATCTCGATAATTCACCGACTTTTTCACTCTGTAGGGAAAGTGAAAATTCTCGACTTTTTCACTGACAGTGAAAGAAATTTTCTCGACATTTTCCCTGTCAGTGAAAATGAAAATCACCGAGATTTTCCCTCGCAGTGAAAGTTTTCACTTCGACTTTTTCCCTACCTCGTTATCGTCAATCCAGAAACCGCCGTGCTCTTTTATACGGTTTCGGACCGTCTTTTCGGTCACGCCCATATACTCGGCCATACCGGATAAAGTAACCTTGCCGTCAATCATGCAAGCATCAAATGCCGTTTCGAGCGATTCTTTACGCTCGTCCTTACGTTCCTTTTCGGTCTTTTTCTTGCTGAAATTCTTCTGCCAGCCTGCTGCTCTGCCGTCATCGGGCTGTATGTCTTTTAATACGTCGGTCTTGTCTATACGATGAACGGGATAATCAAACCACACGTTCACCGGCGGGAACTTTGGGAACTCTCGTAGCGTGCCTTCTATACGCCACGCTGTACGGCTCTCTGTGCGTTTTTCACACTTGGTAATGAAATCACACACATGTTTATAATCTGCGTCCGGCACAGCGTTTCTGAGCGCTTCACGCATCTGCTTTGCACTGCATATATCATCCTGTGAAACATCGTCTTCGTGTCCGCATTTCTTCAGCTGGTCATAGCATATCTTGCAGGTCATCTTGTCTTTTTCGTGCTTTATTATGCTGTCGGTAAGCTCCAGCTCCGTAAGGTCAAGCAGTGCATCGGGATCTCTTGCGAATACACCTGAACCCGAGGCTCTGTCCATTGAACGCTTACCGCCCTGTGCACCTTTTGAATGGTGATGGCAGTATATAACCGCACAGCCAAGCTCCGTGCATACCTTATCAAACTGATTGCAGAAATGCGCCATCTGATCTGCGCTGTTCTCGTCACCGGTAATAACCTTATAAATCGGGTCTATGATAATGGCGATATAGTTCTTCTTGCTCGCACGGCGGATAAGTTTCGGTGCGAGCTTGTCCATCGGCACACTGTGTCCACGCAAATTCCAGATGTCTATATTCCCGAAGTTATCAGGTTTTAACCCCATCGCCGTGTAAACATCTTTGAAACGGTGCTTGCAGCTTGCGTCATCAAGCTCCAAGTTGACATACATTACTTTGCCTTTTGCACATTGCCAGCCCAGCCAATTTGCCCCCTCGGCTATCGCAATGCACATCTCGATAAGTGCGTAGGATTTGCCGGCCTTTGACGGTCCTGCGATAAGCATTTTATGTCCCTGTCTGAGCACACCGTCAATAAGCGGCGGTGCAAGCTCCGGCATATTGTCCCACACATCCGCTAAATTCTCAGGATCGGGCAGATTATCATTTACACTTTCTATCCATTCCCGCCACTCATCCCAACCGTTTTTACCGATGTCTGTATCAACTATGTACTGCCTGTTTTCACCACGCTGAACACCGGGAAGACGTGATAATCTTGACGGATTACGATTCTGCGTATCGGGTGACAGTCCGTTTTTCTGACATATCTGATACAGAAAATCTACACGTTTACGGTATTCATCGTAATTTGCGGCATCTACCTTTACAATAGCGTGCAGCGATTTCTTTCCGCTGTATACAAGTACAGCTACGGGCAGTTCAAGCTCGCAGATGATTGCGTGCTGTTTTTCTATATCTACATTGTCACTTTCAACAAGCGCATATCTGTATTCGGTTACGTTTTCATTCTTAACGCCTTTGCCGTCAAGAGGGTTGAAACGTATCCACGCCCCCGCCTGAGTGTTGTAATCACCGAGAACAGAGCCTATATCGCCGTCACACTGCGACAATGATTCGATAAGCTGACCTGCCGTGCGGTCATAATAGCCCTTGTTGGCAGGGATGAATTTACCGTCTTTTTCGTAGCTTTGCACAACATATCCGACATTTTCGCTCTGCTCGAATAATGCTTCAAGGTATCTGATTATTTCTCTGTGAGGCTGCCAGTCTGTCGGAGCGTTTATTTCTTTGCCCTCTATCCAGTTTTTGTTTACAACAACGTGTTCATCGTGATGTTCGTATGATATTTCATCGTCCCAGTCAAGCTCACGGTCTTCTCCCGTGCCGAACATCATTCCTCTGTCCTTAGCCATCTGAACTATGGTAGCGCCCGTGACAGGCGAGGAAGAGCCGTTGAAGCTCTCCCATTTCTTTTCACATTCGCCTTTATGGTATCTGTTGTCATTTGCCGACCAGTTATCCCATACGGTAACGGAATAGCCCTCTTCTTTGAGTGCCATACCGACATTCACCCATTCCTGATAGGAAAGGTCTGACGGGCTTATATATTTAAGTGCTTCGTTAAGGTCAAAAGCAAATTCCGACATCTGAATTATTCACCACCTTCGGTTCATAGCTTGCAGGATCTATTCCGTTCGGAACGTGCCAATTGTTAGCCGCTATTCTGTCAATCAGATTTCTTGCACTTTCAAACTGCCATGTGCCGACGTGCTTAAAGCCTCTGCTTTCGAGAAAACGTATCTGCTTCGGTGTTGTAAGACCGAGAGTGCGCCGTTTGCCGAGCCTGTCCAGCAAAAGCTGAGCTTTACCGGCATTGTCAATCCCATCGGGGAATATACCAAGCTTTTCAAGCGTTGTTTTCTGCTTGTCCGACGGCGGAGAACACTCCCAGCCAAATGCCGGAACATAGGAAGATAAGTCTTCCGCCTGTATGCTCATTTCATACTGGAGAGGATCTACAAGTTTTCTCTTTCGTTTTTTCATTTCCGCAAGCTGTTTTGCAAGTGCTTCCTCACGCTGAGCAACTACATCTTCTTTTGCCTTTTCTTCTGCCTGTTCAATATCAACCGGCATACCTGCCGCCGCAATATTTTCGGTCATCTTTTCGGCAACTTCAGGGCTTTCACATATCAGATGTGCAGGACGGCACAGCTCGTGCCTTTCTGTGTGCCACAAAAAGTCAAGCAGCAACAGATCTTTCTTACCCTCACAAAGCCTTGTTCCTCTGCCGACCATCTGACAGTACAGCCCTCTTACCTTAGTAGGTCTGAGAACTATTACGCAATCTACGCTTGGACAGTCCCAGCCTTCCGTCAGAAGCATTGAATTACACAGCACATTATATTTACCGCTATCGAAATCAGCAAGAACAGTACCTCTGTCAACGCTGTTTCCGTTGACTTCTGCCGAGCGGAAGCCTTTTTCGTTAAGTATCTTGCAGAATTTCTGACTCGTTTTTATAAGCGGCAGAAATACTACCGTTTTACGTTCCTTGCAATATTTCAGCATTTCATCCGCTATCTGATACAGATAAGGGTCAAGAGCTGTGTCAATGTCACTCGCCTTATAATCTCCTGCCTGAGTACCGACACCTGTCAGATCGAGTTTCAGAGGAATGGTGAGTGCCTTTATCGGTGACAGATACCCTTCTTTTATAGCTCTCGGCAAAGTATATTCATACGCCAGGCTGTCGAATACCTGTCCGAGATTTTTCATATCTCCTCTGTCCGGTGTTGCCGTAACTCCGAGTACCTTTGCTTCATCAAAATATCCGAGTATCTTCTGATAGCTGTCCGAAATGGAATGATGTGCTTCATCAATTATGATCGTATTGAAATAGTCTTTTGAAAATTGTGCAAGTCGCTTTTCTCTCATAAGCGACTGTACAGAGCCTACCGTTATACGATACCATGAGCCTATACAGCTTTCTTCCGCCTTTTCTACAGCACAGCCAAGCCCGCATGCATTCAGTATCTTGTCCGCCGCCTGTTCAAGCAGTTCGCCCCTGTGTGCAAGTATAAGTACCCTTTCTCCGTTGCGGACACGGTCTTCTGCGATTTTTGCAAAAACTATCGTTTTACCGCAACCCGTAGGCAGTACGAGCAGGGTTTTTGAATTACCCTGCTCCCACTGTGAAAGTACCGCTGTTTTGGCTTCTTTCTGATACGGTCTTAATTCCATCAGAATTTACCCGGTGTAAATACACCCGCCTGAGAGCTTGCAGGTGCCTGAGAAACAGTCTGTGCCGATGACGGCTCATAGAATTTTTTTATTCTGTTAGACTGCATTTCTTCGCCGTTCTTGTTCTTCCAAGTATCTATGTACACCTTGCAACGACCTTTGGCACCGATGACGTTGTTCCAGTTCATGCGAAGCGGTTCGCCGTGTTTCTTCTGACCTATGCCGATGAAAAACGCTGAAAGCATACCCTCGCACTTGCTGTGCAAAAACAGATTATGCTGAATCGTAGTTGAGCCTTCCGGAGCATCTATATGAATAGATACTACAGCCTTGTTGCAAGGCGGCAGTTTTTCGCTTCCCTCGTGTCTTGCACGCTCGAAACCTGTTATCGTAAAGTCGTAGTCACCTGCGGGAAGAAGCGTAAAATCGCTTTCTTTCTCGATCACGTCATCCCAGCCTAATTCTTTTTCAATATCACTCATGTTATTTCTCCTTTCGTTTATCAGAACGGGTAAGCCTCGTTCTCATAGTCTGTCATAAGCATTTCCGTTATCATTGCTTTTACCTGCTCCCATGCCCCGATAAGCACGCCCTCGATAAATTCCTTGGGATAGTCCTTTATCGGCATATCGGCAGGGAAATATCCCTTGCTTGCTACTGCCGCTCTTATCTGCTCTTCCGTTATGCTGTTTGCTGTCATAAGGTCCGCAAGAGCTTTGGGTATACCTGAGTTTTCCTGCGTTATTGTCGGAGCAGGAACCGGCGTTACATTATCATTCGTGGCGGTTGTTGCGTTTTCTGCAACTGCCACTTTTGCAACAGGTGCAGTCTGAACGGTAGCGGCAGGCTGTGCGGCAATATTTCTTTCGATAATGTGCTTTATCTGCCCGTACTCCATCGGAATTTCTTCCGGCAAACCGTAACGATTCTTTGCGTCCCAGCAGGGATGATGTGACGTGTACATTATGCGCCTGCCGCCCTGCGCCTTATGCTTTTTGCCGTCCTTGTCAACCGCTACCGAAATAGTCTTGTAATTTGCGAAAAGCACCATATCAGCCCATTCTTTAACAAGAGGAGATATAAGATTGGTTGTCTTCTTGCCGAGCTTCAGCTCCCAGCGATCATAGCTTCCGAGCTCATCGGGCTGTTCAAACTTTCTGAGGATAGCGTGAGCCGTAAGTACAACGTTAACTCCGGCTTCGATAACATCTTCAAGCAGATTAAGGAACCTGCCGAACTCTTCCTTTTCGTATACATAGCCGTTGCCATAACCGAAATCCTCGATACCCTTTTTGTCGTACTTATCGCAGATAGACTTGATGCAAAGCTGTTCCGCCCAGTCTATCGTATCAATTATAAGCGTGGTACAAGGCTTATTGAGCTTGACATACTCAATCTGGCTCTTAAGTAGCTCCCACGATGTCGGTTTATCAAAACGGGCAACGTCCATTTCCTTTGTACTACCCTCGGTGTCGATGAATAACGGATTGGGAAACTGCGATGCAAACGTTGACTTGCCTATTCCCTCAGGGCCGTATATAACCACCTTCTTGGCGGTTTCGATTCTGCCTTTAGTGATGTTCATTGTTGTACTCATTAGAATGTACCTGCCTTCCATGTTGTAGTTTCTTTCTTTTCAACCGGCTTTGAATAGCCGTCCTCGATTATGATACTGCACTCGTCACCCGTGCTTACTCTTGTGGCGATTGCCTGTAAGCCCTCGCTTTCAAGCCATCTGCCAAAGTCGTTCAGCGTATCGGTATCCATCTGTTCCAGCTTGTCTATAAGAACAAATCCGCAATTAGGATTGAGCTTGCGGACAATTGCGGTCGCAACCTTGAGCTGTTCCGAACCGGACATATTATCCCATTTAAAACCGTTGTATGTAAGCTCGCCGTTATCTACCGACAAGCCCTCAAGCGGTAAGTCTGCACCGTCAAGAAGATCTGTTTTAGCTTTTCTGACAGACTGTATTTCTTCGGTAAGCTGTATATACTGAGTTTTATACGCTTCAGCGTCAAGTTCAGCTTTTTCACGGTCAAGATTTGCACGGACCTTTGCGTTTATCTGCTCAATGTCTGCTATACTCTGTTCAAGCTCTGCCGTGCTCTCGTCTGCAAGGTCTTCAGCGTCACGATGTGCGGTTTCTGCGTTTGCCGTTGCCGTTTCAAGTCTTGCCTGTGCTTCTTCGTATGCCTTCCGAGCCAACTCAAGTTCTCTGTCGTACTGCTCTCTGAGCTGTCTTTTACGCTGATTTTCGCCGTTTCTTGCAAGAATATCCTGCTGCTGTCTGATAAGCTCGGTTGCTGACACAAACTCTTTCGGAGCATCTGCGAATACCGGCATTTCCTTAGCGTATTTCTTCTTCTGATCCGCTATCTGACCGATAGTGTGACGCTGATTGTACAGCTTCTGTTCTTCGGTTTCAAGTTCGTACAGCTTATCGCCTACACCGATTATTCTGAGGAGAGTATCCGCCTTTTCCTTGCTCGACCGGTCGAGAAACTTAGGAAGATCAAGTGCAAACTGTTCTACGAATTCGTTGAGCAGCTGCTGACCGCCCTTGTTGCCGTCCGGATCAATAACCTTGAGCGTACTGTTATTGCCGCTCCTGACTACCTTTATACCGTTGCTGAGCGTAACTTCCATGTGGGGCGGAATCACAGAGCCTTCCCGCACAGCCTGTGACGGTTTCAGCCTGTCACCGCCAAGTGCCCATGCAATAGCGTCAAGCACTGATGTCTTCCCCTGGTTGTTCTTCCCGCCGATTATCATAAGACCGTTCTCGGCAGGCGTTAACTGTACCGCTTTTACTCGCTTGACATTTTCAATTTCAAGTGAGCTGATTTTTACTGACATTTGGTTTTCCTCCTTATAACTTAGCAATCAAATCCCCGCACGCATTCAGAGCGGCACGGAAAGCCTTTATATAACTGCTGCGTTCATTTTCTGACGCATTGCTTACAAGCTCTAACGCTTCATTGAATTCACGCTGTATATTTTTCAGATGAATCTTGAAGATTTCTTTACCGTTACCACTTGCTTCTTCGTGTGCAATCGATTGCACTTTTTTCTTTTCATCAGCAAGCTTTTTATCGTATTCCGCTCTTGCGGCAGCTTCGGCTTCTGCTCTTATTTTTGCAATATCCTCGACCGACGGTTCGGCAACTGCCACTTCGACAGGACGCTTTTCAAGTTCAGCTATCTGTAACTTCAGCTTTTCATTTTCTTCTGCGGTTCGCCGCATAGCATTTCCTGTATTGTCAAGCCGTGCTTGTAACGAATTGATTCTGCTGTCTTTATCCTTGTCACTGTCAGTTACTGATGTAAACTCAAAGCGTAATTGTTCGTTTTTATCGGTAAGCTCCTTTATCTTTTCCTTAAGCTCTCTCACTGACAGTTCTTCAGCTTTGCCGCTCTCTATAAGCTCCTCACGTTCCTCTTTGCCGAGAGATTTAAGAGCTATTAGTTTGGTACTGCCGAGATACGCAAGTCTGGAAAGATCATCTATCTTGTACTGTTCAACAAGTGATATGAGATTATAAGCCTGTCTTTTTCCCGTCTTTGTGGCGTTTTCGCAGTATTCGGCAAAATCGGAATATCCGAGTTCTGCATAAAGCCGCCTATCTCTGATTTCCTTAAGGTCTATGGCAATCTGCGTTAAAGACTGAGCTACAACCTGTTCCTGAATCATCAGATCCTGATGCACCGCCTGAGCCTGCTGATACAGTGTAAGCTGTTTGGTCATGCTGTTTTCCTCCTTGATTTTGTTTTTGATTTTTTCGCCGCAATACCGTCAAGGTACTGCTGATATTTCTTCTCTACATTGATTATTTCCTGTGGCTTTTCCTGCCCGCCGTTTGTAACCCAGTTGTTTTTATAACCTCTGCACTGGACTATTTTATAGTCGTTTGATACCTCCATCGTGTAGTACGGCTCGTCCGGTGCGGATTTTCGGCGAAGAAACATAATCGTCAGCTTGCCGGTTGCGTGTCTTTCGGCGTAGCCGCCGACACAATGGCTTAGCTTCTGACCTTCGACGACTATTTCGTCCGTGCTGTCTGGCTGACGAATAAAGTATTCATCGGTTGCAAACTCAAGCATTTTCCGCTTCAACTTCAGAGCGTTCAGTTGCTTGGCAAATTTAGCGTTTTTCTTCGCTTTTTCTTCAAGCTCCCGTGCCTGTCGCATAGCTTCTGCACGATCGTGAGCCGCTTTAAGATTTTTCGGGAAGCATATCTGTCTGTCGCTGAAATCGGCGTTGAAGCTCTGCATTATACGGACATAATCCGAATAATCGTTGATATATACATTCTGCTTTAAAATGTACTTCGCAATTTCGTATTTGTCGGTCTTGAGTTTCTTCTTGAGGTTGTCGAGTATACCAAATGAATATCCTATATGTTTATTTGTTTCTATAAGACGGTCAAGGCTGGTAATCTTAGGAAATTCTTCTTTTATTCTAAGATAGTCTCTGTACCCAATTCGTCTTTTGCGGATCGCCCGCATAACATCTTTTGTTACGCCAAGCATTTTGTGCGGTTCGGTTTCGGCCCAGTCGATCATGTCTTCGTTGTACTTAACACTGCCATATAAGCCACACTTAATTAGTGCCTCAACATTTTTGTGTGCCTGCCAGAATTTCAGATATGATATGCTTCCGAAGTTCTCGCTTATTGCCGAATGAGCACAAGCTGTTCCTTTTAATGCAGGAAAATTAACAAAGCTGTAACCGCTATAATTGGGGAATACAGGCTCGCCAAATTTTGTTCGCAGCCCCCAGCCTGTCACTACCTTTGCGTAGTAACCGTTTTTACTCTCCCATGCGTATTTAGGACCATAACGGAACGCTTGATTTGCCGTGAACAAATACCGCTGAACCTCATTGATTGCAATATGCGGCATAATTTCACGAGCATTAAAAAACAGCGTAACCGTATAGAACCGGATGTACAGATTATCGGTCTTGTCGTCTGACAAAAACACTCCGACATTTGATTTGCACTCAACAACCGAGCCGTGAAAATTGTGATAATTGTATATCGCTATGACAGTTTCACCACAGTGGAAACATACAGTAGTCCGCCTATGTTTAACCGAGCTGTCATACTCGCCGGGATACAGCTTTTCTTCGCAGGCTGTGCAATATGCTGTGCCGTCATTATCGATAACAAGATACTTTATCGGCAACGTTTTTCTAAGCTCACATTCAAGCTCTGCTGTAAGCGGTGGAAATTTGTCTGTATAGCTTTCGGCTTCTTTTCTCGTCATACTGCCGCACCTCAGAAGTCGAGCAGGCTGTCAAGGTCAAGCTGTAGCTTGCCTCTGTCTGCAACTGTGGGCGTTTCATTGTTACTGAATCCCCCGTCACCGAGATCAAGCGTCATAGTGCATTTGATGTCAGCACCGGGAAAGTAAAATGCTACAGCACGCTTGTAACAATCGAGATCGGATATGTGTTCCTTAACTCCTGCAACGCTTGCCCTGAGGCAGTCGGCAAAAGACTTGTCCGACTGCTCTATAGCCTGTGCAAATTCGTTGTTCTGCTTTGCAAAAATGCAGATCTCGTCAAGCACATAGGGCTTAACAACGTTTTCGTATTTGCCGAGCTTTGCGTTTGTCAGCTCGGCTGTAAGTTTTTCTTTTATATTCATATTGACTTTTTCTCCTGCCAGTGTTATACTGGTCTTG
>ERZ1034976.220-NODE-220-length-54139-cov-32.850233_pt1 | contig 54139 bp, 49 predicted proteins | sample MGYA00520623_ERZ1034976 | MGnify/ENA primary metagenome ERZ1034976 (study PRJEB33766, sample SAMN09781774) | gut metagenome | biome: gut microbiome | host: Homo sapiens | place: Madagascar | study: EMG produced TPA metagenomics assembly of the PRJNA485056 data... | reverse complement strand
GTTCGAATCCATGCGGCGTCTGCCTAAAAGAAAAGCCCCCGTTGCCGGAGGCTTTAAGTTCAATTGGTGCGGCGTATAGGATTCGAACCTATGACGTTCTGATTCGTAGTCAGACCCTCTATCCAGCTGAGGTAACGCCGCAGCGCAAGACATATAAAACCACTTTAGTTCGTTAGAGTCAAGCGAAATCTCAAACTTTTTTTTCGCGGGCCGCAATTTGTCACGCTGCGCCACAAGCACCAGCGCTTCTTGTGCGATCGATTGGCTTTTCGATCACATCGAACCCAGCACCGAGCTCTCTCAAAAGCGAACGCACCCGTTGGGCACAGTCGTAGTCGGCAAACGAGATACTCAGCATGCACGCCACCTGGTTAGAAGTTCCCACCTCATAAAATCGCTCAAGCGCCACAAGCCCCTCGTGCGCCACAAAGGTCTCGACCACATGCGGCGACTCCTCATAGCACCATTGCGTCAATGGTCCCTCACTCGTCTGCCGAACCACCAAGCCACCCATACCCGACGGCTCGCACGTTACCAGCAGGTGCTCACCGCCTTCATCGCTCTCGAACATAACCACCCGCTCATCGAACAACTCCATTGCATCCCCTTTCTCTCGCTCTTATCTAACAAAAGCATAGCAGGTAGATAGCTGTATACAGAACGTTTGTTCGTGTATTTTCTATTGAGCTGTCCGCACGACATGGTATGGGTCTGCGCACAAAATAGGGCGCCCCTAAAAGGAGCGCCCTCGCAAATCGCCTATGCAGCTAGTTTACGCGACCGGCTCGATCTTCTCGAGGCCGCCCATGTAGGGACGCAGAACCTCGGGAATCGTGATGGTGCCGTCGGCGTTCTGGTAGTTCTCCAGAATGGCAGCCATGGTACGACCAGCCGGCAGGCCGGAACCGTTAAGGGTGTGCAGGTAGCGCGAACCCTTGAAGTTCTCGGGGTCGCGATACTTGATGTTGGCACGACGGGCCTGGAAGTCGCCGCAATTGGAGCAGGAGCTAATCTCCTTGTAGGCGTTGTAGCTCGGCAGCCAAACCTCGATGTCGTAGGTCTGACGGGCAGAGAAGCCCAGGTCGCCGGTGCACAGGCTAATCACGCGATACGGCAGGCCCAGCTGCTGCAGCAGGTACTCGGCCTCGGCGGTCATGCTCTCGAGCTCCTCGTCGGACTCCTCCGGCTTGGCAAACTTAACCATCTCGACCTTGTCGAACTCGTGCTGGCGAATGATGCCGCGGGTGTCGCGACCGGCGGAACCGGCCTCCTCGCGGAAGCAGGGGGTGAAGGCAGTGTAGCGGCGCGGCAGGGTGTCGGCATCGAGAACCTCGCCGGCGTGCAGGTTGGTAAGCACGACCTCGGCGGTAGGGATCAGGAAGTTGTCGCCCGAGACGTGATAGGCGTCGTCCTCAAACTTGGGCAGCTGACCCGTACCGAACATGGTCTGACGCTTGACGACGATGGGCGGCCACCACTCCTTGAAGCCACGGCTGGTGTGCGTGTCCAGGAAGAAGTTGATGAGGGCGCGCTCCAGACGGGCGCCGGCGCCACCGAGAACGGTGAAGCGGCTGCCGGAGAGCTTGTTGCCGCGCTCGAAGTCGAGGATGTCGAGATCGGTACCCAGATCCCAGTGCGGCTTAAAGTCGAAGTCGAACTCGCGCGGGGTGCCCCAACGACGGCGCTCGATGTTCTCGTCCTCGTCCTTACCGTACGGGGTGGCCTCGCACGGAATGTTGGGCAGGTGAGACATGAAGTCGTACTGCTCCTGCTCAAGAGCGGTACGGCGCTCGGCCAGACCGTCGATCTTCTCGTTGACGGCGCGCACGGCCTCCTTGGCGGCCTCGGCCTCGTCCTTCTTGCCCTCCTTCATCAGGGCGCCAATCTTCTTGGACTCGGCGTTACGCGTGGCCTGGAGCTCCTCGACCTCGGTGATGACGGCACGGCGCTCGTCGTCGAGTTCAAAGAACTTCTCGCGATCCCAAGACGTCTGGCGATTTGCCATGGCGGTATCGATGGCATCGGGGTTCTCGCGAACAAACTTGATATCAAGCATTAGATCCTCCGGCGATATACATTCCATTTAGGTTGCAACCTTGTACATGTATGGGCAAGTATATACTTATGAGCGTTTACGACCCAACTCAACTACGCAAGAAGGCACCCAATGGACGCAGTTTTTTCCTTTTTGTTTGGCACCCGCACCGGTTTTGCCATCCTTTTCGCCGGCGGCATCCTGCTGTTTGCGATTCTTGCCTTTGTAATGGAGAAGCGCACCCATAAGATGTACGTCGACCGCGGCCCCAAGTCCGAGGACGAAGAAGACAGCTTCTGGGACTAACCTGCCAAAAAGGGACAGGTTTATTTTGGTCGGTTTTATCTGGGCAAACGCAAGCGCCCCGCAACTGGAATTGAGCCAGTTGCGGGGCGCTTTTTGCTAGAACGACAAAACCGCAGGAAAATACCTGCCAAAATAAACCTGTCCCTAAATGGTAGGTCTTACTGGAGGGTGGCGTCGATGGCCTTGACCAGGGCGCTGCGCATGCCGGCGTCCTCGAGCGCGACGACGCCCTTGATGGTAGCACCGCCGGGCGAGCACACGGCATCCTTCATCGCTGCGGGATGCTGACCGGTTGCAAGCTGCAGCTTTGCCGTACCCAGCACCATCTGGCTCACAATGCGATAGGCATCGGCGCGCGGAATACCGTGTTTGACGGCCGCATCGCCCAGAGCCTCGATCGCCATGGCGACAAACGCCGGGGCGCAACCGCCCACGGTACCGCCCACAAACAGCAGGCTCGAATCGAGCTCGACCACCGTGCCAAGCTTTCCGAGCAGACCGAGCACCGTGGCACGCTGCTCATCGCTAAGCGTGCAAGCCTTCTCGCAGGCGATAACGCCCTCGCCCACCGAAACCGGCGTGTTGGGCACCGTCGAGATATGAGCGACACCTGGCAGGACCTGCTCCCACTTGGCGCTATCCCAAGTCCAGGCAACCGAAAGGACGACCTTGTCGGCAAGCGCATCCTTAAGTGGAGCGAAAACCTTCTCAATCATGTACGGCTTGACCGCCGCAACCACGATATCGGACGCGGCAACAACCTCCGCCGCATCGTGGCAGGCAGCCATGCCCCGCGCCTCGCAACGCTCAACCAGAGCATCGTAGCGGCCCGCGCAGGCGCACATGTCGCCCGCGGCCACGCCGGAGGAAATCCAGCCATCGGCCATAGCGCTCGCCATATTGCCAAAACCGACAAATCCGATCTTCATATCACACAGTCCTCTCAGATGCGCTCCTCAAAACGAGGGTCATTGTCCCACGCTATTGTTTCGTATTGCCGACCTACTTGTGATACGGCTCGCCACGGCTAATCTTGCAGGCGCGGTAGATCTGCTCCAGCAGCACCACGCGCGCCAGGTTGTGCGGCAAGGTAATGCGTCCAAAGCTGAGCATCTCATCGGCGCGGGCGCGCACGGCATCGCTCACGCCGTCCGATCCGCCGATTACAAAAGCGATGTCGCTGTTGCCTCGCAGCATGAGGTCATCGAGACGGGTCGAGAGCTCCTCACTCGAACGCTCCCTGCCCTCGATAGCCAGCAGAATCACATGTGCTCGCGGTGGCAGGGCAGCAAGAATCGCCGCGCCTTCTTTGTCGCGCGCGGCATCCACGCCGCCCGCCTTGGCCGAATCGATATCGGCAACCTCGCGCATATCTACCTTGGCATAGGCGCCTAGGCGCTTGATGTATTCGGCGCACGCGTCCTTCCAAAAGCGCTCTTTGAGCTTGCCAACGCAAACAACGGTATATTTCACGCGCGTCTACTCCTTCGACTCGTTCTGAACTTTGTCGGCGGTCAGCATCTGCTCGAACATCGAGGCCGACTGCGAGAAATCACTCGGCAGCACGACCGTCGAGGTTTTGCCCGTGCGAGCGAACTCCGTCATCATCTCGGACCACTGCGTAAACATGAACAGCTGGTTGGCCTCGTCGTTGCCGACGCCCGTCTCCTGGATAATCTCGAGCGAATCCTTGATGCCCAGCGCGATGGCCTTGCGCTGGTTGGCGATGCCCTCGCCCGCCTTTTCCATTGCCTCGGCCTCGGCGGTCGCCTCAGTGACACGCTTGATACGGTCGGCCTCGGCGAGCTCCTGCGCAGCAGCGCGTTTGCGCTGGGCGGCGTTGATGTCGTTCATGGAGTTCTCGACCTCGGTCGGCAGCGCGATCTTGGTGATGAGTGTCGACACGAGGGTGAAGCCGTAGGCAGCCATCTGCTCGGACACGGTGGCATTAACGTCCTTGGCGATGTCATCCTTCTTGGCAAAGACCTCATCGAGCGTGTAGACGGGGATGGAAGAGCGCAGGGCATCGGTGATGAAATCGCGCATCTGGTCGACGGGCTCCTGCAGCATGTAGTAGCTCTTGTAGATACCCGAATCTGCCGGGCCGGCACCCATGTCATAGCTCACGTGGTACTGAGCAGAGACCTCAAGGCCGATGGTCACGTTGTCCTGGGTCTTAACGTCGATGCCAAATCCGTTTTTCATGGTGCGCAGGCTCACCGTTGCAGCTTTGCGGTCAATCACAGGCACCTTCAGGTGGAAGCCCGCGTTAACGATGCGGTTGAACTTGCCCAGACGCTCGATAATCACAGCATGCTGCTGTTCAACGACATAGCAGGCGTTGGGGAGCAGGAGCAGCAAGATGATGATGGGAAGCAGAAGGCTCGTAAGGGCAGCGATGATACCGGACAACAGCATGGTTTCTCCTCTGAAAGGCACACGTTGGGACTAGGATACCCGCACGAAGCAGCTGTGTGACACCAACAAGAGGACCCGTGGTCAAAAAAGGCCAAATATGAGTACTGTTACCAGTTTAGTAACAGCGTATTTGGGTCAAAATCGCCTCTTTGAACCCGAGGTCTATCGAAATTACTTCATTTTGTCTCAAGGTTGAGCCAAATTAGCGTACATCTGTTGCATAAAATGAGCAAAAATGGCTTCGTGAAATGTCTCTATTTTTGTGCCAGTACTCATATTTGCCACTTTTTGACCACAGGGGCATCTACCGCGCGAAATCGATAGGCCAGATCTGCAAAAAACAGGCCATAACAAAAAAGCTCCCATTGCTGGGAGCTCTTTCATTCAATGGTGCGGGCGAAAGGACGTCCGCGTATCCGCCCCGCGGATCCGCACCGGCTTCGGCCGCCTGCCGGCGTCCTCGCCAGCTCGCTAAAAACGCTCCGCGTTTTCTTAACGCTCGCTCCTTCGCAGGTTCAAGTCCCTGCGATGGGCCCATAACAAAAAAGCTCCCATTGCTGGGAGCTCTTTCATTTAATGGTGCGGGCGAAAGGACTTGAACCTTCATGGGGTTGCCCCCATACGGACCTGAACCGTACGCGTCTGCCAATTCCGCCACGCCCGCGTGCAGGAATTAGAATAACGGAGCGCCACCGCGAACGCAAGAACTATTTTTGAAAAAGTTTGCAGGCGTTTTCCCAGGCGGCTCGAGCGATTGCTTCGGCGTCCTCACCGGTACGATCGACGCGGTCGTTGACCAGCGCGTTTGCTGTGATGGAAATCATTGCAGGCTCGCACTCAAGACCGCGAATGGGCTCCGGCGCCATATAGGGACAATCCGTCTCGAACAAAATACGGTCGAGCGGTGTTGCCGCGAATGCCTCGCGCACGTCGTCGTTGCGCTTAAAGGTAGCCGCGCCGCCATAGGCGATGTAACAACCCAAATCCACAAAGCGCTCCATCGTGGCTCGGTCCTCGCCAAAGCAGTGCAGTACGCAACCGGCCTGGGGCACGCCGACCTCGCACAACACGTTGTAGGCGTCCACATGCGAGGTGCGCTCCCCGTCCGTGTCCTCATGACGCAGATGCAGCTCTACCGCCACATTGCGGCGTACGGCAAGCTCAAGCTGGCGCGCCATACAGTCGATCTGCACGTCGTGGGGCGCCGGCGCAATATCGTCGTCGTAATCCATGTGGTAGTCCAAACCGATCTCGCCAATGCCAACGCATAGGGGATCATCGAGCGCAGCCACAATCTGGGCATGGATGTTATCGGTGTAGTCGGGCGCGCCATACGGATGCACACCAGCGAGATACTTGACCTGCGGAATATCCCGCATCGGCAGGATCTCGCGAACCAGCCAGTCGCTATAGTCCGCCACGCTGCGCTTATCGGCAATGGGATCGAAGACCGTCACTAACAAGTCAATGCCCGCTTCCTTGGCGCGCTCGAGCGTCTCGGGCACTTCCTTGCTCCAAAATGAGAGTAGGTGCGCATGCGTATCGGCAAGCGGTGCCAGCGGTTCCGGGCAGGCCACCGTCTTCTTTTTCTTGGTAAACGTCACGCGTTCGACATTAGGCGTCATGGATTAGCTCCTGAGCCAAACGGACAAAGGCGGCGACGTCGAGCGTCTCGGCGCGCGTGGTAGGTGCGATACCGCAGGCCTCAAAGCCGGCGTCGAGCGCGTCCTTGGCAAAGCCGTTGGCGCTCATGGAGTTGCGAATCGTCTTGCGGCGCTGGGCAAACGCGGCGTCGATCACACGAGCCACAAACTCGCGGTCGAGGCCCTCGGGTACCACGCCGTCAACGCGATCGATGCGCACTACGGCAGAATCCACATGCGGCGCCGGCATAAAGCAGCGCGGCGGTACCTCAAAGCGCCCCGTCACCTGCGCATACAGCCCGAGCTTTGCCGTATAGCCGCCATAAGTCTTGTTACCCGGCACGGCGGCAATACGATCTGCAACTTCCTTTTGCACCATGACGACAGCGCGCTTAAGCGCTGGCATCGTCTGGAAGAACTGAAGGATGATCGTCGCCGCCACGTTGTAGGGCAGATTCGCGACGAACACCGTGGGTTCACCACCGGCGGCCTGCTCAATCTGCTCCGGCGTCACCTTGAGCGCATCACCCATGATAAAGCGGAAGTTGGCATAGTCGGCGGCGTGGGCGTCGAGCACCGGCTCAAGCTCGGGATCAGCCTCAATCGACGTAACGCACGCCGCCTCCTGCAGCAGGGCCAACGTCAGCGTACCGCAACCCGGGCCGACCTCGAGCACGCGCTCATCGCCCGCAAGCTCAGCGAGCTCGCAGATACGTTCGATCACATGGTTGTCGATCAGGAAGTTTTGGCCCAGGCGATGCTTGGTCGCAAGGCCAAACTCCTCTAGCAGCTCCCTGGTTGCCGTGGGGTTTGCCAAAGGCGAAGTTGTCATGGTTGCCTCCTTAACATGGTGGCCGCATCGTAAAGCAAAAGGGCATGGACCGTTGCGGCCATGCCCTTACCGTTACACAGCAAATTGCCGATATGGCGCGCGGCGTCTTAGCCCAGACGCGGGAACAGCGGCTCGCCCTTCTCGACGGGCTGACCACCGGCAAGCAGGCCCCAAGTGCAGATGCCCTTGAGGTCGTCGCTCGCGGCCTCGTCCTCGCAAGACAGGCGACGCAGAGCCTCGGCAGAAGTCTGGGGCATGAGCGGCATCAGCAGGTGAGCGGCGATGCGGATGGCCTCGAGCAGGTTGTAGATCACAAATGCCAGCTCGTCAGCCTTGGCCTCGTCCTTGGCAAGCGCCCAAGGCTCGGAGTCCTCGATGTAATGGTTAGCGGCGTGGATGAGCTCCATGACCTCGTCCTTAGCTCCGCCGTAATCCAGCACGTCCATCTTGGCCATGTAGCGCTCGGCCAGGCCGTCGGCGATCTTTGCCAGCGGGTTGTCGAACGCATCGAACGATGCAGGCTTGGCAGGTGCACAACCGTCAAAGTACTTGCCGCTCATGTTGAGCGAACGCGAGATGAGGTTGCCCCAGCTGTTGGCCAGATCGGCGTTGTAGACCTGCTCCATACGATCGAAGCTGATGGCGCCGTCGGTGCCGGGGACCACGTCGGTCATAAAGTAATAGCGGTAGCCCTCGACGCCCAGCATGTCGATAACATCCTGCGGAGCGATGGCGTTGCCGCGGCTCTTGGACATCTTCTCGGCCTTACCGGTCTCGGCATTGCGCACGGTCAGGAAGCCGTGGGCAAAGACGTGCTCGGGCAGGGCCTCGCCGATGGCCATGAGCATCGCGGGCCAAATGACGCAGTGGAAGCGGATGATGTCCTTACCCACGATGTGGAACTGCGCGGGCCAGCGATAGGCCAGCTCGGCACGGGCCTCATCGGTATCGACACCGTAGCCGACAGCCGTCATATAGTTGAGCAGCGCGTCGAACCACACGTAGGTCACGTGGCCCTCGTCGAACGGGACCTGAATGCCCCAGTCAAAGCTCGTACGGCTTACGGAAAGGTCGTTAAGGCCGCCCTCGACAAAGCTGCGCACCTCGTTCATGCGGAACGCAGGCTCGACAAAGTCGGGGTGCTCGTCATAGAGCTTGAGCAGCTTGTCCTGGAACGCAGAGAGCTTAAAGAAGTAGGACTCCTCCTGCACGCGCTCGAGCGGACGGTGGCAATCGGGGCACAGGTGCTGGCCGACGCTGCCGTACTCCTCGTCGCCCTTCTGGACCTGCGTATCGGTAAAGTAGGTCTCGTCGGGCACGCAGTACCAGCCGTCATAGCTGCCCTTGTACAGGTAGCCGGACTCCTTCATGCGCTCCCACAGATACTGCACGGCGTGATGCTGGCGCGGCTCGGTGGTGCGAATGAAGTCGTCGTTGGAGATCTCGAGCTTGCTCCAAAGCTCCTTGAAGTGCGGAGCCTGGCTGTCAGTCCACTCCTGCGGCGTCATGTTGTGCTTGGCAGCGGCCTCGGCGACCTTCTCGCCGTGCTCGTCCATGCCAGTCAGAAACTTGACGTTATAGCCGGCGGAGCGGCGATAGCGAGCCTGAACGTCGGCGATGATGGTCGAATAAGCCGTGCCCAGGTGCGGATCGGCGTTGACGTAGTAGATGGGCGTCGTGATAAAGAACGAAGGCTTGCTTTGATCCATGGGGTTTGTCCTCCAGAAAAACGTTGCATACAGGGGATGATTCTAGCGCAAGGGCTGGATATCCTCCATCTATTGCATATCGAGCACCACGGCATAGACATCGCGCTTGCGGCGCGAATATTTCTGAGACAGGCGCTTGGCCACCGCAGAGGCGGGCTCCCCCTCCCCGAGCGCGGCACGGATGTCCTCGCGCAGGGCCTCGTCGGGGTCTACCGCTGCGGCTCCAACCGGCGCGATACCGGCCTCCTCGTCCTCACTCGGCGGCGCAATGACCAGCGCAATCTCGCCCTTTACCTCGCCACGGGCACGCAGCCCCTCGGTTAGCTGGGCGGCGGATCCACGCAAGACTTCCTCGTGCAATTTGGTGAGCTCGCGGCAGACGGCGACATCGCGCTGGGGAAAGACCTCGGCCACGGCCTCGAGCGTCGCGACGATGCGATGTGGAGACTCGTAGAAGATGAGCGCGCCGGGGACGACGGCAAGGCGCTGCAGTCGGCGCACGCGGTCGCCGTGCTTGCGACCCAAAAAGCCTTCGAAGAAGAAATGTTCGCAGGGAATACCGGACGATACGAGTGCCGTGACGCAAGCAGAGGGGCCGGGAATAACCTCGACAGGCACATCGGCCTCACGTGCCGCCTCGACCAGCGCCTGGCCGGGATCGGACACACTCGGCATACCGGCGTCCGAGGCAAAGGCGAGGGTCTCCCCCGCCAGCAGACGGTCAACCAGGCCGGCTGCGCGACTTGCGATCACGTTCTCGTCGCAACGAACGAGCGGCTTGGAGATGCCTAGGTGCATCAGCAACTTTGAGGTCACACGCGTGTCCTCGCAGCAGACGGCGTCGGCGGCGGCAAATGCCTCGCCGACACGCGGAGACAGGTCGCCCAGGTTACCGATGGGCGTACCGACCACATAAAGTTTGCCCGTGCGGGCGCTGTTTTGCGTCATATCAACCTATTCAATCATGCCGCGCTCGAGCGTGCCGAGTGCCGCGCGGGCGTCCCATGCTGCAATGCGCTTCTCGGTCTTCCACGTTTGGAAGAACCAACCGGCAGCCGGCGCAAACGATGCCAGCTGGTTGGCGATAAACACGCGCTCGTAGGCATTGCGACCCTCGGGCGTAACCGACGAGTTGGCAAAAATCGCCGCGCCCGACCATTCGCCCACCAAAACGGGGAACCCAGTCGAAATCGCTTCTTTGAGCTCACGCTTGTTACGCGAAATCGCCGTCGTCAGCCCGCGGGGGCTCGTGATGTCGAGCGCATACTCGTCGCGGTAATGGTACAGGTGAAGGTCCATGTAGACGTTCTTGTACTTGGCACCGCGCATAAAGTGCTTCCACTCGCCAGGGTGTCCCGAAGAGGAAAAGACGACGATCTTGTCCTCGGGCATATACGAACGAACGAGCTCGTACGCGTCACGATAGAAGTTGCGCAGGTAGTGCGCCGGAATGCCGTCCGTCACAGTAAAGAGGCTCTTGCGCACACTCATCTGCGGCGTATCCAACAGCTCGATGCCCAGCAGGCTCTCGGCCTCACCATAGCGATCGGCCAGGCGCTCGAGCACATCGAGCGCAACGTGACGGCCATTGGTGGACGAATGCCACTCAGCGACGACTTCCGGCGTCGTGGGTGAATCGTTGGAATCGCCCTGACCGCCGGGTACAGTCGCCAGATCGAGCAGTACGCGGATGTTGTACTTGGCGGCCCACTCAATAGCACGGTCGATATAATCGACGACCGAGATGTAGGAAGCGTCGGACTCCTGCGAGCCAAAGGCATACCACGGCACCGGCAGGCGCACGGCGTTGAGACCGATCTGCGCCATACGACGAAAATCGTCCTCGCTCACAAACGTCTCGTAATGGCGACGCATGCGCTCGTTATAGGCAGCGGTGCCCATTGCCTCTTGCAGCTCCGCCGCGTTGGATGCACCGGTCGCCGCATACAGCGACGGGGTCACCCAGGGCTCGGGAATAAACCAGCCAGAGAGATTAACGCCGAGAATCCTCTCCATCACGGCCCCCTTCGAATCGCGCAGGTCGAACCTGCATCGTATTGCATAGGAAAAGTATCGTTTTGAGTATACCCGCGCGTGCGGACAGGCGACCGAACGGTCTACAAAGTGGCGCAAAAGTGGGAGGAATGTCCGGGCAGGCGGAACCCGAGATGCACACGTGCATCGGAAGTAGGCGGCCGGAAAGCGTGCCCCGTTTTTTCGCAAAAAAATGGGATGCATTTTCCGCGGAGCCATGCATAAAAGAAAAGGACCCCTTTGCAGAGGTCCTAGTCAATTCAAGGTGGCGGGGAAGGGAATCGCGTCCGCGCGCTGCGCGGACGGACCGCTGCGGCGCTTGCGCGCCTTGCGAGCTCCGCTGGCAAACGCTCACGCGTTTACTCAGCTCCGCGCCCTCACGGGGTTCGATTCAGCGTGGGGGCCACATAAAAGAAAAGGACCCCTTTTCAGAGGTCCTAGTCAATTCAAGGTGGCGGGGAAGGGAATCGAACCCCTGACACGAGGATTTTCAGTCCTCTGCTCTCCCAACTGAGCTACCCAGCCATTTGAGGTGTGCCTTGTTTCAAGGCTTGATTAGTATAACCAAGGACGCGCTTCGGTCAACCGAGAATTTTAAAAAAGTTTTTGGTCACGGTGTCGGCCACAAGTCCGATCCTATAGAACGGCACGTCAGAGGCATCAACCCGCTGCAAGAAGTTTTTCACTCAGGGCCGCACGGGCAAACTCACTTGGCGTCATCCCCTCGGCAGCCGCGCGTCGACGAATAGCTTCCTTCATTCCCAGAGAAATCTTGACCGATAGCGTTGCCGTTCCCTCGCCTGAGAGTGGGGGCCGTCCATGCACGATTCCACCAACGGTGTGTTCGCCATCCGGAAACTCTCCGCGCTCGTACGACTCACACCACGCGTCAATCATTTCATCCGTAACAACCTGACCATTAGCGGTCGTATATGTCTTGCCCATCATCGACCCCTTTGCCGAGCTCGCTCGATCTCTTGCCAGAATTTCTTCTGAACTGGAGACAAGGCATGAATAATGAGCCGCCCACGGATAAGCTCGACCGCAACGAGCTCCACGCTTCGTCCGTCTGGAAGCCATCCAATCGCAAGCCATCTCGGCGGCTCGTCCTTCGACTCGCGACGAATGCACTCAGTAACCGCAGGCCAAGCGCTAAGCACCTGTTTTCCGTCAGGTGCTTTTTAGCGTTGGGATGGCTCTCGACATCCATGCATCTTCTCCTCAATCTTACCCAATTTCGTATGACGAAAGTCCGCCGTCGCCAATTCTTATGCCGGCACGCGTTGGAGAGCAGGGGGCGAAACAATGATTGAAGGGCACTCGAGTGCCGCCCAGGCGCCGGGGCAGGAACACATACGCCAGGGACGTACGTTTTCGTAGCATACGAGGACATTGCCATTGCAATCGATAAAGGCGATGTCGATGGGATAGGCCATAAAGCAGGTGTGAACCGAGGAACAGCGCGGAAACGCCATGACAAGCGGCAGTCCGCTGGCGGCAATCGGCCGCCGTCCCAGCATGCCGCGCAGACGCACGGTAAACGACTCCGCCACCATAAACTCGGCCGGCGTCCAGCCCAACATGTTGAGCGCCCGCGCGTAGGCGATATAGGACGAGACCGCGGTCACATGACCACCCCCGGACGCCATGGGTCGACCGTCACCGCGCGTTCATGCGTGAGCACGGCCGGCGCCCCCAGGGAAACGCCGGCGATGCTCAGCGAACTCGGCCACGGCTCGTAGTGCATGGTGCAGGTATAGGTCCTAAACGTGCCAGAAAGAGAGAGCAGACCACCATCCGATGACGCCGTGCCTTGCTCGCTCGAGACCTCGACCTGTAGGCCATATCCCTCCATGGCATCCTGAATCTGAGCTTGAACGGTCGCGGAAGTATCAATGGAGCTCTCGTCACCCTCCCCGCCCGGCGCCACGGCGTGCGCCAGCACGATGTCGGGCACCACGCGGTCGAAGCGCGCGACCGCGCCGGCAAAGATCATGACGTTGCACGCGATGAGAGCCAGCACGAGCAGGACAGGCGTGACCACGGCCATCTCGACCGTCGCCTGGGCACGCTCCTCGCGCAAGCCCGTGCGAATGCCCATTACGACCCACCGCCAAAAGCCCCCGCCAGCGTGGCGACATCGACCGTGAGCGGGATGGAGCCGCCGCCGGGCAGTGGGATCTCCGCAAGCGTGAACACCGCGCCGCTGATGGTGCGCTCGACGTGATATTCCAAGGCCTCGCAAAGTGCCTTTGGGTCAGTCACGCCCAAGGGGATTTTTCGCAGAGTATCTTGAGTTTTGGAGATGCCCGCGATATCGGACCCCGGACTTTTGATGACATTGGCGGTATCGGTCAGCACCGGTTTTCGCAGACGCAAATCGCACGGTTCGAGCCCCAGCGCCGCCACGGAGGACGAGACGGTGTCACCGAGCCAGGACGCAATGGAGCCCAACGCGCCGCTACCCCCTCCCAAGCCACCGATCAGCTCTCCCATAAGCTCGTCGGCCGCACCCTGGATGTCTCCGTACCCCACAAGCAGGCGGCCCCAAACATCCATAACGCCGTCGAGCACGCCGGCAACGCCGCCCGAACGCTCCTCCAGCGTCGAGAAAAACCGCGCGAGGACGTTATTTTGTGCCGTCGCATCATCGGGCGCGAGCACTGCAGCAGAAATTGCACCACGATCGCCAAGCTCAACTGCCGTGTTAAACGAGGAGCTGAGCTCGTCGGGACTGGAGATGGCGCCCGAGACCGCAAAGGCAACCACGCCGTTGCGGCCGGGCGGCGCGATGCGCGGGCGCTCACCGGAAAGTTCTTTGATGGCGGTATCGAACGCATTGCCCGCACGGTCGGCTTCGTCCTCGGTCTGACACTCGAGCTCGAGCTCCTTGTTGCGACAGTCGACGTAGTCCTCCAGGGCGTCTTTAAACTTGTCAAAGTGATACTCGAAGCCGTTTTCGATAGAGGTTGAAGGCGCCGCAACAGCACCAAGCGACAAAACGCCAAAATGGCATTTGCTGCATTTATCCTGCCCATCGTAATCGGCAACCGAGGCAAATCCGCTCGGCGTCCCTTTCTTATAGTTAGGGCAGGTCGTCCCGTAATGCAGATACGCCTTGTCATCGTTCACGCTAGTCGGCCACACCGCATCGGTATAGAGTTCCGTCGCCCGAACTTCATCAGAGTTGCGTGGCAGCAGCGGAATATAGGAGGAAACCCTGTCTCCGTTCTCGGTTATATATGCCCGATCGACCTCCGCGCTCGCATAGGTATAAAACGCCTTACGCGCCGCAGACTCTGCCTTCATCTCGACACTCGAGCCTTGGGGTTTCTCGTTTGTCAGACGCCAATGGTAGTAGTCCTTCGCGCGATCAAGGGCAACTTGAGGCTCCCACGTAACGCTCGATGAGTAATGCGGATTTTGAACACCGAAGAGATCCGTTAGGCTTTTCGCACGCTCCCACATACAAGAACAGCTGCCAACCGAACCTTTATCCGATCCACCGCAATCCGCTAGCCAGGCGCGCTCTTTGGCCTTCGCCGTCTCCTCCGATGCTTTTTGTAGCTCCTCGGCCGCGCGCTCCAGATCTTCCGACGCATCTTTAATGGCATCGGTCGAGATTTCGGATCCTTCGAGCGCAACAAAATCCGACTCGGATGTCCTGGGCACGGCAAGCGCCGTACCGGTATAGGTCACGCCGTCGGTATCCTGCGCCGATACTGCCTGCATGGCGCGTGCGGCAACCAGGTACGGCAAGGCGGTCTCGATCTTTTGCAGGCCCTTTGCCGCACTTTTGGCAAACTTGTTACGCGTTTTAATAATTTGGGTTCCCGTATCGATGATATCGCTGCCGACAACCTCGGCGCCCGGAATGAGAATGGCAACCAAGCCGGTGCCGATCGTGGCAAACCCCGCCAGGCCCAAACTCAAAATGCTCGCATCCACCACCGTGGCGGCTGTGTGATAGGACGACACCACGTTGGCGCCCGCCAGTGCACCGCTATCGGCCGCCACCTGGGTGTCTCCGGCGCGCGACATGCTCCATATCGCCGCGGCCGACGAAAACAGCAGCGCAAGCACCACCAGAATAACAACCGCAGAGGAGAGCGTGGTATAGGCGCCGTCTTCGATAAACAAGTCGATACCGGCACGGCCCATAAAGCCGCCCCGCTTGCGGCGAGCGCCTGGTCGACGGCAGGCCGCAAACCCTTGCGTCACCCGCAGCAGGCAGCGCCTAATCCCATGCAGCAATCCATGAATCATAATCTCCCTCCAGCCATTCGGGACGCGATCGATACGAGACATCGACCTTGAGCTCGACATAGCCGCCCTCACCCGCACTGCCCATGGCCTGCACAAATGCACCGATCACGGGCAGCGGCTTAACCTCGCCGGCAACAGACACGGACGAAACGCCGCCGGCACCGGCCCGCCCCAACTCGATATCCCACGACAGCGGCCCGCCGGCATGAAAAATCGAGACGTTGGGCACCGCGGCAAGTCTGCGGCGAGTGAACTCCTTAAGGTCATCGTCGTCCTCCACCGTCGTCGTGGTCATAAGCCGCGCGGTCTCGGCGGCGGCAGACTCCATGACCGCGCGCGTATAGAGCAGGCACACCGGCTGCAGCGCCAGCAGGATGAGCGTCAAAAACGTCGGCAGCAAAAAGGCGGCCTCGACCGTAGACTGCGCCCGATCCTCGCACGCGGTATCAATACAGAGCGATGTCCTTGGCACCCGTCGCGGCATCGATAACCGACGATGGGGCGACGCCATGGGACGCTGCCCGCTCGGCCAGTGCCGCCAAGCGCCCATCGGTGCCAGCGCGCCAAAGCCCCGCAATCGCCAGCACAATCGATAACAGCGCCACGGTGACGATGGCGTATTCGACGGTCGACTGAGCAGATTCCTCACGCAGGACGCTATGCATTTCACGACCCCTCCTTTGACTCCGTTGTTTGCGGAACCAGGCGCACGGCACGCAGGCGGCACGAGGCATCGCCGGCATCAGCAGCAACCGTCACCATGTCGACCCAGCCTCGCCCATCGCGCACGATGGCGCCCCATACGTTGCCCTTAATATCGAGATAGCCGCTCAGGGCGAGCTGGGCCGTGGGCACCTCGCGGTAGGCGCGCAGCAGGTCTGCCGCTGCCTCGGTCATCGGCCGGTCCTCGGACCATGCGAGTCGAACCGCGATCGCGTTGTCTGCAGACGGCTCCGTCGCGCCGGCCGCTCGCTCGTCGAGTGCCTGCAAAAAGGTCCGAGCCGTGACGGCGGCATTCTGACCGCCCATATCCCCCGCGCCTTCCGCTTGTGGCACCGCCGCCGAGCCCGATCCCAAATCGGCAGTAGCGCCTGGACGCTGCTGTCGCGCAACGCCCAGCCCCCAAAGCGTCACCGCTATTGCCACGAGCAAACAGACGAGCACCAGCAGCGAACCAACAGGCCGCCTGCCTCCTACAGGCTGTTGATGCCGTCTTTGATCGCGTTCCATAGTTCTTCGACTTTGCTCTTAAACGCGACGATGGCGATAATCGCGATCACCACGAGCACGCCGACCAAGATGGCATATTCGGTAGTGCCCTGCGCGCCCTCCTCCCGCAACAGCGCCTTGGCACGCTGGCGAGCGCGAATTGCCCGGCAAAAAGCCCAGCTCCAAGCCTTGCCCGCAATGTCGGTCATCGTGTTCATGTATTCCTCCCTACATCATCCCGCCTGCTCCCAGCAGCGGGCCCAATATGGACAGAAGCAACGCCGGCAAGATGAGCGTGCCGGTGGGAATCAGCAACTTGACCGGTGCGCGCTCGATCTCGCGCTCGACTGCGGCGCGATGGGCCGCACGAATCTCGCGACTTTGAGCAGCCAGCGTCTCGGCCAGCGGAGCGCCCAGGGCAAGCGCCTGCCCCACCGTGATGGCAAAGGTCTCGAGCGCCCTCACGTCCAAATCACGCGCGGCAGCCAACAGCTCGGCCTCGCGCGTCCCCACGCCCACCTGCCACGCCATGCAAGCTCTTTCAAGACGGACGGCCAGCACCGACCGACGATTGGCACAGAAAATCTCGAGCGCCGCGTCAAACGAAAGGCCGGCAGAAAGCCCCAGGCGCACCACGTCGATCATCTCGGACACCTCACCGAGCGACACCCGCGCCGGGCCGCTCGCCCCAATCGCGCCCTTCATTCGCGCGGTCAGGGCATCGATCACCGAGCCGCCCGCAGCAATGACCAGTACCGCCTCACGCTTGCACGTCTCTGCAATCTTGCGAGCATCCGCACGCTCCAAACCTGTCGCGACAAATACGCTCAGGGCACACAGACAAGCTGCGACCCCGACCAGGGCGCTCATAACTCCACCCGCATAATGCGCCGGATAACTACCAGGGCGACGACGTTGAGGGCAAGTCCCAGCACCACGGCGCCCGCACCAGCCGGCGTCGCGAGACCGCGGCGAAAGTCTGCCGAAAGCAAAGCCAGTACCGCGCACATGCCCGCCGGCATCGCCGCGACCATGTGTGCCGACATACGCGCCTGCGACGTCTTAACGTCCAGACGGCGTTTGAGCTCAATGCGCTCACCCACCATGCTCGACGCCTCGGACAGCAAGCCGGCAAGCGGAGCCCCGGTACGCTGCGACACTTTGAGCGCCAAGGCGACAAGCGAAAGGCCGGGGGCATCGATGCGAACGAGTAGGTCATCGAGTGCGTCGGTCGCCGAGATACCGCAATCGATTGCCGCCGCCACCCGCAAAAACTCGGTATGTACCGGCTCTTGCGCATGGGCGCCCACAAAGCGCATGCCCTGTGCCAGCGAATGCCCCGAGGCAAGCGACATGGATAACGCTGTGAATGCCTCGGGCATGGCCTCTTCCACATCATGCTGTTCGCGTCGGCGATCGAAGGTGTCACGCGCGGCGCCCACGCCAAACGGCACCACCAGCCCCAAGGCAAAGCCGATGGGCGACAACGACGCGACGGCCAGCAAAACGCTGCAGATACCGCTCGACAGCAGCAGAAATGCCAGACGAGCCGCGTTGTCCTCAATAGCAAGCCCAAGGCGATCTGCGGGAATCAGCGACGCCCACGAGCGGGCAATCTTTGTCAGCAGGTCGTTTTCCGTCAACTCACGCGGCAGCTTCTCCGCCATCGATTCGAGCGTCTGGCGCGCCAGCTCCGCCGGCGGCATCCGCGGCACACGAGGCTCTGCCCCACACGCCGTCGCGACAGAAAGCCCCGCCAAACCCCCTACGACGAGGGGCATAGCGATCTCCATTCGTCCACCTCCTCTTGCGTGAGCATTCCCGACCGCAAGCCCTCCGCAATAAACGGCGGCTCGCGGTCGAGCGTCCAGGTGCGTTCGGCGGCATCGAACGTCACGTAACGTTCGAGCTCAACACCGCCCGACGCGCCGCGGTGAACCCCCGAATATGAGGCCACAAAGCGCCTGCCATCTGCATGACGCTCGGACATCACGATGCCATCGAGCGCCATGGCGATCTGCTCTTCGATAAGCTCACTCGGCAAATCGATGCCGTAGCGCGCAAGCAGCGTCAGGCGAACCACGGTCTCCTGCTCGGTTCCCGCATGGAGCGTGGTGAGCGAGCCGTCGTGGCCCGTGTTCATGGCCTGCAGCATGTCGCAGCACTCGGCACCGCGCACCTCGCCCACGACGATGCGGTCGGGGCGCATACGCAGAGCATTGGTCACCAGGTCGCGAATCGTCACCGCACCCTCGCCCTCGATTGACGCCTCACGCGCCTCCAGACGAACGACGTGTGGGTGATGTGCAAACTTGAGCTCGGCGGAATCCTCGATCGTCACGATGCGCTCGCCGGTGGAAATCTCGCACGACAGCGCGTTGAGCAGCGTGGTCTTGCCCGACCCCGTGCCTCCCGCAACCGCCAAGTCCTGCCGCAACGACACCGCGCACGACAGCAGCTGCGCATACCAAAGCGGCAGTGACCCCAACCCCACAAGCTCGTCCAACGAACAGATACGGTCCGAGAACTTACGGATGGTGAGGATTGGCCCGTCGATCGCCACGGGTGGAATCACCGCGTTGACGCGATAACCCGTCTTGAGGCGGGCGTTGACGATGGGGCTACGCTCGTCGATACGACGGCCGAGCGGCGAGATGATGCGGTCGATGAGCACACGGATCTGCTCATCGTCCTCAAACGCGTGCTCGATGGGATACAAAACGCCACTGCGCTCAAAAAAGGCAGAGCGACATCCGTTGATCATGATTTCGGTAACGGTGTCGTCCTCGATGAGCGGCTGCAGCGGTCCCAGGCCCACCACGTCATCTAGGATCTCGTCAATGATGGTCTCACGCTCAGGCGTCGCCAAGTCGGTCGGCTCTTCCACGTTGAGCGCCGCTTCCACCGCCGGACGTAGCTCAGAGCGGGCAAGGGCCGGGTCGACGTAGGCACTGATGCGCGCAACCTCGTCGTAGCCCATGCGGTCCATCACCGCACGCTTGGTGCGGCGTTTAACGGCACGGTGACGTCCCGCATCAACGGGGGCAGCCGCGGCGGCCGCGCCGGCGGCTTTAATCCTCGCCTGCAGACTCATCGCGAATCACCCTCACGCGACCAGGGAAGACGAATGCGCGGGCGCTCGGTGCGGGTCGCACGGTCGATGACCATATCGCTCCAGGGGCCAACGGCGCAGCCCAGCTCCACGAGCATCTCGCGCGTGGCCTCGCGCACGCTGGTCGCAAAAGCGCTCGTCTGACCCACTACCTCGTCGGCGCGACCGAATGCCATGAGCGCGGCCAAGTCCTGACCGCCATCGGCAATGCGGATCTTGGAGCTCAGTGCACAGGCAATCTCAAAGCGCATGGCGACGTCCTCGTCGGCACCGCGCGCACCAAACCGGTTGAACACGGCGCTCATGCGCGTGCGCGGCACGCCCACGCGGCTCACCAGCTCAATGACGCGTGAAGCGGATGTCGCGGACGATACCGCCGCATCGCCTACGACCAGGCAACGGTCGCTCGCCGCCACCGCGGCGGCCACGGTATCACCCCAAAAGACCGAGGTGTCGACAAAGACCACGTCGGATTCGCGACGCAAAACATCGAGCAATAGCTCCACCGGACGTGCCATGAGCTCGGCTTTCTCGGGGGCCGCGACAGGTCCCCAGAGCGTGACGCCCGGGGCGACGCGCATCGACGCGGCCACGATATCCGGCTCGGCAAGTGCGCCCGCCGCCGACGGCTCGATAAGCGTCGCCATATCGTTCGGGGCATCGACACCCAGCAGATCGTATAGGTTTCCAAACATGAGGTCCAAGTCGAGCACGGCGGCACGCAAACCCAACAGCGACGCCGCATGCGCCATAGTGGCAACGATCGTCGACTTGCCGCAACCGCCCGAACCCGAAACAGCGCAGACGACCGGTGCCCGACGCGACGGAATCGAAGCGTCCGCCGACAGCGCGGGGGCTGACGGTGCAGGAACCGACGACCCGGACGCGGGCGATAACATCCCCGTCTCCCCCGCCGCGGTCACGCGCTGAGCCCAAGCCGGCATGGCAGGCTGCCCGGGCTGCGGTTCCGAAGCCAAAGACGCAGCAGCACACGGCTCGCCAGCCCCGGCAAAACCCTCGACCTCGTCGAGCTCATCGGCCAGATTTACGCCGTGCACGTATCCCATATCTTCAGCCAGAACGTCATCGCCATACGGTACCGGCCCTCCAGCGTCATCGTATGCAAGGGGGTCCCGGGGGCACCGACCATGCTCGGCTTCCGCTTTCCCATATTCATCAACACGCGGGCCTCTTGTAGCGCGAGGCGCCCCGGGTTCCCTATCAACAAAAGCATCGGGCTCAATCGTCATGCGCCGATCGGAATCAACCGTTCCCTCACCCGCGCGCCCGTTGCCGCACAAACTGTGCGCAGCGATGACCTCGGTCGCCCCCGCGCGAAACAGCCCTTCGATATCCGACGGGTCGAGCGTCTCGATCAACACGACGACGCGACTCACGCGGCCCTCGGCCGTCAGGCGCGCAACGGTCTTCCGCACGTCTTCGGTATCGAACAGAGACGCCGCGATGATGGCGGCACCGCGACGCGACGGAAACGCCCGCGCCATGGATACCAGCCCGTCCAGGTCGCCCACGCGAAGCACCTGCGCGCCCACATCGCGACCCTCGACTTCCTGCTGTAGCAGCCCGTAATCGCCGCATGCGCAGCACGCAAGCCAGATCGCCTTCATCACTCGTCGCCTCCGCTCTTTTTGCCGCGCACCGTGGCGGGAATCGTCAAGCTGACCGTTCCCTTTCCCGAGGCTCCCAGCAATTCCTTGACATCTTCGGGGTCTGCCGCCAGCGTCACCCACTCGATCTTGCCTTCACGCGTGGTGCCGGCATCTTCGCTGGTATCGATCACGTACGCGCCGCACAAACGATCGGTTACGCCATCTTTTTGCACGTACACGTCCACATAGCTGCCCACGCCCGTAGCGCCGCCGACCGAGTGCTCGGCATCGACCGCCACCGAAACGGCGACCTTACCCTTAGGCACTTCGAGCTTGTGGCTCTCGGCCTTGGTGTAGACGTTGCAAATCACGGCGTTTTTGGGAATGCGCGAGGTCGTCACGTCGCCGCGCACCTGACGCAGCTCGGTCGCCGCATCACGCGGCAACAGACTCGCCAGCCATTCCTGAGTTATGACATTGGTCTCGTCGAGGGTCTCGCCCGCATCGATATCGCGCGCTGCGACGCACACCTCAACGCGGTCGCCGCCGTATTTTGCCAAAGTCTCGGCCTGGGCCTGCTCGGCTTGCGAGCGGATCGACGAGCCGTAGACCATACAGAGCGCCGCGGCAAGCACGCCCGCGACCAGACTGATGGCGATGCGCTTGCTCTTGTTCACGGCCGCTCCTCTCAAGGTAGCACCGGGCAAATGCCCGTACCATCATTGTCTGGGCGACCAGGGCGCAAAGCGGCGCAATCGCGATCTTGGTTTTACGTGTCAAACCAATTGCTGACCAAAAGCTGACCAGCCCGTCAAGCTCGTGGCAAGGTTTTGGTCAGCACGTCGGCAAAACGCATATTTAGAGGCGATTTGGCAGCAAAAAGCCGCCTCCCGAACAGTTAGGAGACGGCTGCCATAGGAAAAATCAATTACAGATGAACATCGGGGTCGAGCATTTGGGCACTCACGCGCATGGATGACGCCAGGTTTTGGAACGTCTCCAGACGCAGACCGTCGATCTGTCCCGCGTCCTCGGCCTCGCGAACGGCGCAACCCGGCTCGTGAGTGTGCGTGCAATCGCCAAACCGGCACGCACGCGACGCCTCGACGATCTCGGGGAAGGCACGCGCCAGACCCCGCTCATGTCCCACGAGCGGCAGGCTGCGCAGGCCCGGGGCATCGGCGATCACGCCGGCGTCGCCCGGCAGCGCCACCATCACGCGCGCAACCGTGGTGTGGCGACCTTGGTCATCACGCTCGCGCACGCCGCCAGTGGCCAGCGCATCGTGGCCCAGCAGCGCATTGAGCAGCGTCGACTTGCCGGCACCCGACTCGCCCAAGATCATGGCACAGCTCCCGGCGGGCACGCAGGCGCGCACTTCGTCTAAGCCGAGGCCCTCGGCAGAAGACGTCACGATCACGCGCACGTCCTGACCCACCAGACGGCGCACGCGGTCCAGATCGCGCTCGAGCTCATCGGCATCGCAGCGGTCGGCCTTGGTGAGCACCACCACCGGCTCGGCATCGCAATCGAGCGCCAACACCAGTGAGCGCGCCACGCGATCGAGCAGCACCTCGCCGGCGCCGAGAGCCTGCACGATCAGCACGCTGTCAACGTTGGAGCAGAGCACCTGGCGCTCACCGCGGGCACGGCCACGCCAACGCTCAAAGCTCGTACGGCGCGGCAGTACGCACTCGATCACGCCCATGTCGTGCCCGGGAGCACGGCGAACAGCCACGCGGTCGCCCACGGCCGGCAGCAAGACCTCGTCCTCGCCACGCGACTTGGCAAACCCAACGGCATGCTCGGCACGAAACGTGTCATCGGCAGTCGCCACCAGCGGAAACCCGCGGTCCAGGCGCACCACGGCACCGAGCTGCATCTGCTCGGGCTCCTCGGCCTGTGCGCAAAAGTCGTCAAATGCAGCCTGCTGAGCCGCATCGACCGGCAGGTCATCGAACGCCGGAACATCCTGCAGCGCGTCAAGCCCCGGTACACTCGCCAGCAACTCCTCAGCAGATGCAGGGGCTTCGGTCGCAAGCTTCCGACGACGATCACGCTTAGCCCGCGCCCCCGTCGTCTTTTTCTTCGCCTTAGCCTTAGCCACAAACGCCTCCCCAGCACAAAACCACACAACTGAGCAGGTATTTTAACGCATTGTTCCGTCCGACTTACCGAATGCTGCGGCGTACTCGTCATCATCCATCCAATCGATGATGTCGCCGGGCTTGCAATGAAGCGCCTCGCACATTGCTTGAAGTGTAGAAAAGCGGATCCCCTTGAGTCTTCCCGTTTTAATTCGAGACAGATTAACAGGCGATATTCCAATGATTTCGGCAAGTTCCTGCGACGAGATTTTACGGTCCGCCATCACGCGGTCAAGACGCATAACAATCGGCACCGTGCCACCCCCTAGAGAATCTCGTCTGCATCTTCCTGCAATACCCTACCGTATTCAAAGACCCCCGCCAACGCAAAGAAAACGAGTCCGTAAGAAAGCGATTGAAAATCGAACTCAGGAAACACAAGCTCAGCTGCTCCAAGTATTTCGCTATACGGCAGCTGAAAAGTCGGCCACATGGTGCTGACAACCGCCTTTAGAGACATTAAGATTCCCGTTGCGACAAGCATCCCCGTTTGCCATTTTCCGAAGGCCCGACCGCCTCGCCTGACCTTCGCCGTCAGAATCGTAAACAGAAAAAACGTGACGGCATCGCAGAGCGTATTCACCATGAGCAGGAGAAGAAACCTCCCGCCATCAACCGAGATTCCATTATCGAGCAACAAGCCGACCATATGGGCAAACAGCACCAAACAGGCCACGGCCTGAACTGCAAGGGCAATGCAGAAAATCGTCAGAAAGCCCGTCGTCAGACGTAGATAAGCATGCGAACCTTTCATCTCTTCTCCTTGCATTCTTTTATTTCAACAAGTCCATTGTACTTTTCTGCCATGCCCCCTCTGACCCACAACCATTTACCAGTAAATAACTACCATTCACCTTTAAAGCTCTATCTTTAATGTTTTTTATTAAGTATTTATGATTTAGAGAGTTTGGAGGACGACATGAAGAAACACGCTGCCCTTATCACCATCCCGCTATTGGTTTTTATCGCCCTCGTTTTATTGATTCAGCTCGAGTTCGACTCAAGAACCATCTCAGTGCCCGAGCTCAAATCTAAGCTAGCGAATGATGAAACGCTTATCGTCCAAATTGAACTGGAGGGTTGCCCGGCTTGCGAAAAGCTCAAACAGGCCGAGCAGGAGCTTTCACCGGCCCTTAAAAGCGGCATCGTCACCCTCGTTGTTCCCAAGAGCCAAAAGGAGACCGACAGGAAAACACTCAAAGCACTATTTCCCTCATTTGAGTTCTACCCCTCTATTTTCGCCATTTCTAATGGCGAAATACTGTCCGAATTCGACCTATCAACCCTCGAATCGTTCGAATCGCGCTTTACAGATTGGAGGTCAAAACTCAACAGCACGACGATGACAAACTAGACCAAGGAGGCAGTTATGCTACGCAACGTCCCCGTGAGCCGCAAATCATTTATTGCAAGCGCAATCGCTCTCTGCGCCCTCGTCGTATCACCGAAGCAGTCCAAAGCTGAATCTCTCGACGTAGAATTTTCTTCTCCCGAGGAGTACATCGAAGCCATCAATGAATCGGGAGCAGGATGGACAACCTACGCATTAAATCCCGAAGGTGAGATGTATGTCGTTGCCCAATTCGAGCATCTTGCAATTAATGACCAGGAATACGAGACTCGAGGAATTGGACAGTGGATTGTAAAAATCGCCGTTTATGTTGGGAAGGCCCTAAAAGGCTATGTTGAAGGTCTCGTAATTGACGGAATTATCAAGCAGCTAACAGGAAAAACTGGTGATTACTGGGTCAGCTACGCAGCCAACCAGCTCCTCGGCCGCCCTGTCCCAGCAGGAAATGTCTATCGCCTTCCCTGCAGCGTATATCCTCCCAACTCCGGGGAATACGTGCGCTGTGTGAACAGCTGAGGACGCAACCATGTTCTCAGTCATCATTGCGCCCATACTAGGCGTCTGGGGCATCCAGTACTTCTTAAACAAAAAGTGGCTGTGGGGATTTGGCTGCATAGCGATAACGGTCGCTTGTTATTTCCTTTGTCTTATTATCAAAGCCTGTTGGCCGAGCGCCATCTCGTTTGGAATCGCACTCCTCAGCTCAGTTCAATTATACGGACATAAAAAGGAGCTGACCTTCTTTAAAGCCCTGACCTCAGCGCCACTCCTGCTGCAAATCTACTGGGGCGTTATGGCCGTCATTATTTTCTTTATGCCGCTAATTCCCTACGGAGAAATGGTAGGGTTTGGATTCTATTAAGCCAACCCGCAGGAAGGCAACCCCACTTTCCCATCCCATCCAAAACGAGTCGGCCGGGCAATGCCCGACCGACTCACTCACTTTCCATTTAGCTCCCCCACAAGACCAGCAGAGGAGCCAGCAAAGTCACCATAGGGCCCGCCCCGGAAGCCCTTTCTCCCGAGCGATCCCGCAGCGCGAAGCGCGAGGACCAGCGAAGAAGAAAACACGCAGGGGCGGGCCCGGACAGGTTAACTTACTCCTTCTCGACCGCGCGCATGATCGCCTTGTAGATCTCCATCAGCGGGATGATCAGGAAGGCCAAGCCCAGCGCGGCAAGAACGCCCTTGAGCTCAAGCGTCACAGGGCCAAAGAACATCTCGGCAAGCGTCGGCTGCACGGTCACGATCACCGTCAGCACCAGCGCCAGCGCGGCGGAAGCCCACAGCCACTTGTTCTGCTTCTTCATGGTGAACAGCGACGCACGACGGCTGCGCATATTGAAGCAGTGGAAAATCTCGACCATGTTGAGCGTGATGAACGCCATCATCACGCCTTCCTCGTCGGCATTGCCGGCGATCATATCGGCGATATGGATGTAGCCCATGTCAAAGTACACGCCCACAAAGAAGCTCGCCAGCACCAGCACGGTGATGATTAGGCCCTGGACCACACAGTCCAGACCCATATGTCCGGCAAAGACACCGTCCTTGGCGTTGCGCGGCTTGCGCTTCATGATGTCGCCCTCGGCATCCTCCATGCCCAACGCGAGCGCGGGGAAGCAGTCGGTGACCAGGTTCACCCACAGCAGCTGCACCGGCTGGAAGATAGTAAAGCCGATGAGCGTGGCGATAAACACCGAGAACACCTCGGCAAGGTTGGCCGAAAGCAGGAACTGAATGACCTTGCGGATGTTGTCGTAGATGCGACGGCCCTCTTCGCAGGCACCGATGATGGTGGCGAAGTTGTCGTCGGCAAGCACCATGTCGGCGACGTTCTTGGTAACGTCGGTGCCGGTGATGCCCATACCCACGCCGATGTCGGCGCGCTTGATGGACGGGGCGTCGTTGACGCCATCGCCTGTCATGGCCACGATCTGGTCGCGCGACTTCCAAGCCTCGACGATGCGGGTCTTGTGCTCGGGCTGGACGCGGGCGTACACGCCAAAGTCCTCGATGTGCGCATCGAGCTCCTCATCGCTCATGCGATCGAGGTCGGCGCCGGTGATGGCCTGGCTGCGATCGGCAACGATGCCCAGCTGTTTGGCAATGGCCACGGCGGTGTCGATATGGTCGCCCGTGATCATGACGGTGCGGATACCGGCGTCGTGCGCCTCGCGGATGGCGTCGGCCACCTCGGGACGGACCGGGTCAATCATGCCGGATAGGCCGCAGAAGACCAGGTCGTGCTCAAGCGCGGCGGGGCTGCAGTCGGCCGGGACCTCGGTGTAGGTGCGGCTTGCAAGTGCCAGCACGCGCAGGGCCTCGTCAGCCATGGCCTTGTTGGCAGCCACGAGCTCGGCGCGGCGCTCCTCAGTCAGCGGAACGACCTTATCGCCCTCGTAGATATGGGTGCACAGGCCGATCACCACGTCGGGCGCGCCCTTGGTGTACTGCTCGTACTCGCCGTCCAGGGTCTCGACGACCACGGACATCATCTTGCGGCCCGAGTCAAACGGGGCCTCGCCCACGCGCGGGTGCTCGGCAGTCAGGCCAGTAAGACCAGCTTTGCCGGCATCATTGACGAGCGCACACTCGGTCGGCTCGCCCACGGCCTCGCCCAGCTCCTCGTCCCACTGAGCATCGGAGCACAGCGCCATGCCGGCCAGGAACTTCTCCTTGGGCGCAGCGAGCTCGTGCTTGACGACGGTCATCTTGTTTTGAGTAAGGGTACCGGTCTTGTCGGAGCAGATGGTCTGCGTGCAGCCAAGGGTCTCGACGGCGGAAAGTTTACGGATAATCGCCTGGCGCTTGGCCATCTTGGTCACGCCGAGCGAAAGAACGATGGTCACGACGGCGACCAGGCCCTCGGGGATGGCGGCGACGGCGAGCGAAACGGCGACCATAAAGGTGTCGAGCAGGGCAGTCGGGTCGGTGAGAACGTTGCCCACGCCGTGGCGCAGGATGTCGACGCCAAAGATCACGACGCAGATGACGATAACCATAATGGTAAGGATGCGGCTGAGCTCGGCGAGCTTCACCTGCAACGGCGTGAGCTCTTCCTTGGCCTCGGCAAGAGCGCCGGCAATCTTGCCCATCTCGGTGTTCATGCCAGTGCCGACCACGACGGCGCGGCCACGGCCGTACACCACGGTGGAGCCCATGTAGCACATGTTCTTGCGGTCGCCGAGCGGCACGTCGTCGATACCTGCGGCGAGCTCAATCACGTTGGCATGCTTCTCTACGGGCACGGACTCGCCGGTCAGGGCGGCCTCCTCGATCTTCATCGTGGCGCTCTCGAGCACGCGGCAGTCGGCCGGGACGGAGTCGCCCGCCTCGAGCATAATCACGTCGCCGGGCACGAGCTCAGCACTCGGCAGGTGCACGAGCTTGCCGTCACGCAAAACCTTGGACTGCGCCGCGCTCATCTCCTGCAGGGCCTCGAGGGCCTCCTCGCTCTTGGCCTCCTGAACCACGCCCAGCACCGAGTTGACGATAACGACGAACATGATGATGGCGACGTCGGCAAAATCGGGCTCGCCCTTGACCATGCCTGTAAGCGCGCTGATGACGGCAGCCACGATCAGCATGATGACCATAGGGTCGGCCATCTGTTCAAAGAAACGCTTCCACAGCGGCGTCTTCTCGGCTTCCTCAAGCTTGTTAGGGCCTGTCTTGGCAAGGCGCGACGACGCCTCGCCGTTGCTCAGGCCGAGGTCCTCATCGACACCCTGGTCGCTGAGCACCTCCGCCGCGGCGGACAGGTATTCCTTTTGCATATAGAGTCCCCTCCTGGGATTCGGGCCACTCAGCAGATTGATGCCCGATCATAATTCCCAGGAGAAGGGCAAGGGCTCATCAAGGCTGCCGTGCTGAGCGGCAGTTGATAGTGGAGCTATGGTACCCCAAAGCGGCGCGTCTAGCCAAAACATTCCATTTGGAAATATGCTCTATGCGCAACAGTGCAGACCATGTGATGCTCAACATTGATAAAACGTTTTTTCACCAACGCCTCGGCAAACTGAAATATCGCCCAGATAGCAGCGGTTAGAACGGTTGGTAAATTTTTTGCATATACCGTTTTTCCGCAAAAATGAACTTCTAATTCGGCATACGGTCGATTTTTTGGGGTATTCGGTCGGCATTTCGTTATAATCAACTCGGTTTTATTTCTTATGGTTTATCTATCAGCGCAAGACGATGTCAGATGGAGGTCTGAATGTACAAGCGCACTAAGATTGTATGCACCATGGGTCCCGCCTGCGATAGCGACGAGACCATCCGCGAGATGATCAAGGCGGGCATGAACGTCGCCCGTTTTAACTTCTCGCACGGCTCCTACGACGAGCACCACGGTCGCATCGAGCGCGTCCGCCGTATTTCCAAGGAGCTCGGCATGCCCGTCGGCATCCTGCTCGACACCAAGGGCCCCGAGGTCCGCACCGGCCTTCTGGTCGATGGCAAGAAGGTTGCCGTCAAGACCGGCGACAAGATTGTCGTCACCGCTCAGCCCACGTCCGAGGATTTCCACGGCACCGCTGAGCACATCTCCCTCGACTACCTGGCTCTGCCCTCCGAGGTCGAGAAGGGCTCCCTCATCCTGATCGATGACGGCCTGGTTGCCCTCGAGGTCGAGTCCGTCGACGGCCAGGACATGACCTGCGTCGTTAAGAACGACGGCCTGATCGGCGAGCGCAAGGGCGTCAACATGCCCAACGTCAACATCTCGCTGCCCGCTATCACCGAGCGCGATCGTCAGGACATCCTCTTTGGCCTGACCGAGAACATCGACTACATCGCCGCTTCCTTCATCCGTGACGGCGAGTCCGTCCGCGGCATCCGCGAGCTTTGCCGCGAGAACGGTGGCGAGCACGTGACGATCTTCCCGAAGATCGAGTGCGCCCTGGGCGTCGAGAACTTCGACGAGATCCTCGAGGCTTCCGACGGCATCATGGTCGCCCGTGGCGACCTGGGCATCGAGATCAAGCCCGAGCTCGTTCCGCACATCCAGAAGGAGATCATCGCCAAGTGCAACGCGGCCTACAAGCCCGTTATCACCGCTACGCAGATGCTCGACTCCATGCAGCAGAACCCGCGCCCGACGCGCGCCGAGGTTGCCGACGTTGCTAACGCCATCTACGACGGCACCGACGCCGTCATGCTCTCTGGCGAGTCCGCTGCCGGTAAGTACCCGGTCGAGGCCGTTAAGATGCAGGCCAGCATTGCTCTCGAGACCGAGAAGTACCTCCCGGCCCACGCTCCGCTCGAGGTTCCGGCCGACGCTCACGGCACCCGCGTTGTCAACAACGTTGTGGGTATGTCCGCTGTGAACATGGCTACCACCGTTGGCGCCAAGTGCATCACCGTGCCGACGACCACCGGTCGTACCGCTCGCCTGATCTCGCACTTCCGTCCCAACATGCCGATCTGCGCGTTCTCCCGTCACGAGTGGGCCGTCCAGCAGATGATCATGTACTGGGGCGTTATCCCGCACCAGGCAGAGATTACCCAGGGCACCGTCAACGGCACGATCGTCAAGGCGATCGAGACCGCCAAGGAGCTCGGCTACGTCGAGACTGGCGATTTGACCGTCGCTACCGCCGGCGATCCCCGCATGAGCGTCCAGCTCGAGGACAAGGTCTCCTCGACCAACGTCGCTTACGTCGCTCAGGTGCGCTAAGTCGTACTTGCAAGCAGATTTGCATTGCAAAGGGCCCGGAAGGCTTTGCCTTCCGGGCCCTTTTTCTGTGCGCCACCACGATTGCACGGCGAAACGCGCCCTATTTTTTACCACAGGCGCGAAACCTGCGCTCCAAGGTCCAATATCAGGGCTCTCAATTCCAAAAGTGTCCGCCCGGTGGGAAAACCACACCCTAGGCACGGCTGATAAATCGTTTTAGCAATGCCCAATTTGGCTGCGATTTCGGAAGTATGCGGCAAATTCTGGGACCTCCGAGCACATCCTGTTTTTTCGCAACAAAATGCCTGATAAACTAGTCTCAAAAGCCAGGTCTGCTCACAGGGTTCAGATTTTGCCGCATACTTCCGAATTGACACTGGCACTCCTTAATCCATAGGCACGTTTTTTCAGCTAGGAGGGCATCGTGGACCTGACACTATGCGGCCAAACTGCTTTTTACTATCACCGCATTCCGCCGCAAATACTGGGTCTTTACCCTGCCATTAGCCTCGGCACTATGGATCGCAGATGTTGCGGCCTCGGAAGCCATGCGGTTATAAAAGACCTGCTTCACGCACCGCTTCACAGGCTTGTATTCACCCGGGCACAATCCGGGTCGCGAAGCCTGTTCAAATCGCACCTCCTGACTCAAGAGCCACCTCCTGGGTCGTTTAGGCAGACTGAGCATGGGTTTGATGTCACGTCACCGGAGTTTACGCTGCTCAACCTTGCTACGCAGGTCTCACGTAACCAATTACTCATGGCCTGTTACGAGATGTGCAGCTCCTTTGCAGTGTTTAAGCCCTGCGAGCGAACACAGCAACAATTCGATGAAGCTATCTCGCTTAAGCTCATTCCACCTAACTGTGGTTGGGAACGATTTAACGACGTCAATGGCAATGGCACCAACCTATGGAAGCGCACACCGCTCCTGAACGCGGCGGATATCGCTGCGTTCGCCAAGCAGGCCGCAGGCCTGCGCGGCGTCAAGCAGCTTCGTTGGGCGGTCGAGCACATGACGGGGCAGACCGCCTCGCCCTTCGAGGTGCAAACCTCCATGCTCGTCTCACTTCCCCGCGATGAAGGCGGACTGGGCATCAATATCACAAACAACGTCCGCATCCCACTCAGCGACGCCGCGCGCTCGCTGTATGACAAAACCTGTTGCTATGCCGATATCCTCATCGAGAGCGCTACCGACAGCATGGGCGTCATCCTGGAATGCCAGGGCCGCTCCGCTCATGACAACGAAGCCGCAAGCCTCTCCGATGCCGAGCGCACCACCGCCCTCACAAGCATGGGCTACGACGTTATCCAGATCACCTACGATCAAATCAAAGACACAAAGAGCTTTAACAACATCGCTGAGCTCATCCATAAAAAGGCGGGACTCCCCTACGCGCCGAAGACCAAACAAGAACGCGCCGCCGAAGATGCCCTTCGACGGGAGCTATTGGTCGATTGGGACGAGCTGTTCGCCGCCAAGCCAACCAGCTAGCAGCTGGCGATCAGAGGAACCGCGGGCGCGTCAGGAGCGGCGACGCGCTCGGCGAAGCCGGTTTCGGTCAGTTCGATGACCTCGGTAAACGTCGCGTCAAAGAACTCCTCGGTCAACAGGCGATATGGCGGATGATCGGACTCGCCAGGGTTTTCGCGCACAATCTCGTGCATGACGCCGATAGTCTTGAGCACGTACCCCTTATGGATGGGATACTGCCCAAAACGCGTCGCCGCGGTATACAGGCGATCGGTCGCACGCGGGATGGAAACAATGCCCAGCGTCTTGCCAAACCAGTCAAAGTCGCCTTGCTTTTTAATGCGGAACTCCTCGCACGGCTTGCCGCCGTGTGCTTCCAGATACTGGTTCACACGCGTGTTCCATACCGTGTCGGCCACCAGATGCGACCAGACGCCCAGCGTTAAATCGAGCAACGACTGCGCCACGTCCTCGGATGCAAGCGAAAACTCGCCGGCATCAGGCCCGGCAACTGGCTCAGCATCCTTGTAGCGCTGGGGATAGTGCACGCGGTTCAGTCGCTCGCGTTCCTCGATAATCGAGGTCGCCGCAGCCGGAGCGCCGGCAGGCGAGCTTTTAAGAAGCGGTGCCACATAGGTATCCCAAAACTCATGCTCGCGTGGTTTCGGGATGGGCTCGGGCTTGGCAAAGTGTGTGATGCGGTACGGGATGGGATCGGCAATACCGGGAACCATATAGCCCACAAAGATATCCGGAACCACGCAGCCAAACAAAAAGGCATTGCGGTCGCGCACGCTATCGGCAAGCGCACCGGTGCGCTCCAGAAGTCGTTCCGTTTGAGCGATATGAATATTCCAGCTTGGCATAGCCACCCCCGTAAAACCCGGATAACTATACCATTCACGGCAAGTCGCACCGGCGACTGTGCATGCTCTACGCAGCAACTATTCCGCGATACCGCTTTCGGTTCCATACGACGGCACGGGGGCTTCAACCACGTGGTGATATCGATCGATATAGATCGCACGGGCGCCCAGGCGTCGCACCAAATCCTGGTGGTGCGTGCTCATCAAGACCGTCTTGCCCGCCGCAACGTATGCCAGTAAAAAGTTGACCACGATGTCGCATGAATCTTCGTCGAGCCCGTTGGTGGGCTCGTCGAGGACCAAGATATCCGGGTTCATCGACACGACGGCCGCCAGCGCCACGCGCTTCTTTTGCCCGCCCGAGAGCTGGTAGGGAGAGGCGTCGACCAGATCGGCAACCTGGAACAGCTCCATGGCATCGTGTACGCGGCGCTCGAGCTCGCCCGCTGGCAGACCCATTTGAGCGGGACCAAAGGCGACCTCCTCGCCGACCGTGGCGCAGAACAGCTGCGCGTCGGCATTCTGGAACACAAAGCCCACGCGCTGGTGGAAGCGCTGGGCGGCCACGGAATCCTTCAGAAGCGTCGCATCGACCACGCGCCCATCGAACAGGTACGAGCCCGTGTCCGCGAGCTCAAGGCCGTTGATGAGGCGCATGATCGTCGTCTTGCCGCAGCCGTTGGGACCAAGCAGTGCAACGAGCTCGCCGCGATCGACCTGTAGTGACACGCCGTCGACTACCGTATGGCCCGCATAGGAGAACACTACGTCACGCAGCTCGATGAGCGGCGCGACCTCGGCGCCGTCTGCACCGCTCGCGCCTGTCGCGCTATTCATATCGATCGTCAAAACGTCGCCCTTCCCTATTCGCATCAACAGCCCGCCGGCAGCATTACAGCACGGCGCACAGCGCCGCTAGCAGCGCCACAGCGGCGGCATAAACCGCATCGCGCCAGCTAAACCCGGTGCGCGCCGGCGCCGGATAAACGCCGGCAAAACAGCGGCAGGCCATGGCCTCGTCCATCGCGCGACTGCATTCCATCGCCTTGATAAAGGTCATGCCCATGATACCCGCGACCGAGTCGGTACGCGAAAATCCCTCAGGCGCGCGGCCAACGCTGCGCAGCATGACCGATTCGGTCAGGTCGTGCGCTGTGCGGCCCAGCACCTCGATGTGCTTGAGCGCCATGTCAAACGTAAAGATGACCTCGTCGGGCAGATGCAGCATCTTGAGCGCTGCCGACATGCGACTCCAGGTAAGCGTCCACGAAACACCCAGCACCAGCGACACGTTAATAAAAGTCTTGAGCGCAATCTTGAGCATGGCGCTCGCAGCCGATGCACCCAACAGCAAGGCTGGCAGTGCCAGAACGACTGCAAGCCCCGCGGCGCCAAGCGCCGGCACAAAGGTCGCCCGCAGCCCGCGTGCAGGGCGCACGGCAACGAGCACCAACACGACCGCAGACATCAACATGAGATACAGCGGGCTTTGCGTCAGACATACGCACAGGACGCAGGCGAACATCCCCACCAGGCGCACCGGAGCCGAAACGCAAGAAAGGGCGCGGTCAATAATCGACCCGCCCTCGTGTGCGCCGCCGCCCAGGCGAACCCGCTCAAGCAGGCTCGCCAGGTGCAGGACGTTCTTTTGCATCACGCGATGCCGAGCCCCCGTGGGCTCATATCGCTCCTCGGCCGCAAGCCAACTAGGCAGCTCGGCTATTGCCATGAGCACCGCTTTCCTTGACCGTCAGCGAGACCAGACGGAATGCGATGGTGAGCACCGCCACGCCAATTACGCCCGAAAGAATATACATCGCGGCCTGGCCGGCAAAGCCAAGGCCCTGCTCCTCGGAATAGGCCTGCAGATAATCGCCCGTGGGCAGGGCGTCGGCAAAGGTCGGGGTATCGAGGCCGACCGAAACCTGCAGGCTGTCGTCACCAGCCTCCTGAACGGCGGTCGCGGCGCCCTCAGCGTCCCACTCGCCCCAGGCGTCACCCGTGGCCAGCAGGCCCAGCGGCGTGGCCACGACAAGCACGGCGACCAGAATGAGCGTGGGAATCAGGGAAGTCTTCTTGGCAATACCATCGGCGACAAGCTGGCCATCGGCGGCCTCGGGGCCGACGATAACGCCCGGCGCCGTCTTCTTGATAAAGCCGTAGATCGCGGCCGTCGCCACGCCCTCGACCACACCGGCAACCAGCATATGCGGGATCAACATGGCCGGAATAGCCACGGACAGCGGGAAGGGGCAGTACAGCGGCGCGCCCGAAGCGTTGGTAAAGAGCATCGGCTGAATACCAAACTCGATCGCCGCGCACAGGGCCGCCAGACACAGACCGACCCAACCGCTCACGATGGCAGAAACCGAGGTGCCCCAGCTCTTGTCGTGCAGACGGCTGTTGAGCGCACGGAACACGATAGCAGCGGTAAACGGCAGCACAAAGGCCATGTTAAAGCAGTTGGCGGCAAAGGACAGAACGCCGCCGTCGCCAAACAGCAGCGCCTGCAGCGCCAGCGCGACCGAGACAGCGATAGCCGCGGCCTCGGGGCCCAGCAACAGCGCGATGAGTGCGCCGCCGACGGCGTGGCCCGTGGTGCCGCCGGGCAGCGGAACGTTAAACATCATGAGCAAAAAGGAGAACGCAGCGCAAATACCCAGAAAGGCCATATGCTCGCGATCGAGCGTGGCGCGTACTTTCTTGATGCAGTGCACCCATACGGGCACCATCGCCACCGCCATAACGGCATCGGTCTGCGGGGACAGGTAGTTGTCTGGAATGTGCATATACGCCTCCCGGTATCGGCGCACGGAATTGCAGCGCCGCTTGAATCACCTTGCCAGTGTTACGTAATGTCATATTCGTAACACGCCGCAGGCTATGATAGCAAAACGGCGCGCCGCCACAAAAGCAGCACGCCGTTATGTAATGCACGTGTCATATATGCAGGGTCAACGGTGCCTTATTCCGAACACCGCGGTCGCGCAGGGCTCCGCAGCAACCGCCATCAGGCCCTACGCTCCCGGCGCAAGCCCTAGCCGCGGACCTCGCCGTTTACGCCCTTGCACACCTTGGTGACAATCTTCTGGTGCGCCTTCTCGACCTCTTCGCTGGTGAGCGTGTGGTCGTCGGAGCGATACGTAAGCGCAAAGGCCATGGACTTCTTGCCCGCTCCGATGCGGATGGGATCGCGGTAGACGTCGAACAGGCGCACGCCCTCGAGCAGCTTGCCGCCGGCGCTGGTAATACGGCGCTCAAGATCCTCGCAGGTCACAGTGTTATCGACCACGATAGCAAGGTCGTGCTCAACGGCCGGATACTGCGAGAACTCGCGGTAGTTCTCCTGGTTGCGAGCGCCCTTGATCAGCTTGTCCAGGTCGAGCTCAAATGCCACGACGACTTCATCGATGCCGCAGGCCTCGCGTGCCTCGGGATGGATCTCGCCGACCCAGCCCAGCACGGTACCGCCCGAGAGCACCTCGGCCGCACGACCCGGCTGCAGGAAGGCATAGCCCTCGCCCTCGACGGGACGGAAGCGAACCTTCTCGATGCGCAGCTGGGCAAGCAGCTCCTCGACAATGCCCTTGCCAAAGAAGAAACGCAGCTTACGGTACTTCATGTTCCAGGACTGCTCGCTCCACTGACCCGAGAGCACGCCCGCCACGGACTTGGTCTCCTTGGGCAGGCTGGCGTTCTCGCGGCCGTGGAACAGGCTGCCGACCTCGTACAGGTGCACGTTGGGCGTGCCGTGGGCCTCGTTGTAGGCCACGGACTGCAGCAGGCCCGGCAGCAGCGAGCGACGCATCTCGGTCTGCTCGGCTACCAGCGGGTTCATGAGCACCACGGGGCAGCCGCGGCCCTCGGTGGACATGCCGATCTTCTCCAGGTCGCCCGGGGCGGCAAAGCCAAAGGTCGTGGTCTCGTTGAGGCCGCAGGCGCGCAGGATCTCACCGACCTTACGGGTGAGCTTCTGCTCGCGGGTCAGGCCGCCGATGTGGTTCTTGGCAGCCGGGATGGTCGCCGTCACGCGACCCATGCCCCACAGGCGCAGGACCTCCTCGATCAGGTCGATCTCGCGCGGCAGATCGGGGCGGAAGCTCGGCGGCGTGACCATAAAGTCCTCGCCGTCGCGCTCGACGGTGCAGCCCAGGCGGGTGAGCGAGCGCTCGATAAAGTCGGGCTCGATGTCGGCACCGCAGATGGCGCGCACGCGGGCCAGGCGCAGCTTAATGCTGTCGATGGTCTTGGGCGCGGGGAACACGTCGACATAGCCGGGAGCAACCTCGCCGCCGGCGATCTCCTCGATGAGCGCGCACGTGACGTTGGCGACGTCCACGCAGCCGGTCTCGTCGACCTGGCGCTCAAAGCGAATGGAGGCGTCGGAGATCAGCGACAGGTCGCGGCTGGTGTGCGAGGTGCGACCGGCGTTGAAGCAGGCGCTCTCGACCATCACGTCGACGGTATCGTCCTCGATCTCGGAATCCATGCCGCCCATAACGCCGGCCAACGCCACGGGGCGCTCGCCGTCGGTGATGAGACCCATGCCGGCGTCGAGCGTACGCTCCTCGCCGTCGAGCGTCGTGAACTTCTCGTCCTGCTGGGCAGCGCGGACCACCACGCGACGACGGCCCTCGCGCTCGGCAAAGGTGTCTAGGTCAAAGGCGTGCAGCGGCTGACCGGTGAGCATCATCACGTAGTTGGTGATGTCGACGATGTTGTTGTGCGGGCGCACGCCCAGGGCGTTGAGGCGCTTGACCATCCAGTCGGGCGACGGACCGACCTTCACGTTGCGCACGATGCGGGCGACGTAGCGGTCGCACAGGCCCTCGTCGGCGATCTCGACGGAAAGCTCGTCATCGGTCGCGCGGCCGGTCTCGGCCTTGATGGTGGGCAGCTCAACGTGGAAATCGCGGTCGAAGATGGCGCCGGTCTCGCGGGCCATGCCGATCATGGACAGGCAGTCGGGGCGGTTGGGCGTGATCTCGCAGTCGAGCACGGTATCGCTCGAGCCCACGTACTCGGCAAACGGCATGCCGCAGGGCGTATCCTCGGGCAGGATCATAATGCCGGAGTGGTCGCCGCCCAGGCCGAGCTCGCGTGCAGAGCAGTTCATGCCCATGGACACGACGCCGCGAAGCTTGCTCTTCTTGATCTTGACGTCGCCGGGCAGCACGGCGCCGATCATGGCCGTGACGATGTGGTCGCCGGCCTCAAAGTTCTGCGCGCCGCAGACGATCTGCAGTGGAGCGGGGTTGCCGTCGGCGTCGAGGTTCTTGTCACCCACGTCGACCGAGCACACATACATGTGGTCGCTATCGGGGTGAGGGGTCTTGGTGAGTACCTTGGCGGTCACCACGTGGTCGAAGGACTCGCCCACGGTGTCGATCGCCTCGACCTCGGTGCCGGTACGGATATATTCGTCCGAAAGAGTCTTGGGATCCTCCGGAATATCGATCATGGTCTTGAGCCAGTCGTAAGAAACGCGCATCTAACTGGTCTCCTTTCATCTGTAACGCCTGCAATAAACAGACGGAAAACTCCAGCTACGGAGACGGGTTTCCGAGGTGCCGCAGATTGCCTTGAAAGAGGAGGGCCGCGTACTTAGGTACGCAACCGACGATTGAAAGGCAAGGTGCGGTGGCTCGGGAAGCCGCCGGGACAGGTCAACTTAAAATTGGTTCAGGAAGCGCATATCACCTGTCATGAGCGTTCTGAGGTCCGGCAGGTCGTAGCGCAGGGCCGCGACGCGCTCGGCGCCAATGCCAAAGGCGAAGCCGGTGTACTTCTCGGGATCGATGCCGCAGTTGATAAGGACGTTAGGATCGACCATGCCGCAGCCCAGGATCTCGATCCAGCCGCTGTGCTTGCAGAAGTTGCAGCCCTTGCCGCCGCACACGTGGCAGCTCACGTCCACCTCGCAGCTGGGCTCGGTGAAGGGGAAGAAGTGCGGGCGGTAGCGCGTCTTGCGGTCCTCGCCAAACATGCACTTAACAAAGTAGTCGAGCGTGCCCTTAAGATCGCCAAAGGTGATGCCCTCGTCGACGACCAGGCCCTCAATCTGGTTGAACTGCGGCAGGTGGCAGGCATCGGCCGTGTCGGGACGGTAGACGGTGCCCGGGCAGATCATGTAGATGGGCGGCTTTTGCGACTCCATGGTGTGGATCTGCACGCCCGAAGTCTGGGTGCGCAGCAGCACGTCGGACTCGCCATGGGCGTGAGCCTCGGGGTGCGCGACGCTGCCGGGGTTGTTGTCGACCACGTAAAAGGTATCGCGGGCCGAGCGGCTCGGGTGATCCATGGGGGCGTTGAGCGCGGTGAAGTTGTAGTAGGAGGTGTCGACCATGGGGCCGGACTCGACGGTGTAGCCGATACCGCAGAAGATGTCCTCGGCCTCCTCGATGATCTGCTTGATCAGGTGCTGGTGGCCGATCTGCGGACGGATGCCCGGCAGCGTGATGTCGACGGCCTCGTGCTCGAGTGCGTGCTTGAGGGCGGCGGCCTTCATCTCGGTGGTGCGCTCGTCGAGCATGCCCTCAATCAGCTGGCGCATCTCGTTGGCTCGCTTGCCCATCACGGGACGATCCTCGGGGGCGAGCTTGCCCATCATGCGCATCAGGCCGGTGATGCGGCCCTTGCGGCCGAGCAGCTCAACGCGCGCAGCCTCGAGCTTGGCGGCGTCGTCGGCGCCTGCGACGAGCTCCTTGGCCTCTTCCTCGAGTTTGACCAGATCATCAATCAGACTCATGTCTTCCCTTTCGTCTCTCGCGCTCTCCGTTTGCCGAGGCGGCTGCCGCCGTCTGGCGTTGCGAAAGCGCGGCCCGGTTCGGTAACAAAAAACCGTCCTCGGGCATGTACATTGCCCAAGGACGGTTGAATTCCGCGGTACCACCTTGTTTGACCCGGCGGATGTCTGGCCCGCCGTGCCCACTCTGCGCCCCTTGTCGCGAGGCTCACGGCTTCCCTACTGGGGCTTCGCCGCCGCTGGCCGCGCGCCCGTTGAGGTCGCTGCTCGGGAGTGAACGCTTGGCCCTTGCCACCGCAGGAAGGCTTGCAGCCCATGACCTTCCCTCTCTTGCCGGCGACGCGGCGGGCAAAACCCTCTCCGTCAACGCATTGGGCTATAGGATAACACATTCTGCGCACGCATCGCCGCGTTCCGTTTTGTTCGCGCTGGGTACAAGGCAGGTAGCTGTGCAAACTGGCCGCACGTCCACCTTTGGCGCTCGGCCTGCGAGATCAAGGATATGGTATGGGAAAGAAGTTCGATAAGAAGGCCAAGGCCACCGTGGCAAAAGCCGCCAAGGGCATCAAGGCCGAAAAAGCCGTCAAGAAGTTCCGCAAGCTCGAGGGCAAGCTGTGGACCCGCGAGTACCTGCTCAAGATTGCCGAGTTTGACGGCGCGACCATTGCTCCCGCCAACGGCGCCGCAGCGCGCGCCGATGCCATGAGCACCCTTGCCGGTGAACATCACAAGCTCCTGACCAGCAAAAAGTCTGTCGAGCTTGTGCGCTCGCTGGCACGCGAGACCGTCGCCGGCGGCAAGATCGACGACCCGCAGCTGCTCGACGAGATCCGCGTGCTCGGCCGCGACCAGCGCGAGGCAAGCGCCATTCCCACCGAGGAGGCCGAGGCCTGGACCAGGCTCACCTGCGAGGCCGACGCCGTGTGGCACAAGGCCAAGACGGCCAATGACTGGGCAAGCTTTGAGCCCTATGTGGATAGAATCGTCGCCCAGCTTAAGCATCAGGCCGAGCTCATGGACCCCAAGCGCGACCCATACGATGTTTGGCTCGACCAGTACGAGCGCGGCCTTTCCACCGAGAGCTTCGACGCGTTTTGCGATGAGGTCAAGGCCACGGTCGTGCCGCTCGTGCACGCCATCGGCGAGCGCGACCAGCAGCCCGCTGCAGACTTTTTGCACGCCCGCGTGCCCGAGGCCGCCCAGCGCGCCATGAGCTTCGACCTTATGAAGCTTGTCGGCCTGGACCTGGACGACACCACGCTTGCCTTTACCGAGCACCCGTTTAGCGAGGGCTTTTCTGTGGGTGACGCGCGCATCGCGACGCACATCTACGAGGACGACTGCATCTCCAACGTTTACAGCATCATCCACGAGGCGGGACACGCCATGTACGAGCTGGGCGTCAATCCCGCCTATGCGCGCACGTGCCTGGAGGGCGGCACCTCCATGGGCATCCACGAGAGCCAGAGCCGCTTTTTCGAGAACACCGTGGGCCGCAGCCGCGCCTTTATGGGACCGCTGCTGCAGGTGCTGCGCCGTCACGCGCCCGAGGTCTACGGCGACGTTGACGAGGACACGCTCTACCGAGCCGTAAACATCGCGCAGCCGTCGTTGATCCGCACCGAGGCCGACGAACTCACCTACCCGCTGCATATTATGGTGCGCTACCAGATCGAGCGCATGCTGTTTGCCGGCGAGGCCACGGCCAAGGACATCCCCGCGCTTTGGAATCGCTTTATGGACGAGTACCTGGGCATTCCCGTTCCCGACGACACGCGCGGCTGCCTGCAGGATACGCACTGGAGCGGCGGCTCGTTTGGCTACTTCCCCACCTATGCGCTGGGCAGCGCCTACGACGCCATGTTCGTGCCGGCCATGTGCCGCGACGGCGTCGACCTTACCGGTGCCTGCGCGAGCGGCGATCTGGCACCCGTCCGTGCGTGGCTGGGCGAGCACATTTGGCAGTGGGGCCGCGCTAAGGACGCGCCGGAACTCATCAAGGGTGCCTGCGGCATGGACTTTGACGCCCGCTACTACTGCAGCTACCTGCAGGACAAGTTCACCACCCTGTATAGTCTTTAGCCAGCAGTGTTGACACCGATGTCTTGTTAATGTCAGCGAAAACGACCCTAAGCGAGCAAGGTGACGTGAAATGAAAGGGCGCTGACCTTCTGGTCGCGCCCTTGAAATTGAACGTCAGATTGCCGCTTGGGGCCGTTTGCAGCGTCGAGCAGTTACGCGGTTTGGTAAAACCGCGTAACTACAGAGCCTCCAGTGCGTTGGCGATGCGCTTCATGGCGGCGTTGGCTGCTGCTTGGTCGGGGGCTTCGGCCAGGACGCGGATCACCGACTCGGTTCCGCTCTTGCGCACGAGCACGCGGCCCTCGCCCGCCAGCGACGCCTCGGCCTCGGCGATGGCGGCCTGCACGCCCATGTTGCCCAGCGCGGCGTCCTTGTCGGCCACGCGCACGGCAACCTGCGCCTGCGGCAGTAGCTTGCACGGAGCCGTGAGCTGCGAGAGCGTCTCGCGCTCGGCTCGAATCACTTCCATCACACGCAGCGAGGTCATAATGCCGTCGCCCGTGCGCTCGATATCGCCAAAGATCGTATGGCCCGTTTGCTCGCCGCCCAGGCTGTAGCCGCCCTCGCGCATCTTGGCATACACGTGACGGTCGCCCACGCCGCTAGTCACGGCACTCAGACCGGCAAGCTCCAGCGACTTGACCAGGCCAAAGTTGCTGGCAATCGTCGGCACCACGGTACCGCCCGAGAGTCGCCCGTGCTTGTTCAGGTACACGCCGCACACGTACAGGATCTGGTCGCCGTCGACCACGCGACCGCGCTCATCCACGGCCAGGCAGCGGTCGGCATCGCCGTCGTAGGCAAAGCCCACGTCCAGGCCCTGCTCCACCACGTGGCGCTGTAGGCGCTCCATATGCGTGGAGCCGCAGTCGACGTTGATGTTAAAGCCATCGGGCGCGGCGTTGATCACGCGCACATCGGCGCCCAGCGCGTCGAACACCGGCTTGGCCACCGAGGACGCCGAGCCGTTGGCACAGTCGATGCCGATCTTGACGCCCTGCAGCGAAAAGTTCGCGCTCGCGATGAGCGAGGCGATATAGCGGTTGCGGCCCTGCATGTAATCGACCGTAGCACCAATGTGGTTGCCTGTGGCCAGCGGCACCTCGGTCTTGCCATCGATGTAGTCCTCGATGAGCTCCAGCACGTCCTCGTCCATCTTAAAGCCGTCGCTGTTGACGAGTTTGATGCCGTTATCGCAAAACGGGTTGTGGCTCGCGCTGATCATGATGCCGCAATCGAAGCAGCCCTCCACGGTCTGGTGCGCCACGCCCGGCGTCGGAATCACGTGCAGCATGTAGGCGTCCGCGCCGCTCGCGACCAGGCCGCTCACCAGCGCCGCTTCGAACATGTAGCTCGAACGACGCGTGTCCTTACCCACGATCACGCGTGCCTTAGCACTGCGGTTGGCGCCGTAATACCAGCCCACAAAGCGACCGATCTTGTACGCATGCTCCACGGTCAGCCCAACGTTGGCCTCGCCGCGAAAGCCATCGGTGCCAAAGTACTTCATAAGAGGTCCTCTCTATAGACAAAGGCGCGCCGCCAAAGCAACGCGCCGCCAGGCTATTATCCTTTATAGCAACCGCGGAGGCTACACCGTCAGGAACATCATCACGATGATCATGGCAAAGCCGATCAGATCGGTCGGCAAAAACACCGTGCCCAGCATAACCGCGCTGGTAATGGTTGCCGACACCGGCTCCACGGTTCCGATCAGGCTCGCGCGCACCGAACCGATGTCCTTAACGCCCTGCATATAGAGCATGTACGCCAAGAACGAGCCCACAATCACAAACACCGCAAGCGCCTCGATGCCGGCTGCGTCCAGCGCCGGCATATGAGCCCACGGCTGGACCACGGCACACGAAACCACGCCCGCCGTGAGCATGGCAGAGCCCGTAACGATGGGGCTGCCATATTCGGGGAGAATCTTGGCCGGAATCACCGCCATGCAGGTGGCGCTGACCGCGCACATAAGGCCCGCGACCAGGCCGAGCGGCGAGATGCTCAGGCTGGTGGGGTCGCCGCCGGTTGCGATCAAAAACGTACCGCCCAGAGCCAGGCCGATGCCGATGACCTCGCGCGGACGCGGCATACGGCGATCGATGACGCAGGTGTATCCCATAATGATGACCAGCTGCAGGCACTGGAGCACCGTCGCGGTTCCGGCGTTGGTCAGGCGCACGGCCGAAAGATAGCAAAACTGATTGAACAGCAGACCAAAGGCGGTAAAGAGCAGCAGCTGCCTGCGGTCGGCGGGCGTGGTCCAGAGCTTGACCAGGCGCGCGCGATCGCGCGTGACGACCACGACCATAAACAGCAGGCCGGCGAGAATCTGGCGCACGCTCATGAGCCACAGGGTATCGACGTGATAGGTATCGAACAGAAAGCTCGCGCTGGTGCCCGAGAAGCCCCAAAACGAACCGCCCACCAGCGTGGCCAGAACGCCCGTGATCATCTTGCGCGTCGAGGCGCTGTTCAGGCGGTCGCGCCATGCGCGGCGCGTGCTGCGGCTCAGCTCGTCGGTCCCCTCCGGAACGACAAAATCGGACGCCGCCGTCATCGGCACCGAGGGCTTTTCATGGGCATGCTGGACCGAGCGCTCCTGTTTCATTCCACTCCCCCGAAATCAATTGCCAACAAAGCGCTCAAACTGTAGCACGACTATTGGTATGAAAAAGCGGATGTTTTAGAACATCTATGAGCGTCCAAATTGTGGGGACGAAAGGAATGATGGAAGGCCACTATGCCGAGGGGTTGGGGTCGTCTGGAGCGCTTGGGTCGGAATCGCTCGGGGCAATCGGCTCAGCCTCGGCGTCGGGCTCAACACGATCCTTGACATCGCCCTCGTCGCCAGCACCATCCTGCTCCTGCTCGCGACGACGTTTTTCGCGAATCTGCTCCACGGCGGCACGCAGGGCGGCCTCGTCCTCGGCACGCGCCACGTCTTGCGTGGTCTTAACCATATGGCGAATTTCGAGCACCAGCAGCACAATCAACGGCACCACGATAAGCGGAAAGAACAGCAACGGATTGGTGAGCAGCGACACCACCACGCCCAGGCCTGCCGAGACAAAGACCACGTGGCCCACCACATCGGCGGCGGGCACGGGCGCGGCGTCCTCGACCGGATTGGCATCGCCCTTGGTGTGATAGACCGGCGAGCCGTCGGACGCGGCGTCCACAGATACGATGCGGTGCGTGTTGAGCGAACCTTCCAGCGCGTCATCGGACGAATGGAAGGTAATGATATCGCCCACCTGGTAGACCTGGCTGTTGTCGGTATCGACGACGATAAACGAATGCACGGGAATCGCCGGCTCCATCGAGCCGGTCAGCGTACGCATAAAGCCGTAGCCCATGATGGTGGGAATCTCACCGGCGGGCGTGAACACCGTGCGCAGCAGCACCACAAAGGCGACCAGGATCACCACGGTCGCCAACACGTTGATCATGCGGAGCACGTGCTTCATCACTTGTCGGCGTCCTTTGCGGAAGTCTCGGAGTCGGCAGCGACCTCGACCTCGGTGGCATCCGCCGCAGAAGCGCCATCCTCGACAGGCGCGGCGGCCACGCCCTCGCCAGCCTCGCCGCGCAGGCGGGCCAGCAGATAGCGCGACAGGCTGTTGCCCTCGGCGCGGCGCTCGGCACGCTCGCGATTGCGCTCGGCCTGCTCCAGTTCTTGCGCCAGTGCATCCAGGCGCTGCTGCATCTCCGCGCGAGCGGCTTCGACCTCGCGCTCGCAAGCGGCACGGACGGCGGCGACCTCCTGCTCGATGCGCTCCCCAGCCTCGAGCTCGGCGGCGGCAATGCGCGCATCGGCATCGGCACGAGCTTCCTCGGCGGCACGCGTGGCGGCGTCGCGCTCGGCGGCAGCGGCGGCGACCTTTTCGTTGGCATCCACCGCAGCCTGCTCAACGGCAGAGTCGGCGGCGGCGCGGGCAGCATCGATCGCGGCATCGGCGGCCTGCTGGGCGGCGGAGACCTTCGCCTCAGCCGCGGCAACGGTGTCGGCGAGCGTCTGGTCCGCAGCGGCTGCAGCGGCATCGGCCGCCTCCTGCGCAGCGCGAGCATCGCGTTCGGCCGTCAGTTGCACCTCCTCAATGCACAGCTCGGCGGCATCCAGCTTGGCATGCAGTGCAGCCGCTTCCTTGGCAGAGGCCTCACGCACGGCGGCGAGCTCGGCCGCGGCGGCGTCCTTGGCGGCCTGCAGTTCGGCGGCATCGGCCGCCGTCTTGGCAGCCAAGGCCGCGGCGGACTCGCTCTTGGCCTGCGCGACCTGAGCGGCAGCGGCCTGCTCGGCGGCAGCAACCTTGGCGTCCGCGTCGGCACGGGCGGCCGCGACCTCGGCATCGGCCTCGGCACGCATCTGCGCCAGCTGCGCCGCCGCGGTCTCACGCGCCTCGACAGCGTCGGCCTCGGCAGCTTTCTTGCCCGCCTCGACATCCTCCAGCGAACCTTGCAGCTCCTCAACATCAGCCTCGGCCATCTGTGCACGCTGCGTCAGCGCCAGCTCGCGCGTCTTTGCCTCGTCCAGCTCGTCGGCCAGGTCGTCGCGCTCGTCGGTCAGCGCATGGGCCTGAACCTTCCAAGACTTGACCTGCCCCTGCAGCTCCTCGATCTGCTCGCGCGCCTCGGCCAGCGCCTGCTCGGCATCGAGCTGGGCCTGCGTGACCTCCTCCACAAACACGCGGCGGACCTCGACGTCGGGCAGGTCGGGGCTATCGACCTGCACCTCCTTAATCTCTTTAATAAACTTGGGCGCCACCGGCGCGTGTTGCACGCTCTCGAGCTCCTGCAGGTTGCGCTCGTCATCGGTCAGGCTCTTAAAGACGGTGTAGTTGTTAATGAGGTTGGTGTACATCTGCACCATGTACTCGTCATCGAACGCCAGCGACTGCTGCTGCACGTCGATGTTGTAGCCCACCTTGTCGTAGCGCTCCATAAACTGCCACAGCTGGTAGCACTTGCGGTAGTTGGGGTCCTTCATGATGAGGTTGGTGCGCTGGATGGGGCTGCGAACCGCGCTGCAGCCGTTCATGATCTGGCAGAACGACGCGCCGCGCAGCGCCATGACAAGGCGGCGCACGCGGTCGATGCGCATAAAGACGTCCATGTTGTCGGCGTCGTTCTCGGCAAAGCTCTGGCGGTTCTTGACCGTCATCTCGACGTTGTACTCGATCTCCTCGTACGCATCGTCGATCTTGCTGTGCATCTTAAAGCGGTTGCGGATCTCGTTGCCCGTCGACCAAAAGATCACGTCGGTACGCTTGTCCACAAACGTCAGCAGGCGCTGAATCAGGTGGTAGATAAAGCGGTTCTCGTACAGGTCGTACGTCTCGACGGTATTGACGTTGAGGATGCGCGTGGGGTGGACGCCGCCATCGTCGCTCGGCGCCAAGAACTGCGTGTTCTGGCTCAGATGGCGAACACTGTCGGCGCTGATCTTTTTGGCAAGCGAGACCGGCACCACCTCTTCCTCGGTGGTGATAAAGCGGCGCGGCTTTTCGATAATGGTGTTGATGGCGTCGAGCGAGTCCTCGATCATGCTGATCCATTCCTCGTCCACCACCTTGACGAGCTCCTCGCGCTGCTGCTCGATCGTGGCGCCCGAGGCCTGCGCCATCTCAAACAGATAGCGAAAGTAGCGGCTGTCCTCCTGGATGGGCTCCATCTGCTCGGAGAAGCTGGTATAGAGGTCCTGAATGGTCTCGGACATGGGTTACTCCATAGGTTGGATCGATCGGAAAGGGGCGGGGCGACATCACGCCGCCCCGCACTTACGCCATTAGTAGAAGTTCTGGATCCGCTGCAGGTACATGACGGAATCGGGCAGGCCGCCCTCGCCAAAGGTCTTCTCGATGTACTCGATCAGGCCCTTCATCTCGTCGCGCACAAAGCTCACGTTCATGGACTCAAACTTCTTGAGCACCTTGCGGGCGATGATATAGTCCATGCCGCCCAGCTCGGTGCCGCCGCACGCCACGTACACGGGGATAAAGTCGTACATCTGCTTGATGATACGGTTGCCAAACGCCAGCTTAAAGCGGGTCTGCAGGTACTGGTCCAGCTTGTGCATCTTCTGGAGCAGCTCGTCGTCGATCACGTACTCGACCTTGGCCTTTTGGAACAGATACTGCAGGTGGTCGGCCGTCACGTGCACGCGCTCGTGCGGCTCGCACTCAAACGCGTCGGCGCGCTCGTTGAGCTCGATGGGGATCGCGCGGTCGTACACCTTGTCCGTGATGGTAAAGGTGGAATCGTCGTTGTTGGCCGTGCCGATAAACCACAGGCTGTCGGGAATGGTGAGCTTGCCGTCGTGCAGAGCCTTGGGGTCGGCGGCCCACTGGGTGGGCACCAGGTCGAGCACCCACTCGTCGTGGCTGGGCATCTCGAGCACCGACAGGATCTCAGCAAAGTAGTACTCCACGCGGGCGAGGTTCATCTCGTCGAGCACGATCATGGACGGGTCCTGGCGAAGGCCCGCCTCGTACACGGCGCGGAGGAACTCGGTCTCGTTAAAGCGCTTGGAAAACTCGTTAAAGTAGCCGAGCACCTCGGTGCGGTCGCGGAAGCTCGGCTGCACCGACACGATGGTCGCGGGGTTGTCCAGGTAGCGGCTAAAGCTGTAGGGCAGCGAGGTCTTACCGGTACCCGAGATGCCTTCCAGGATCAGCAGCTTGGAGGCGGCCATGCCGGCCACAAAGCGGCGGATGATCTCGGGCGTGTAGTAAAGCTTCATCTGGCTGCACGCAAACGCGCGGAAGCTGTCGACAAAGTCCTCCAGCGAGATGGCGTCGTCGTAGACCGGAGACTCCCAGTCGCGGTACTTGAGGTCCACGAGCGAAAGCTTGGGGAAGCGGTTGGCCTGGGCGATCTCTTTTTCCTCGGCAAGGGTCTTGGCCTCGACGGTGGCCTTGGCCATGGCGGCTGCGGCATCCTTGACGCCCGCGCCGTCGAGCGCGAGCGACGCGTTGCCCGACATGACGGCCGTCGCCGCGGCGCCCTCGCCCGCAGGCGCACCGGCGCCCGCAGCGGCGCCCACCACGTTGCCCACCGTGGGCAGGTGGTCGTCGGCCAGGGCCGAGGCGCCCACGTACGGAATCTGCTTGGTGCCGCCCATGGCATTGACCTTGAGCGCCAGCAGCTTGTTCTTCTCGTCCATCAGGTCGAGCACCTGCTTGTTCAGGCGACCGATCTCGCGATAGAGCGCCTTGTTGGACGTGTCGTCGCGATGCAGGCGGCGGTTGATGCGGTAGCGGTGCACCAGGATGGCCACGATCAGCACGGGGACCGCGATGAGCATGGCAAACAGAATGACCGCGCCAATCTTGCCCACCAGGTCAAACGTGGTGAAGTAGGTCATAAAGATGTTGAAGTACTCAACCCAGCCAAACACCAGCAGGTTAAGGATGGAGCTCACGACGGCAACGACGTTGTAGACAACCTTTGCCAGCAGCTCCCAGGCAAATCCCAGAAACTCACTCACCGTCGGTACCCTCCTGCTTGGTCGCGTTCATCGCCGCCTCGGCCTCGGCTTTCAGACGGCGGGCTTCTTCGAGCTTGGCCTCGGCCTGGGCGAGCTGCTCGGCGGCGTTATCGGCGGTGACGGCGGTGTCGCCCTTGCCCTCGGCGTCCACGATAGCAGCCGCGGCGGCCAGGCGGTCCTCCTCGGCCATAGCGCGCTTAAGGTTCATGCCCACCACGATGAGGTGATACACCTGGTAGATAAAGAGCAGCAGCATAGGCAGGACAATCACGATGAGGAAGCCCATGGAGCTGGACAGGAAGTCCATGACCTTGCCCATCTGCGGCAGCGCGAACACGTACTTGCCCACGATGTCGCCGTCGCTGATGATGTGCGTATCGGCCACGTCGTTGTTGTCGCCCTTGGTGGTAAAGCTGCGCATGCCGTTGACCTCGTCGATGGCGGCGATGCGGTGCGTGTTGAGCGCGTACTCGTTGTCGATGATGGTGTGGAACGTCACGATGTCGCCCACCTCGAGCTTGGAGGTGTCGCACTTTTGGATGACGATGAGGTCGCCCTTGTTAAACGTGGGCGCCATGGAGTCGGACTGCACGGCGAGCGGGGTGAAGCCGGCGATGTCGGAGACGCTGCCGTCCTCGTGCGTGGCGAGCGTGGTAAACGCATACAGGGCCGCCACCAGGATGATGATCCACATGACGACGCTCAGCGCGATGGATGCGACTTTTTTGACAGATTGCATGATGTCCCTTACTACCGTGTCTGACTAGGTCGTGCGCGGCCCAGCGGCCGCCGTGCGTATCTACTGTTCCTCGATGCCCTCAAAGCGCATCGAAACCGAATAGTTAGCTCCCTTTAGCATATTAGTGCAATTTGGGTCCGTTCCCTCGAGCCATATGCGAACGGTCACCGGCTTGTCCGTTTCTTTTATCAGGTCGAACATATCGCTGGCCGCGGTGGCAGCGCCCGAGTCGAGCCCAAAGACGGTGGCCGTGCCGGACGAGCCCCCGCCTCCGTTGGGGTTGTAGACCCAGGTGTGGCCGTCGGCGGTAAAGCTCATGCGCATGGCGCTGGCCATACCCTGCGTGTCGGAGCTAAACCGCGTGCCGGACGCGCCGCCGTCGCCGTCCTGCCCGGTTAGGCGGACGCGCAGGTCCGTGCTGCTCATAAAGTGCAGCGTAAACTCCAGGTAGGCGCCGGTGGCGGGGTCGGCGGTGGAGCCGTCTTCGAAGGTGAAGGTCTGGTAGTCGCTCGTGGTGACGGGTTTGAGCTTGGATGCGTCGATGTCCACGCCCTTTTCGCTGGCGATGCGCGCCGAGATCTGGTCGAAGCCCAGGCTGTGGACGTATTCGTCGAACGTGGCATGCTCGTCCAGGTCAAAGCGCAGCGAACCGTCGGCGTTGGCGTCGATCATGAGCATGCGGGTTTTGGCGCTATCGGCGATGGAAAACCAGGCAAAGGTTGCCATGGCTATCGCCACCAGGGCAAACAGGACCAGCACCACGGTGGTGGTGAGCTTGCGGCGCAGGTCGGTGTCGGCGGGGGCTTGCGCGCCGGCGGGCTTGCCGGTGGCGGGCGTGCAGTTGGCGGCGGGTTGCTTACGCGTCATGGCTACTCACCGTCCAGGGTCGCAAAGAGCGCCAGGTGCAGGGTGCCCGGGTCTTGATGCAGGTAGTCGGCGCTATCGGGGTCGGTGCCCTCGATGTAGTAATAGATGTCGAGGCGATAGGTCTGGCCCAGTGCCAGCGTGGCAAGCGTGTTTTGCGGGCGCTCGGCCGTCTCGCCGGCGTCCAGGGTAAAGGCGGCCGGATCCTGCGTCACGTTGGCACCGCAGGCAAGTTGGCCGTTTTGCCAGCCCAGGAGCATGCCCTCGGTGTAGCCTGCCAGGCCCGCAGGCGCGGTCGCGGGATGCTCGCCGCGATGGCCGCCATCGGAGCTGTCGAGCTCAAAGATGTTGGCGGCGAGCACCTGGCCGCCGCTCGAGATCTTGATGCCCACGCGGGCCGCGCGCAGCAATTCGGCGTCGGCACCCTGCGGGACCAGCGATTCGGCCAGATACAGGCTCACCTTGCCCTTAACCTTGCTGGCGCCCGTGCCCGTGATGGTGGGACGCAGGTCGATCCAGCCGTGGTAAAACGCGGAGCCGTTGTCTTTTGCCTGCTCAAACACCGTGGCAGCGCCGACTGAGTTGTTTTGCGAGCAGGCAGCAAAGCCGTTGAGGTCAAAGGTCGAGACCGGGTAGAGCGTCACGGCGCCGTTCGCGGTGGAAGTTAGGGAAACGTCGCCCTGCTGCGACCAGCTGCCGCGATCGGCGTCGCCCAGTTCCAGCACCAACTTGGACGTGTCGCTGTGCACGCTCACCGAGTTGGTGTTGACCTTTAAGTTGCTGGTAAACCAAGCGTAGGTCGCGGCGCCCAAGGTGGCGGCGAGCGTCACCATAACGAGCGCGATGTAGGCACGCGCGCGGCGGGCGTGGCGGCGGGCGGCGGCGGGCTCGAGGTGTGAGCGCTCGGCGGCTGCGCCGGAGGGGCCCGCGGGACTCGTGCTCTCGGTTTTGATCTTGAGGTTATCTGCTGGCATGTGCTTCTTGTCTTCCATGTCGCTTCGCCCCCCCTTATGCCTTGGCCGCGGCAAAGGCAAGCTGCAGCACCACATCGCGGGCCTGAGCCTCGTCGATGCAATTGGCGTCGCAGCCTTCCATGTACACAACGTAGCGAACGCTTGCCACCTCGTTGGCGGCCAGCGTGCAGATGGGCGTGGCACCCGCGCGCGCCGTGGGCGTGTCGTCGGTGCCGTCCATGCTAAAGGCGCTTATGGCGCGCGCAGGGTCGGTGGTGTAGGTCCAGCCCGAGGCGCCAGCCGTCACGACCACGCCGTCTTGCGCGGTGGTGCGCCTACTGGCGGCGCCCGCGGTGTTGCCCAGGTCGTCACAGGTAAAGATATGCGTTTGCGTTCCCGACTGGGTCGTAATGACCAGACCCAGGCGCAGTGCGGCCAGCAGCTGCGGGTCGCTCGTCACGCTCATCTGGCCCTGATACAGGTACACGTTGAGCGCGCTGTCGCTGCCCTTAAGGTACAGCGCGCCAGTGAGAGCGTAGTCGTCCAGCTGCGCGGTGCAGTCGGCGTAGTCGGTCGTGATGCCCGCGGCGTTTTGGAACGTGCCACGCCAAAAGCGGGAAAGGTCTGCCGTCGAGATGGGATAGAGCGTCTTGTCGGCGGCGGCAAGCGTTGCCGTCGTGTCCCAAGGCCCGTTAGCCGAAAGGCCAATCTGCAGGTCGGAGCCCTCGTCGCTTACCGTGTGCGCCACGGGCGTCACGTTGGTGTAGCGCGAGTTGCTAAACCAGGCGTAGGTGGCGGCGCTCAGGGCGGCCACCAGCACGAGCATCCATGCGGCCGCGGCAACCATGCGACGGCGCGAGCTTAGGATATCTTTGATGTTCGATGTACTCATCCCTGGCCCCCTTACGAACGCTTACCGGCAAAGCGCAACGCCAGCGATTGCAGGCTGGTGGCGGCCAGATTGTTGGTACAGTCGGGGTCGCAGCCTTCCAGCCACACGTACACATCCACGCGCACGGGCGTGCTGCGGTTGGTGCCCTTGGCAGCGGCGGGCAGGCTGCAGATCTTGGTCGTGGCCTCCTTGAGGCTCACGATGCCGGTGTCTTCGTTGTAGTCGCAGAAGTTTGCGCTGGTCAGCTGGTCAAAATGAACCGTTGTTCCATCGGAGCGGGTGCTGTCGAGCACCAGGTGATTCTGCTCGTTCTCGCCGGCATCCTTGCCGTCGAGCGTGTTGTAGCGCGCCTGGGGATTGCGCTCGCCCGAGACCTCAAAGATGTACTGGCCCGTAACGGTATCGCCCTGCCCCGGCGCATAGGTAACCAGGCCCACCCGCAGAGCGGTAGAGATGGGGTTTGCCGTGTCCTGCTCGGTAAAGTCGATGCCCGACAGGTACACGTCGGTCGCGGCCGAGTTGGTGGCCAGGTACAGGGAAGTCTTGTAGTAGTCGGAATGCTCGGCGGCGCCAAACATGCTGGCAAAGAGCGAGTCCTGGGTGGTTCCGCCGGTAAAGCCCGTTACCTTTTGGAAGCCGTTGAACACATTATCGGTCGAGACGGGATCGAGCAGGCCCGAAAAGCTCAGACCGGCGTTGGTTTTGTATTCGCCGTCGTACTCGTTGGAGATGAGGAAGGTCACGCCCGTGCCCGCGGCCATCTTGACGTCGGTGATGTGGCGGTTGGCGTTGTAGATGTACCAGGCATACGTTACGGCTCCGGCAGCAGCAAGGGCCACCAGCAGTGTGGCGAGCATGCGATTGAACTGTTTTCGCAGCGAGCGCGCGTCCGACATGCCCCTCCCCCAAATGCCGCGTTGCAAACTACCTGGACACCATTTGCCCATAATGGGAATATTTTACGCGAACGTGCAGTTCATCGGGGGTACAAACGCGACTTTTCACGTGCTGCTCGTGCCGGATCGGGGGCCGATAGGGTCGCAAGTTGCCACTTTTTAGAAAATAGTTCTTGCCACCGGGTGGGAGCTCCGTTATATTATTCCCTGCGCACTCGCGCACCCTTGATCGGGCGTTTAGCTCAGGGGGAGAGCGCTTCCCTGACACGGAAGAGGTCAGAAGTTCAAATCTTCTAACGCCCACCAAATGTTCGCAGCTCAGAGGCTTCGCCTCTGAGCTGTTTTGTTTTACGCCGCCAAACCAAGAGGACGCCGCGGCATCCGAAGCCGCTTCGGCAGCCCCCCAATAGCCATCCCACCCGAGGCCAATACCGCCTCGGCAGCGCCAGCAAACACCCCCAACTGCGCCCAAAGCCGTCTCGATGCCGCCGACAGCGAACCCAACCAAGTCCACAGTCGCCCAAATAGTCTTGGCGACCGCCTCAATCGGGCCTGGATGGGCCTCGATGCCACATCCGGACAACTTTCCTATAGCCAGGTCTAATACTTTTCCGCGGAGTGAACGAGCTTATTTGGACCCCCGAAGCATGCACACTTTTTGAAGCAAAAACCGCAGGATTCCAATGTCGAAACCGCAGGAAATGAGCCGCCAAAAGTGTCGATGCTTCGGGGGTCCATTTTGACTCGTTCACTTCGCGAAAAAGTATTAGACCTGAAAATAAGG
>ERZ1034976.218-NODE-218-length-54306-cov-12.960130_pt1 | contig 54306 bp, 83 predicted proteins | sample MGYA00520623_ERZ1034976 | MGnify/ENA primary metagenome ERZ1034976 (study PRJEB33766, sample SAMN09781774) | gut metagenome | biome: gut microbiome | host: Homo sapiens | place: Madagascar | study: EMG produced TPA metagenomics assembly of the PRJNA485056 data... | reverse complement strand
GGGGATATTTTCTGAAAAAGTCTTTATATTTTCCACACCACTTAAACGAGCTTACAAGTTAAAAACATTTTTTTGGCCGATTATATGTTTGTCTTTTCGTGTTTGTTGATTTGTTGCAGTCGTTTCAGCTCCTTTCTTACTGTATGTAAGCAGCTTGTAAGCTCGTTTAAGTTGTGTGGATAAGAGGGTTATGTAAAAATGGTAAAAAATAAGTCTCCAATTAAAAAGAAGAGTAATTCTATGAGGCCAGCTTTAACGCCGGAAGCAAGAGAAAATCAGTTAATTGCTATGGCTGTTGATCTTGCCGAACAGCAACTTCGAGATGGGACTGCATCTTCTCAGGTAATTACTCATTTTCTGAAATTAGGTTCATCAAAGGATCGTCTTGAAAAAGAGATTCTCGAAAAACAAAAAGATCTAATGGCTGCAAAAACAGAAAATCTTAAATCGTCAGATAGAATTGAAAAGCTATTTGAAGACGCAATCGAATCTTTCAGGAGATACAGCGGTCAAGAGGATGGAAATGATTAGAACATATTCAGAATTATCATCTATAAAGACATTCAATGAACGATTTGAGTATTTGAAACTCGGTGGGTTTGTCGGCGAAGAAACTTTCGGTTTCGATAGATACATCAATCAAAAATTTTACCAATCATATGAATGGAAACGAGTTCGTAGAGAAGTGATAATTCGTGATAATGGATGTGATCTCGGGGTCGATGGTTATGAAATCAATAAAGGTATTATTATACATCATATGAACCCTATAACTAAAGATGATATTGCAAATATCACCGAGTATCTATTGAATCCAGAATATTTGATTACGACAATGCTTATGACGCATAACGCAATACATTACGGAGATGTATCACTTATTCAATCCATTCCTATCGAAAGAGCTAAAAATGATACATGTCCTTGGAAACAATGAAGGGGGTAATAATTTTGAGTATTGAAAATTGTATTAAAAAAGAAGTCGAACGTACCCAGACAAAAAATGGGGTAGTAGCGCATTGCAAATTTCTTAATATCCGTAAATTTCCATCGGAAACAGCTTCGATTGTAAAAATCATCAATGCTGGCGAAACTGTAACTATTGATATGACAAAATTTTCAAACAATTTCTATAAAGTGATTACGGAATTTGGAGATGAGGGATACGCCAGCAAGGATTTCATCGAGGTGTAAGTATGGATAGCATATTAACATCAATAAAAAAAATGCTTGGGATTGTCGAACAAAATGAATTATTTGATCCGGAGATTATTATCCATATAAATTCGGTTTTCACAATATTGAACCAACTTGGTATAGGTCCAAACGGATTCTTCATAAACGATAAAACTGCAACTTGGAACGATTTTTTTCAAGATGAAACTAACAAAAAACTTGTAGAATCTTATATGTATATGAGAGTGCGATTGTTATTTGACTCACAACTTAGTTCTGCTCTTATTGATACTTACAAATCACAGATTGCAGAAGATGAATGGAGATTAAACGTGTTGGCAGAAAATGAGAGGGCTGAGAATGGATAAATATTTAATGCACTACGGAGTCCTCGGTATGAAATGGGGAGTTCGACGGTCAAGATCGAATGCATCCACTTCAGGTGGTAAAAGACGATCAAGGACTTCGTTGTTTAGTAAAAAGGCAGCGACAAAAAAGAAAATTGCAAAAAAATCAGCGAAAGATATGACCGATGATGAGCTTAGAAAAGCAATTGAACGTCTTGAACTGGAGAAGAAGTATGACTCCTTTAGTTCCAAGAAAGTGAATAAAGGAAAAGATTTCGTAGCCAAAGTCATCGAAAAATCTGGCGAAAACATTGCTACGCAGCTTACAACGTACGCAATGGGTACCGCGGTTAATAAAATCGCCGGGGGAGAAATTGTTAACCCCAAAAAAGGTCAAAAAGATAAGTAAGGTGAATTAAATAATGGCATTATCAAACACAGCCGTTCCGAAATATTACGGCGAGTTTCGAGATGCCGTTATACGAGGAGAAATTCCGGTATGCAAAGAAATTGAGATGGAAATGAATCGCATTGATGATCTCATTGCAAATCCCGGAATATATTATGATGATAAAGCTATAGAAGGCTTTATTTTATACTGTGAAAACGAGCTTACGCTTACAGATGGTTCAGATTTGAAGCTTTTGGATTCATTCAAACTTTGGGCAGAATCTATTTTTGGATGGTATTACTTCGTAGAACGAAGTGTGTATGAACCTTATCCTGATGGTAGTGGCGGACGTTATGTTAAAAAGTCAATAAGAAAGAGGTTGGTAAATAAACAGTATCTAATTGTAGCTAGAGGTGCCGCTAAATCTATGTACGGTTCATGTATACAGAACTATTTCTTAAACATCGATACCACGACAACACATCAAATAACTACGGCACCTACAATGAAACAAGCTGAAGAAATCGTATCGCCTATTCGTACGGCCATAACTAGATCTAGGGGACCTTATTATAAGTTTCTCACTGAAGGATCGTTGCAAAATACGACCGGATCGAAGGCGAACCGAATGAAATTGTCACCCACAAAGAAAGGAATTGAAAACTTTCTTACCGGATCGCTTCTCGAAGTACGTCCGATGCGAATCGATAAGCTTCAGGGACTTAGAACCAAAGTGTCGACCGTTGATGAGTGGCTTTCCGGAGATATCAGAGAAGATGTCGTTGGCGCAATTGAACAGGGTGCGTCGAAAGTTGATGGCTATTTAATCGTAGCTATGAGTTCTGAAGGTACGGTTCGTAATGGTGCTGGTGACACAATCAAAATGGAATTGATGGATATTCTAAAAGGGGATTATGTCAATCCGCACGTATCAATCTGGTGGTATAAGTTAGATTCCATCGACGAAGTTGCTGATCCAGACAAGTGGTTGAAAGCAAATCCGAATCTTGGAAAAACAGTTTCTTACGAAACTTATCAGCTAGACGTTGAAAGAGCAGAAAAAGCTCCGGCGGCTCGAAATGATATCTTGGCTAAGCGCTTCGGACTTCCTATGGAAGGATATACATATTATTTCTCTTATGATGAAACGCTTCCTCATAAATTCAGAGATTATTGGCAGATGCCTTGTTCGGTTGGTGCCGATCTATCACAAGGTGATGACTTTTGTGCATTTACATTTCTATTTCCATTGTCTAACGGATCTTTTGGTATTAAAACCAGAAATTACATTTCGTCATTAACTCTAATGAGATTACCAGCAGCTATGAGATTTAAATATGAAGAATTCATAAAAGAGGGAAGTCTTATTGTCTTGGACGGAACAGTTTTAGATGTAATGGAAGTGTATGATAATCTCGATAACTTTATCATCGAAAAAGGATATGATGTGAGATGTTTCGGATATGATCCGTATTATGCAAAAGAATTTGTGGATAGATGGGCTACTGAAAATGGTCAGTTTGGAATCTTAAAAGTTCCACAGGGAGTGAGAACCGAATCGGTTCCGCTTGGAGAGCTGAAAAAATTATCAGAAGAAAGAATGTTGCTTTTTGATGAGAAACTTATGACCTTTACCATGGGAAACTGCATTACCATTGAGGACACGAACGGCAACAGAAAACTTCTAAAGAAACGAAGAGACCAGAAAATTGATGCTGTGGCTGCTTTGATGGATGCGTATATTGCATATAAAGCAAATAGAGACATGTTCGATTAGGAGGTGATAAAGTGAAAAATTATAATAATTCAAACGAACTTCGACACTACGGAGTCCTTGGTATGAAGTGGGGAGTTCGTAGGAACCCGTCAACCGCTTTTTCGAAGGCTACAAAGAAAGCAGATAAACTTGATCGTAAAGTAACCAAAGCCTCTACCAAACTTTCCAAAAGAACTGCGAAATTTCAGAAAGTAAGCAAATCTTATGCGGGTTTTGGCCTTGCTAGTCGTGGTGATTTAGCCGGAGCTACACAACGGTATTATAGCGCCGCAAAGAAATTACATAAAAAAACTGTCAAGGCTCAGAAATGGAAATCGGAAATGGAAAAAACATTCGCGAATGTGAGTGTTAATTCTATTGATAAAGACGCGCTTTCGCGTGGAAAAAAATATGTGGATATGTTGGCTAAATAGTTGTAGGTCTCATTGAAGCAGGAAGGAAAATTCAAAATGGAATTATTATCCAGAGCGAGAAAGGCTTACAATGCCTTCATGAACAAAGATCCGACATTTTCGTATTCTGACATTGGTGCAGGATCGGTTTTTCGACCAGATAGACTCAGATTATCAAGAGGTAATGAACGGTCAATTATCACATCGGTTTACAATAGAATAGCTTTAGATGTAGCCGCCATTAACATTCAACATGTTCAGTTGGATGACGAAGGGCGGTTTTTAAATGTCATCGAAAGTGATCTTAATGAATGTCTTTCGACGTCTGCGAATGTTGATCAGACCGGACGAGGACTGATTCAAGACGTTGTTTTATCGATGTTTGACGAAGGCTGCGTGGCCATTGTGCCAGTTGATACAGATACTGATGATGAAGATATAAGTAATGGTTTTACTATTCAGTCCTTACGAACTGGAAAAATACTCGATTGGTATCCAAAGCATGTCAAAATCGAAGCGTACAATGAAAAAACCGGTAGAAAGCAAGCAATCATTATGGCTAAAGAATCGGTTGCCATAATAGAAAATCCATTATACCCCATCGTTAATGAGCCAAATTCAACTATGAAAAGACTCATTAGAAAACTTAATCTTTTGGACGCTGTTGATGAGCAAAGCGGATCTGGAAAATTAGATTTAATTATTCAACTTCCGTACGTTATTAAATCACCAGCTCGTAAAGCGCAAGCGGAAGAACGTCGTAGAGACATAGAACGGCAGTTGTCTGGCTCTAAGTATGGCATCGCCTATACTGACGGTAGTGAAAAAGTAACACAGTTGAATCGTTCGCTGGAAAACAACTTAATGAAACAGATTGAATACCTTACGAGTATGCTATACAGCCAGTTAGGTATCACTCAGAGCATTTTGGATGGTACAGCGGATGATAAGACAATGCTCAATTACTATAATCGCACGGTTGAACCTATTATTTCAGCAATCGTCGAGGAGATGAGACGTAAGTTCATAACTAAGACTGCTCGTTCGCAACATAAGTCGATAAAGTTCTTCAGAGATCCTTTCAAACTTGTTCCTGTGAATGATATTGCTGAAATTGCCGATAAATTCACAAGAAATGAGATTATGACGTCTAATGAAATTAGACAGGTTATAGGAATAAAACCGTCTAAAGATCCTAAGGCGGATGAGCTTAGAAATAGTAATCTCAGCGAACCAAAAGATCAAGTAGTACAAAGAGAAATAAAAAATAATAAAGAGGAGGAAGAAAATCAAAATGAAGTATGATTTTGGCGGTTATGCTACAAGAAACGATCTTAAATGTAGTGACGGCCGCGTTATTAAGAGAGATGCATTCAAAAGTCAGAATGGCCAGAATGTTCCGCTTGTGTGGAATCATAATCATAACAATCCGGAGAATGTACTTGGGTTCGCTCATCTCGAAAATCGTGATGATGGCGTATATGCATACTGCTCTTTCAATGATAATGAATCGGGAAGAACCGCAAAAGAACTTGTAAAACATGGAGATGTTCGTTCGTTATCCATTTTTGCAAACCAGCTTAAAGAGGCTGGACGAGATGTTGTCCATGGTCTTATCCGAGAAGTAAGTCTTGTACTTGCTGGTGCCAATCCGGGAGCGTTTATTGATGACGTTATCGCTCATGGAGATGGGGATGGTGGAATCATTCTCGGATATGATGAGATTATTGCCATGAATCTCGAACATTCTGACGATGATCCGGAATCTAAAAAAACGGGTGATCCCGAGACCAAAAAAAAAGATAATGAAACGGTCAAGGAAGTATTTAACAGCCTTACCGAAAAACAGAAAAATGTTGTATATGGAATTATCGGCACGCTGCTTGAAGATGATGACGATGATTCTGAAGAAGATAATGAAGGAGGAGATGACAACATGAAACACAATGTATTTGAAGGTACTGATCCGGGCGCAGGAACAAACTATCTGTCTCACGCAGATCAGGAAACAATCATCAACATGGCAAAAAACAGTCAGTATGGAACTTTCCAGAATGCTCTTGAGGCATTCGCTGAAGATAATGAACTTCAGCACGATGCGGTATCCGGCGGATTCGTACCGACTGGCGATGGAAATGTAACGTTATTATTCCCGGAATATCAGGATGTAAGACCTGGGGCACCGGAGCTGGTAACAAACGATCAGGGTTGGATCAGCACAGTCATTGCAAAAGTCCATAAGAGTCCTATTTCAAGAATTAGAACCAGTCAGGTTGACATCAGAAATATTGATACTATCCGTGCTAAAGGTTACGTTAAAGGTAAAGAGAAAAAACAGGCAGGAAACTTCAAACTGGTTCGCAGAACTACAGATCCGCAGACCGTATACATCAAAAATGCGCTGCACAGAGATGATATCGTAGACATTACTGATTTTGATTATGTTCAGTATTTGTATGGAATCGATCGTATGCTGCTGAATGAGGAGCTGGCAACCGCGATTATGCTTGGCGATGGTCGCGATGACGGTGATGCTGATAAGATTTCCCCGGAGCATATTCGTCCAATCTGGACCGATGACGATCTTTACACCATTCATGTAGATCTCAACCTGGCAGCAGCGAAGAAAGAGCTTCAGGGAAGTAATACAGCCGCTAATTTCGGCAACAATTATGTTATGGCAGAAGCAATGGTAAACACTGTTCTTTATGCCCGTGAACAGTATAAAGGAACAGGAACACCTGATCTTTACATTGCGCCTCATATGTTAAATGTGATGCTGCTTGCTAGAGATAATAATGGTAGACGTATCTACGATTCCATTGCCGATCTTGCAACTGCACTTAATGTATCAGCAATTCATACCGCAGAGCAGTTTGAGGGCAAGACCAGAACAACCTCTGATGCTAAAAAGAAGAAACTGGTTTGCATCATTGCAAATCTGGCAGACTATTCTCTCGGTGCGACAAAAGGTGGAGAAATTACCCACTTTACTCAGTTCGATATTGACTTCAATCAGCAGAAATCCCTTCTGGAAACAAGATGCTCAGGTGCTCTTACCAGAGTATACTCTGCTATTGCTGTGGAAGAGGATGTAACAACGTCTTCTGCTTCTGAACAGCACACAGCCTAAATTTTAGGAGAAATTCAAAATGAAGTATTATGGAAATATCGGATACGCCGTATTACAAGAAAATGTTCCGGGTGTGTATGTTGAGACAATAATCGCACATTCATATTATGGAGACGTGCTCCGTAATATTGGACAAAATCAAACCAGTGATAAACTAAATGACGATATAAAAATATCAAATGAATTTAGTATCATCGGAGATCCATATGCTTATGAGAATTTCCACCAGATGCGATACATTGAATATATGGGTATTAAATGGGAAATCACAAGTGTTGAAGTCCGATACCCGAGACTAATATTGAATGCTGGGGGTGTTTATAATGAGCAAACGTCTTAAATTACATAAGATGTTGTGTGAAATTTTATCCTGTCCTGAAAAAGGACCTGATAATAGAGTGTATTATCAGCCACCATCCAATATAAAAATGATATACCCCGCGATTGTATACTCTTTGTCTGATATAGATATTAGATATGCAAACGACGGGGCATATTTGTTTTTAAGAAAGTACACAGTGACAATTATCGATCCAAACCCTGATAGTGAGTTGGTGGATAAGGTGGCTGTATTACAGAATGCAAATTATGATCGCACATACACAAAAGATAATCTCAACCATTTTGTATTTGAAATTTATGTCTAAGGAGGAGGTATTAACATGAAACAGAAACTTGAATGGGATAAAGTTGGCGAGCGTCTGTATGAAACAGGTGTGAGTAACGGTGTTCTTTATCCGGTAGTTGATGGCGCATATGGTGAAGGTGTAGCTTGGAACGGACTTAGCTCTGTAACAGAGAGTCCGTCTGGAGCTGAGCCGACAGCTATCTATGCTGATAATATTAAATATTTAAACATTATGTCCGCAGAGGAATTCGGAGGAACAATTGAGGCGTATACAAGTCCGGAAGAATTTGCAGAGTGTGATGGTTCCAAAGAAATTGCTCCGGGAGTATATGCCGGACAGCAGAACAGAAAAGTTTTCGGTCTGTCTTACAAAACACTTCTTGGTAACGACACCGATAATAATGATCACGGTTATAAGATTCATCTTATCTATGGTTGTCTCGCTTCTCCATCCGACAAAGGTTATACCGGTGTAAATGATAGTCCAGATCCGCTTAGTCTGTCTTGGGAGTTTACCACAACTCCAGTTGAAATTAAAACATTGATTGAAGGTAAGAAGCTCAAACCTACTTCCATTCTCACATTTGATTCCACCAAAGTCGAGACAACCAAACTTGCTGCGCTTGAAGAGATTCTTTATGGAAAAGATCCGGCTTCTTCTGGTGGGGCTGATGGAGTTGCGGCTAGACTTCCGCTTCCGGATGAAGTCATCAAAATTATGACTGCTGCTGGCTGATGAAATAAGCTGATGAGCCGTATTCAGGAAAGCTGGCGGCTCTTTTTGTTTAAAAGAAAGGAGAAAAATTCAAAATGATCACAATTACAAAAACATATAAGGATTTCAATGGAATCGAAAGAACTGAATCTAAGATGTTCAATCTTACGGAATCTGAGATTCTTGAAATGGAACTTGGAACTGCTGGCGGAATTGCAGAGATGCTTCAGAGAGTCATTGATGCTAAGGATCAGCCAACGATTATTAAATTCTTTAAAGAATTTATTTTAAAAGCATACGGAGAGAAGAGCGCTGATGGTACATATTTCGAGAAGTCCGAAGAGATTTCAAGAAAATTCGCGTGCACTCAGTTTTATAATCTTCTGTTTATGGAACTGGCTACCGATGACGAAAAAGCCGCAGCCTTTGTGAATGAAGTAATTCCAAAGACTGCTTCTACAGGATCAAAACCAGTCATTGCTCCGATCAATTAAGAGGTATAAAGAATGCTTACCTTACATGTGAAGTCTTCCACTTTATGGGACGAAGTAAATGAACGATTCGTCGAATTAAAAGGAACAACACTTAAATTAGAGCATTCTCTAGTATCGATTTCAAAGTGGGAATCAAAGTGGAATAAGGTCTTCCTTTCAAAAGAACCGAAGACTGATGAAGAGGCCATAGATTATATACGATGTATGACGCTTACTCAGAATGTAGATCCGATTGTATATCAGTGTCTTACGAAAGAAGATATTGAACGAGTCGACGCATATATCGATGCTCCTATGACTGCGTCGACAGTTAAAGACGAGTCACCTAAAGGAGTAAAAAACCGAGAGCAGACAACAAGCGAGTTAATTTATTACTGGATGATATGCTATCAAATACCATTCGAATGTCAGAAATGGCATCTAAACAGATTACTTATGCTTATAAATATCTGCAATGTTAAGAATGCTCCACCGAAAAAAAGGAGCAAAAGGGATTTGTATCAACGTAATGCGGCAATAAACGCCGCAAACAAAAAGAAATTTAATACAAAGGGGTGATTATTTTGCCAAAAACAAGACAAGCTGTTGTTGACTTGGTCAGATCATGGGATGGAAAGAACGAAGTCGACGGATCTTACAAGAAGATTATTGACATCTATAATTCATACAACGGAACGTTACCAAGAAATACAAAAATGCAGTACACATGGGCGTGGTGTGCTTGCACATGGTCGGCACTTGCCATCTCTTTAGGTTATACTGATATTATGCCTATTGAGATTTCATGTCGTTATCTAATCGAAGCAGCAAAAAAAATGGGATGCTGGGTCGAATCTGATGATTATGTGCCAAAACCCGGAGACGCTGTTTTATATGATTGGCAGGATAATGGGATTGGTGATAATACTAGTTCTCCGGATCATGTTGGAACAGTAATCGAGGTCCACGAGCAGGCTGGATATTTTGTGGTTGAAGAGGGCAACTACCGAGATTCTGTGAAAAAAAGAACGGTATCAGTCAACGGAAAGTATATTCGCGGTTTCATCGTACCAAAGTATGATGACGATTCAGTTTCAGAGCCGAAACAGACAAGCGGAAAAAATATCGATACCGTAGCACATGAGGTTATCTCTGGTCTTTGGGGAAGCGGGGATGAACGAAAGAAAAAACTGGCTGTGTATGGATATGATTATTCCACGGTACAGAAACGAGTTAACGAAATTCTCAATACTCCGGCTAAAAATGAATATCCCATTACAAAGATCGTTGCTACAGCTAAAGCAAAGGTTTTTAGTGGTAAATATTCTGGAACATATGCAACCACCGCTAATTTATATTGCCGTAACGATGCTGGCAAGAATAAAAAAGCGCTCTGCAAAATTCCAATCGGAACTAAAGTTAAATGCTATGGGTATTATACAGTGGCTAATGGTGTTAAATGGCTTTATATCAACTTCATGTTAAATGGGACAGAATACACCGGTTTCTCGTCAATCGAGTATTTGAAAAAAGAGACATCATAAGGAGACGTTATGATAAGCTTCAAACAAAAAGGAGACTTTCGAAAATTAACAAGATTCCTAGAGCGGGCCAAAGAATCAGTTCATCTTGGCAATCTTGATAAATATGGTCGAGAAGGCGTTGCGGCATTAGCGTCAGCTACACCAGTTGATACTGGTCTTACCGCCAGCTCATGGTATTATACCATTGAACAAAAGAAAGGTTCTGTGTCAATAAGCTTTCATAACTCAAATATTCAAAATGGAGTTCCTATAGCGATCGTATTGCAATATGGACATGCTACCGGAAGCGGAGGCTGGGTGCAAGGAAGAGATTACATCAATCCTGCTATCCAGCCTATTTTTGACGCCATTACAGATAACGCTTGGAAGGAGGTTACAAAATCATGAGTTCAAAAACTGTTGTTGATGAACGTGTTGTCACGATGGATTTTAATAATAGTCGATTTGAGAAAAACGTTCAGACAAGCTTATCAACAATTGATCGATTGAAAAAAGCACTTCGCTTCGATGGAGCAACAAAAGGATTAGAGTCAATAAATGAGGCTTCTAAAAAATGTAATCTTTCTCCGTTATCTGGAGCAGTCGAAAATGTTAAGGTCCAATTTTCGGCGATGGAAGTGATGGCTCTCACTGTATTACAGAATATCACAAATTCTGCAATGCGCGTAGGTCAGCAAATGGTATCTGCATTCACGATAGATCCAATTCATTCTGGTTTTCAGGAATATGAAACTCAGATAAACGCAGTTCAGACAATCTTGGCGAATACATCATCGAAAGGAACTACGCTTGAACAAGTAAATAACGCTCTTAACGAACTGAATCATTATGCAGACTTAACCATCTACAACTTTACCGAGATGACTCGTAACATTGGTACATTTACGGCAGCAGGTGTTGATCTAAATACTTCAGTAGCGGCAATTAAGGGTATCGCTAACCTTGCCGCAGTATCAGGTTCAACTTCCCAGCAAGCATCAACAGCGATGTATCAGTTATCTCAGGCTCTTGCGGCTGGAACTGTAAAATTACAGGACTGGAATTCGGTCGTTAATGCTGGTATGGGTGGTCAGGTATTTCAGGACTCGCTTAAAGCTACTGCGAAAGTTCATGGAATAGCAATCGATCAGATGATAAAAGACGAAGGGTCATTCAGAGAGACCTTGAGTAAAGGATGGCTTACTTCGGAGATTCTTACCGAGACGCTATCAAAATTTACTGGCGATCTTAGCGCCGAGCAAATTAAAGCACTTGGTTATACTGAGGAAGAAACAAAATCCATTCTCGAAATGGGTAAGACCGCAAGTGATGCAGCCACCAAAGTAAAGACATTTACCCAGTTGTTTGACACCTTGAAAGAGGCGGCACAGTCTGGATGGACACAGAGTTGGCAGACCATTATTGGCGATTTTAGTGAAGCTAAAGAACACCTTACTCAGCTGTCGGACCTATTCAGTGGATTCATCAATAATAGTTCCAATAGAAGGAATTCTATTCTTGAGGGCGCGTTCAGTTCAAAATGGGCACAGATAACTGCCAAAATCAATAATGCTGGAATCGAAACGGAAACATTTCAGAATAAGATTACAGAACTTGCTAAGAGTCATAATGTCGATTTAGCATCAATGATAGAGGAAGAAGGTTCTTTCGAGAAAGCGATCAACCGAGCATTCCGAGAAAAGAAACTTGATAAGAATATTCTTAAGGACGCTCTACAGGGAATAATCGGTCATATTAAAAAAGCCAATGATGCAACCGCAGATATGACGGCTCAGATGGAAAAATATGACGAAATCGTTAACAAAGTTTTAAATGGAAGTTTCGGAAACGGAGCAGACCGAGTAAAAGCGCTTACAGAAGCAGGTTATGACTATGCAACAGTACAGAATCTGGTTAACGAGAAGCTTGGAAGTAGCGTCCGTCATATGTCCGATCTAACAGATGAGCAGATTAAAAACGCTGATAGTTTGGTTGCTTTATCTGACGAGCAGCTTGAAAGCAAAGGTTATACGGAAGAACAGATTACCGCGCTAAGGGATTTACAGAAAGAAGCCGATACTGCTGGTTCATCAATCAATGAACTTATAAACGGTTTTGAGATTCCGTCTGGAGCGGAATTGATGTGGGGGTCAATATCTAATGTTATTTATAGTGTAGCTGGAGCTCTCGGTGCGGTTAAGAATGCTTGGAATGATGTTTTTTATCATGGTATGTCCGAGGAAGACATTATCAAACAAAAATCCGATCAGCTATATGGAATTATTAAAGCTGTTAATTCGTTCACAAAGCGGCTTGAAGTTACGGACGACGTTGCTGATAAACTAGTTCGAACATTCAAGGGATTATTCTCCATTGTTAATATCATAACCACTATTACTAGTGGTGGCCTAAGACTCGCTTTAAAAACAGTTTCTATTATTTTAAATGCGTTTGATCTCGATATTCTCAGTGTAACAGCTAATCTTGGAGATATGCTTACCCAGTTTAGCGATTTTATACTTAAAAATGAACAGATTGAAAAGGGTATTGTGTATGTAGCTGACGCCATTAAAAACGGTTATGATTACATAAAAAATTGGATTGATGCTTTTTTACAGTTATCAATCGTTCAGACAAACGTAACCAGATTCAAAGATGCATTTGCTAAAACATATACGTCGATGGATCAGTATTTTTCTGGCGGAATGGAACGCATTCGAGAGTTTATAGATAGATTAAAAGCTCTTGATGGAATCACACTTGCAGATTTGCGAAACATTCTTAAGGATTTCAAAGACAATGTTGTTGATTATTTCTTAGATATCGACGGAAGATTCGATGTACTGTCAAATGCAATTTCCAAATTTAAAAACGATATAGCTGTATATTTCCTTGGAGTAGGAAAAACATTTGATGATCTGAAAGTTAAGATTTTCGATTTTGTTGATACGGCTAAAGCTGAACTTGGAGAACATATGGGCGAAATCCTGACCATTGGTTTGGGATTAAGTATGGTGTACTTTACTAAAAAAGTTGGTGACGTATTATCCTTCTTGGCAGCACCGTTTAAAGAAATAAGCGGGATTATCAGCAGTTTTAATGGAATGCTTGGAGCATGTACCGATTCAATTAAAGCGTTTACATTAAAAACTAAGTCCGAAGCAATTAAGAATATCGCGATATCTATTGGAATTTTGGCAGCTTCTCTCGCATTATTATCGAGAATAGATCAACAGAACCTATGGTCTTCTGTCGGAGCGTTAAGTGTTGTGGCTGCCGAACTTGTTGCGGTATCTGCTGCGATGGGGCTGATAAGTACAATCGGCGGAACAAAAGGCTCAGCATCGATGCTTGGAATAGCAGCATCATTACTGATCTTGGTTAAAGCCATCAATATGATGAATACGGTGAATAGAGAGAATCTCGATTCTAACTTAGCAATTCTTGGCGGAATGGCGATAGGTCTTGCTGCAATAGCCGGCATTCTTGGACAATTTTCTCCGGAATTATCAAAGGGTACAATCGCATTATTAAGTATTTCAATTGCACTGAATATCATGGTTAGAGCCATCAAACAGTTAGATGGTTTACACCTAAACAGCATCGATCAAACAATCCAGCTTTTAGTAGGTGCGATGGGCAGTTTGGTACTTCTATCATTTGCATGTAGAAACATAAAAATTAGATCAGCCGTTGGAATAATTGGTATGGTTGTTGCCATAAAAATATTTGTTGGTGTGTTTGAAGATATTGCATCATTGGATATGAATGCGATAAATAAGAATATCGACGCATTTGCTGGCATCTTTGCTTCGATTTCATTGTTATTTATTTCAAGTACATTAGCTGGAACAAATGTGGCAAAAGCCGGTGTCGGACTTCTTGCTATGTCTGGTGCACTTATTCTCATAACGACAAATATAAAAATGCTGGCCTCCGTTGGATCTGGTGAACTTAAGAAAGCTATGTCCACAATATCACAGTTGTTGTTGATGTTTTCGGTAGTAGTCGCTGCGTCTCATTTTGCTGGTGAAAATGCGGTCAAAGCTGGCGGTATGATGATAGCCATGTCTGGAGCTATTTTACTTCTGACTGGGGCTATTGTTGTGCTCGGACATTTGAAAGCTGATGCAATAGACCAGGCAATTTCGGCGATCGCAAAACTTGAACTTTTATTTGCAGGATTGATGATAGCTTCAAAATTTGCCGGGGATGCTACAAAAACTGTAACGATTCTTGCCGTATCAGTTGGACTTATAGCCGTATCTCTAGCTACATTATCCTTCATAAAACCTGAACGATTGGATTCTGCAAGTAGAGCAATGATCAAAGTTTTAGGCATGTTTACAGTAGTAATTGCAGCCACGCATGTCGTTCAAAACGCAAAAGGAACTCTTGTGATTTTAGCTGGAACTATGGCTATTCTTGGTGGTATTATCTATATTTTAGGCAGTTTACCAACTGGCGCAGCCATAGAGTCTTCGAAGGCAATGTCACTATTGCTATTAACCTTATCAGCATCCATGATCATTATAGGAAAAGCTGGAAAAACATTAGCAGGTGGATATATTGCAGTGGTTGCTATGACTGCTACGGTAGCTGCATTAGCTGCGATAATTGGTGTTTTAGCATCTTTTAAAGTCGGATCAGTGTTGGAAATTGCTGAGGGACTATCAATTTTGCTCCTTTCTTTGTCAGCATCATGTTTGATTTTGAGTGGGGTCGGTTTTTTAGCGGAAGGCGTGATAACGGGTATTGTAGCTCTTGTAGCTGTTGTTGCTAGTCTCGGCGCACTTATGGTTGGACTCGGCGCACTTAACAAATATATCCCAGGTCTGGAAGAATTCTTAAATGGCGGTATTAGCGTCCTCGAAAAAATAGGCGAAGGATTAGGTGCATTTATTGGAGGAATAGGCGCCGGTGTAGTTAACGCATATGCACAAACTGTTGATCTTGTTCCATTGGGAGAAAACCTCTCATCATTTTCCGAAGCAGTTGAACCATTTGTTGAGTTTGTAAAAAGTATAGACGATTCTACATTAAACAGTGCTAAAAATCTTGCAGATATGATTTTAGTGCTAACCACGGCAGACATAATTAACGCTCTTACGTCGAAGATATTCGGTGGATCGTCAATGTCTGATCTTGGAGATCAGCTTTCAACGTTTGGAACATCAATTTCCAAATTTGCAAATTCTGTAGATGGTCTTAATTCGGAAGCTGTCGAAAACGCAGCAAATGCTGGAAGAATGGTTGCGGATTTGGCAAAAGCAATACCTAATACTGACGGTGTGCTTGGTGATATTCTCGGAAACAATGATATCGATGATTTCGGAACCAGATTAAAACCGTTTGGTGATGGTTTAGTTGCTTATGCTAATTCGATAAAAGATCTGGATGTTAATGCGGTTGAGAAATCTTCCACGGCTGGAAAAGTCGTTGCTGATTTAGCTGGTATGATACCTAATACTGGCGGTGTGCTTGGTGATATTCTTGGAAACAATGATATCGATGAATTCGGAAAAAAACTTCCTATTTTTGGAAATGCTTTGTCTGATTATTCAACGAGTGTTCAGTCAGTCAACGTTCAAGCGGTTTTAGATTCAGTCCCAGCAGTAGACGCCTTGATAGATGTTGCAACTGTTATTCCACGTATGGGTGGAGCTATAGGGGCTATCGCTGGAAATACTGATCTTGGAACGTTCGGAGACAAGTTAGTCATCTTCGGAAACGGACTTAATTCGTTCTCTGGTAGTGTTGAAGATGTATCTGCTGGAAAAATCATTATGGTCAGTACAGCCGCAAAAACTTTGGTGGATCTCCAAAATAAACTTGCCGATATGTCAAATGGTATGACCTTATCTGCTATGGGCGGTCAGCTTGAATCTTTCGGAAAGAGTCTAAAAACATTCTATGGTAAAATCGTGGATGTTGATACCTCAAAAATGAATACTATTGTATCATACGTAAGCGGAATGTTGACGTCTATTACAAATAGTACATCCGGATTAGATCTATCACCGTTAACTAATTTCATGAGTTCTTTTACAGAATTGGGAAGTAATAGCATTACAAAACTTACAACCAGTTTCAGTGATTCGAGCGGAAGAGTAACCACTGCAATCTCCAATATGCTATCAACGGTGTCTACAAATATTCAGTCTGGAAATGAATTTCAAACAACCGGATCTGGACTGATGACAAATCTCATGCTTGGAATTCAAAATGAGAAAAATAATGTTCAAATTAAAGGATCTGAGTGCGCGCAAGCAACTGTAACAGCTATACGTGGATTCTACTCAAAGTTTAAAACAGCCGGTAAATATCTGGTTGACGGATTTGTAGCTGGTATTAACGAGAATATATGGAAAGCCGAAGCACAAGCGAAAGCGATGGCTAAAGCCGCTGCGGATGCTGCTGCAAAAGAACTTGACGAACATTCTCCGTCTAAGGTCGGACATCGAATCGGTGATTTCTTCGGGCAGGGATTTGTGAATGCTATAAGCGATTACAAGGATATTGCCTATAATGTAAGTTCTGCCATGGCATCGTCAGCTAAAAGCGGTCTTTCCAATAGTATATCGAAATTAAAAGATTTGATTGACGGAAATCTTGAAACAAGTCCAACTATTAGACCGATCCTGGATCTTTCAGATGTTGAATCTAAGAGTAGTAGATTGAATGCTATGTTCACAAGAACACAGGCGTTACATGTAAGCGCCGGTATCAGAGCGGTTGCAGAAAGTCGAGCATCCGAATCTAAGGGCGGTACAAGTTCTGGTGGAGATATTTATAATAACTTCACGCAGAATAACTATTCTCCGAAAGCGTTATCGAGGATAGACATATACAGAGACACAAAAAATCAGTTATCTGCACTTAAAGGAATGGTGAATTCAAAATGATAAAATCTTTAATAGTAACGAATCATGTTGGAGAATCCATCGTACTTGAATTGAGGAGTCCTGAGAAATCGGGATTCCTTATTCAAAGTATAACTGGTCTTGGACCGGTAAAAGGAAGCGTAAAATTTACAGATAATGCTTCTGGAGATGGCGGACTATTTAATTCGGCAAGAATCGGAACCAGAAATATTGTATTAAACGTTCTTTTGTTGGAAAAACCAACCATAGAAGCTACAAGACTTTTATCATACAAATTCTTTCCTGTCAAAAAGCCGATAAACATCGTTATTGAGACTGATGAAAGGTTGGTGTCGATAGACGGTTATGTTGAAACGAACGAGCCGAACATATTTAGCAAAAATGAATCCGCGTCAATATCCATAATTTGCGGAGATCCATATTTCAGATCGTTGGAGGAACAATCGACCCTATTTAGTGGTATCAGTCCTTCCTTTGAGTTCCCGTTCGATAATAATGATTTACATGAACCTCTTATCGAATTTGGAAACATTAAAAAAGAAAATACAAGAAACATTATATACTACGGAGAGTCTGAACCAGGATTGGTTATCGAAATTAAAATGTTCTCTAAAGTATCTAGTATATCCATTTATAATACCGGAACGAGAGAGCAAATGATAATCTCATCTGCAAATTTAAAGAACATACTTTCAGACGATTCCGAAAGCGAAGAATGTTTCTTTGAAAATAAAGATTTAATCACAATTAACACCTATAGTAACGACAAAGCAATAACACTTTTAAGAAATGGTGTTACTTATAACATAATAAACACCCTGGATCGAAAGAGTAGCTGGTTCAAGTTATCAAGAGGTAACAATATATTTGGATACACGGTTCCGGAAGGTATTGATGCTGTAAATTTCAAGATTCGTAATAAGGTCTTATACGAGGGAATTTAATATGGTTATATATGTTCTAAATCAAAAGTACGAAACGATAGGCGTATTAGATTCATACGAATCTCTTATATGGACAGATCGCTACAATGAAAGTGGTGATTTCGAAATATACACAAAAGTGTCAAGTGACGTGTTAAATCTATTACAGGTAAATAATTATCTCATCATTTCTCTTTCTGAAAGAGTTATGATCGTTGAAAAGATAAAGATAACCTATGATAGCGAAGCTGGATACAACTTGATTGTGTCTGGTAGATCATTGGAATCTATCTTGGCGCGAAGAATTGTCTGGAATCAGACAACGATCTCTGGAAATCTTCAAAATGGAATTAAAAAGCTTATAGACGAGGCTATAATATCTCCGAAATTAGCTGAACGTAAAATCGAAAACTTTATCTTTGAAGTGAGTGATGATCCGTTTATAACCGGTCTCACTATCGATGAAACTCAGTTTACTGGCGACAGTCTATACGATATTATTGTAACCTTATGTCAGATGAAAAAAATAGGTTTCAAAATCTTATTGGATAATAAGAACAACCTTGTATTCAGCTTATTCAATGGTATTGACCGTTCATATAATCAGGCTAAGAATCCATACGTGGTGTTGTCACGAAACTATGAAACTCTGACTTCAAGCAATTACACAGAAGATTATACAGACTATAAGAATGTAACTCTTATAGCTGGAGCTGGCGAAGGTATAAGTAGATCCAACACAACCGTTGGTACTGAATCTGGATTAAATCGTAGAGAATTATATACGGACGCCAGAGATATCTCCAGAACTGATGATGCAGGAACTACGATAGCAGCTGCTACATATACAAAACTGCTTAAAGAACGAGGAACTTCGAAGCTTGAAGAAAGCAGTGTTACTCAATCGTTTGAAATAGAATCAAATCCAGAACCTATGTATACGTATGGAACAGATTTTTATTGCGGCGATCTCGTTCAGTTAGTTGACGATTTTGGACATGAAGCGGAAGTGAGAATTACCGAATGGATAATATCTCATGATTCTAATGGTTTGACCATGTATCCAACTCTATCAATATTTGATTCTTATAAGGAGGGAAGCGCATGAGTGTAAGTTGTGGATTTTATAACTCGCTTAATCATGACAGAACTTATGATGCTACACAATTATCAAGCATTTTTGATGGCATTATAAAAGATGGGATTTTTATGTCCATTGGTTCAGCGTTTAAAGTCTCCCCAAGTACCGGCATGACAGTTGGTGTCGGAGAAGGGAAAGCGTGGTTTAATCACACATGGACATTAAATGATAACGTATACTCTTTGACCATCGATCAGTCCGAACCGATTCTGGATAGAATAGATGCCATTGTACTTGATGTCGATTCGTCTGATGCAGTTAGAGATAATTCTATCATTATTGTAAAAGGTACACCTGCGGAAACAGCGAAAAAACCATCACTGATTAAAGACGTGAATCACAATCAGTATGCTTTAGCCTACGTTTCAGTTAAAAGAGGTGTCGTTGAAATTACAGCGGCTGATATTAGTAATGTTGTAGGAACCGATGAAACCCCTTTCATTTCCGGAATTTTGGAGACTATTTCAGCAGATATTATCTATTCGAAATGGGAAGGGGAATGGGAGCGAGAGTATTATACTATTCAGACCCAGTACGAAAAAATTATCTCTGACATCATGAAGGACTACGATGAGTGGTTCAAAACTCATGAATCTGTGTCTAATGAGCAGTTAGCCGCTGACGAACGAAGATTCAACGATTTTCTTTCTAATCTTAAGACACAGTTATCTGGAGATGTTGCTGGAAATCTTCAAAATGAAATTGATCAAATAGTATTACAGCAGCTTCTTGATCGATATGAAATGTGTAACAAAACCGTAAAAATTGATGATAACGGAAATGTTATAGAAACTGCTACTGATGGCTCTTTCACGGCTAAGACTACATTTGATGGTAATAAAGTTACGACTGTATGCACTGATGCAATAAGAACCGTCACTAAAGTAACCACATTTGAGACTGATAATGATATAAAAGTATCTTATTCAGTATCATCAACATTATCTTCATAGGAGGTTGTATATGAGTTGGGAAGAAGCTCAGTGGATCAGCAGACAGGTTAGTAAGAATTTTAAGGATTACGATATCAAATATCTCGTTGGTTCGCATAAAGAAATTACATTTCCTCGATCTACTAGAATATCTCCTGTAGATTGTATCTACGGTATGTGCGATCCAAATCGTAATTATGCATTACTGGGTTCTGATGAAAATACTTCATTTGCCATTTCGGAGACGGTAATGAGTAAAGCTGATGTTATTGCTACTGGAGTATATCCGTCTCAGGAAACTAAAAAATTTATAGACAAATCGAGTAAAAACATTGGAACGAAAAAAACTTTAGTTGGAACTTTGACTTTAAAAGATCCGATTACTGATTTCAAAAACCATGGAACCATGTATGGTATTTGCATTACTGGTTCGATCCAACATCGTTATGCTGTTAAAAATGGAATACGATTATATGCGGTTGTAAATGATGATATTGGCAAATTTATCGAATTGACAACTATTTCAGAAAGCTCCGAATCAGGATATAAAACATCAGAAATTTCCGCAGTATCAAAAATAGATTCATTCACGGGTATTGCCGATGCATTATGTAGATCTATCAATATATATGCGGAAGCAACATCATATAAAGAATCCGTACAAGTAAATTTTCATAATATTGATCTGACGGTTAGGGTGGCCAGATATACAAAGTCATCTATTCCTACGGTATCTGACTTCGATACAGCATGGAGTTATTTCTTAAATGGATCGTCCACTTTAGCAAGTGTGTCTGTCGATAAGAAATTGCTTGGAATCCCAGGAAGTTCTAATAATTACACGATTTTTGATGGTAATAACTACTACATTTGTGATTCCGTAAATGTTTATACTGGCAAATACATGAAACGTGTTGTGACAGGAACTATTACATTAACATCCACAAGAACATACACGTTTGAAGAGGTTTCTGAAAACCCTGTATATTTACCATTAGCCGTATTTTATGCAAATGGGGCATCATTTACCGTTACAAAAGATTCATCTAAAATTACAATCGCTTTTGATAAAGCGTATACAGGAACCTTATATTGGGCTGCACCGTTAATTAAGAGTGTGGAATCATCCGCCGTAGTAGTAAATAAAACGGAAGAACGAATCGTCGGCGGGGTTTTGTATAATGTTAACTCGTCTGCTATTGTAAAATATTATCAGACATATTCGGTTAAAGGCGATATCGAAGTTGATTCTTTTTATTGTGCCAGTGAATACATTAACAATTTGAAGAACAAACTCACTGGCAGCATTCCTATTAACGGAATACGTTCTTCGCTTCATGATGCTGGAACTCATGAAGAACTAGATAATCTTTGTAACTACTATGCTGATGTATTTTGCAATAAACATTCTCGTTCCAAATTAGGACTTGCATCATCATGGGCCGTGGATGAACCTTTATTGTTTATTAACAATACAGTATCTGTTAATGTCTATTTTGATGGCGTTGGAAAACATTATATATTATCTAGTAAAGATGATACGGATATATCAAATATAACTATTGCTACTGACGGGGCTTTTAGTTATGATGTCGGTTTATGTAAATGGTCTGATTGTAGCGGATATATTTATTGCTGTGGGTATAATCCTGACACGGCATGTCGTACGGCTACGACCTATAGACCGTTTAGTATATCAGCAACAGGTGTCATTTCTTTAGGAACCGCTTTTACATTAGGAGCGACAGAGACAGCAGCTCTTAAGTATGATATAGACGAATTTCCAATGATATATGATCAGCAAGGGATGTGTTTTTTAGTTACTACCAAAAACTATGCGAAAATTGCACATGATGGTTGGGATGAATATGTACAAGCTTCAGAAGTATATACTTTGTATACGAAGTATTTCCGACATTTAACTAATGGGTATGCTAATATTCCTAACGGACAATCTTCTTATATTGGATTAGGAACTAATTGTTATTTCACATATTACAAAGACGATGGAACACCAGTTTATTATTACAAAGGAAAAACCAGCACCCAATTGACTATCAAGAACGCGTATAGTTATTTTGAATCTTTACTCTTTAAAGATGGAATATGCACCTATAATAATCCGGTGTCTTCAACACTATTGCCATTTATTGGTCGGATTGACAGTACTTACAATAGCGCTGAAGATCCAATTTTAACAGGAGCATCGCAGTATTTATATTCTATGGATGGTGACTGGAGAGGATTACCAAAATCTATAAATTATTATAAATACACTGTAAACCCATCGACTTTTGAAGAAACCGCTATAATTGATAAGCCGACCGTATCGCCTGTAGATATATCTGGAGACTTCATAGTTATACCAAGTTTGTCTCCTGACATTTTATTTCTTAGAATTAAGAGTAATAATGTTAAATATTCTCCTAAGTGGATGGATGATATGTTTGAGCCATACGTATACGATCCAATAAATTACGGAATAACCAAATGCAATTTATCCATGTCTGAAATACTAAAACAATAGAAAGGAATACAAATTCATGAGCTATGTAATCTATGATATTCAGGGATCTAACATTGTAACTGGATTCTCTGAAGAGATTCGAGAAGTCGAAGATAATATGTTCCATGATGTAAGTAACGATGTAATCTATCACCATCAGGAATACAGCTATGCGAAACTGGATAATATCCCTCGATACATCACCCAGTTCAATTATACTTACAGCGATAGCGAAGGATTTAAACGTATTCGTAATGCGCAGGATATCCTTAATGAGCGAAAAGCTATGTTCAACACTATGAAAATCAGACTCGACACACTTCATGAAGCTAAAGTGAACGGTGAAGACGCATCAGACGCTATTTGTGAAATGAGTGTTATTCTTGACAGCATTCTTGATATGATCAGTGCTATTGAAAATCGGCTTGATGAGCTTGAAAAGAAATAATGTAGGAGGATGAACATTATGGCAAAGGTTTGGAAGAATCGTATTGAAGCTGGTGCTCAGAAATTTTCGGATTGCCCAGAGCGGTATAAAGAAGATGTTTTACAGTTACTTCGAGAAGATGTGGACAAGAATGTTATTTCTGAAGATCGTTTCTATGTGTTGACAGGTTTTGTTTATTAAGTGCGGTGATTTAACACCCAACACTGATGGTAATGTAAACCTCGGAAAATCTACAACAGAATGACAGAATGTGTTTACAAAAAAATTAACGATCGGTTCAACATCCATTTAAGGGAGAGTGAAAAATGGAAGCTTGGTTACAGATGGCTGTGACTATATTTTGCGCAGTTATTGCATCATCTGGTTTTTGGACATTTTTACAGAAGAAAAACGATAAAAATGACGCAAGCACAAAAATGCTTATTGGTTTGGCGCATGATCGTATTGTGTATCTTGGTATGCAATACATCGAACGCGGATACATCACACAGGATGAGTATGAGAACTTACATGATTATCTATACATTCCATACGAAGCTATGGGTGGTAATGGATCAGCAAAAAAAGTCATGGATGAAGTGGAAAAGCTTCCCATGCACAATATAAAATAAGGAGGAATTCAAAATGAAACTCGATAACAAAACATATGACATTCTCAAATGGATCGCATTGTACTTACTTCCGGCACTTGGAACTTTATATTTTGCATTGGCTGGAATTTGGGGATTCCCGTATGGAGAGCAGGTCGTAGGTACGATTACTGCGATCGACACGTTCCTCGGTGTTATTCTTGGTATTAGTTCTGCCAATTATAATCCTGAATAAACGTGTCTACAAGCAGTAAGTAGCAGATTATTCGTACAGTATTCTTACATATTGTGTTGATTTTCCTTGTATTTTTAAGGTTTTAAGCTGCCGTTTCCACAGCTAAAATAATAACCTAGACATTCACACGCTAGTAAAGACAAGGAAAATAATGTGTGTAGGAGTCATAAAACTTGGATAATGGTGATACATTCATACATTATTCATATAATCAGACTCCTACACAATTTCTATTCATACATAATAATTCCTATATCAACTATTTCATACACGTACATTCATACAATAATCATACATGTTAATTCGTACATGATTTTTTAAAATGAATAGTTGTAGGAATATCTTGTATGAGTGATATTTATGGTATTTTAACCACCTCGTCATATAACCAATTTCGAGGTCGTTTCGTATATGTCGATTCTGTGATATCACCAATTTTATGACCAACGATTCGTTTGATAGCATATTCATCTACTCCGGAATCTTTAGCCATGCTAACAAATTGAACTCGACCATCATGAGGAGAATGCTCTGGATTCAAACCGAGTTCAGATATAACAGACGTGAAGCCTGCATGATAATCCGAGTATAACATCTCGAATCCAGGTCTTTTGATATTACTGAATAAATACTTACTTCCTAGAGCTTTAGATCGTTCATAATGATCGGCAACCAGTGATTTTATATTTGGATGTATCGGAACAATTCTATGTTCCCCAGCGTCTGTTTTAATTCCACCAATAATCTCATCGTATTCAAAATCCACATTCTCCAACAATATAAGACCAAGCTCTTGCGGACGCCATCCAGTATAACATTGGAAATATAGAATGTCTGTATATGGAACAACGCCAACATTTTCTTTTATTTTTTCAAATTCTTCATCAGTGAATCGCATATGAGGTTTTTGAACTTCATTTGATTTCTTTGTTATTTTTGATGAGATCTTGAAATTTCGTGCTTGATTCGTATCAGTTATACCGTTTTCAACAGCGTAATCAAAAACCGAATTATATAAAGTTTTAATCCTGGATTGAGTTCTCGGACTTGCAATGATTATTTCTCCGGTTTTTTCAACTCTATACGCGTCATTTATACTACTTTTCAAATTATACGGACGAAGATCTGAAAATTTTGTTGAACATATAGCCGGTATATAATTCAATAAAAATTTATCATTTTTCGCTGTCTTCTCGGAAACCTCTTCACAATAATCCTCATACCACAAATCAAACACATCTTGAAACGTAACATCAGCACTTAAAAGTTCATACGGTCCTTTATTATATTTTACCAAAGCTGCATATGCATCGTTATAGCTTTCAAAATAGGCTTCAGGTTTTAATAGTTTACAAATAGGTTTTCCGTTTTCATTTTTACCAATCGTAATCATAGCCCTATATGGTTTTGCTAAATTCTGATTTTTAATTTTTGATATTTGTCCGAATCCATTAGGTAGTCTTCTGTGTTTACGTTTTGATGGCTTTGTATTTTTTATCGCTGGTTGTTCTTTCAATGGATATCCACAGTGCGGACAACTATACGCTTTGTCGCTTACTTGTAATTCACATTCTGGGCATTTTATTAACATTAAAACTCCTTTCTGAATAATCTGCTATCCATATTTTACCATATGGTGTATGAATAAACAATTCCTACATCTTATTTTAGTTTTTCACATACAATTCTATGCATATCTTAAATTCCAATTGCACATACTAGCAATAGAAAGGAGGATGTAGTATATGGAATCTATTGTATTTGGTGTGGGATCAGTTCCAGTAGCAGTAGCAGCTAAAGTGTATGGTAAAGATGCAAATTGGGTAAGAACCGGAATTGTATGCGGATGGCTCCCAATAGGAAAGGCAACAAGATCTGGTAAAGAAGTAACTAAGTTGGAAGAAATGAACTCCAAATTTGGACGAATCAATTTCTATATTTCTCCGAAAAAACTGTACGAAGATACAGGATATGTATGGAAGGGGGAACGCCGGTGAAAAGTGAGTTATCGAAGAAAAATCCGTATTGGATTGACCGTAAGCGATATAACGAATTACGATATTTTTGCTTGCAATACCCGGACTGGAAGAAGATGTACGACTCCATTGATCTCATACCGTCCAACCAGTTGAAAGAAATTATTACTAGCGTTGAATTTTCAAACCCCACATACATCCATGCAGAGGCAAGGAATTGGTATAGATCTCGTATGAAAACTGTAGAAACATCAGCATTACTTGCGGATGATTTCCTCAAGGATTTTATTTTACTGTGCGTCACAGAAGGACGATCATACGATTATTTGAAAGCTAGATTAGATATTCCGTGTTGTAGAGACAATTTCTATTCAACGTATAGAAAATTTTTTTGGATACTCGATAAAAAACGTGGATAATATTACGCGAAAATAACAATCTCCTTTATGAAAACAATAAACTTATATTTATAAAGGAGATTTGATTATGAAAGACCTATTATTTACAATAGCAATTATTGTATTTGGGCTTGTGGCTATGTGGTTCATGGAAAAACCAGAAGAACAGAAGACCACATATACCGAAGCAATTACTGATGTAGCAATTGAAGAGTCTTCAGAATTGAACAATTATCTTATGGAAAATTTTGGATATTGTTTAGAAGGGAATGAGTTCTAACAAGGACTCTTCTCTTTTTTTTCGACAAAAACCGCACGCGACAACCCAAAACATGTGCTATTTTTATATTCTCAAAAAGTAACCGCGAAAAATACATATATATTTATGAAAGGAGTGATATTTTATGAACAAACTTGTAAAAACATGTATTATCGGAGTAACTATTTACGAAGCGTTTAACTTGGGAGGCTACATCGGAAAAGGGAGTGCAATAGGACTTCTAGCTGGTTTAGGTACATCAGGTTCAGACGCTATTGAAGAGTTATCTACAGATAAACGTTGGCAAAATAAGCTTGTTGTTAGCGTCGCTAAGTTCAAGAAAAAGACAATAGAGTCCTAACAAGGGCTCTTTCTTTTTCTTCGCATTAAACACATGTCTCTTTATGAAAGGAGGTTGAGAATATGTCGAAACTAAAAAATTTAATTATCTATGTATTATCAGTGTTGTTAGCTTTGGAAACCGGCATGGTAATAGGAGCGGGTGTAGCTTCAATGGATGATGTACCAGATAAGGAAGATTTATTCAAATAATTCTTACAAGTATGATTGAGCCAGCAATGGCTCTTTCTTTTTTATGTTGGTGAAAGGAGAACACACTATGTGTACGAGAGAAATGACATTGGGAGAAGAAATTATTAACTTGGTGGGAAAAGGAATCGATGTTCCGACGGTTGAGAGAATGTATAGAAAATACATTGGTCTTGATGACAAAGGAAAATCAGAGGTTGGCTGTGCGATTGATTTGGGACCGTTATTTCCGATATTTGATATTGGAGATACAGTTCGATATTGTCGAGCTGATGTTGAGACAACTCTGAATTTATTTAGAGATACGGTACATAATCCGTATTCTATTCTTCCGGCAGACATTAAAGTTGGTGATAAACTGATGGTTCCTTTAGGAAAGCTCGGAAACTTTACAGCAACAGTTCAGAAAATTACGAACGATAAAGTATTGTTCATTTTTGATGATTATGTTGCCAAGCGCCCGATGAACGAAGATAATGGCAATGCTGGTGGATATGATAAGTCCGATCTGAAAAAGTGGATCGATACGGAGCTGTACAATATGTTCCCTGCGGTTCTTAAGCAGAGAATGATCGGTTTGTCAATCCCGACTCTTGGAGAAATTTGTGGCTGGGGCTATGAGTGGGATCGAAACCACATCGAAGCAGATGGGGATGCTCAGCTTCCTCTCATGAAACAGAGACGAAACCGCGTTGCTTATTACAACAATGATTGTGCGTGGGGTTGGCTCCGAAATGCTACCAAGAAGGAATTTTCTTCGGCATCCTTTGCCCTTGTGAACCTCCTTGGCAATTCGTACTACAACTACGCTTCGGACTCATTTGGGGTTCGTCCGGAATTCTGGTTGGTTAGATAAATCGCGGGGCCTTGTGTCCTATTTATATTTTATGGAGGATAGACTGAAATGCAGAAACCAAATTGATGAAAGGAGTGGAGATATGATTTGGTTTATATTTGGATTACTCGTAGGGGGAACAACAGCAGCGTTATTCGTATATAAATTCATATTTGGCGATAAGCCAGTTGGGACGTTGAGAATCGATACATCAGATCCAGAAGACGGACCATATATGTTTCTTGAGATCGACCATGGTAAAATCAGCGAAATATACAAAAAGAAACATATAATACTCAGAGTCAATCTTAAAAATTATATTTCGCAGAAATAACAGTTTATTTTATGGAACAGTAAATTCTTATTTTTGAAAGGAGATTAAAATGGAAGAAGAAACAAGAATTGAGGATTTGTTGAGTGAGGAGATTGCCAATCAGATTCAGGCTTTAAGCGAATTGGAAATCGGATCTGAAGAAATGTCAAAGGCAGTAGATGACGTTACAAAGCTTTACAAACTTCGTATTGAAGAGAATAAGTCTTTGTGGGACGCTGATGAAAAGTATAATCGACGTGTTATGGAAGAAGAAGCCAAGAAACGTGATGATGAGTTTAGACTCAAAGAACTGGATGAAAAAATCGACAAAAGAAAGTCTGATGAAATATTTAGACAGTCGGATAACACATTCAGACTTAGTGAATTAGAGGAACGAATCACAGCACGTTTATCGGCTGAAACCACACATATCACCGATATTGCTAGACAGGAAGAGTCCAAAAAGACAGACAACTACATACGAGTTGCTATCGCAGCAGCGGAGTTAATTGTGCCTTTGACATTCTACGGAATCTGGATGAATAAAGGCTTCAGGTTTGAAGAGACTGGAACAATCACATCGTCAACATTCAAAGGGTTGATTGGAAAATTTAAACCGACAAAAAAGTAGAATTGTAGTTCAGAAACATAGGGGATGTGCAATTTGCATGTCCTCTTAGTTTTTTCGTAAAAATCGCATAGCATATTATGAGAGAATAAAGCTTTATCTCTTGAATTACAACAAATGGCTTGTATAATATTATATAAGCGGTTGAGTACGAAAGGAGATATTTAGCTATGAGTTTTTTTAACGAGAAACAGATTGAGGCAATGTTCACAGGAGAATATATTTGTAGTGAATGTGGGAAGTTAATGGAATTCGAAGACGAATGGAGGGATATTTTAGTGTGCCCTCATTGTGGTCATAGTGTAGAATTAGATGACTACGGACGTGATGAAAATGAGAATCCATACCCGACAATAGATGAAATCTGAACATATGCCTAACGTCCGAGGACGGATGAGTTGAAACTCAGCTAAAGAGAAGAGTCTTAGAAAAAATCTAGGACTCTTTCTTTTTCGCGCAAAAAATACAAATTGTATTATGAGAAACTTATTTTAAGGAGGAATTTAAGATGAAACAGATTCTGAAGTATGCTATCGTAGCAGCGGTTGGTTATTACATTGGGTTCAATGAAATGAAAATCAACCTAGCGAAAGTTGTTTTAGAAAAACAGTGCAAAAACAAATCCGAAAATGAGGAAACGGAGGAGGAGTCCTAACAAGGACTCTTTCTTTTATTTATGAGATATCATCATATAAAACCCGATTTCTATTCAAAGATGTATGGTGAAACATATCGCTGCGACCATCCGGTATATAATATCTGTACATTATTTAAAATAGAAAACAAAGGACTTGCTGTGATACAGCAGCGATTTGATCCGGAAACAAAAACAACGTGGTGGGGTGAAATAGACCCATGGTTTTCGGACATGTTATATTTACATCCAAAATTCAAAGATTACTTTTACGAACGTTCTGGAGAATCGATTGATAGGTTATACCCGACGGTTACTATCAGACAGATTATGTGGGCGTTAAAAATCAAACCTGTAAAACGAGAACGATGGGAGACATGTTTCGATAGACGTGAGATTTAGCGAAATTTACATACCCCTTTATGAAAGGAGAGTGATTATATGTTATTAAAACTAATAGTTCTATACATGATACTTAATTTTGTTTTAGTATCTGCAAATTCAATCTACAACGAAGATTATCGAATGGAATATCTACAGTTTTATCATGAACGTGGATTAGCATTCGCAATTTTATTATTTGTAGTAGGCATGATACTTGCACTACCGGCATTCATGTATGGTGTTATAGACGAATTACTAAAACGAGATTGAGCCAGCAATGGCTCTTTCTTTTTCGCTTAATTTACAAACTCTTTTATGGAAATACAATAACATCATAAAGGAGAAAAATATGAAAGTTGAAACTTACATATCTGTAAATGAAGCAACAGATTATGCTATCAAGGTTTTAAAATATTTCGCTAGTGCGAGTTCCATGATGCTTGCGGGCATCGTTGGTATCGTAGCAGCGTGGATATTTGAAAATCCTATTGGCATGACCGTCGCGATTATAGGTACGGTTTTAGGTAGTAATTTAGTAACCATAGGATTGTATAAATTGCATATCCGGAAGAAAAAGAGACGTTAACACCGTCTCTTCGCTTTTCTTCGCAAAGTTTACATGCGCCTTTATGAAAGGAGTGTGAATTATGATTTTATTCATCACATTAGTATCATTATTAGCATTATTGACTATTTGTACGTTTGTAGTCATCGGAATCGGTGGCATCACATTTGTATTTATATTCGGTGATGTATTAGTATGCTTGTGGCTTATTATTGCCATAATTAAACACTTTGTTAAGAAGAGACGCTAACACCGTCTCTTCGCTTTTCTTCGCAAAATTTACATACACCTTTATGAAACAATAAACAACTATTTAAAGTAAAGGAGAAAAATTATGTTGAAGGAAAAGGTTGAAGGATTGTACAGAGAGTGTGACGAGTTGATGGACTCGAGCCTTAAGAAATCGGTAGATCTTGAGATGTTGAAATATACACCGTTAGAAGATCTCGAAACTTGGCTTAGATGTGTTCAACTCTATAACGAAGCGAAGGAACTGTCGATCATGATGGCCGAGAAGCTTGACAAAATCGAAACCATTGATGAAAAGTTGAATAAAGTTTTAAGATTATTGGAGGAAAAGAGATCCTGATGGGTCTCTTCCTCTTTTTCTTCGCAAAATTTACAAATACCTTTATGAAGATAATAGCTCAGAGGGAGAGCGTCAGATTAACACTCTGAAGGTCGATGGTTCGAATCCATCTTATCTTTTTATTTTTATATGAAAGGAGATATTAAAATGAAACTAAAGAATGTTCAAACAGCTTTAACCAGATCGGGACCTACTATTTTAACTATTATGGGCTCGGCTGGGGTAATTGTAACTTCTGTTCTTACTGCGAAATCCACAGTGCTTGCGCTGGATCGTCTGAACGAGGAACATCACGATCTTACAAAAACTGAGATTTTGAAAAAAACTTGGAATTGTTATATTCCGCCAGTGCTTATGGGTACAGCTACTATATTTTGTATATTTGGTTCAAATGCGCTTAATAAGAATCAGCAGGCTGCCATGGCGAGTGCGTATTCATTGATAAATCGTCAGTATACCGAATACCGAGATAAGCTCAAAGAAATTTATGGTGAAGAAGCTCATAATAAAATTCTCGATGCCATTGTAGTGGAACAGGCTCGTAATGTATATATGTCAGCACCTGGATTTGTGTCTAGTTCACAATTAGCTATTGATCATAGATCTGAAGAAGAAAAAAGATTATTTTATGATACATTATCTAAACGGTATTTTGAGAGCACATTATCACAAGTTATTGAAGCAGAATACCATTTGAACCGGGATTATAGTCTTGGCGCGGATAGAACTATAAATGATTTATATTATTATTTAGGTTTGGAACCGATAGACGGAGGCGATACCATTGGATGGTTTTGGGAAGACGGAACAACATGGATAGATTTTAACCATCATAAAACAGTTCTTGATGATGGATTAGAAGTATGTGTGATAGAAACACCTTTAGGTCCTTGCGAAAGAACTGATTGGGATTAACCTCGCAAAAAATACAACTTCCTTTATGAAGGAGGTGTTATTCACATGACTGTATTAGGATTTGTTCTGATTTTAATCGGAGCGATTATTGTGCTAAATGAGAATAGCAACAAAAAATAATGAATACGGGGCGTGTTATACGCCTCTTATTCTTTTCTTAGCATTTTTTACATTCTGTATTATGAAAGGAGGTGTTTACATGAATAAAAAAATCAATAAGGTTAAAATCCTTGGAATCATCACAAGTGTAATCGGAATCGGCGCTACACTTGTATCGAATTGGGTCGAGGAAAAAACAATGGAAAATTTGATTGATGAGAAAGTGAATGCAGCACTTTCCAAAAATGAAGTAGAGGAGTCCGAATAAGGGCTCTTTTACTTTTATATTTGGAGGATAATATGAATTCTGCAAATTTTGAAGCTATTAAGACTGTCAGATATTGTCTCCGAGTAATTGATAACAAACTTGGATACGGATTTAGACAGAAAAGTTATTCGAGATGGGCTGGCAGGGAATTACTGCTTCTTCTTGAAAAAAACACCGATAAGCCGCCGCTTATTCTAATCGAAGAGTTTAGAGATAAAATGGATGATTTATCGTGTATCAGTAAAAACGGTTATATATTTTCATGCGCAAAAGATATGGCGGAGTTCGTCATTGATCTTTTAATAAATATTTAAAAAAGGAGCATATAACATGAAAAAACCAAATTTTAAACGCATTGTCATAAATGCCAAGAATTCCGTAACTAAACGTAGTCCGGAAATTCTCATCGGAATCGGCATTACTGGGATGATTTCGGCAACAGTGATGGCTGTAAAAGCAACACCAAAAGCACTTATTCTTATCGAAGAAGAGAAAGATCGCCAGAATGCTGAACTTTGCGACGAAGCTATCTCAAAAGAATACGACGCTTGTGCTCAGATCCAGTCTTTATCCGTAGAAGATACAGTAAAAACGGTATGGAAATGCTATGTCCCAGCCGTATTAACAGCAGGAATGTCGATTGCTTGTATTGTCGGAGCAAACTCGGTTCACAGAAAACGTCACGCAGCCCTCACAGCAGCGTATACACTGTCTGAAACATCTCTTAGAGAATATCAGAAAAAAGTGATTGAGACGATCGGCGAAAAAAAAGAAGAGGTAGTACGCGATGCTGTGGCAAAAGAGCGTATCGAAAAAAATCCAATAGAAGAAACAAACGAAGTTTTCGTAACTTCTAAAGGTGATGTGTTATGTTTGGATATTGTATCTGGTCGATATTTCAAATCGGATATTGATAGATTAAAAAAAATCGAAAATGAACTAAATCGTAGAATGAGAGATGAGATGTATATTGCTCTTAATGATTTGTACTATGAGATAGGTTTACCAGGCATTAAAGTGGGAGATGATCTCGGATGGAACATTGATACTGGATATATTGAATTCCAGTTTAGTTCCCAGTTGGCTACAGATGGAACACCATGCCTTGTTATCGATTATGCGTATGGACCAAGATATGATTTTAGAACATTGATGTAGGTTCGCATATTTTACAATCCGTATTATGGAAAGAAATTATTTTTAATTCTGAAAGGAGAAAATTAAAATGGAAGAAAACAAAAAATTAGAGAATGAGACGACAGAACTCGTTGAGGTAGAAAACAACGAAGTAGCTGAGGTAGAGGAGCGAGACAATAATGGCTTGAAACGGATTGTAACGGTTGGAGTAATCGTTGGTGTTACATATTTAGTAGCACACAAAGTTATCAAACCGGCGATCAACAAATTAGCTGTTAAGATTGCTGCTAAAAAGAACAGCAAAAAGTCTGAAGACGAGATTATCGTTGAAGACTCTGACGAAAACGTTGCTTCTGATAAAAATCAGGAAGAACAGAAATAATTTTTAAAGAGAGAGTACCTATAACAAGGTGCTTTCTCTTTTTATGTTAGGAGGATTATGAAAGCACAATATACTTATGACGGTCCTGTAATGATGTTTGATACTTGTCTTGTTGATAGATGGCATGGGACAACTTACGCAGAGTCTGAAAGTAAAGCCAGAAGTAATCTAACATACCAATTCAAAAAAACAACAAACCGAATCGCAGGATCAAGAATATTTTTACCTGGAAAAATTGAAAAGGAGACGTGATATGGAACAGTATAGCAGTAATTCTAATAAATCGAAGGAGTCTGGTCCAGATCCCAAAAAGAAGATCGAAAAGGTCGTAACTGGCAATGTACGTACAAAAAAGAAAAGCGGTCTTCAGAAAGTTGTAGGGATATTTGTTCCTGTCGATGTCGACGACATTCAGGGCTATATTTTTGACGAAATTGTCGTTCCGGCTGTAAAAGATATTATCATCGATTCTATCGGAGCATTTTTTGGTGTGAACATCAAGACAAATCGAAACACAAACAGATCAGGTGGTAATGCTGGACGTGTTTCTTATCGAAAGTATTACGACGACCGTGATCGGACAGATCGAGATCGCACCCCTGTCAGAAACCGTTCGGTCTATGATTTTGATGATGTAATTATAGATAGTAGAGGCGAAGCAGAAGAAGTTCTTACTAGAATGTGTGAACTCATTGCTACTTATGATGTAGTAAGTGTAGCTGATTTCTACGATCTTGTCGGTATCACTGGCGAATGGACGGATAACAAATATGGGTGGGACGACTTACGTTCTGCATATGTATTCAGAACCGGACGTGGATATATGATTAAATTTCCGCGTGTAAAAGCATTATAAAGGAGAAAAATATAATGAAAAATAATAAATTTAATATTCTTATGAAAAAAGTAATCATCAAAGGTAAAAAATATTCACCAGAAATTATGGTGGTAGCAGGTGTTACCGGTGCAGTTGTATCAACCGTTATGGCTTGTAGAGCTACAACAAAACTGAGTACCATTATGGATGAAACACATGAGACAATCGACGCTGTTCATAACGCAGTAGAGACAAAACCGGACAAATACAGCGAAGAAGACGCAAAAAAAGATCTTCGTATTATTTATATTCAGAGCGGACTTAAAGTGGCGAAATTATATGGTCCGTCTGTTATTGTTGGGGCAACATCTATCGTTTGTATTCTCGCATCTCACGGAATCATCAAAAAACGCCATGCTGCGTTGGCTGCTTCATATATGACTTTGGATACTACCTTTAAAGACTATCGTGACAGAGTTGTAGAAAGATTTGGATCTGAAGTAGATAAAGAACTGCGGTACAATATTCAGTCCAAGAAAATCGAGGAAACCGTTACTGATGAAAAAGGTAAAGAGAAAAAAGTAAAGAATAATGTCGGTGTTGCTACACCGGATGCTTATTCTTGCTTCTTCAACAAAGAGACAAGCAATCAGTGTGAGGACAATATGGATTATAACCTTATGTTCTTGAAGGCACAGCAGCAGTTCGCGAACGATAAACTTAAAGCGGACGGATATTTATTCCTGGGCGATGTATACGAGGAACTGGGACTCAAACGTGACAAGAGATCTCAGTGTGTTGGATGGGTTTATAATCCGGACGGAAACGACGACGGCGATAACTATGTCGATTTCCGAGCTACTGTTGTAAATATTGAGACCGAGGACGGAGGATACGAAAAAACTATCTTACTTGATTTCAATGTTGACGGTCCTATTCTGGATCTTATTTAATGTGCAAGGAGGATTCATATGCGAAAGAAAATTCGTAGAATGATCCTCCCTACTCTTTGTACTTTAGCTACATTGTTTATTTGTAGCAAACAAACATGCGCGGCGCCTGGAATTGATTATCCAGTTATAGAGCCGCCCAAAGTCATTATAATTTCTGAGGAACCAGAGGAAATAGTTCCATCGACAATAGAATATGAAGAGTGCGCGGAGGATGATGAAGAGATACTGTCTGAGGAAGATATCGAATTGATTGCTCTTGTTACTATGGCTGAAGCGGAGGGAGAACCAGAAGAAGGGAAACGATTAGTAATAGATACAATATTAAATCGTGTTGATTCTAAAGGTGAAGGTTTCCCCGATACCGTATACGATGTTGTATATCAGCCTAATCAATTCACTTCTATGCATAATGGCAGAGTTGATAGATGTTATGTTCAAGAAGAAATTTACAACTTAGTAAAAGAAGAACTTGAATGCAGATCTAACTACGATGTTATGTATTTTACGGCTGGAAGTTATGGTAAATATGGTCGAAGAATGTTTCCTGTAGGGAATCATTATTTTGCAAGCTTATAGAAAGGAAGAAAAATATGATGGGAATCACATTTGCTGCTATTTCTGGAATCTTTTTTTATAGTGGATTAGCTGTCCTGATGGGGGGAAAGCATTAAATGGATCGATTCAGTGATTTTGTATCTGGAATGGATTATATTTTAGATACGAATAAGAAAAGACATATAACCGGCGGAATCTTATTAAGCATTTCAATGTTGTTTGGAGGTCTTGCGCTTACGGTTATGACTATAAAAGAAGAGGAGAAAGATAATGAAAAATAAAGTGACAATGGTAGTGTGTCTTGGTATTGGAGCTATTTCTGGATTCATTATTGCAGATCGGATCGTCGCTAAAAAATATCAGGATAGAGCTGATGCCGAGATTGATTCAGTTAAGCAGACATTTAAGAAAATGTATGAAGAATCTGAGAAAAAAAATAAGGAATATTATAAAACTGCCGAGCATCAGATCAGTGAGAGGATCATTACAGAATCCGGGTATAACAAATACTCTGAACCAGATGAAGAACCGAACAAGACTCCGGAACCAGTTCCATATGTTATTTCACCGGAGGAGTTCTCAACCAATGACGATTATGACACTGTAAGTCTTACATATTATGCAGATAAAGTTCTTGCTGATGAGGATGGCGAAATTATTGATAATGTGGAAGAGATTATCGGTAAAGACTCTTTGACCCATTTTGGCGAATACGAAAGAGATTCTGTATTCGTAAGAAATGATAAGAGGAGAACTGACTATGAGATTCTTCTCGATGAAAGATTTTACTCAGATATCAATTCCAAGATGGGAGTATAATGGCAAAAAGAATTGAGGAATTATATTTCGAGTGGATGCAGGAAATAGTGTGCGACAATAAACATATGGCGTATACGAAACTCCTGCATTTTTTAATGGATACACCTTTTTATTATATCATTGATATGGACGGCAACCGGTATGAGGATGGTATAGATCTTCGATATCGATTCGCAGAGTATGAAGGATATAACGAAACAATGGTAGCAAAGCATATCGATCATCGAGATTGTACTGTGCTGGAAATGATGATTGCATTAGCGATTCGTCTGGAGGAGCATATTATGTCTGATCCAGACAAAGGTGATCGTACTTCAGTGTGGTTTTGGGATATGATCAAAAATCTCGGATTAACCTTGTATGATGACGATAATTTTGACGTTATTGAAGTTACAGGCATCATTAAAAGATTCTTAAATCGAGATTATAAACCGGATGGTCATGGAGGATTGTTTGTTATTCCACATACTAAGGATGATTTAAGAAATGTGGAGATTTGGTATCAAGCAAATTGGTATCTAAATCAAATATAGGAGGTGTGCTACATGTTGCATTCGGATATATACAAAATTTTTAAAGAATATTTTCCAGCTTATCACGAAAAGGTTGACGTATGGTTTCAGAATGGCCGGAATAGTATTCGAATTCGATATAAAAATAATTCTGAACATATTTTCACCTTCCATGATTCAAATGATTGGAAGTTGGAAACGGTAAAAAGTTTTATATCAGGACTAAAAGGAGGAAAGAAGTAATGGATGATATTGTTAGACTTATTTGTAAAAACCTTGAGGATCATGATAAAAGTATTGCAAGAATTCTCAATAATATGAAGCATACTAATGCACAGGTGTCAAAATTATCAATGATTGTCGGTATGCAGTCTCTGGTCATACTTGGACTGGCGTTGCGTATAAATAATCTTGATGGCGAAATTAAGGGGTTACGTGAATCGAAAGGGGAATAATGATGCTGGATTTTATGATCGTTTCAGCAAAATCTACAAAAAAAGGTAGTGTTGAAATTTATCCAAAATTCATTATAAAAAAAAGCTCCGATTTGATGATTCGAGGAAGCGACTTTTATGCTATATGGTGTGAAGAACTCGGTTTATGGTCTACCGAGGAACAGGACGCCATAAGACTTATCGATCAAGAAGTTGACAGATATGCCAAGGAAAATCGCCACCGTTTTGGTTCGGATGATATCCATGTTAAACATATGTGGGATGCTGAATCTGGAGTGATTGACTCTTGGCATAAATACTGTCAGAAACAGATGCGTGATAATTTTCATGTGTTGGATCAGAAACTTATATTTTCGAATACCGAAACAAATAAAGATGATTATGCTAGTAAAAAACTTCCATATCCATTGGAAGGCGGAGATTTGACCGCTTACGAAAAACTTGTTTCCACGTTATATTCTGAAGAGGAACGAGCAAAAATCGAGTGGGCTATTGGGTCTATTATATCTGGAGAATCGACACATTTACAGAAGTTTATGGTTCTATATGGTGCCGCAGGTACAGGTAAATCAACTATTTTAAATATCATTCAGCAATTGTTTGAAGGTTATTATTCTGTATTCGATGCAAAAGCCTTAGGTTCAACAAGTAATTCTTTCGCTTTGGAGGCATTCAAGAGTAATCCGCTTGTAGCAATCCAGCATGATGGAGATTTGTCAAGGATTGAAGATAATACCAGGTTAAACAGTTTAGTGTCTCATGAGCTAATGACCGTGAATGAAAAATTCAAATCGACGTATCCGAACCGATTTAGATGTTTTCTTTTTATGGGAACAAATAAACCAGTGAAAATCACTGATGCCAAATCAGGATTGATTCGACGTTTAATTGATGTATCGCCATCAGGCAACAAGCTGAATCCCAGCGAGTATAAAAAAGTCATCAAACAAGTAAACTTTGAACTTGGTGCAATTGCTACGCATTGTCGTGATGTGTTTTTAGCAAATCCAGGAAAATATGACAATTATATTCCTGTCACAATGCTTGGTGCATCTAATGATTTCTACAACTTTATTGTAGATTCATATCATGTATTTAAGAAAGCTGACGGTATAACACTAAAGGCTGCATGGGAAATGTATAAAACATATGTTGACGAGGCAAAAATATCATTCCCATTTTCTCAGCGAGTGTTCAAAGAAGAGTTGAAGAATTATTTCTGGGACTTTCAAGAGAGATTCAACATGGATGATGGCACTCGTGTACGGAGCTATTATTCCGGTTTCAGAACTGATAGGTTTGATAAAGACTCTGTAAAAAATGAAAGTATAGAACCGAATACATGGTTGGAGTTTAATTCAGAAAAATCTGTATTTGATTCTATATATTCTGCGTGTCCTGCCCAATATGCCTCTGAAAAAGAGACTCCGATTACAAAATGGGAATCTGTAAAAACAACTTTAGCAGATTTAGATACGTCAAAACTTCATTATGTGAAACTGCCGGACGAAACACATATAGTTGTAGATTTTGATATTCCAGATGAAAATGGCAATAAGTCATTTAAGAAAAACTTTGAAGCTGCAAGTAGTTGGCCAGCTACTTATGCAGAATTAAGTAAAAGCGGTGAGGGAATTCACTTGCATTATATTTATTCCGGAGATGTTTCTCAACTCAGTAGAGTGTATTCCAATTATATTGAAATCAAAATTTTCAACGGAAACAGCTCACTTAGACGGAAATTATCTAAATGCAATAATCTGCCAATAGCTACAATAAATTCTGGTTTACCATTGAAAGGAGCAAAAAAAGTGGTGAATTTTGAAGTGATTAAAAACGAAAAGGGGATTAGAACTCTTATTAAGCGAAATCTTAATAAAGAAATCCACCCTGGGACAAAACCAAGTATTGATTTCATATATAAGATACTTGATGATGCCTACAATAACAACGTTAAATACGATGTCACAGATATGCGAAACGCCATTATTGCGTTCGCATCGAACAGTACACATCAGGCTGAATATTGCTTAAAGCTTGTTGGAAAGATGAAATTTAAATCGGACGAGGTATCAGAGCCTGCTGATGATTCGGATGCTAAACTTGTATTTTATGATATTGAGGTTTTTCCGAATCTGTTCTTGGTTAACTGGAAACTTGAAGGTTCCGATAAGAAAGTAGTGCGAATGATCAATCCATCCCCAAATGAGATTGAAGAACTTATTAGGTTTCGATTAGTCGGATTTAACTGTCGTCGTTATGATAATCATCTTATTTACGGACGATTGATGGGCTACACTAACGAACAGCTCTATAATCTTTCCCAGAGAATTATCAACGGAGATAGGAATGCCTTTTTCGGAGAAGCTTATAATCTGTCGTATACTGATGTTTATGATTTTGCATCGGCTGGAAATAAGAAGAGTCTGAAAAAACTTGAAATCGAAATGGGGATTCATCATCAGGAACTAGGACTTCCATGGGATCAGCCAGTTCCAGAAGAACTCTGGAATAAAGTAGCAGAATATTGTGATAACGATGTTATTGCAACAGAGGCAGCGTTTAATTATTTGTCTGCCGACTGGACAGCACGACAGATTCTGGCTGATTTAGCAGGAATGACCGTTAATGATACGACTAATTCATTGACAACAAAGATTATATTTGGAAATAACCGGAAACCTCAGTCCGAATTCCATTATAGAAATCTTGCTGAGCCTGTGGAATCTTTAGACGATGAAAGTATTGAATTTCTCAAAGAAGCCTGCCCGAAGATGATGGAAAAATATCATTACAGCTGGAAATGGGAAGATAAAGAAGAAGTTCCATTCGAAGCTTCGAGTCTTCTTCCATATTTTCCTGGATATGAGTTTAAGAACGGTAAATCCACATATAGAGGAGAAGAAGTCGGTGAAGGCGGTTTTGCACAGGGCGTTCCAGGAATGTATGTACTTGTAGCACTTCTGGATATTTCGTCAATGCATCCGCATAGTGCTATTGCTGAGGTTCTGTTTGGACCGAGATTTACGAAGGCGTTCCGAGATATTGTTGAGGGTCGTGTAAGTATTAAGCATGAGGCTTGGGATATTGTTAATACCATGCTGGATGGCAAGCTTACTCCGTATATTCAGAAAGTTATCGATGGTGAAATGGCATCAAAGGATCTGGCAAATGCGCTTAAGACAGCTATTAACTCAGTTTATGGGCTTACATCGGCAAGATTTGAGAATCCGTTCAAAGACCCTCGGAATGTAGATAACATCGTAGCTAAGCGTGGAGCTTTGTTCATGATTGATCTGAAAAACGAGGTGTTGAAGCGTGGATTCCAGGTTGCACATATTAAAACAGATTCTATTAAGATTCCAAACGCAACACCGGAAATTATCCAGTTTGTTATGGAGTTCGGAGAAAGATACGGCTACACTTTTGAGCATGAAGCCACCTACGAACGTATGACTCTTGTTAACGATGCTGTGTATATTGCTAAATATCTTGACGCCGACGAATGCCAGAAACTGTACGGTTATATCCCTGGTGATAACAAAAAGAAAGGCGGAAAATGGACTGCGACAGGAACTCAGTTCCAGATTCCATATGTATTTAAGAAGCTGTTCAGCAGAGAAGATATCACATTTGAAGATATGTGCGAGACTAAATCTGTTAGCAGCTCTTTATATTTGGATTTTAACGAGGGTTATCCTGATGTAACGAAGGCTGAAAAAGAATTTACCAAAGCCGAAAGTGATTATAAAAAAGGTCTACTTTCCGATATTTCATTCGAAACCTTGTGTAACGAACTGAATCCGGAAATTGAAAAAGGGCATAATTACAGATTTGTAGGAAAAGTCGGTCAGTTCTGTCCGATGAAATCTGGATGCGGAGCCGGACTTCTTATGAGAGAAAAGGACGGAAAATATTATGCAGCTACAGGGTCTAAAGGTTATCGCTGGATGGAATCTGAAATGGTTCGCGAGCTTGGAAAAGAAGACGATATTGATCGTTCATACTACGATGCTCTTGTCGATGATGCAGTTGAGACTATATCGCAGTACGGAGACTTTGAATGGTTTGTTTCTGACGATGGATCTGTTTTAGAACTCGGAGCGAACGATGCTGATATTGATGAGGGACCACCATGGTTGATGCCGTGCGAGAATCCTGAATATAAAACCTGTTTTAAATGTCCACACATGACAACTGAAAACTGTCACTCCGATTGTGAACTCGGATATGACATTTCAGATATTATCATGGGAAAAGCCATGAATAAACCAGTAGAAGGAGAAAAATAATGAGAAATCTTGTAATTATTGAAGGAAGTAGATTTATTTTCAACACAAACTTTTCTGGAGATCCTAAGCGTGATACATTCGGATCTGATCAGAGAAAGGCAAATATCATTATTCCAGATGTCGATCAGGCAAATAGTTTAATTGATGATGGGTATAATGTAAAAATGACAAAACCAAGACCTGGAGAAGAGGACGGATTTGTTCCGACATATTATATTTCGGTGAAGCTCAATTATGAGAGCTCATGGCCACCTAAAGTATATCTGGTAAACGACGATGGTCGAGGTGTACTCTTGGATGCCGAAACTGTTGGTTGTATTGATGATATGTGGATTGAAAGTGTGAATGCTGTTCTTAATCCATACGAGGGACGTAATGGAAAATCTTTGTATGTAAAGAGCATGGAAATCATTCAGAAAATGGATGATGATCCGATTTCTGCAAAATACAGAAGAAATGCTTCAAAGGATGATGATCCGATTTCTGCAAAATACAGAAGAAATGCTTCAAACAGAGACGAAGAAATCCCGTTCGAGTAAATATTGTAAACCAGAGCGCTGACTGTAATAGTTGGCGCTCTTTATATTTAAGGAGGAACATGTTTATGAAAAGATACGCTATGCTTCAGAGTGAATGCCGTGATTCTGTAACGAATTTCTATATAAAAGCAGCAAAACAAATCGGTATTACAGATTCTCCGATTATTGTTTATGATTGTAGAAAAATTCACGTAACGAAAACTGTGCAGAATGAAATTATCAAGTATTATCTGGATACCGGAAATTCTTTGGAAGAAATCAATCAAATATTACTAATGTTCGGTCCTAAAGCAGATCTTCCAGGCGAAGGTTTTGAGTTTGTTCCGGAAGATGGATTTACTTCCATTAAACCTTATTTCAAGTACGAAAAAGGTTTGTTTGCATCGATATTAGGTAAAGAGTAGAACGGAAAATCAAAAATATATAAGAAAGGACTTATAAAACTATGGTGTTTAGAACTGTTAATCAATCTACTGAAGATCCAATGTCAGCTAGTTGTTTTGTGATTAAATATAACGATCTAAATTTTAGAATACATAATGCAATACATTGTGGAGATGCATTGTTTTTGACTTGTGATAAACTTGATATTAAAGCTGCCAACCTTCGTACAAACAAGTTCGAAGAGGCTGTGAGTAGATCTAAAACGATGATATGGGAAAAAATTTCCGCATTAACTGAAGAATTTGCAAAGATAAAGACTGACAATGATATTGAATTTACCAGATATTAAGAAAGGATATAATTACAATGCCAGGAATATCCTTGAGAGATTATCAGTTGGATGCAGTTCGACGAATGAAAAACGGATGTATATTATGTGGCGGTGTTGGTAGTGGAAAATCCAGAACGTCATTAGCATATTATTATGCTCAGAATGGCGGGAATCTGGAATCCGAAGACTATGTTCCGATGGATGACCCACCGAAAGATTTATATATTATAACAACTGCCAGGAAAAGAGATACTCTTGAGTGGGAAGATGAGCTGATACCATTCCTTATGTCGAAACATCAAGAGAGTAATTTATATTCTAATACAGTTGTGATTGATTCCTGGAACAACATCAAGAAGTATGCAGATATCAAAGATGCTTTCTTTATTTTTGACGAACAAAGGGTTATCGGTTCCGGTACATGGGTAAAAGTTTTTTTAAAGATTGCTAAGGCTAATGAATGGATATTACTTTCAGCTACTCCTGGCGATACATGGGAAGATTATATTCCTGTATTCATTGCAAATGGTTTCTTCAAAAATCGAAGCGAATTTATTCGGGAACATGTTGTATATAGCCGGTTTAGCAAATTCCCTAAAATCGACAGATATTTGAATACCGGTCGACTCGTTAGATTAAGAAATAAGATACTTGTTACCATGGATTTTAACCGAAATACAGTGCCACATCATGAAGATATTTACGTAAAATATGATGTTGCTATGTACAAAGAGATTGGAAAAAATCGATGGAATCCATTCACTCAAGAACCTATTATAAACGCATCTGAGCTCTGTTATATTTGGAGAAAAATTGTCAATTCAGACCAATCAAGACAGATAGCATTATTGGAACTCGTAGAGAAACATCCAAAAGCTATTATATTTTATAATTTTGATTATGAATTGAATATTCTCAAAGATATATTTGCTGGATATAACATTGCCGAATGGAACGGTCATAAACATCAACCAGTTCCGATAGGAGATGCATGGGTATATTTGGTTCAGTACAACGCTGGAGCAGAAGCTTGGAACTGTATAACGACTGATACAATCATATTCTTCTCTCAGAATTACTCATATAAAATTATGGCTCAATCTGCCGGACGGATAGATCGGATGAACACGCCATTCACTGATTTGTATTATTATCATTTGAAATCCAGATCTGGTATAGATTTAGCTATAAGCAGAGCGCTTAGGGACAAGAAGAACTTCAATGAAAGGAGATATGTAGGTGAAAAATATTCGTAATTGTACATTTATTTATGACATTCAAACATCATTAGAATGTGAATTACTTGGTGTGATTTCAACTTCTAAAGACGATCTTTTTGCTGTTAGATCTTGCGAATATCCGTACAATATTTATTTACAGACGGAGGATCAGTTAATTCCGAATGATGGAGAGGATAAACAAAAACGAGGTGGAGGGAGATTGTAGGTATGATATTTGTGAAGGATTCCGAATACAAAACTCATATAGACAAATTATATGAGTTAACCTCTGACGCAGTAAAGAAACATGATTCTGACGCGATTGATTCGCTCAGATGGGCAATCGCAATCATTCAAGATCACAAAGAAATAAACGAAAGAAGGTAATACGCTTTTGGAAAATATTTATAAAGAAGTCAGATTCGATATATATTGTCCGACTTGCGAACATTGTGGTAAGAAAGAAAATCTTGACCCGTGCAATGATTGTCTGGACGAAGCTACAAACAGTAATTCTGAAAGACCGGTTTATTATAAGGAGAAAGAAAATGGTTGATACTTTGTTAATTGGTGTTGATATTTCCAACGGAGAAGATCTTGCTGTCTTGACTGTTGGACGAAAGCGCATGAATCAGTCAGTTGAGATTGTAAATGTATTTGCTGGTAAGGAAGCGATTGAACTGTACAATAAACTTATTGATAGTAAACACAGAAAAACAAATTAGATATGCAGAAAGACATTGAAGCGTGATAAAAGAATCGTCTGAAAGGAGTAATTATGACAGAATCTGATATTACGAAAATTGAAGAGGTTTTCGGTTTTAAGCTGTTTGAGTGGCAGAAGGATTATCTACTTGGGAAAACGATAAGACTTACTGGAGGTAGAAAAGTCGGTCGAATGTTTATTATTTCTGTAAAAATGCTACTTGATCCTCACCATGAAAAATTTAAGATTGATGACATTCAGTTAGCAATTAAACCGAAAGTTAATGCATATCTGATTAAAGATTTAAAACATGTCAATGATAGACTTATAGCTTCTGGCTTTACTACAAATCTTATAGGGGAGGAAAAATAACGTGTATTATTTATATCTCTGGCTTATTTGTGTGTTTGTTTCCGTTGGAACAGAGCTGGTGGTATGTTATAATGGTGAGGAAACCATTAACCAAACTATATTTTTGTCATTATAACCAGCACTATATGCGGCGTTTGTTTGGGACTACTGTGGATGCTGCTAAAATAAATATCATATATCGAAAGGGTCTTATTTATTATGATTAAATTATTTACACACACTGATTTAGACGGTATTGGATGTGCTATCATTGCTTATTTGGCATATGGTAAGGACAACGTAGACGTCGAATTTTGTAATTACGATGATATCGATTCAAAAGTCATGACGTTCTGCACTTCTAAATGCGAAACTGAACTCGCCATGGATTATGATCGAGTTTATATTACTGATATTTCGGTGAGGAAAGAAACTGCAATGTGCATTACCAACAAATTTTCGGCAGCAGAGAGCTTGCGCTGGAAACTTTTAGATCATCATGCTACAGCAATGTATCTCAATGAATTTGACTGGTGTACTGTTGAACCAAACAATCCTTTGAATCATGATTTTAAAAATTCCGGAACGTGGATGTTATATCTTGAGTTATATGGTGAATGCTTAGATCGTCAATATGACCATATTGGTAATGTTCGACAATTTGCTGATCTTGTCAGAATTTACGACACCTGGATGTGGAAAGATCGTGGAAGCTATGGCATTGTCGCTAAGACCATAAACGACCTCATGTATATTTATGGCCGTGAGAAATTCATTGATTGGGCGATGGAAAACATTTGTTCCATGAAAGAATTTCCAACTTTTACAGAAACCGATCAGCTGATTCTTGATCTGGAAAGGGATAAAATCGAACGCTATATTGAGAAAAAAGATAAAGAAATGATTCTTCGTGCGGATTCATGGGGACATATTTACGGTGTTGTATTTGCTGAGCAATATGTAAGCGAACTTGGAAACCGGCTGTGTGAATTACATCATGAAGTCGATTATGTAGCGATTGTTAACGCTGGAGCAGGGGCTATCAGCTATCGAACTATAAGAGATGATCTGGATCTTGGTCAGGAAATTGCGCATTCATACGGCGGAGGCGGGCATCAGAAAGCTGCTGGAAGTACTTTCAGAAAAACTGTCGCTTTCGATAAGTTTCTTGACTATGCTATGATGCGATTTATGTAGAGGTGATAATATGAAAGCAATAAACATTAAATGGACAGATGGCGAAAATGTAGATCTCCCAACAGAAGTCGAACTTCCAGATTATATTCAAACTTCTTATGATGTTGAAGAGTGGTTATTTGACGGATACGGATATATAGTAGAGAGCTATGATATTGAAGATTAGGATGGTTTATCTATGTTTAGTATTTTCTTAAAAACATGTTTGTGCTCATGGACATTCTTTTGTTGCTATAGCCTTGTTCTATTTGTATATGGCATGGTTTTGGTAAATATTGATAGCATTCGTTACTGGTCTGGAACACATCCATGCTTTGAAAAACTGTTAATAATGTTATGGTGCTTGACTTTTATTATATTTGCTGTGAGCGCAATCATAACGGTTTTAATGGCAATAATCTCATTGCTGTGATTTAGGAGGTAATAACATGAACAGAACGACAAAAATAAATATTTTGGCATACGCTTCGGAGCCGGACAAAGAATATGATTATGATGGTGACATTGTAGATTACAAAGGTAAAAGATATTTCGTAAGTTTGGCAGAAGAGCGAGTGGAATTTATCGGTATTATTGCAGAGGAAGGTAAATAAATATGATGGATGATTTCATGGTTAAGATTTCACAAGAAGTACAAGAAAAGCAAGATGAATTTATATTTCGCACTTTATGCGATTTTGCTGAAACAAATTACCAAGTAAAAGTTGATAAGTATGAACTTATAGCTGCTATTAACTTAATTCGGGTTAAAAAAGAATACGGTGAGAACATTAGTGCAGAATTGTTGAATACTGTTCACGATAAAAAGATCGCTATGGACGCAGCATACAAACTTGGCTATGAAAAAGGTGTGGCTGACGAAAAAGAGCGTATTCTGGCAGCAATCGAAAATAATCTTTTGGAAAGGAGTTAATAGCACGTGATCAAATTAAAAGATCTTATGGCAGTTGCTGATTCCGATATACACATAATGGTTAATGGTCGATACAATGTAAACAAGTTGATGATCCTCCGACAAGATTATATTCGTTGTTGTCCGGATTTTATAAGTCAACAGTTAATGGATACCGAAATAGATAGACTTTGTGGAGCTGATAATGCCTTAAAGGTTTGGTTGAAGGAGACCAATGATGATTAAATTAAACATGGGAATTTAAGATGTGTAACTTGTTGCGAGTGCGGATGTGTGTTTGAATATCAAATAGACGACATCAAAATGGGGTGTTTTCGATATCTGGAAAATAAGAAATATGTAAGGTGTCCTGAGTGCGAACATATGGTGCCTGTAAAAGATTTTTGAGATATAGAATAAAATAGATATGTGAACATATGCCGTGGGCTTTTTTTTTTTTTTTCTAAAAGGAGATATATTTATGATTAAAATAATCAAACACGGAAAATTAAGACCCTTAACTTGTGGTATTTGTGGATGTGTATTTACATACGAAAAAGAAGATGTTCGAGTTGAACAACTTGGATATAATGAAGAACGTTTAAGTCTTAATTGTCCGGATTGTGGTTCTGAATTAAAGATAGATGATACTGTTTATTATAAATAATAATAGCAAATGTCTCGGTTATATGTGCCGGGGCTTTTTTATTTTCTGAAAGGAGACTAGAAATGATTAAATTAGAGCATGTAGTTTTGGCTAGCCCAGAGCAAATGGAGTTTATTATTGAAGGGGTGCAGAATACTATAAATATATTGGGAGGGTGTTTTGTATGAAAAGTAATGAATTATACCACCATGGTATAAAAGGCATGAAGTGGGGAGTTAGACGTTATCAGAACAAAGATGGAAGTTTAACTAAGGCTGGACGAGATCATAAATACAATAAAAAGAACATGCAAAATGCAGAATCGCAGCATCTTGATAAATGGGGTAATGATAAAGATCATAACATCTTATACATATCAGGAAGAAGTGGTTCTGGCAAATCTACAGCGGCATTAGATATGGCGGATAGCAAAACCAATGTTATTCATTTAGACAGCTATTTTGAACTCAAGAATACATCTACTGCTAATAAGAATAAAAATAAGAGTTTCAATGATTTTCTAAAAAAGAACAACTTTGATAGTTCTTCATTGAATGACGGAAAATTATTCAGAGACAACATAAAAGAATATTTTAAGAAAGTCGATAAATTTACAGAGCTGTCAGAGGCTTTTGGTAGAGAAGAATACGGTAATTCAAATAAAGTAATAATGGAGGGTGTTCAATTATTAGATAAAACTATGTATCCAAATAAACGTTTCTTTGACGATAAACCTTGTATTCTTTTGAAAACGAACGATGATATTTCGAGAAAAAGAGCCAATGAACGAGATTCAAAACAATAAAAAGGAAGGCATGTAGTATGAGTATAAAATTAGAAAATGTAGTATTAGCTTCACCTGAGCAAATGGAGTTTATTATCGAGGGCATGAGAAATCCTATGAATTCCTGGGATAAGAGTGATAGTCATCTTTGTAATGAGGATAGTTGTGATGAGTGCTGTTTTAAAGACAGAACTTTTTCTTGTTCATCGGTAGATATCAATCCTATCGACAGTGATTATATGGTCGGGAAAAACGATTACTCGCTCATGCAACACTTAGCTAAGGCTGGTACAGATCATAGAAAGTTTATGAGAATGCTGCCGGTGTATGTGAGGATCACAGCGCCTTTATATTGGTGGAAAGAGTTTGACACGTATAAGGTTGGTACGGTTGCTAACAGCTGTAGTACCATGCATAAAATCCAGGCTAAGGAATTTGTTGATGCTGACTTTAGTTATGAGCACATGACACCACGATCTATAGCATTATTGGAAGGCATCATATCAGAGTTAAATGATTTACGGGAATATTATCTAAAATGGGATAAATTAGACGATAATACTAAAAATGCACACAGGTGGTATGAAAAGAAAGATATTTGGTGGCAGATGATTCAGCTTCTTCCGAGCAGTTATAACCAGACCAGAAATGTCATGATGAATTATGAAGTTCTGGCAAATATCTATAAATCTCGTAAAGATCATAAACAGGACGAGTGGCGGAACTTCTGTAAATGGATCGAAGAGCTTCCGTATTCAGAGTTGATTACTGACATTGAAGCTAAAGATCCGGCAAGTATTGACAATTCGAAACTCAGCCAGACTTTTAATGGTAATGAGAAATATTTTGGAACCGGTGGATACACCATTGAAACACAGCGCGAAATTGAAAGCATTATCAATCCGCAGCGTCGCAGTATTATTGCAAAATAAAATAGAAAGGGAAGGTATTACAAATATGTCTTTGGTAAGAAAATGCGATAGATGTGGCGCTTATTATGACGTTGAAAATAATACACATTCTGAATATTTCCAAATGAGAGTTCTTGGAGTCGAACTTGTTGGTAGATCAATACCATCTGAAGGAGTTTTTAATTCTTACGATCTATGCGACATGTGCGTAAACGATCTTAAAGATTTTTTGAATTATACACCAAATAGATCCGAAACCGAATAACAAAAAAAAATAGAAAGGAAATATAAAATCATGAAAAAATTATTTATTAGTTGCCCGATGAGAGGCAGAACTGCTGAAAATATCAAAGATAGTATGGAGAGAATGCATAAAATTGCAGAGTTGATGTTTGGAGAGGAACTTGAACCTATTCAGTCATATTTTGAGAACGAAACTCCACCAGAAAATGTAAATGAAAGAATTTGGTATCTTGGAAAATCTCTTGAGTTGTTGGCTGAAGCTGATTATTTTATTGGACCCGATTGGTGCGGAGATATTTTCAAAGGTTGTGATGTTGAACGAACAGTAGCTAGAGACTATATGATCCCGATGGCAACTATTAACGCGTATATCATAATGCCTGACTTACGTGGCGTAGAGGCGACTGTCAGATGTGCGAATGAGGAGAGAATAGCAACCTGTCTGTAGAGGAGAATATTATAGATGGTATATATTTGCGTAGCGTTGGTTATTATATTTATTATACTGTTCGCTTCTGGCGTATACGGTTATTTCATTGCAGAAAATGATCGTAATCCAGATAGTAGCAATGGTATGGTATATGCGTGGTTATTTTCATCAATAGGTTTTGGTATATGCTTGACTATTGTACTATTTCAAAACAGATATATCTGATACTTATACCGCTAAAAATACAAGCTCCTTTATGAAAGGAGTGATATTTTATGACAGATTACGGTTATGTATTCTCGACTAATTTACATGCGAAATTAAAGGAGAAGGTCGTAGGAAAGGTGTTTGTGAGGTTAACTTACAATGATGAGCTTTATATTAGGATTGAAAGTTTTGGAAATATCCGATATGAAACTCGATTTGTTAAATTCTCAGAACAGTTAGTAAACGGCGTATCGACTGATTATATTGCATATCAGGTTATTGAAGAATACAAAAAAAATATTATCAAGAAATATCTGAAATAGTAAAGAGAGAGGTCCTTATACAAGGGCTTCTCTTTTTTTGTTTTATATGAAAGGAGTATTTTTAATGAAAAAACAAGGACGATATCCGTGGAAATCTAATGACATTGATGAACTGTATAGAAAACTTGAGGATACTAACCCTGCTGGTGGATATGTAAGTAGAGCTACAATTTTTATGGATGCTTTGAATAGAGGCTTGATTACTCGAGATACAGTAAACGAAGCTAGAGAATATTACGGAAGGCTGTGGAATTATACTGGCGACTAATATGAGTAGTTGAAACTACGAATAAATTTAATATATAAAATCTTCCGAGTTCAATGAATATGAGGTGAAAAATGAAACAGGTGTTAATTTATGATAAAGAAAATAGAGTAAGGCATGGGGGAATCTTATTAGATAACGGAGATGTTGTATGCGCGTGTTGTGGTGGGCTTATTCCACAAGACGAGATCGAAAATATTTGTAATAGGGAAGAAACGGAAACCTTATCAAAGTTGGGTATTATTTATGATTGTGATTGCGAAGCAGCCACACATCAGCTACTTAAAGTGTTTCCAGATTGGATAAACTTAGTCGCATTAGAAAGGAGAGATATTAAATGAAAGTAGTAATAATCAATGGAAAAGGCGGCGCTGGAAAAGATACATTTGTAGATATGTGCAGATATAAAGTGAACGTTAAATCTATATCCAGTGTAGATCTTGTGAAAAAAGCGGCGAAAGTTCTCGGTTGGAATGGTAAAAAAGATTTAAAATCTAGGGCATTCTTATCTGAACTAAAGGATTTGTCGACGAAGTATAATGACGGTCCGATAGAATATCTGGATGATATTTATCAGACAAATTTACTTATTGGGGATTACGACTTGTTATTCATGCATGTACGTGAGCCGGAGGAAATTCAGAGGTGTAAAGAGAAGTTCAACGCTATCACACTTCTGATTAAAAGGCCAGAACTGGAAGATTCATCATATGGTAATCATGCTGATGATGATGTAATGAATTATAAGTATGATCATGTTGTAGTTAACGATGGAACTATCCAGGATCTTTTTTATAAAGCTGATGATTTCTTATTGCGTATTTTTGGAAAGGAGTATTTATAAAATGACAAGTATGTTTTGTAGTTTTTTATCGTTAACTATGTTTGTTTTGTCGATGTTAGATGGTGATGATTCTAAATATATCGTTGCTACATTATTTTTTCTTTGTGCAGTAGTTAAATCATCAACCGATGAAATTAAGAAATCTATTCAGGAGCATAAAGATGAAAAGAAAGATTAAACGATTATTCAGAAAAGATTTATTTTGGAATAAATTGTTTGCTGGTATTATATTTGTGTCGGGAACTATACCGCTTTTTCTTTATGGAGACGGCACGGTGTTTTTATTTATGACTGTATTTGCAGCTATACTATTTTTCAGTAAAGAAAACGCAACATATATTCGAGGTGATGATTATGGGACGAGCAGAAATCCGTCGTATGAACAAGCAGAAAGAAAAAGAAAAAACTGTAACGTACAATTTTACAAAGGCTCAGTTGGAATCTGCCGTTCGAGAAAAAATGAAATCAGAGCTTGAGCGAGTTAAGCAGGAAGCTACTGATGAAGCGGTAAACACTGCGATGATTCTACTGCTGACTCTTCCGCTTGAGGTATTGATGGATCATTATTGGCAGAAATCATATGCTAAGCGAATTCCGGAATTTACAGATCATGTTCTCGAATATTATGAAAAATGGCAGAATGGAGAGCTCGATTTGGATAAGCTTAAAGAAGATCTTTGGATATATGGTGGCGTTAGATTGGAGGAAAGCAAGTAATATGAGAACGTGTAAAGTTAGACCCGATCATTCAACCTGTTCCGCTTGTATAGCTACTCAAGAAATGTTCGACGCGGTTGACGATTGTGATAAATGTAAATTAAATACTGATACTTATGAATTATTGCAGGTCGGAACTGGTTTTTGGGTCGGTGACTACGCAATGGTTAAAAAGGACGGCAAAATTACCAAAGTATCATTAAACCGTGTTCATGACGTAAAGGAGATTTTATGATGATTATAGAAGAAGCCCAAAAGATTTATGAAGACTTAGAGAAGGCATTCACAAAATTAAATGAAACATTGGTTGAGGCTGCGGAACATACGATAAAGGTTGCTAATATATTAAAAGAGGTCTTTGAACTGTATTATAAAAATGAGCGGTCTCGAAAAATTTATACATGTTGGAAGATTAAATCTGTAAAATGTACTCTGAATGTTAAGACGCCCACATACAATTATAAGCCTGCTATGAGGCGTAATTTGCCTTATCAGAGACGGAATTTCTGATATTTTTCTGCCCACTTTTGTGTATGAAAAACCGGGTTGTGGTCATTTTTATTTGTCCAATTTCAAAATTTTCCAGTTTTTACGGTGATTTTTTGAATATTTTTGGCGGTAAATTTGGCCATTTGCCCACTTTCTGCCCACTTTTGAAAATGGATTTGGCCACGAAAAACGTTGATTTTCCGGGCTTTTTTGGACTTTTGCCCACTTTCCCACTTTTTTTCTTATTTATTTGTGAATAAAAAATATTAAAAATAATAT
>ERZ1034976.215-NODE-215-length-54374-cov-48.360040_pt1 | contig 54374 bp, 40 predicted proteins | sample MGYA00520623_ERZ1034976 | MGnify/ENA primary metagenome ERZ1034976 (study PRJEB33766, sample SAMN09781774) | gut metagenome | biome: gut microbiome | host: Homo sapiens | place: Madagascar | study: EMG produced TPA metagenomics assembly of the PRJNA485056 data... | reverse complement strand
TATAACTGTACAACACAGATGTTAACGAATAAAATATTTAATGCGTCTGCCCTGGGTTGTTAAACAATTAATATATTTGTTAGCAAACAAACGGACATTTGGCAGAAAGCAAAAATAAGTTTGATAGAAAGCATAGATAGATTTGCCAGAAAGCATAGATTGCTCGAAGCTTACTTTCGAAAGCAAACAAAGGCAGTTAAGTTATTGAAGTTAAGCCACTTACAACATCATCGCACCTATCTTTGCCGAATTCGGTAAAAAAGACTCGTTTTTAAAGGCGAATATTAAGAAAAACCATAACAATTACATAACGATAAAAGCTCTTGCAAGCATGATGCTTGCAAGAGCTTTTGTCATTTATAGATTATTAAGCTTTATACTCTTCTATCAGTAGTATGCGTGAGACTAAATGTAGAACCACAGTCAGAACAAGTAAGGTGCTCATTAACCGATGAAACCACACGATGTTCACGATTTGTTTCCGTTCGTGATATCTCTTTACCACCTTTAGTGGTGACATTATACGTAACGTTGTCATAATACGATTTACCGCCATCAACCCAGTTGGTAGTATCAAGAGTATACATATGATGGCAACTTGGACAACGATTATAGTTTATCCATGTATTCCATTGCAACCATTGCCAATACAAGTAGCCGATTAGCATTATTGTAACAAACCAAGGCAAACCACCTGTAAATACATATAGCAACTCACCACCAAAGAGCAATGCAAGGAACATAAGAAGCTTATACAAAGGATTAGGCAACACATATACATAACCCAAGAACGACATAAGAGTTGGCAACACAAGCAGCAAGCAATGAATAAATAATAGGAATAGGGCAAGAACAATGAGTCCGCCTACTATTACAACAACATATTGCAACCACATTGGCATACTAAAGTCGCCAATATTCTCACTAATCCATTCTGCCACAGCACTTCGTTTTTCGCCTTTAATATCAGAAATGGTATTATATCCGGAAGGATCTGTAATACTCTCAGAACGATACTTTACGCACAAAGGATTGCCTTGGATAGCATCAACAAAAGGCAGATGACTCATTATAAAGCCCATATCTTCAGGCTCAGAATATTCTATATTGGATACGATGCCATCAGTATATGTTACAGCAAACTTCTGATATACTTTACCAGCCTCAGCATCCTGCACAGCCAAAGGATAAAGAGCAGTAACTACATTACCCTTTACGGTTTGAGCCAAAGCGTAGCCAAACCACTCTTTATCAATTTCTTCTTTAGTTGTTTTACCCTTCACTATATTATTTTTCACCCATTTCACCGTAACAGGCGAAGGTGCTGCACAATTATATACAGGCAAACCCATAGCCTGGACTGGGAAGAAATCGCCAACTCTGAAATCGTCGATGGTATTACCTTTTGCTCGTGCTACAACCTTATAAACAGATTGTATTGATTTCAACATAAAGGTATCACCGACCTCTGCCATATCTTTTTTCCATCGAAGAGACAAAACAGAATCACCAACGACATCCATAGCTACATATCCACGAGTGCCATCAGCAAGTTCCACCTGATAGCAACCCTGGTAGCTACTATATGCCAAGAGCTTTATAGCTTCACCTTTCTTAATTGTTGCAATACTGTTACCAACCTTTGTGGAAGAGTTGTTTTTATCCACAGGCAAAGTTGGATAATCATAGATGGTAGCCGACTTCTGGGCTATGCGCTCTACAGGAGTAAAATCGGTAATCTTAGATTTTGTCACACCTGTGAATGTCAAAATAGGCAAAATGGCTATCAGCAACACCAGTCCAACAAACCATTTATCAATTACAGCCATACCGACTCCTGTACTGTCTAAGGCAAAATGCTTTATTTCACTAAATGTTATCGATAAGATATCCATTAGCGGAGCGCCTTTTTTATAGTTTTTTCCCATAATAAAATTGAGTAGGTTAGAATGAATATAATTATTGATTATACTATAGGCAAGGATATTCCATTAATCTTTTGATATATGTCGAGGGCGTACACATCAGTCATACCGCTAACATAGTCAATTACAGCCATTATGCGAGTCTCGAGGTCGGGACTATTAATCTCATACTGACTACTGAAACGACGAATGAGCTGCTTGGAATGGAAGCGAGTAGGATTAACGGCAGCATCGGTAAGGGTGTCCATAAGGGTATCCATAATCTTGTAACCGCTAAGCTCGATGTCCAAAACAGGCTTACTGCAATAAATTCGCTTGAAGCTAACTTCCGTGCAATGTTCATAAGCAGCCTTGGCAATAGGCTCAACATGCGAGATTAGTGAACCCTCGAAGCTTCCACTAAGGATTTCTTCCTCATGTTCGCAAAAGACTCTTACACATTCAGCTTCAAGTTTGCCAATAGCTCGGGCACGCATATATACCACTTGCTCGTTGCGATCGGTGATTCCTTCATCGTCGATGCGCTTAAGCATCTGAACCCTTGACTCCTCGTCAAAGAAACCAAGAAGCAATTCGCTCGTTTCTTCAAAGGTATTAATCTTCAGCTTATAAGCATCCTCGATATCCATTATCTCATAGCAGATATCATCGGCTGCCTCTACAAGGTAGACCAAAGGATGACGTGCATACATGAGCGGTTCGCCAGGCTTCGACTTACAAATAATTCCCAATTCATCGGCAATTTTGCAATATATAGGTTCTTCAGAACCAAAGAAGCCGAATTTACCATGATCGCCAGCTGCAGAACTTGCAAAAGGATATTTCACTATACTTGCCAACATGGAATATGTCATGGCAAAACCACCCTCACGACGTCCATTAAATCTATGAGCGAGAATACGTAGGGCATTGGCATTACCTTCGAAATGTGTAATATCATCCCAAAAGCGCGATGAAACCATCGATTTCAACGCTTTGCCATTACCCTCTGAGAAGAAAGCCTGAATAGCCTTTTCGCCACTATGACCAAAAGGAGGATTGCCAAGGTCGTGGGCAAGACATGCTGCCGACACTATGGTTCCAATCTCTTGGAATAGAGTATCGTGCAATTCAGGATGCCGCTTGGTAAGGATGTGGCATACGTCATTACCCAACGACATACCTACCGACGCCACCTCGAGCGAGTGTGTGAGTCGGTTGTGAACAAAGATGCTGCCAGGCAAAGGAAACACCTGAGTCTTGTTTTGTAGACGGCGGAAAGGAGTAGAAAATATCAAACGGTCGTAGTCGCGTTTAAATTCAGTACGATCGTCGTCACGTTGCAAATGGCGATGCTCTTGGCCAAGTCGCTTGTTGGATAGTAATTGTTTCCAGTTCATCATATGGCAAAAGTACAGCAAAAGAATGGAATAGCAAAACAAATAATAATATTTGTTCTGATATTAATGAGCGTAGCGCACTTTTTGCAAAGCACATCGCTCTTTTTACAATAAGTACTAATAAATATAAAGAAGTCATTGGGTTATCATTTTTTTTTGCTACTTTTGCACCTTATAATATATAAGAAAACGGCGAAGCTCTAAAGCAAGCCCATTTTTCAATTAGTAATTCACAATCAGCAATGACCAACATCAGAATCATCAACAAGAGCCACCACCCTCTGCCAGCCTATGCTACCGAGCAGAGTGCAGGCATGGACTTGCGTGCCAACATCGAAGAGCCTATAGTATTGAAACCTATGGAGAGAAGACTCATTCCTACAGGATTGTATATGGCTTTGCCACAAGGCTTTGAGGCACAGATTCGCCCTCGTAGCGGATTGGCTTTCAAGAAAGGCATCACAGTATTGAATAGCCCTGGCACAATAGACTCTGACTATCGTGGTGAGCTGATGGTGCTTCTTATCAACTTGTCGACTGAAGAATTCATCGTAAACGACGGCGAGCGCATAGCACAGATGGTGATAGCACGCCATGAGGTTGCTGAGTTCCAGGTAGTTGAAGAACTCGATGACACAGAGCGTGGTGCTGGTGGATACGGACATACAGGAGTGAAATAATGCAGTTGAAAGGTATTATAACTCTTTTAGCAGTTCTCTTCATGTTGCCACTGAGCATAGAGGCAAAGAAAGAGAACAATGGTGGCGACGGCTCTACAGACCGACGCTACCAATACTTTTTTATTGAGGCTATGCGACAGCAGAGCATGGGCAACTATGCTTCTGCATTCGAATTATTGTCTCACGCCAAGGATATAGATGGCAATAAGCCTGAGGTTTACTACTATCTTGCGATGTATCTCGCACAGATGGAGAAAGACTCTTTGGCTCTTACTTCATTAGAGAAAGCGGTAAGCTTGGCTCCAAAGAATGAGACTTACCAAGAGAGATTGGCACAATTCTATATCGGCAACGGCAAATACGACAAGGCTACAGAAGCTTACACCAGACTATGCGACGAACATAGCTATCGCACAGATGCTATGAAGATATTGCTGCAATTGTATCAGCAAAAGAAAGATTATCCGAAGATGCTCGAGGTGATAAACCGCATAGAGCAGGTGGATGGCGAAAGCGAAGACCTCACGCTGTCAAAGGTGAGAGTATACGAGCTAATGGATAAGCCAGAGAATGCTCACAAGGCTTTGAAAGAGTTGGCAGACAACCATCCTTACGACATCAACTACCAGATAATGCTTGGCAACTGGCTATTGCAAAACAACAAGGCCGACGAAGCATATGGCATATTTACAAAGGCTCTGAAAGAAGAGGTTAACAACCCATATGCCCAGAGTTCGCTCTACGACTATTACAAACAGCATGGCGATAGTGCTAAGGCTGCCGATATGATGGAAAAGATATTGGTAAGTACGGAGCAGTCGATAGAAAACAAGCTGCAGTTTGTACGCGAAGCTATTAAGGAAAACGAGCAGCATGGTGGCGACAGCATTAAAATGTTGTCACTATTCAACAGAATGATAGCAGCATCGCCAGAGGAGACAGACATCAGAGAATTGGAAGTGGCTTATATGAAAATGAAGAAGTTTCCTACTGCTGCCATCGACTCAACACTAACAAGTCTTCTCAATATTGCGCCCGATAATGCTTCGGCTCGTTTCCAACTTCTGCAGAACAAATGGAGCAGCGACGATTGGGATAGCATAATAGCTTTGAGCGAGCCTGGAACACAATATAATCCCGAAGAAATGGTGTTTTATTACTTCACAGGTTTGGCTTATTACCAAAAAGGTGAAGACGACAAGGCATTGACATTCTTCCAGAAAGGTGTTGCCGAGATTAACGACAAGAGTAGCTCGGATATCGTTAGCGACTTCTACTGCATAATGGGCGACATATTGTTTAAGAAAGGTAAAGCTACGGAGGCTTTCGCTGCTTACGACAGCTGTCTGCAATGGAAACCAGACAATATATCCTGTTTGAACAACTATGCCTACTACCTTAGTCTAAACAACCAAAACCTAAAGAAGGCTGAGGAGATGAGCGTGAAGACCATACAGGCAGAGCCTACTTCGGCTACATATCTCGACACCTATGCGTGGATATTGTTCTTGGAAGGTAGATACGAAGAGGCAAAGATGTATATTGACCAAGCAATAAGCAACGATTCTACCGATGAATCTTCGGCTGATGTCTATGAGCATGCTGGCGACATACATGCCATGGCTGGAGATATAGACAAGGCTGTGGAATACTGGAAGCAAGCACAAAAACGCGGTGGCGAAAGCAAGATATTGGCAAGAAAGATAAAACAAAGAAAATACATAAAGAAATGAAAATAAAGAATATTCTTTTTGCTGTTGCCCTGGGTGGTATGACCTTGGCTATGGCAGGATGTGGTTCGAAGAAGGCTGCAACAGAAGGTACATCATCGACAGTTGACAAGCACAACGGCGGTAATGTGCAAGCATTGGCTTTTGTTCAGAAAGTTGCTAATCAGAAGGTTAGCACCCAAAACATCGTTGGCAAGATGTCGCTCAACGTAAAGATGGGAAGCAAAAACATCACGGTACCAGGATCTCTGCATATGAGATATGGCGAAGTGATACGCATTCAAGCATTCATCCCATTGTTGGGCAGCGAGGTTGGACGCATAGAATTTACTCCTGACTATGTGCTCGTGATAGACCGCATGCACAAAGAATATATCAAGGAAGACTACAACAAGGTGGACTTCCTAAAGAACAACGGTTTGAACTTCTATTCGTTGCAAGCTTTGTTTTGGAATCAGCTATTTATGCCTGGAACAAAATCTATCAGCGATGCCAACCTTTTGGATTTTGGCGTAACAGAGGCTGGTAACAGCAAGAACATTACATTAAAGAAAGGTAACCTGAATATAGTATGGAATGCCGACAATGCCAATGGTCGCATATCTACAGCTAAAGCGACATATAGCAGTCTAACTCAAGGCAAATCATCGTTGAACTGGACATATTCCAACTTCAAGGCTGTTGCTGGCAAGATGTTCCCTGCTTACCAGAAGTTTACTTTTGCTACTACTGCCATCAAAAACCAGAGCAATATTTCCCTGACTATTGATATGGACGGTGTGAAGACCGACAGCAAATGGGAAACAAAGTCGGAAATATCAAAGAGGTATAAGAAGATAGAAGCTACCGACGTCTTCGGCAAGCTTTTCGGAGCACAATTAAAATAATAACCGAGAGTTAAGATGAGGAAACTATTAACGATATTTCTTGCCTTGGCGCTTACGTTGCCTGTATGTGGACAGCGTAAGACTACAAATAGTGGTCAGCGTAAGACTACTACAACAAGGACTGTAGCCAAAAAGCCTGCGGCAAGAAAGCCTGTAGCAAAGAAAACGACAGCAAAGAAGAAGACTACAACAACAAAGAGCAACGCCACTAAGTCTGCAGGAAAGACTTACTCTAATGCCTCTATACGTGGTCTACAGAACCAAAGAGCCGACATCCAAAAGAAGATTAAGGAGCAAGAGAAGGCACTAAGGGCAAATCAGGCTGATGTCAAGAACAGACTGAAGAACCTGCTGGTGATAAATAGCGAAATCGAAGATCGCCAAAAGACTATAAACAATATCGAGCAAGACATTACACATATAAATGGTAATATCGATATGCTGACATCGCAACTGAATACTCTCAAAGAGCAACTGCACGAACGTCAGGCAAAATACATAAAGTCGATGCGCTATTTGGCTAAACATAATTCTGTACAGGACAAGCTGATGTTTATCTTCTCTGCACAGAACTTTGCTCAGATGTATCGTCGACTTCGATTCGTAAGAGAATATGGTGCTTACCAAAAAGCACAGGGCGAACAGGTTAGAGCAAAGCAGCAGGAGGTGAACACAAAGTTCAACCAGCTGCAAGATGCTAAGGCGCACAAAAACAATTTGCTCTATAAAGGTAAGCAAGAGAAAACGCACCTACAGAATAAGCAGAGCGAGCAACAGACTATGGTAGACGGACTGCAGAAACAGCAGAAGACTATCGTAAGCATCATAGCAGACCAACGCAAGAAGGATGCTGCATTGAACGCTCAAATCGATAGATTGGTAGCTATAGAAGTAGAAAAGGCACGCCAACGTGCAGAGGCAGAAGCTAAACGCAAAGCTGCAGCTGCAGAGGCTGCACGACGTAGAGCTGCCGAATTGGCTCGCAAGAAAGCTGCAGCAGAGGCTGCTGCAAGAGAGAATGCACGAAGAATCGCAGAGGCAAAGGCTCGTGAGGCAAGGCTCAAAGAGGAAGCACGCCAGGCTGCTTTGGCGGAAGCTGAAGCTCGCAGAGCAAGAGAAGAAGCTGAGCGTAAGGCATCTGCAAAGAAAGCTGCTAACGCGAGAGCTCTGGCTGAAAGAAAAGAGCGCGAAGCTGCAGAGAGAAAAGAACGCGCAGAGCAGGCTGCTCGAGAAGCAGCTGCACAACGTCAGGCTGCTGAATTGAAAGCTAAAACCGAAGCTGAGCGCAACAGAAGAGAGATAGCCGAAGCTAAGGAGGATGCCGAAGAGGTGGCAAGATTCAGTTCTGCCGACAGATTAATGAACAATGGTTTCGAGGCTAACCGAGGCAGATTGCCTATGCCTATTACTGGCAACTACCGAATAGTTACTCACTACGGAAACTACAATGTGGAGGGTCTACGAGGTGTAACTCTCGACAATAAGGGTATAAACATCATGGGTTCTGCAGGTAGTCATGTAAGAAGCGTATATGATGGTGAAGTTAGCGGTGTGTTTGGATATAGCGGCTCGATGGTTGTAATGGTACGCCACGGAGCATACATATCTGTATATTGCAACTTGAAATCGGTAGCTGTATCTAAGGGACAGCATGTGAGCACCCGACAAGTACTTGGCTCCGTAGGTGGAGAGAATGTACTGCAATTCAGACTATACAAAGAAAAGGCAAGATTGAATCCTGAGCAATGGCTTGGAAGATAATTGCGCTGAACATTTCGAAATAAGACAAAAACGAAAGTGCGTCTGTAGCAAATAAGCTATCAGACGCACTTTTATTTTATATTTAGTAATCTTGGTTATTTATGATTCTCTCGATAGATAACGTTGTTAGCACCACTTGTAATCTGTAGAGCCTCTGGATGCTCCTTGATAAAGCTATCGATATGGCGCACACGCTTATCTTCCAGTATTTCATCTACAGCTATCAAGATACCTGTTTCTTCTACATCGCCAAAGCCATAATTAATAGCTGTACCGAAAAGACGCATTGTAGGGCTGAGATTCATATATGCATTCACCAAAGGAGGAATATTGTAGCCCAATCGACGTATCTCACGGTTGAGAATGCGATAATCAGCTTTGAAGTCATCTTCACAGAACAGAGTAGCCAATTCCATTGGGTCAGACTCTATACGCAACGGCTTTAGTGGCACAATGAGATTTTCTTTGTCGCCAAAATGCTTCTTTAAGAAGTAGAGTATCATATCGCGACCACGACGGATATACGACGGATACATCGTTACCTTGCCAAAGAAATATTTCACATCTGGATTTATAACCGTCAAAGCTCCAAGACCATCCCACAGGTTGTCGAGAGCAAAAATACTCTTGGTATTAGAACGTACATTCTGATATTCAAGCGACACAAATGATCGTCCCAACTCAACAGTATATGGAGCATACTCCTTCATAAACTTCTCGGAGAAATGGAACATATGGCTTGTTGCAAGCTTTGGCTGTCCTTTTTCATCTATCTGCCAATCGCTACCAAAGAGATAGCGATAGCCACCGATAATTTCTTCTGCATCAGGATTCCATACTATAAGTTGTTTGCAGCAATTAGGCATAGTATCGAACTCGTCAATATCCAAAGCCTTGCCTGTGCCACCACCTGCCGAACGGAAAGCAAGTTCACGAAGACGACCAATCTCTCTCATCACATTTGGTGAGTCGTGAGCCGTAATAACAAAAATCTCGTTATTACTCTTGTTGGTCATGCGCAATTGCTTTTCTGGAGTAAGTTCAGCTCTCAGCAGTTCTTTGCTCACAGGTTGGATAATTTCTTCTTCCATTGGTATCTATATTATTTCCTTATAGTTTATACACTTCGTCTTCTACATATTTTGCCCATTCCATCGCAGTTTTTGATTTATCAAAAGTCTGCCATGGTATAGGTTTTCCTATAGCCACGCGGAATGTTTCATCTACATTTTTATACATTTCATCGACAAGAAACAGCATCGCTACATTAAACTTCAAACCAAGCTTTTTGCATACGTTAGCTATGGTATAGAATTTGTCAGAGTTGCAACCGCCGAAATGTATTGGCACTATGTCACGCTGATATTCCACACTCTTTGTGATGAAAGTCTTCTTCCAAGGCAAGTCGTGAATTTGTCCGTCTATCTTTCGAGAACACAAGCCTGCAGGGAACATCAGCATATGGTTCTTGCTTTGAAAACCTGCCTCAACCATACGAGGGAAGTCACGGCTCTGCTTACCAGTCTTATTGATAGGAATACAAACAGGTGCAAGACCAGGAAGATTCATCAATAAGTCGTTGACAAGATAGCGGAAGTTGCCATCATAATGGCGTCCGATAATGGCACCTAAAGCCACACCATCAGCTCCACCAAGAGGATGGTTTGAGACGAAAGTATAAAGGCGTCCGTCGTTCTTATCGGGAAGATTCTCTAATCCTTCTATTTTAAGAGTCATACGCAGATAGCGCACGCACTCCTCAAGCCAATCAGTACCCGACAGATGGCGAGATTCCCAAAGATACTTATTGACCTCATCTTCATGAACCACTCGTTTGAGCCATGACACGAGGAAATGTGGAACAAAGCGTGCTTTATCCCCCATTTTGCCAGCAAGTATTTTTTCTATATCTATTGTCTTTTCCATCATTTTGTTTAAGAGCACGACGGAGAATATTATACAAAAGCTATCCGAATAAAACTCGTTTTCTTCTAATCCGCCGATAAACAACTGCAAAAATAACACAACTTTTTCTAATATGATAGTTTTTTAAGCAAAAATATTCTTTTTATTATGATTTTGATTAGAAAACATAACAGAATCGTCATTCTACAGATAGATAGCAAACAAGCGAAAAGTATAAAAAACAAGAGCTTGGTAAAAAAATGTGGGGAAAAGTGGAGCAATGTGGGGGAAAATGTGTATCTTTGAACCCGAATTCATATATAAATAAGAACGCATGCGATTTTTAGGTAACATCGAGGCTAAAACAGATGCTAAGGGACGAGTGTTTCTGCCATCTGCATTCCGCAAGGTACTACAGGTATCGGGCGAAGAGTCGTTGGTGTTGCGCAAAGACGTTTTTCAACCATGCTTAGTACTCTATCCGCAAAGTGTTTGGAATGCTCAACTCGACGAACTAAGAACAAGACTCAATAAATGGAACCCTGAACATCAGCAGATGTTAAGGCAATTTGTTTACGACACAGAAGCCATCGCATTAGACGGCAACGGAAGATTCTTGATTCCAAAAAGATTCTTGGAAGCAACAAACATCACGTCAGGCGTAAGATTCATAGGTATGGACGACACTATTGAGATTTGGACAACTGACAGCGACATGCCTCTGATGAACGCTCAAGAATTTGCTGAGAAACTAACAAAAGTAATGACCCCTGAAGAAAAGTAACAACGACCACTGAAAATGACAAAGATTGTAGAAAACTATCATGTTCCAGTATTGCTCAACGAGAGCATTGACGGACTAAACATACATAAAGGAGGAGTATATGTCGACGTAACATTCGGTGGCGGCGGACATAGCAGGGAGATATTGTCCAGACTTGACGATACAAGTCATTTGTATAGTTTCGACCAAGACGAAGATGCTGAAAGAAATATCGACGACCGCATAAAAGGCGGTAAATTCACTTTCGTGAGATCAAACTTCAGATATCTTACAAACTGGATGAGATATCATGGAGTAGACGGCATAGACGGGCTGTTGGCAGACCTCGGAGTATCAAGTCATCATTTCGATGACGAAACTCGTGGATTTTCATTCCGATTTGATGCTCCACTTGACATGAGAATGAATAAGCGCGCTGGTAAAACTGCCGCTGACATAATAAACGACTATGACGAGGAGCAGTTGGCTGATATCTTCTATCTATATGGCGAACTAAAGACATCACGCCGCATAGCTTCAACATTGGTAAAACAAAGAGCCAACAAGCGAATAGAAACAACACAGGATTTCTTGAATGCTGTAGCTCCGCTATTCAACAAGGAGCGAGAGAAGAAAGATATGGCTAAGCTCTTTCAGGCTCTACGAATAGAGGTAAACCACGAGATGGATGCCTTGAAAGAGATGCTATATAGTGCCACAGCTTTACTAAAACCAGGCGGCAGACTAAGTGTGATAACTTATCACTCACTGGAAGACCGCATGGTGAAGAACGTGATGAAGACTGGTAATGCTGAGGGAAAAGCAGAACAAGACTTCTTTGGCAGAACCAAATGCCCATTCAAACTAATCAACAACAAGGTGATAGTTCCTTCGGCAGAGGAGGTGGAGATAAACCCACGAAGCAGAAGTGCTAAGCTAAGAATAGCAGAGAAAATAGCAACAGAATAAACAAAGGAGGAAAATGGAAAGCGCTAATTCAAAACCAGACAACAAGACTGCTGCCAGCGAAGAGCCAAAAGCAAAAGAGCAAAACGATATCGCTAAAGAGAATGTGGCTAAAAGCAATAATGGCAACAGTATTGACGACACAGAAGACGACAATCTAAGTTTGAAAGAGGTGATTAAGCAGAATGCTACAGAAGAAGAATCACCGCTATCGAAGAACTTTACTCTCAATAAGATTCTTGGTGGAGATATACTGACATCATCTACCATAAGACGACAAATATGGGTGTTTTTGCTAATTGCATTTTTCACTCTTATATATATATCCAACAGATATAGCTGTCAGCAAGACCTTATAGAGATTGACAAACTGCAAGAACGATTGCAAGATGCAAAGTTTAAAGCGTTGTCAAGTTCGAGCCAGATGACAGAAAGGAGCAGAGAGAGCAACGTGCTCGAATTGCTAAGAAATAATAGCGACAGCACGCTGAAGACTCCAAATCAGCCACCTTACATAATTACTGTACCAGAAGACAACTAAGAAGAAAAAGGAGGATAAACAACAATGAGTAAGTTCAATAGCAACAAAATAATGCCAAGATATAGTGCTATAGCTTTGGTAATGACCCTGGTAGCTTTCGCTGTAGTGGTCAAGGCAGGCTATATCATGACAGTAAAAAGAAGTTATTGGGAACAAGTTGCAGACAGAGTAAAGAAAGATAGCGTCAGCGTAACTCCTAAGCGAGGAAACATATTGAGTTGCGATGGCGAGCTAATGGCAAGTTCATTGCCTGAGTTTATGGTATTCATGGACTTCAAACAACTCTGCGATGCAAAGAACGACAGTCTTTGGGAATCGAAGCTCGACTCTATATGCATGGGACTAAATAGAATATTCCCAGAGAGATCGACTAAAGAATTCAAGTCGAACCTTCAAGAAGGATTTGCCAAGAAGAGTCGCCACTACCCTATATGGCGACGCCGTATAGACTATAATACATTTACCGAGATACAGGCATTACCAATATTTAAGCTTGGTAAGTTTGCCAGCGGATTCCACTACGAGGAGTTCAATGCTCGCCAACGCCCGTATGGCTCTTTGGCTCAGCGTACCTTGGGCGACATGTTCGGTGCAAAAGATACTGCACGCTGCGGTTTGGAGTTGGCTTACGACTCTATTTTGCGCGGTTCCAACGGTATTACCCACAGACGTAAGGTGCTGAACAAGTTCCTTGACATCATGGACACTCCACCTATCGACGGTGCTGATATCGTGACTACCATCGATGTAAGCATGCAAGATTTGGCAGAACGATGTGTGATCAATGAGCTTAAAGAGATTAATGGTAATGTTGGTGTAGCCATCGTTATGGAAGTAGCCACAGGCGACGTAAAAGCCATAGTAAATATGGAGAAATGTGTGGATGGCAACTACCGTGAGATCAAGAACCATGCAGTGAGCGACTTGCTTGAGCCTGGTTCGGTATTCAAAACAGCTTCAATATTGGTAGCTTTGGACGACGGAGTGGTTGACACTACATGTATGGTAGAGACCGGAGGTGGTGTATGGCCAATGTATGGCAGACAGATGAAGGATCACAACTGGCGTCGTGGTGGCTATGGCACAATATCTTTGCCACGAACACTTGAGGTTAGTTCAAATATCGGTGTAAGCCGTATCATCGATGACCACTATCATAACTGCCCGGAGAAGTTCGTTCAGGGTATATATCGCACAGGATTGGCTGCCGACTTAAAGTTGCCTTTGGTTGGCTCGTCGCCAGCAAAGATTCGTATGCCAAAAAAGAATTCACGCGGTCAATGGCTCAACTGGAGCAAAACGGCTTTGGCATGGATGAGTATTGGCTACGAGACACAGATTCCTCCGATTTCAACGCTGACATTCTATAACGCTATTGCAAACAACGGCAAGATGATGCGTCCAAGATTTGTAAAGCAGGTTATAAAGGATGGACAGGTGATAATGGACTTCCCACCAGAAGTGGTTAAAGGACATGAGCAGATAGCAAAACCACAGACTATCAAAACCATGCAAACCATCTTGGAGCACGTGGTGAGCCAAGGTTTGGGTAAGAAAGCAGGCTCGCCATCATTCAAAGTTGCAGGAAAGACTGGTACTGCACAGATGTCGAAGGGTGTAGCGGGATACAAATCAGGCACAATGAACTATCTGTTGTCGTTTGCAGGTTTCTTCCCTGCTGATGCACCACGATATAGCTGTATTGTATGTATACAGAAGAGTGGTCTGCCAGCATCTGGTGGTGGTATGAGTGGTGTCGTATTCCATCATATTGCCGAAGGCATCATGGCTCAAGACTTGAAGCTTGATGTTAAAGACGCAAGGGATTCAACAAGTATCCTTGTTCCACAGGTGAAAGATGGAAACATCCTTGCTGCCGACTATGTGCTGTCAACACTTGGAATAAAGACCAACCGTAATTGGAAAGAAAACACCAACTACACATCGCCAATATGGGGAAAGGCTCTTATCAATTCCAACTGCATTGATTTAACAAGCCATAAGCCTCAAGACAAGCGCATAATGCCTGATGTAATAGGTATGGGAGCACGAGATGCTGTATACCTCATTGAAAGTCGTGGCGTAAGATGCAAGCTGCAAGGTCGTGGTCATATTGTCAAGCAGAGCATTCCTGCAGGCAACTATATAAAGAAAGGTGAAGTGTGCCTGCTAACATTGGAGAATTAAAAAACTCACGAATAAAAACATATATATCATGAAAATAAAGGAGTTATTGAAAAACATCAAGCCTCTAGAGATAGTCGGAGATGCTGATGTAGACATCACAGGTGTGAACATCGACTCACGCCGTATCGAAAACGGCCATTTGTTTGTTGCCATGAAAGGTACACAGGTAGATGGACACAAATTTATTGGCAAGGCTATAGAACTTGGTGCTAAAGCTGTGCTTTGCGAAGATATGCCTACAGAGAAATCAGAGAATGTAACATATATAAAGGTTGCTTCTACCGAGGAGTGTGTAGGACCTGTTGCAACAGTATTCTATGGTGAGCCATCGAAGAAGCTAAAGCTTGTTGGTGTAACAGGTACTAACGGCAAGACTACCATCGCCACATTATTATATAATATGTTTAGAAAGATGGGACACAAGTGTGGTTTGCTGTCAACGGTATGCAACTATATCGAAGGCGAGGCTATACCAGCCGACCATACCACTCCTGACCCTATAGAACTCAACTTGCTGTTGCACAAGATGGTAGAGGCAGGATGCGAATATGCATTCATGGAGTGTTCAAGCCATGCGATAGCTCAAAAGCGTATCGGTGGTTTGCAATTTGCTGGTGGCATATTCACCAACCTTACTCGCGACCACCTCGACTACCACAAGACATTCGAGAACTATCGCAATGCCAAGAAGGCATTCTTCGATATGTTGCCAAAAACAGCCTTTGCTATAACCAATGCCGACGATAAGAATGGCATGGTGATGGTTCAAAACACCAAGGCGCAGGTAAAGACCTACTCTACTCGCCAAATGGCTGACTTCAAGGCACAGATCATAGAATGTCATTTCGAAGGTATGTATCTTGATATCGACGGACATGAAGTTGGTGTACAGTTCATCGGCAAGTTCAATGTCAGCAACCTGCTTGCAGTATATGGTGCAGCTCGCATGCTCGGCAAGAGTGCAGAGGATGTATTGTTGGTGATGAGCACATTGAAGAGTGTAAGCGGAAGATTGGAACCTATACGCTCACCACAAGGATTTACCGCTATTGTTGACTATGCCCATACTCCTGATGCACTTGAGAATGTGCTCAATGCTATCCATGAAGTGTTGGATGGTAAGGGCTCTGTGATAACAGTATGTGGAGCTGGTGGCAACCGTGATAAGGGTAAACGTCCATTGATGGCACAAGAAGCTGTAAAGCAAAGCGACAAGGTTATCATCACAAGCGACAACCCACGCTTTGAGGAGCCACAGGATATCATCAACGATATGTTGGCAGGATTAACTCCACAGCAGATGAAGAAGGTTATCTCTATAGTTGACCGCAAGGAGGCTATCCGCACAGCTTGCATGTTGGCACAGAAGGGCGACGTAATATTAGTTGCAGGTAAAGGTCATGAAGACTATCAAGAGATAAAGGGTGTGAAACATCATTTCGACGACAGAGAGATACTGCGTGGAATATTTGCAGAATAAACAATAACTACAAGAAATGTTATACTATCTTTTCAGATTTTTAGAAGAATACGGAATCTCTGGCTCACATATGTGGGGCTACATTTCGTTTCGTGCATTGCTGGCACTGATATTCTCATTGGTGATATCTGCATGGTTTGGCGAGAAATTCATTAAATATCTCAAGAGCAAGCAGATTACTGAGACTCAGCGTGATGCAAGTATCGACCCATTCGGCACAAAGAAGATTGGTGTGCCTTCTATGGGTGGTATCATCATCATTGTATCTATCCTCATCCCTGTATTATTGCTCGGACGACTCAGAAATATCTACCTATTGCTGATGATTATCACCACAGTATGGCTTGGCTTCCTTGGCGGTATGGACGATTTCATCAAGATATTCCGTCGCAACAAGGAGGGATTGAAAGGTCGCTATAAGATTGTTGGTCAGGTAGGTATCGGTCTTATCGTTGGTTTGGTGCTATGGATGTCGCCAGATGTTAAGATGAGAGAAAATCTTGCAATAGAACAGCAGGGACAGGAGACTGTTATTACTCACCAACCTATTGCCCAAAAATCTCTAAAGACAACAATACCTTTCGTAAAGGAACACAACCTCGACTACTCCAACCTTGTATCTTTCTGCGGTAAGTATAAGACTGCTGCAGGATGGATATTGTTTGTGATAATGACCATATTTGTTGTCACAGCAGTTAGCAATGGTGCCAACCTCAACGATGGTATGGATGGTATGTGTGCGGGTAACTCTGCGGTGATAGGCGTGGCATTGGGAATATTGGCTTACGTAAGTTCGCACATAGAATTTGCACAATACCTTAATATAATGTATATCCCCGACAGCCAAGAGCTTGTGGTATTCATGTGTGCCTTTGTTGGTGCACTCATCGGTTTCCTATGGTATAATGCTTATCCTGCCCAAGTATTCATGGGTGATACCGGTTCGCTAACCATCGGTGGAATCATAGCGGTATGTGCCATCATCATCCACAAGGAGTTGATGTTGCCTATACTCTGCGGTATATTCTTTGTAGAGAGCCTCAGCGTTATGATACAGGTTTGGTATTACAAGATGGGTAAACGCAAAGGCATAAAGCAACGAGTATTTAAGCGCACACCTATACACGACAACTTCAGAACTACCGACGACCAGCTTGATCCTGATTGCCGCTACTTGATAAAGGCGCCTCATTCTGCAAAGCATGAGACAAAGATTACTATCAGATTCTGGATAATATCAATAATTCTTGCCGCACTAACTATCATCACCTTGAAGATAAGATAGTGGACAAAGACTAACATTTATAATTTGTCAACTAAAAGGAAAAGAAAATGAAAAGGATTGTTATTTTAGGAGCTGGCGAGAGCGGTGCAGGTGCTGCAGTGTTGGCTAAAAAGGAAGGTTTCGACGTATTCGTTTCGGATATGTCGAAAATCAACGATAAATATAAGAAGATGCTCGACGACCACAATATCAAGTGGGAAGAGGGTCATCACACAGAGGAAAAGATTCTCAACGCTTCTGAAATCATCAAGAGCCCTGGTATTCCCAAGGAGGCTCCTATGATTAAGAAGGTTATGGAGAAAGGTATTCATATCATCAGCGAGATAGAGTTTGCAAGCAGATATACAAACTCTAAGATGGTGTGCATCACTGGTAGCAATGGCAAGACCACTACCACATCTCTTATATATCATATCTTCAAGGAGGCAGGATATGATGCAGGCTTGGCTGGCAACATCGGCAAGAGCTTGGCTTTGCAGGTTGCTGAAGATCCACACGAATACTATATCATTGAGCTTAGCTCATTCCAGTTGGACAACATGTACGACTTCCATGCCAACATAGCAATCTTGCTCAACATCACTCCTGACCATCTCGACCGCTACGACTTCTGTATGCAGAACTATGTAGACGCAAAGATGAGAATCATTCAGAACCAGACAGAAAAAGATAGCTTCATCTACTGGAACGATGATCCTATCATCAAGAAAGAGCTTGAGAAATATGATATCAAAGCTATAGTATTCCCATTCTCTGAACTAAAAGAGAACGGTTCTATCGGCTACATAGAAGAGGGTAAGTATATTATCGAAAAGCCTACTCCTTTCAACATGGAGCAGGAAGAGCTCTCGCTATCAGGCAAGCACAACATATACAACTCTTTGGCTGCAGGTATTGCTACCAATATCGCAGGTATAAAGAAAGAGGTGATAAGAAAGAGCCTCAGCGACTTCCCTGGCGTGGAACACCGTTTGGAGAAGGTTACAAAGGTGGGCGGAGTACAATATATCAACGACTCAAAGGCTACCAACGTAGATGCTTGCTGGTATGCTTTGGAAAGCATGAAGACTCCTACAATCCTCATTATTGGTGGTAAAGACAAGGGCAACGACTATGATGCTATCAAGCCTTTGGTGAAAGAGAAGTGCGTAGGCTTGGTATATCTTGGAGCCGACAACAAGAAGCTTCACGACAACTTCGACAATATGGGCATCCCTGTCAGAGACACCCACTCTATGAAAGAGTGTGTAGAAGCTTGCTACGAGATGGCAAAACCTGGCGACACTGTATTGTTAAGCCCTTGCTGCGCAAGCTTCGACCTATTCAAGAACATGGAAGATCGCGGAGAGCAATTCAAAACATTAGTAAGAAATCTGTAAATATCAATAAATCAACGACATACCCCAATCAATAAAGATGAATAGCAAAACGCTAAGCAACATATTCAAAGGCGACAAGGTGATATGGATGGTATTCTTCTTCTTGTGTGTCATCAGCGTAATCGAGGTATTCTCTGCCTCGTCTGAGCTGACATACAAGGGAGGAAACTACATGGCACCTATATTAAGACACATAGGTCTGCTAATTCTTGGCATTGCAAGTATGGTGGTAACTCTTAATATACAATGTAAGTATTTTAAGATCATCACTCCATTCTTGCTATTGGGGTCTATATTGCTGTTGTTGATAGTATGGGTAACGGGTAATGCCACTAATGGAGCATCAAGATGGATTGGTATCATGGGATTCCAATTCCAGCCTTCTGAATTTGCCAAAGGTGCATTGGTATTGGCTACAGCTCAGATACTTAGCGCCATGCAAACAGAGAATGGTGCCGACAAGCATGCATTAAAATACATACTTCTCATCTGGGGTGCAGTGGTACCACTAATCTTAGTAGAGAACTTCTCTACAGCAGCCCTTTTATCGGCAGTGGTATTCATGATGATGATAATTGGACGTGTGCCAGGCAAACAATTAGGTATAATCTTGGGCTTAGTTGTTCTTTTTGCAGTCTTCGCCTTATCAGTAATTTGGATTACTGGTACCGACCAGTCGGAGTTAGAAAACAAGAATGCACTGACAGAGCAAGTCGATAAAACTAACGAAGACACAGGAAAAAACAAAAAGATATTGCACCGTATGGACACATGGAAGTCGAGAATAAACAAATTCTTGGCTCACAAGGAAGTACCGCCTTCAGAAGTCGACCTTGACAAAGATGCACAGGTTGCACATGCCAATATAGCTATCGCTACATCAAACGGATATGGCAAAGGTCCGGGCAATTCTGTAGAACGCGACTTCCTTTCACAGGCTTTCTCCGACTTCATCTTTGCTATCATCATTGAAGAGATGGGAATTGAAGGCGCCATAGCTGTGGCTTTTCTATATATCATCTTGCTATTCCGTACAGGCAAGATAGCCCGACGATGCGAGAACAACTTCCCTGCCCTACTGGCTATGGGCTTAGCACTGTTACTTGTAACACAGGCGTTGTTCAACATGTGTGTTGCTGTTGGATTGGCTCCAGTCACTGGTCAGCCATTGCCATTGATAAGTCGTGGAGGAACTTCTACTATCATCAATTGTGTTTATATAGGTGTGATTCTGAGCATAAGCCGTTCTGCTAAAAAGAAAGAAAACAACAGCGACTTAACAAAGAAACCTACGGTGGCAACAGCTATCGCAAAATAATCACAATAAAAGTAGTACATAACAAAAAATTTGATTACTTTTGCAAAAACATAAAAGCATAATAAAATGGACAGCAATTTAAGAATTATCATAAGTGGTGGAGGCACAGGAGGACACATCTTTCCTGCCATCTCTATTGCTAACGCCATTAAGGCAAAACACCCTGACGCACAGATTCTTTTCGTAGGAGCATTAGGACGTATGGAAATGCAACGCGTACCTGCAGCAGGCTACGAGATAAAGGGGTTGCCAATATGCGGTTTCGACAGAAAGCATCTGCTAAAGAACATTGCAGTACTCTTCAAAATATGGAAGAGCCAACACATGGCCAAGAAGATTATCAAAGACTTCAAGCCTATGGCAGCAGTGGGTGTAGGTGGATATGCAAGCGGTCCTACTCTCAACCAATGTGCAGCAATGGGAATACCTTGCTTGATTCAAGAGCAAAACTCTTACGCAGGTGTCACCAATAAGTTGTTGGCAAAGAAGGCAAGCAAGATATGCGTAGCCTATGAGGGTATGGACAGATTCTTCCCTGCCGATAAGATTATCATGACAGGCAACCCTGTAAGACAGAATGTTCTTCAGACAGACATAACAAAAGAAGAAGCACGCAAGGCTTTCGGACTCGAACCTGACAAGAAGACTATCCTCGTAGTAGGCGGAAGTCTTGGAGCAAGAACTGTAAACGAAAGTATCATCAACCATCTCGACATGGTAGAGAATGCTGACGTGCAGATAATATGGCAGACTGGTAAATACTACAACAAAGCCATAATGGACACCTTGGCACAGCATAAGCCAATAAAGAACCTTAAGGTTATGGACTTCATCAGCGATATGGGTGCTGCCTACAAGGCTGCCGACTTGGTGATAAGTCGTGCAGGAGCAAGTTCTATCAGCGAATTCTGCTTGATTGGCAAACCAGTAATCTTGGTTCCAAGTCCAAATGTAGCCGAAGACCATCAGACAAAGAACGCTTTAGCATTGGTAAACAAGGATGCTGCACTATATGTGAAAGATATAGAGGCTCCAGACACATTGTTAGACACTGCGCTAAAGACTGTCAACAACGAAGCTAAATTGGCTTCACTCTGTGAGAACATAAAGAAGTTGGGACTTAAAAACTCTGCCGACGTCATTGCCGACGAAGTTATAAAACTTGCAACAGGTAAATAAAAAAGAATTAAGAGGTGATATCGTATAGAATGTCATCACATATAATTGAAGTAACAAACAATGGAAATTAAAGATATCAAGGCTGTTTATTTTGTTGGCGCAGGCGGTATTGGCATGAGCGCAATTGCAAGATATTTCATTCATAGAGGCATCGTGGTTGCCGGATACGACAAGACACCATCCAATCTCACCAAGCAACTGGAGAAAGAAGGTATGCTCATACACTACACAGAAGATGTAACAGAGATTCCTCATGCTTGCAAAGACCCAAAGACATGCCTTGTGATATATACTCCTGCCATTCCTGCAGAACACAAAGAACTGGTATTCTTCCGTGAAGGCGGATTCGAAATACAAAAGAGAGCTCAAGTGCTTGGCACATTGACACGCACACACAAGGGACTATGCGTAGCAGGAACTCACGGCAAGACCACCACATCTACTATGTGTGCTCACATAATGCATCAAAGTAGCATCGACTGCAACGCTTTCCTTGGCGGTATATCAAAGAATTATGGCACCAACTATATTCTTTCCGACAATAGCGACTATGTAGTGATAGAGGCAGATGAGTTCGACCGTTCATTCCATTGGCTAAGACCTTGGATGAGTGTGATAACAGCCACAGACCCAGACCATCTTGATATCTATGGCACCAAAGAGGCTTATCTCGAAAGCTTCCGCCACTATACAGAGTTGATACAACCAGGCGGTGCTTTGATCATACACACAGGTCTTGAGATGAAGCCTAACGTGCAAGAAGGAGTTAAGGTTTACGAATACTCTCTCGACAAAGGCGATTTCCATGCAGAGAACATAAAGATTGACAACGGCAATATCACCTTCGACTTTATTTCTCCAATAGAATGCGTTAAGAATGTAGAGCTTGGCAACCCTGTACCTATCAACATTGTAAATGGTGTAGCAGCTATGGCTATGGCTCAGCTCAACGGATGTACAGCAGAAGAACTAAGATACGGCATGGCTACATATCGTGGTGTAGACCGTCGTTTCGACTTCGCCCTCAAGAACGATCGTCATGTGCTGATATCCGACTATGCTCATCATCCAAAGGAAATATTCCAAAGTGCAAAGAGCATAAAGCAACTATATAGCAACAGAAAAATTACCGCAATATTCCAACCTCACCTCTACACTCGCACCCGCGACTTCTATAAGGACTTTGCTGACGCTTTGAGTCAGCTTGATGAGGTTATACTATGCGATATCTATCCTGCTCGCGAACAACCTATACCTGGCGTAACAAGCAAACTAATATACGATAATCTCGCCGAAGGTGTAGAAAAGAGCATGATAAAGACAGATGAGGTCCTCAACCTCGTAAAGAGCCGCGACTTTGATGTCCTTGTGATACTTGGAGCTGGCGACTTGGACAATCAGGTTCCTAAGATAGCAAAAATACTCGAAAGTAAAAGATGAGACTAAATTGGAAAAAAGCAGGACTTGTCGTTATGGACATTGTTCTTGGAGCATACCTAATAATGGCTTTCACCGCGTTCAACAAACCCGATGAAAAGTCAAAGATATGCACCAAGGTCAACATCAATATCCAAGACGAGAGCACCAATGGTTTCATCAATGCTAAAGAGATAAAGAATCGACTGGAAAAGCAACATCAGTACCCACTGTCGAAAAAGATGATTGATATCAATACCCGACAGATAGAAGAAAGCCTTAAGCGTTCTGCTTTCGTAAAGACAGCAGAATGCTATAAGACACAAGATGGCACTGTATGCATAACACTTACCCAGCGAATGCCTATTGTGAGAATAAAGTCAGTGAATGGCGACGACTACTATGTGGACGATAAAAACAGTATCATGCCTAACTCACATTACACTTCCGACCTCATTATCACTACAGGCTATGTGTCGAGAGCTTATGCACAAAACTATATAGCATATTTGGCAAATACTCTTATGGAAAACGACTTCTGGAAAAACCAGATTGAACAAATCAACGTTACTCCAGACTTAGGAATAGAGTTGGTGCCTCGTGTGGGCAACCATATTGTATATATAGGACAATTACCAAAGTGCAACGATAAGAACCTAAGAGGAAAAGAGATTAAGAACTTCGTTGACAAGAAATTGAATCGATTGAGAAAATTCTACCTCTACGGACTCTCACAGGCAGGCTGGAACAAATATTCATACATAAATCTGGAATTTGACAACCAGATAATATGCAAAAAAAGAAGTCTAAAGAAAACTGAAACCCGAACCGAAAACGTAATATAGTGTATGGCTGAATTTATTGTAGCAATAGAACTTGGGTCGTCTAAGATGACCGGAATTGCAGGAAAGAAAAACCTTGACGGTAGCATAAACATACTTGCTGTTGTTAAGGAAGATAATATAGATTGCATCCGCAAAGGTATAATCTATAACGAAGACAAGACCATTCAATCTCTTACCAACATCATAAAGAAACTTGAAGCCAGCCTCAAAACTAAAATCAAGCAGGTGTATGTTGGTGTTGGCGGTCAGTCTATTCGTAGTGTAAAAAGCACTAATATTAAGACTCTTCCTGTAGAAACTACTGTTTCACAGGATATGATAAACGAGCTCATGGATGCCAATCGCAATATGTCATACCCTGAGCAAGAGATTCTTGACGCAATAACATTGGAATACAAGGTTGACGCACAGTATCAAATCGACCCTGTAGGCATCCAATGCTCACGCCTTGAAGGTAATTTCCTCAATATTCTTTGGAGAAAGACTTTCTATCGCAAACTCAACAAATGTTTCGATAATGCAGGTATAGCCATCGCTGAAATGTATCTTGCACCATTGGCTCTTGCCGAAAGTGTGCTCACTCCTGCAGAAAAGCGCTCGGGATGTTTGTTCGTTGACCTCGGTGCTGATACTACAACGGTATCTGTATATTCAAAGAACATTCTCCGTCATCTTGCTGTTATTCCTCTTGGTGGAAACAATATCACAAAGGATATTGCTTCGTTGCAGATCGAAGAGAAGGATGCTGAAAACATGAAGCTAAAATATGCCAGTGCTTTCACCGACAACAACGATATCGACAACAACAAGAAATACCCTATCGACAACGACCGTAGTGTAGATAGCAGAAAGTTTATTGAGATTGTTGAAGCTCGCACACAGGAAATCATTGAGAATGTATATTCACAGATTCCAAGCGAATATATCGACAAATTGCTTGGTGGCATAATCATCACAGGCGGTGGTTCTAACATGAAGAACATTGATGTAGCATTCCGCAACATCACTCATATGGAAAAGATTAGAATCGCTAAGTTTGTTCATCAAACAATTAATTCTAACAGCCCAAGCATCACAGCTCAAGATGGCTCTATGAACACAGTATTGGCTATCTTAGCTAAGGGCGACATGAATTGTGCAGGCGACGAGTTGTCGAACGACTTGTTCAACAACAATGTTGATACTCGCTCTAATGGTTCTGTGCTCTCTACTGAAACTCCTAAGGCACCACGTACTCCTGGTACAGGCGTAGTGATGACTGAGGCAGAAAAGAAAGCCAAAGAAGAGGAAGAAGCAAGAAAGAAGAAAGAAGCCGAAGAAGAAGAGAAGCGCAGAAAGGAAGAAGAGGCACGTTTGGAAAAAGAACGTCGCGAAAACTCTCCTGCTCACAAGGTGTTCAGAGGCATTAAAAACTTCCTCAAGAAGGTTACTGAGGAGGAGGAGTAAACCAATAATTCTAAACAACAAACGCATAATACATAGTTAATATGGCTGACAATAATAATAGACCTACTATCCTCGACTTCGGTGAGGAAGAAAAAGGTAATAGCATAATAAAGGTCATCGGTGTAGGTGGTGGCGGTGGTAATGCCGTAAACCACATGTACCGTGATGGCATCCATGATGTTACGTTCGTACTCTGTAACACAGACAACCAGGCGCTCAACGACTCTCCTGTTCCTGTACACCTCCAGCTTGGTAAGGAAGGACTTGGAGCTGGCAATAAGCCTGAGCGTGCTCGTCAGGCAGCAGAAGAAACCCTCGACGACATCAGAAATATGCTTAATGATGGCACCAAGATGGCTTTCATCACCGCAGGTATGGGTGGTGGAACTGGTACTGGTGCAGCTCCTGTCATCGCTCGTGTTAGCAAGGAGATGGGAATCCTTACTGTTGGTATCGTCACAATACCTTTCAAATTTGAAGGTCCAAAGAAAATCGACCAGGCTCTCGATGGTGTAGAGCAAATGGCCAAGCACGTAGACGCATTGCTCGTTATCAACAACGAGCGCTTGCGCGAGATATATCCCGACCTCGGAGTGCTTGATGCTTTTGCAAAGGCAGACGACACATTGAGTATTGCTGCCAAGAGTATTGCGGAGATTATCACCGTTCACGGACTCATCAACCTTGACTTCAACGATGTTAAGACAGTGCTCAAAGATGGTGGTGTAGCTATCATGAGTACTGGTTTCGGACAGGGTGAAGGCAGAGTTAAAAATGCTATCAAAGATGCACTCAACTCTCCATTGCTCAACGACAATGATGTCTTCAACTCTAAGAAGATTCTTCTTTCTATAACCTTCTCAAGCAATCAAGGAAAGTCGGCAGGTCTTACCATGGACGAGATGAATGATGTCAACGACTTCATGGCAAAGTTTGGCGACGACTTCGAACTTAAATGGGGATTGGCTCTCGACCCAGATCTTGAAGATAAGGTTAAGGTTACCATCCTTGCAACAGGCTTCGGTATCGAAGATGTTGACGTAATGAGCAACCACAACCAAAAGCGCACACAAGAAGAGGCTGACCGCAGAGCAGAGGAGGCTGAGAAGAAAGCTGAAAAGCAAGATAGACGCAACAGATATTATAGAGACGACCCTAAGACACAGAACAAGCGTCGTCCACACATATATCTTTTCCGTCAGGAAGATCTCGACAACGAAGATGTAATCCTTGCTGTAGAGAACACACCAACCTACAAGCGTACACGTCAAACACTTGAAGAAATTCGTCGCCAGGCAAGTGGTATCACTATGGCTGCCGAAGACAAGAAAGAACCCGTACAGGGCGTAATCAGTTTCTCTGACGAGGATAAAGATTATCGTTAACGGTCAAACACTATAATAAAGACATATAGCAGCATCGCATGGTGCAACTATATGTCTTTTCTTTTATACCTATATATAATAGCGCTTTATAAAATATATCAAAACAACTCTCTCAAAACATCTAAGGTATGCATCTCTGGAAAACTTGGCACATGAATGCCATAGTATTTCAGCAATACATCAAGCAACTGATTGCGCTCTTGCCGAGACATTTTGAAAAGATGCATATTCTCATAATTCATCCTTAGCAATGTCAACATCTTGCTTGCATCATTAGGCAACAACACGTCGGGATGAAAAGGTTTTGCCATACAAAATGTTCCACTACGCAAATCGAAACAACATCCTTCTGCATAATCCTCTATGTTGGGCGAAAAACCAACAAACTTTGCAAGCCTCATCATAAAGACAAGATGAAAGTTGGAAATATGCTCTTCCTTACCATCAAGCCACTCCAAACTCGACCTTATATAATTATATAATAATGTGTTGCGCTGTTCATCCCTTGTAACAGCACACAGAAATTCAGACAGAAACATCACGATACACATTTTCGAAGGATCTATCATCATAGAGCTATAAGGAAAAGCCAACGATGCAGACTTCAACGATTGCAGATTTTTAGTCTGCCGTACATCTATTTCAATATCAAGCAAGGTGAGCGGTTGAAAGAACGAGCGACGAAAACGAGCCTTAGGAGAATTGGAAATAGACGCCACTACCGACACTCGTCCCAATTCTTCAGTAAACAGGTCAATAATAAATTTATTATCCCCATATTTCACCATTTTAAGCACTAACGCTTGTGTTTTTGTCAACATATCAGTGCAAAAGTACAAAAAATCAAGCATTTATGAAAAATTTCTCACTAAAAATTTGCAGTATTAAAATAAATGCAGTACCTTTGCATCCGCTAAATAAGCCATGGTCCCTTCGTCTATCGGTTAGGACGAGAGATTTTCATTCTCTAAAGAGCAGTTCGATTCTGCTAGGGACTACAAGAAAATAAAAAGAATAATATAAAGATGGCAAATCACAAATCATCAGTTAAAAGAATTCGTCAGACGAAGACTAAGACTTTGCACAATAAGTATTATGCAAAGACAATGCGCAACGCTGTACGTAAGCTTCGCGCTATGACTGACAAGGAAGAGGCTGTAAAGCTCTATCCTACAGTACAGAAGATGCTTGACAAGTTGGCTAAGACCAACATCATCCACAAGAACAAGGCTGCAAACTTGAAGTCAAGCCTCGCCCTCCACATCAACAGCTTGGGCTAATTATAGGCTTTGGCTGCAAATGGCAGACAAAAGATAAATAGGTCATAAACCGCAAGGTTTATGACCTAATTCTTTTTATATCTATACCAACCTATATATACCTTCCTAACGCTTATTATCCTCCTACCTCCTTAACACAATTGCATTAAATTACGCAATTAACTTCCCCTTTCGACTAACAGCTGTTAGTAGGTCATCGAAGCCTGCTTTGATGGCCAACGAAGCAAGCTTCATTTGCCGATGAAGCCTGTTGCGTTTTCCGCAACACTTTTTGAGCTTAATTATTGCAACTTACTACAAAAATCAACCATAAAAATATTTCGTTAATTCAATTATTTTTTATATCTTTGCACAATATAAGCATTATATAAAAATGGAAGAAAATCAGAACACAGAAAATAATTATTCCGCCAGTAACATCCAGGTGCTGGAAGGCCTTGAGGCCGTTCGTAAGCGCCCTGCCATGTACATTGGCGATATTAGTGAGAAAGGTCTTCACCATCTTGTAAACGAGACCGTCGACAACTCTATCGACGAGGCTATGGCTGGTTATTGTACCGATATCGAGGTTACAATCAACGAAGACGAGTCTATCACCGTACAAGACAACGGTCGTGGTATCCCTGTTGATATGCACGAGAAGTTGCACAAGAGCGCCCTTGAAGTGGTAATGACTGTGCTCCACGCCGGAGGTAAGTTCGACAAGGGTTCCTACAAGGTCAGCGGTGGTCTCCATGGTGTTGGTGTAAGCTGTGTTAACGCTTTGTCTACCCACATGATGTCACAGGTATTCCGCGATGGCAAAATCTATCAGCAGGAATACGAGAAAGGAAAGCCTTTGTATCCTGTTAAGGTGGTTGGCGAAACCGAACTTAGAGGTACTCGCCAGCAGTTCTGGCCAGACCCAACAATCTTCACTACCACACACTATCAGTGGGATATCATCGCGCGCCGTATGCGTGAGCTTGCTTACCTCAACGCAGGTATCCGCATCACTCTTCGCGACCTTCGCCCAGACGAGGAAGGTAAGACAAAGGAAGAAGTATTCCATGCAAAGGATGGTTTGAAGGAGTTTGTTCGCTACGTAGACCGTCACCGTCAGCACTTGTTCGACGATGTTATCTATCTCAAGACAGAGAAGAACAATATTCCTATCGAGGTGGCTGTGATGTACAACACCGACTATTCTGAGAATATCCACTCATACGTAAACAATATCAACACCATAGAGGGCGGTACACACCTCACTGGTTTCCGTATGGCTCTCACCCGCACTCTGAAGGCATATGCAGAGGCAGACCCTACTATCTCTAAGCAGATAGAAAAGGCAAAGGTAGATATTGCACCAGAAGACTTCCGTGAAGGTCTTACTGCAGTTATCTCCATCAAGGTTGCCGAGCCACAGTTCGAAGGTCAGACAAAGACTAAGCTTGGCAATAGCGAGGTGCAGGGTGCGGTTCAGCAGGCTGTTAACGAGGCTCTCTCTTACTATCTCGAGGAGCATCCTACAGAGGCTAAGCAGATTTGCGAAAAGGTGGTGCTTGCTGCTACAGCACGTATCGCTGCACGCAAGGCTCGCGAGAGTGTACAGCGCAAGACTGTTATGACAGGCGGTGGATTGCCAGGCAAGCTTGCCGACTGTTCAAATAAGGACCCAAAGAATTGCGAGATATTCCTTGTCGAGGGTGACTCTGCGGGAGGTTCTGCTAAGCAGGGTCGCGACCGCTATACACAGGCCATCCTTCCTTTACGCGGAAAAATTCTTAACGTAGAAAAAGTACAATGGCACAAGGTATTCGAAGCTGAGTCTGTAATGAATATCATCCAGTCTATCGGAGTTCGCTTCGGTGTAGATGGCGAAGATTCTAAGGAGGCTAACACAGATAAGCTGCGCTACGACAAGATTATCATCATGACCGATGCCGACGTCGATGGTTCTCACATCGACACCCTTATCATGACATTGTTCTATCGCTTCATGCCAAAGGTTATTCAGGAAGGTCACCTCTACATCGCTACTCCTCCATTGTACAAGTGTACATACAAAAAGTTCAGCGAGTATTGCTACACCGAGCAGCAGCGCCAGGCTTTCATCGACAAGTATGTTGATGGTCGCGACGACGACAAGGCTTTGCACACACAGCGCTACAAAGGTCTTGGTGAGATGAACCCTTCTCAGCTTTGGGAAACTACTATGGATCCTAAGAGCCGTCTGCTGAAGCAGGTTACTATCGAGAATGCAGCCGAGGCTGATGAAATTTTCTCTATGCTCATGGGCGACGATGTAGAGCCACGTCGTGAATTCATTGAGAAGAATGCTACATATGCTAATATTGACGCATAATAATTAAACCATAATACTAAAGGGGAACTCTGTAGGGCCACAATGGCTTCAGGGTTCCCTTTTTAAAAATCCTTTAAGCAGTAATGAAACTATTATCTAAATCTACGGCAATCATACTTGCCTTGACAAGCTTCGGCAATGCCTATGCCGAACAACTACCTATGCGCCTATGGTACAACCGTCCTGCAGAGTTTTTTGAAGAAGCCTTGCCTATCGGCAACGGCAAAATGGGAGCCATGATCTATGGTGGTGTTGACGACAACACACTTTACCTCAACGACATTACACTATGGACAGGCAAACCTGTCGACCACAACCTCGACAAGGATGCTCACACATGGTTGCCAAAGGTGCGTGAAGCTCTTTTCAATGAAGACTATCGCAAGGCTGAAGACCTGCAGAAACATATCCAAGGTCCTAACAGCCAATACTATCAGCCACTTGCCACACTTCACATATACGATGAAATGGGCAAAAAAGCCACAAACTATTATCGTTCGCTAAGTATAGATAGCGCTATCTGTCGCGATTCTTATACCATCAATGGCGTAAACTATAGTCGTGAATACTTTGCTTCAAACCCTGACAAGCTCATCGCCATCCGCCTGAAAGCAGACAAGCCGGGAGCTATCACGCAGCAAATAATGCTTACTGGTCAGACTCCTCACAAGGTGAAAGCAAGCAACAATCAGCTCACTATGACTGGCCATGCAGTTGGCGACCCACTCAACTCTGTACACTTCTGTACCATCCTTCAGGCTAATGCCACAGATGGTACAATCAGCGCTACAGACTCTTCATTATATATAAAAGGGGCAACCGACGTTATTATCTATATCGTAAACGAAACAAGCTTCAATGGCTCCGACAAGCATCCTGTTACGCAGGGCGCTCCATATATAGAAACTGCAGCCGACGACATTTGGCACACCAAGAACCATAAATACGATGAGTTCTTATCGCGCCATGTTGCCGACTATAGCAAGTATTTCTCTCGTCTATCGTTCACCCTCGATGGAGCTAAATACAATTACGACATTCCTACCGACTCTTTGCTAAAGCAATATACCGACAAGGGTGGACAGAGCCGTTACCTCGAAATGCTATATATGCAATATGGCAGATATCTGCTCATTTCTTGCTCTCGAACACCTGGTGTTCCAGCCAACTTGCAAGGTCTGTGGGCAAACAAGCTATATTCGCCTTGGCGTAGCAACTATACTGTAAACATCAACCTTGAGGAAAACTATTGGCCAGCCGAAGTTGCCAACCTCTCTGAAATGGCAATGCCACTATGGGACTTCATGCAGCAGTTGGCAAAGAATGGTAGCTACGTGGCTAAAAACTACTACGGTATAAACCGCGGATGGTGTTCAAGCCATAATAGCGACCTATGGGCTATGGCAAACCCTGTGGGCGAGAAACACGAAAGTACCACATGGAGCAACTGGAACATGGGATTGGCTTGGCTTTCGCAGGCTCTATGGGAACACTATGCCTTCACTATGGACAAGCAATTCCTCGCTACTACAGCTCTCCCAATCCTTAAAGGTGCTACAGAGTTTTGCGAAGATTGGCTCATAGAGAATCCTCACAAGAAGGGCGAACTCTTCACAGCTCCTTCTACAAGTCCAGAGAACAAATACCGCTTGGCTGATGGTTTCAAGGGAGGCACATGCTATGGTGGTACTGCCGACCTCGCTATCATTCGCGAGTTATTCAACAACACTATTGCTGCAAGCAAAATCTGTGATGGCACCACATTGGCATCAGTAGAAGACAAGCTACAGCGCCTGCATCCTTACACCGTAGGCAAGATGGGCGACATCAACGAATGGTATTTCGATTGGGACGACGAAGACTTCCAGCATCGTCATCAGAGCCATCTCATCGGCCTATACCCAGGTCATCAGATAACTCCTATCAAGACTCCTGACCTTGCAAAGGCTTCAGTCCGCAGTCTTGAGATAAAGGGCGATAAGACAACAGGATGGAGCACAGGATGGAGAATAAACCTTTGGGCTCGCCTCAATCGTCCTGACCAAGCATACCATATTTATCAGAAGTTGCTCACCTACGTGAGTCCTGATGAATACAAAGGTCCTGACCGTCGCAGAAGTGGAGGCACCTACCCTAACCTCTTCGATGCTCATCCGCCATTCCAGATAGATGGCAACTTTGGTGGTACTGCTGGCGTATGCGAGATGCTTGTGCAGAGTTCGCTTGAGCTAACTGCTGCCAACCAGCCAATGGCTACTATCACCCTCCTTCCTGCATTGCCAAACGAATGGAGCAAGGGTGAAATAAAGGGCATCAAAGCTCGTGGCGGTTATACTATCGACATGAAATGGGCTAACGGCAAGGTTGTAGAGGCTATTATAACAGCTTCTGTCAACGGCAAAGCCACCATCAACTACAATGGCTCATCAAAGCAAATATCTCTCAAAGCAGGTAAAAAGAAAGTACTGAAGTAAAGAATACATATATATAAAAGGAATATTTTCAATTTTAACGATGCTTAGACTATTGGTTATCATATCATGCATGTTGTCCACATTGATGGCAATGGCTCAGGAGTACAACCTACGTTGGATTTCTTCGCCAAGCGTTGACTCTACTGCTCAGATATGGTTTCGCAACCAATACGTACATCATAAGAAAATAAAGAAAGCCTACGTCTGCATAGCCACTACTGGCTATGCAGACCTTTATATAAATCGTCGCAACGCAAGTCGCTATTATCTTGCGCCCTACCGACAGCCATATTCCAACGACCCTGTTTCTACTACCTACGACATCACTCGCTTTTCGCGTAGCGATACCACTACCATTGCCGTATGGTATTCACCTTCATACCCACATATTAATAATCGCCAGCTATCCCTTATCTATTACGGCACCTATCAGGATGGCTCATCATTCTCTTTTACTTCCGACGATTCTTGGCTCTGCCGCCCATCATGCTCGCAGTTTAATAACAAAGGTAGCGAGACTATCGACGGTAGAATCGATAAAAATGAATGGAAGGCTAATCAAATCAACGACCTTGCATTATGGCAAGGATGCAAAAAGCAGCCCATTTCACCGAATGAATATCCCCAATCCACCGATAACCTCAATAATACCATAGAGAGTATCATTCCCTATCGCTATTTCGACATAGAGAAAGATACCATAACCTATGATTTCGGTTTAGGCTTCATTGGCTTTGCTCGTGTAACCCTTCGTGGTGCAAGAAAGGGCGAACGTATTTTCATTGGCGACATGGATTATATCTGCAGCGGTCAGCTTGATGAGCAAGCTTGCCTACGCTTCACCACAATGCCTGTCCGCAAACTAACTATCTATGGCGACAATAAGTTTCGTGCTGACCATATAGTAAATGTAGAAGGTATCAGCATAATAAGCCACTAATAAGGTATATCAACTCACACTTTATTAGTTTACTAATATCAGAAGATTGGTAAGATAAATCGACCAATTATCGACACTTTCTTGTACTTTTCTGTTGACAATTCAACCAAATTATGTATATTTGCAAAAGAAACAGAAAAGAAAAGGAAAAATGGACGATTATCAGATGCACCCTATCACCATCGACTCTATAAAGAGTATATGCAACTGCGACTATCTTGACAACGATCTCGTGATATTCGACGAGATTGCTAAAGTTCCTATACCCGACGAACCTCGCCGTATGGGTTGCATATTGATGGCGCTATGTCTGAACGGCACAGCTACATATAATGTGGATACAAAGGCGCACCACGTGAAGGCAGGAGACGTGATAATAATAAGTACCAACCAGGTGACAGACAGCTTCAATATGTCTGCCGACTGTAGTGGTATGGCCTTTATGATGTCTGAGAACTTCTTCCGCGAGATTATATCGGGTATGCACGAGATATCTTCTCTGTTTCTATTCTCACGCCAGCATCCTGTATGCAACTTGGAACCCGACGAAGTGTATCTTACAAAGAACTATATAAAGGCTCTTATCTATAAGCTAAAAGAGAACACCCATCGCTATCGCCGTGAAACTGTGATGTCGCTATTGCGCACCATGATTTATGACCTCAGCAATGTGATATACCGTATAATGCAAGACAACGAGAAAAAGAGTACTCGTGCTGATAGGATATTCTCAGAGTTCTTGCTGTTGGTAGAAAACAACTATCGCACTCAGCGACGTGTGGGATGGTATGCGCTAAACTTAGGCATCACACCAAAATATCTATCAGAGATGGTGAGAGTGGCAAGCAGACGCACACCAAACGACTGGATAGACGACTATGTGACGCTTGAGCTAAGAGTATTACTTAGGAATACCAACAAGAACATAAAAGAGATAACAGAAGAGATGAACTTCCCTAACCAAAGTTTCCTTGGCAAATATTTCAAGGAGCATGTAGGAATAAGTCCTTCTGCATATCGCAAGGGTAAATAGATTACACTTTATAAGAAGGAAAAATAAATAAAACAATAATGCGCAAGACAACATCTTGCGCATTTTCTATTCTTCATCAGCCTTCTCTTGAAGCCAGTAATGTTTCTGCTATTTCGCATAGTTCCTGATACCACTCTTTGCCAAAGCGACGAACTAATGGACCTTCGAGGAACTTATATACAGGTAAGCCTAATTCCCTACCCTTTTCTACTGCCGGACGGCATACATCCCAACGGTTATAGTTAAGACCTACAAGACCGCCAGCAAATCGTTTCTCACGAATAGGATAAAGAGCACAAGAGATAGGCTTTATAAACTTTGTTTTGCCACCACGATAAGCACGCTCAAGGGCACACAGGCAGCAACCATTCTCATAGCATGTAAACACACAGTCTTTGCCATTTACGATGCTCGTAACAAGGTCGCCGTCACGATCGTTGTATGCCACACCCTGCTTATCGACAACAGCCTGCGCTGAAGCACTCATATCGTTCCATACTATGTCGAGAGCATCTTCGATGCCAGCTATCTCATCCATAGTTAGCGGAGCACCAGCATCGCCCTCCACACAACATTCGCCCTTGCACTTGTCAAGGTCGCAACAGAATTTCTCAGTAATAATATCTGACGACACCAGTACGTCGCCCACTTGTATAATATGTAAGTCTTGCATATTCAGTAAGTCTTTACCACTCTATAGTCTTTTCTCCATTCTGCGCCAAATACTCATTGCAACGCGAGAACTGATGATTGCCAAACCATCCTCCTCTGTTTGCAGACAAAGGTGAAGGATGCACGCTCTCAAGCACCAAATGCTTATTTTGGTCAATAAGATACTTCTTGCTACGAGCAAAACCGCCCCAAAGCATAAACACCAAGTGTTCACGATTGTCGCTCAATGCCTTTATGGCAGCATCGGTGAATGTTGTCCATCCCAATCGCTGATGGCTATTGGCAACATGTGCCCTTACAGTAAGTGTAGCATTTAGCAACAGCACACCCTGAGTAGCCCAACAAGTAAGGTCGCCAGATTTAGCTGCCGGTTTACCAAGGTCGAGCTCTATCTCCTTAAAGATATTGATAAGCGAAGGAGGAGGCGTAACGCCCTCAGGCACCGAGAAACTCAATCCCATAGCCTGACCAGGCTCATGATAAGGGTCTTGACCTATTATCACCACCTTTACATCGTCAAACGGACAAAGGTTGAAGGCATTAAAAATCTTGTTGCCTGGAGGGAAACATTGATAATGCAAGTATTCTTCCCTCACCAGATTAGTGAGGTTAACGAAATATTGCTTATCAAACTCTGCACCAAGGTGCTGTTTCCATGAAGATTCTATTTCTACGTTCATAGGGAGAAGAAAGAAAGCCTCACTCCCAGCCCCTCTCCAAAGGGGAGAAGGAAGTAATTAGCATTATTGCTGGGAGTGAGGTTTTTAATATTTTGTAGAGGGGTGAGGCTACTATTAGTCTTCGATAAGGCACTCGCCTGTCATTTCTGCAGGCTGCTCCAAGCCCATGATATGGAGGATAGAAGGAGCAACGTCAGCCAAACGACCATCCTTAACTGTTGCAGAGTTGTTGTCAGTAACGTAGATGAATGGAACAGGATTCAAAGAGTGAGCGGTGTTTGGTGTACCGTCTTCGTTGATAGCGTTATCAGCATTACCGTGGTCAGCGATGATGATAGCCTCGTAGTCGTTAGCCTTAGCAGCCTCGATAACTTCGCGAACACAGTTGTCAACAGCATGTACAGCCTTAGCAATAGCATTGTAGATACCTGTATGACCAACCATATCGCCATTAGCGAAGTTTACAACGATGAAATCATACTCCTGAGTATTGATAGCACCAACGAGCTTATCCTTTACCTCGTAAGCAGACATCTCTGGCTTCAAGTCGTAGGTAGCAACCTTTGGAGAAGGTACCAAGATACGATCCTCGCCCTCGTATGGAGTCTCACGACCACCATTCAAGAAGAATGTAACGTGAGCATATTTCTCTGTTTCTGCAGTATGGAGCTGCTTCTTGCCATTAGCTGCAAGATACTCACCAAGAGTATTAGTAACATTCTCCTTAGGGAAGAGGATATTTACGCCCTTGAAGCTTGCATCATATGGAGTCATGCAGAAATACTGCAATCCAGGGATAGTATTCATGCCCTCTTCTGGCATATCCTGCTGAGTCAATACCTGAGTAAGCTCCTTAGCACGGTCGTTACGATAGTTGATGAAGATAACAACATCGCCCTCACCGATAGTACCGTCTACATTAGAATTGCTGATAGCCTTGATAAACTCGTCGGTTACGCCCTCGTCGTAGCTTTCCTGCATAGCCTGTACCATATCTGCAGACTTCTTGCCTTCGCCCTTTACCAAGAGGTCGTAAGCTTCCTTCACACGATTCCAACGCTTATCACGGTCCATAGCATAGAAACGACCAATGATGCTTGCGATATGTGCGCCATTGTTGTCGCAGCACTTCTGTACATCCTCGATAAAGCCTTTACCGCTCTTAGGGTCGGTATCACGACCGTCCATGAAGCAATGTACGAACACCTTGTCTGTCAAACCATACTCCTTGCCAATCTCGATGAGCTTGAAGAGATGGTCGAGTGAAGAGTGTACACCGCCAGTAGAAGTAAGACCCATCAAGTGGAGCTTCTTACCGTTATCGCGAGCATAGCTATAAGCCTTTATCACTTCCTTGTTGTTGAGGATTTCGCCGCTTTCGCAAGCCTTGTTGATCTTCACCAAGTCCTGATATACGATACGACCTGCACCGATATTAAGGTGACCAACCTCAGAGTTACCCATCTGACCGTTAGGCAAACCTACATCTTCGCCAGAAGTCTGGAGTGAAGAGTGAGCCGAAACGGCTGTAAGATAATCAAGATAAGGAGTTGGAGTGTTATAGATAACATCACCTTTACCATGCTGACCGATTCCCCATCCATCGAGAATCATCAAAAGAGCTTTTTTTGCCATAATTACTATTTTATTATAAGTTTATTGTATTCCGTTGCAAAATTACTATAATTCAGTGGAAACACAAAACAAGCGAGCCAATAATTTTGACTCGCTTGTTTGCTGGTTATATTAATAATTCTTTATGCCGTTTAATGTAAGTTATTACCTTAACACCTTCTTTACAGTACCATCAGAATACTTCACGATGTTGATGCCTGCACCAAGAGTCTGGCGCAAAGTGCCATCAGTAGAATATATTGCTGTAGGAACCTTTACAGAGTTTTGCTCAATACCTTTGACAGCAGTTGAAGCAGCTGTAACAATTACATCGTCGAGGAAGAAACGCTTACCAGGAGTAAACTTTATCTTTATATTGTCTGAACCTGTGATGGTAGCGGTAAAGGTCTGCCATGAATCTGTAGTCATATTGAATGAAGAAGGAGAAATAGTAGCATCGCCATCTATTGAGACAGACAGACGTGTATCATCTTTACCCCAAGGAGCAGCACGGAATGTAAGAGTGGCAGTACCATCTATCTCGATAGCAGGAGTTGTAGCTTCGCCTTTCTTCTTGCTTGAACCAAAACGAGCACAACCATCAGCACCATGAGGACTTTCAGAATACCAGCCAGCATTGTCAGCTTCAAAGTCTGAGTCAGCAAATCTTCCTGTTCCACTAAACGCATTATCATTACCACCTGTACCATCACATGCATCAAAGGTTTCTGAGAATATAACTTCGCCCGAAGGTACATTTGGTGAAGACGAATTGAAGTAGTTAGGTCCAAAGTCCATAGAAGCAACGCCGTCGCTTGTTACTGCGATATTGCGGATTGCTACATCCATGTATTTCTTGCCATCACTATTTTTTGTATATACAGCATTAGACGGACGCGACAAATTAGTCAAGCTATCATTGCCCTTATAAGGATATGGGTCGCCCAGGTATGTTGTCTTGGTATAGCCTTGCTGAGCTTTGCTATAATACTTAGAGTCATCATCATTGTCGGCATGGAATATTGTCATGCGCTGATGAGGGTTAGTGAATTTCAAATCAGAATCATATCCTGTGGTATTTACCATATTATAATCCCATACAGTCTGGTCGAAGTCTACATGAGTGATAAGCACACCACCTTGAGGCAGACTCTCGTCCCAACCTGAGAACTGGCGATTTTCTACCAAGAAGTATTCATCCTCGTTGCCACTATTAATAAGTTTGTAAGCCTCGCCACCTTCTGTAAGTGCCTTCATACCAGTAACTGATAGTTCAGCTCCTTTGCGCACTTCTACAGGCTCAAGCCATCCAGAAATCATACGCTCATAGGCTGTATATCCGCAAGGCTGATATCCATCATTATTATATGCACCATAGTCCATAAGGTCGAAAGGTCCCATACCAAAGTTGCCAGAGTAGCCAGTATCATACATATCAGGAATACCCATACAATGAGAGAACTCGTGACACATAGTACCGATACCACCAACCTCGCCTGCGCCATTAAGCTCTGAGCTACAAGCATAGGTATCAACCTTTACTCCGTCGAGAGTCAAAGCCATGGATGCACCTGAGAGCTGATATTCGTGTGGCCAAATAGTATTTTCTTTACCGCTATCAGCTTCGCCATAACCAGCATATATAACATACACTTGGTCTACTTCGCCATCGCCATCCCAATCATATTTTGAGAAATCCACCTTTGAGTCTATGCCCTTGCAAGCCTCAACAATCATCTCTTCAGGATGAAGGTCGTAGCCATTAGAATCATTACCACCATAGTATTTCATGTTGTGAGCCAACTTCACCGGACCAACAACATCGAAGTCGAGTTCAAACAGTCCACGGCTTTGAGCAAGGAAATAATCCTTAACCGAACCTTGGAAGTAGCCTTCATTATATCCAGCCTCGTTTGCTATACGATTAAATAGAGTCTGAGAATCACTATTCTTGAACTTCACATCAGTAAATTCCACCAATATCACCAAACCCTTTTTCTTGCCTTGAAACACATCGGTAGCATTACTAAGATTACGACGAGCAGCACGACGAGCATGAGCCTTAGCCTTACGAGTCAAAGCGCGAGTAGTGAGATTAGAAACAGCAGAAGCATCAGCAAGCTTAAAGACGTTTGCTTCGCCTGTAGGCACATACTTGTTGCCATAGGCATCTTGCCAATAGTGCATAAACTCATCACCTACCAACGATACCTCTACCTTAGTGCCATCGTTAAGTGTGATAACGTTTGTCAAACCGCGCTTAGCTGGCAAAGCCATTGCTGCCAACGACATGAGCGCTACCATTCCAGTTACAATAGTTTTCTTTATCATAAGTTATAGTTAATATACATAAAAACTAACGAGCTAAGAGTGCAAATATAGCGCTTTTATTTTAATAAAAACAAATATTTATTCTGCTATAACTTTTTTTTATTATAAATTTCTAAAAATAATCAACGAACAAGCTATTTCTACAAACAAAGAATCCTTGAGTATACTACTTTTATAAAACAAAAAGCGGCATCCGCAATAATGCGAATGCCGCTCCTTTATTATATAATAAGGTGAAAGCCTAAGCCACCTTATCTATAGATGTATGTTTACTTAACAACAATCTTCTTGCCACCTACTACGTAGATACCCTTAGCCAAGCCCTTAACAGACTCACCGATGTTGCGAACCTTAGCACCGTTCAAGTTGTAAACGGCAGCATTCTTAGCAGCAACAGCGATAGAAGAGATACCATCAGAGGTTGCAAACTTATAAGAGATTGGGCAGAATACGTAAGTTTCGAAATCCACGAATACTACACCAACAACGCTCTCAAACTTAGCTGTCTCTGGCATATCCTCAGGAAGAACGGAGAACTGATCTGCAAGAATAATTGAAGCATCATCCTGCTTGATAACAGGAGCACCATCTTCAACAGCGAAGTCAACATCCTTGAGTTCGAACATACGCAAGTGGTTCTCTGCCTTCTGAAGATCAGCAATCTTAGCCTCTGTAGGAACGATTGTGGTAGGAGTGACTGTAAGTTCTGACTTAGAAGTTTCATCATTAGCAACCAAAGCTGTAGACCAAGCGCTATAGTTAACATTGATATAACCATTGAGCTCTACACCCTCCTTAAGTTCACCTTCGAACCAGTTGTTTGCATTAGCCTTTGTTATAATGTTGGAGATTTCAACTGCACCAGTCTCGTCCTCAAGAATTGCATACAATACAGCAGCACGTGGGTCTATACCCTCGTCCATCTTCTGAACATAAGTAATCTTAGCGTTCTTCAACATGAGCTTAACGCTTGGATCCTCCATTTCACCACCTTCAACCTGGCTAAGAGCTGCAATATTCTCAACAACAGGAGTTTCAGGAACTGTAGGAGCATCATAAGATACAGGAGTAAAGAAATAAGTAGGAGTTTCCTGATCGAGCGTTTCATAGGTTGCATAAAGAATACCCTGTACACCTGCGAGTACTTCTGGCATATCGCTACCATCAGTCGCCCATAATGCAAACGCATCATTTAACTGCAGAGTCTCTTCTCCCTGACAGAAATTGAATGTTGGGAACTCTGCATCACCAGACTTCTTAATAGTTACATTTTGAAGATTGAAGTAGCGCATATCATTCTCTGGTTTCAAGATTTCAGCAATAGTTCCTACTGTAGCTTCTACATTAGAAGTAGTGATTGTTAATTCAGACTTTTCTGTATCCTCTGATGCCCAAAGAGAGTTTGGCCAGTTGAGTGTTGCATAGAGAGTACCATTGAGAACAGAGCCGGCCTCGAAGTTGCCTTCAAGCATACCCTCAGCAGTTGCCTCCATCAAAAGAGCACTTACAGAAACTGCACCTGTTGCGTCTTCCAAAACGGCGAAGTCAATCATTTCCATGCCATAATCACTATTCTTGTGCAAAACAGTAATCTTAGCATCCTTGAGATTCATCTTAACAGGAATTTCATCATACTCGTCCTTAAACTTAAGGCTATGCAATTCTGCGATGCTGTTAACCTCGGTAAAAGTTGGTAGTGCTTCAGCATCACCAGTCTTCTGGATATAGACAAAGTCTACAGCCTGGTTAGCGTTACCGCCCTTAGCCAAATAGATAGGAGTTTCAGCATTTACTTCAAACTCTTCAGATGTACCCTGAGCCCAGTTTACAGAAGAAGCAGTAAAATTGAAGATGTTATTTTCGCCTGCAAGGAAGTTCCATTCAGAACCTGCATTCTTTGTAGCATCACAAATAACAGCGGTCAACTTATATTTACCAGGCTGGAGCTTTGTAATTTCAACGTCAGCCTCTGCTGCATAAGCAGAACCACCGTTAGAACTACGAACAAAAGTATTATTGTTTGTAGCCTTTGTCAAACCTTCGATATTCTCTGCTTCAGATAAGAATACGATATCTGTAGTAGTTGTCGGCTTGAAAGTAATATCTTTAACCTGATTGTCTGCCTCAAGAGTATAAGAGAGATAGTATCCCTTCTTGTCAGAGCTCAACTTATCAGATGTATAAAGAGTACCATCAACATTGATAGCATAAGGATAACCTACGTCGAAAGTCTCGCCCTCAAAGTTTGTACCCTTTACGATACCTTCCTGCAAAGGATTGCCTTCTTCATCAACAGCATTGAATGTATAATTCCATTTAGCAGCCTCGCGGAACTTAACAGTAACAACTGTTGAGCCATCAGCAGCAACAGTCAAGCTTGCAGCATCGTCGCTATCATAGACATACTTTACGGTTTTGTCTTCATTATAAATTGCATCCTTGTCAGACTCTGTCAATGGAGGAACCAAGCCACTTTCTGCTACATAAGTAGAACTTGTTTTAATTTCGTTGCCTGCAGCATCTACATACTTAACAGTATAGTTTGTAGCACTTGCTGCATCAACGTATTCCAATGTCAATTTAAAATCAGATGCCTCTTGCTCACGACCTGTAAAAGTAAAGAGCGCAATACCTAAAGTATTATCTGTTGAAGCCTGAAGATAAGAAGTAACATCGTAACTCAACTTCGTCTTCTTTGTTTTAACATTATCACCATCACCATTAATACATACAGCATTAAGAATTTCTGCAGTATTGGTATTAGTCCATGTTGCTGTAGTTGCATCCCAACCTGTATTGATAGTGGCAACCTGCACATTAGAATTCTTTCCTGATACTGTACAAACAGAATAGAACGATAATGTAGCCTTTTTAAGCAACTTACCTTTCAATGTTGTTGACGCATCAAACTTTGTCAACACTACAGGTGAGCCGTCATAATTTGCCAACATGTTTGTAAATGCGCCTCCATTGATTTTAGCTTGTGAATAGCGCCAAGAAGTTGCTTCTGCGTTATACAATACAGTATTGGCATTTTGTGCTGTCTTACCGTCTGCTTGTATAACAGTTGTCTGTGTTGGGGTCAATACTGTTTCATCAGCATAAGAAGTCTGAGTACCGACTGAGAACATTGCCAACGCAGTCATCACTAAAGAATAAAATTTCTTCATGTAGTTATAGTTTTGTAGAGTAGAGTGTCGTCAGTCCGTGGGCACTTAAATAATAGGTAAAAGTTTTGGGGATTCGGTTGCGGACTGTTTAATCACCTCCCCGTCTTAGGGGTAAGGTCAGCCGAATTGCAATTAGTTTGTCTTTGTTTTTAAGTCTTAATATAAGTCGTTAATTATTAGTAGAATATATTAAATAGTGGTTTGATTGCAAAAGTAACTAAAATATTTGTAATAAGTGCAATTTGCCAATATTTTTTTGTTCTATCTCATAATTTTATGATATAACATCTGAATTGCTAACCTGCAAAAGCAAGAAGGGAAGCAAAGATTAGGACTTACTTCCTATCTTTGCTTCCCTTCTATCATATTAGGGGCTTTTAAGAATTATTTTGCATTTATCTCCTTGAGCAAACGGTCTGCATGTCCCCAAGAGTCCATCATATAGAGCACATAGCGGATGTCAACACCGATGCAACGAGCCAAGTGGCTATCGAAGTTGATGTCTGAAGAAAGGCTATCCCAGTTGCCATCGAAGGCAAGTCCAATGAGGTTGCCATTACCATCAAACATAGGTGAACCAGAGTTACCGCCTGTGATATCATTGTTGGTGAGGAAGCAGAGCTGGAACTTACCTGTTGTTTGGTCTACATACTTACCAAAGTTGTTAGAGCTAAAGAGCTTGTGCATGATAGGCTCTGCCTGATAGTCGATAATCTTATTGCCCTTATCCATCTTCTCAACAATGCTCTCGGCAGTAGTATAATAGCCTGAAGGCTTGCCACCAAGATCGAAGCCACCTACCTGACCATAGCTCAAACGCATGGTGAAGTTAGCGTCTGAATAGTGAGGAAGGTCTTCTTCCATGCGAAGCTTAGCAGCACAGAGATATTTCTCCTGTTTGTTGATATCGTCGCTTACGCTATTGATGTTTTCACGCAATACACCGAGCACCTCCAAGAGGTCGAGACCAAGCTGTACACCAGGGTCCTTGAGATATGACTTGTGGTTGATGTAGATAGGCTTGCCACTCTTCATGAGGAATGAGTTAGCATAAAGATAGTCTACATACTTAGCATAGTCGCCACCAAACTTACTGTCGATGGTAGCATAGAACTTAGGAAGATATTTACTATCTACATGCTCACGATAGTTCTTCATCAATACTGCGAGCACCTCCTTGTCGAGAGCCTCATCCCATTCCTCACTATTGTCGGCAAACTCTATATACTGCTTCGACTTCTTGTTCTTTGGTCCCTTAACTTCCATTCTGTCGAGAGCCATAGCACGAGTAGTAAACTCGTTGGTACGACGGAAAGCCTCGCTATAGTTTGTCCAAACCTTCATATATTCGAAGCGCTTGTCATAGAGCTGCTTCATCTTATCGAAGTCGAGCTGTCCCTTTAGATAGCCTGTAGAATCCTGATAAGCTTTGATACGCTTCTCGTAGTCGCGCTTCAAATTGATGATGCCAATAGAGTCGATACACTTGTTCATACCAAGCGAGTTCTTCCAATAGTTAGAGCTCTGAGCATACTTAGAATCATACTTGATACGTACTGCCTCGTTGGCACGCATATGACGAATCATCACATCTTGCTTTACACCACGCACCTGAGCACGAGGAGCATTCTGAGCATCGCGCATCTCGTGGATACCAAAGCTTGATAGGTAGCGGCTTGTAGAACCAGGATAACCGATGGTCATAGCGTAGTCGCCTTCCTTATATCCCTGCATGCTAACCTGAGCCCAACGCTTTGGATGGTAAGGCACATTGTCCTTGCTATATGCAGCAGGACCATTGGTCTTAGGGTCGGCATAGATACGGAATACCGAGAAGTCGCAAGTCTGACGTGGCCACATCCAGTTATCAGTCTCGCCACCAAACTTACCCATTGACTTAGGCACGGTGAACACCAAGCGGAGGTCGGTGAAGTCCTGATATGTGGTAGCATAATACTTGTTACCCTCATAGAAAGCATCGATATAGATATGGAGAGTAGAGTCTACCTTCTTAATGGAATCGGTAAGAGCATTCTGCAAAGAGTCGATAAGGTTAGCCTGATCATTAGAGTTCATGTTGTCGATGCCAAGTGCAGTAAGGCGATCGGTAACATCCTTCTGATCAATCATAAAGCTAACGAACATATCCTCGTTAGGCAATTCCTCTTCGAAGCTCTTAGCATAGAAACCGTTGAGCATATAGTCGTGCTCTACGGTAGAATGTGAGCGAATAGCTTCGAAACCACAATGGTGGTTGGTAAACACAAGACCGTCTGGCGATACCACAACGCCAGAACAATAACCAGAGAAGTTAACTACTGCGTTCTTCAAGGCGTTCTCGCCATTGTAGAGCTGATCATAAGTCATCTTGAAACCTTCTTGCTGCATAATGTTGTAAACAGCATTAGGCAAGTTGTAGATTGTCCACATACCCTCGTCAGCATGTGCGGTGTTGAGTCCGCAGAATGCCATCATCGAAGCGATAAGGACTGTTGCTTTTTTCTTCATTACTTGTTTTCCTGTTTTTATTATGATGTTATTTATTCTTTTTCTCATACCATTCTTTCCAAGTCTTCGCCAGTTCCGTCATTCTATATTGCTGACGAGGATGTCTTGGGGTGTTTGGATATTTCATCTCCAAAGCACCTTCTGCAATGGCTGGAGTAATGTATTCCTTTCTAAATCTTGTCCTGTTCTTTAATCCAAATAGGCCCATCATATCACATATAGATTGATAATCCTTATTTATGCGAATAATGAGTTGTTCTACTTGGGACGAACTTGGGACAAACTTGGGACAAGCTTGGGACGAGCTTGGGACATTTTCTGTTCTCTCTTTATTTATAAAGATGTTTTTCTGTCCACTTTCTGTTTGAGAGTTTAAGTTCGGCTGCTCTTTCCAATCATCTGTCGGTCGGATATGCAAGTACCTATTTTTTAGAACCCAACCATCTTTTAGAAGTAAGTTCCTGAAGAAACGAACCAGATAGACAGGAGAGTATTCTATACCTTTTTGAATGTTGCGATAGTTAGCACGAACCAAAGCATTGCGAAAATACCAGGAATGCTGAGCAAACATATCGTTATTCACTTCATATCCTAACGAGCGGAGATATTGGATGGTGAAAATAGCCGTGGTTCTGGTATTGCCCTCTCTGAAAGCGTGGATTTGCCAGATGCCTGAAATGAATTTAGCAATATGCTCTATCTTCTCATCATCTGTCAGACCTTTATATTGAAAATTCTTCTCTTGCTCTATATCCCAATCCAAGGCTCTTCGCAAGTCTTCCCAATTTAGGTAATTTACGGATTCTCCTTCGAGCACCCATTCTTTCTTGGAAATATCGTATTGGCGGATTTCTCCTGCGTGCTTGAATACTCCCTCGAATATTCTTCGGTGCAGAGATACGTAACCGTTGGTATTGAAGGCAAAGGTTTTGCTGGCGAGAATCTTTGCTATGTTAGCCGAAACCTTATCAGCTTCTTCCTCTTCTTCATCTTTTGGTGTGCGAACCGTCTTGCTCTGATAGTAAGAGTCAATAAGTTTTCTGGTTTCATCCAGAGATATTTCACCTTCAATATTTCGTTTAGCCACATCTATGAGATACGCTGATGGTTGCAGCCCATCTACAGCCTGCAATCCGATAGCCGTCTTCCAGTTCTCAGCACTCTCCTTCTGCGAAGGCTCACCTTGTCGAAGATACTCGTCAAAGGCAGCAAATTCGTTGTTGGCTTTTTCTTTACTCATAGACGTTGTTTGCTTAATACGATGTTGCAAAGATACCTTTTTTATTTAAGATTTTGCCAAAAGTCGTCCTTAAAAGTGTAGTAAATCACAAAAAGTCAGACTAAAAAGTGTAACCACTATAGCTTTCAGGACTAATATATAAGGCTTTTTACGGCTTAAAACTATTTACCGCCAAGGCTTTTCTTTATTTTCTTCATCACCTGATTCTTAGCTGACTGCAAGGCGGGCGACAAGGGTTCTTGCGATAGCATATCCAATGTAGCCTTTAGCTCAGCGAGCAATTCTGGATAATACTTCATTTGCTCATAGGCAAGTTTCATGCAATATGCCCTAATGGCATAAGGCTGCGAACAAGCTGTTATCTTCGACTCACAAAAGTCGATGAAGTCGGAGCGTAGAGATTCTTCTTCGAATGGTTGGCGAAGAAGAAGGGAGAGCATAAGGCGGCGATTAGTTTCATTCCTCTCAACAATAACTCTATCTATCAAATCATCATGCTTCTGATAGAGCCATTGGTTATTGAAATCATCGAAATGAGTAAATATCCAAAAGGCATTGTTTGCCACACGATTGTTATCATCGAAAGAGAGCTGATAAAGCTCTTCCTTTCGATGATTATTCTCGTTGCCTGCCACTACTGCGCATAGCTCGGCAATATCGTTCAGACAAAGTCTGCTGGATAGTCGCTCTCTCACTTTCTAAAATACTTACCAACTACAGGAAGACTGCTCAAAGGGAAATCCTTCTTCACGAGATAGGCTGTGAAGATAAGGATAAGAACGGTATTAGCAGCGAGAGCCATTATTGGAGACAGATATTTATTTACCTGGGTCATGCCTGCAAAGAGCACTATGGCAAGAACCACATATATCATAATATCCTTAACAGGATAGTCGATAGGATATTTCTTCTGACCCACGATATACGACAACACCATAGCTGTGCCATAGCCTGCAAAGCCAGCCCAGGCACAAGCGATATAGCCATAGATAGGCACAAAGATAACGTTGATGGCTATAAGCACCAAGCAGCCGATGCCCGAGAAGTAAGCTCCCCAGATGGTCTTGTCTATGAGCTTATACCAGAAGCTAAGATTGAAATATACTCCCATCATTATCTCGGCAGCCATCACAATAGGCACCACATTCAAACCTTCCCAATAGTCGCGACCGATGATATGGCGAAGCAAATCCATATATCCTACCACCACAAGGAAAGCCAAGAGGGTGAAGATAACAAAGTATTTCATTGCCGAAGCATACATCTTTCTATTGTCTTTCTCTTTAGCATTGCCAAAAACGAAAGGTTCGTAAGCAAAGCGGAAAGCCTGAGTTATCATCGCCATTATCATGGCAATCTTTGATGCTGCACCATAGATACCGAGTTGCTCGTGGGCATTTGCACCTTTATATATATATGGGAATAGAATCTTGTCGGCAGTCTGGTTCAATATGCCAGCTATACCAAGCACAAGGATAGGCCAGCTATAGCCAAGCATCTTCTTGATGAGCACCTTTGTTTCTGCCCACGAAGCCTTTTCGCCACGGAAGCCTTCGATAATCTCTTTATAGAAACAGAATGTGATAGAAGCTGTACAAACAAGGTTGATATAGAAGGCATAGCCCACGTCGTGACCATCCATAAAGACATAGTAAACGATGTTGAGCAAGATATTCATACCGATGAAGAGCAACTTGAAAGCAGCAAACTTCAGTGGACGCTTCTTAAATCTAAGGTATGCAAACGGTATACATTGGAACGCATCTATCGCCACGGTGACAAACATTGTCCATACATAAGCAGGATGATCGGCATAGCCCATCATATTGCTTAAAGGGGAAATAAAGAGGAACACCAAAGCGATGAACAGCAATGATGTTGTTCCTACCATACACAACACGGTATGGTATACTTTCTCCGAGTTTTCCTCTTGTTTATTGACGAAGCGGAAAAAGGTGGTCTCCATACCGTAAGTCAATATAACGAGGATTAATGCCGTATAGGCATACATGTTGGTGATAACACCATAGCCACCACTTGCGGCACTAATCTTTGCCGTGTATAGTGGCACCAGCAGATAATTCAAGAATCTGCCAATAATACTGCTCATACCATAAATAGCAGTATCTTTTGCTAATGATTTCAGACTTGCCATACTTATAAAGGTAAAAAAGTAAAAAGGTAAAAAGGTAAAAAACTATCATTACCTCTTTCCTTATTCACTTTTATTTATTAATCCGTTTGTTTTAATTTCTTTATTATATTTACAAGAGTTCCGATTATTATTTTAACATCATTTGAAATAGATTCATATTGTATTGATGTTATAATGTCTGCCTCATTTAGAATTTCCAACCAATAAAGTGTTTCACTAGCTTCTTTTAAAGCGACACTTAACTTACTGATATAGTCTGCGGTACTTTGTGCATAAATACTTTCTGCAATATTAGCCCCAATACTTGTACCACATCGATATATTTGCTTAGACATAACATATTCATGTTTTTCTTCTTTAAGAAAAACATAAAGATTAACTATCCGAATAGCAAATTTCTTACTTAAATCATAGATTACATTGCCACCCATATTATTATATTTTTATCAATTAGTATTATTACACTCCTTTTTTACCTTTTTACTTTTTTACCTTTTAAAAGAACATGTATGCAACCGCTATTGCTGCAAACACTCCAGCAAGGTCAGCGAGCAGACCACAAGCAACAGCATGACGAGTGTTTCTGATGCTAACGCTACCGAAGTATACTGCAAGGATATAGAAGGTGGTATCGGTAGAACCTTGGAAGATGCAACTCAAGCGACCAACAAAGGAGTCTGGACCATAATTCTTCATTGCCTCGAGCATCATACCTCGTGCTCCACTTCCCGATAGCGGCTTCATGATAGCAGTAGGCAGAGCACCTACGAAGTCGGAGTTAAAACCACATTGTTCTACCGACCATGAAATGCCACGAATAACCATATCCATAGCTCCCGAAGCACGAAACACTCCGATGCCAACAAGGATAGCAACAAGATAAGGGATTATCTTTACTGCAGTAGTGAAACCTTCTTTTGCTCCTTCTATAAAAGCATCATATACATTCACCTTCTTGAAAAAGCCTGCCAAGATAAAGCAGAGAATGATGCCAAGGAGTATCATATTCGATGCCACCGTGGTCACGGTATTCATCGTGTCTTTATCCATCTGACCAAAGCCCCAGATTATGATGCCCACAAAGGCACACATACCAAAGATGGTGAAAAGCAACACAGGCTGCAGAATGTTTATACGCTGCCAAAGCGAGGTAACGATGATGCCGGCAAGGGTTGCCACAAGTGTAGCCAACAATATTGGGATGAATACGTCGGTAGGCTGTGCTGCACCATACGACGCACGGAAAGCAAGAATGGTGGTAGGGATGATGGTTAGTCCTGAGGTGTTGAGCACCAAGAACATTATCATCGGATTTGTTGCCGTATCCTTCTTTTGATTCAGCTCCTGCATCTGTGCCATAGCCTTCAATCCTGTAGGAGTGGCAGCATTATCTAAGCCAAGCATATTTGATGCAATATTCATAAATATGCTTCCCATCACGGGATGATTCTTAGGAATATCTGGAAACAGCTTGGTGAATACAGGACTTAGCGCCCGAGCCAACACATTCACTACCCCAGCCTTCTCGCCTATCTTCATAATACCAAGCCAAAGGGCAAGCACTCCTGTGAGTCCGAGCGATATCTCAAAGGCATTCTTTGAAGAATCGAAGGTAGAGTCTACTATCTTTTGGAAGATGGTGGTATCTCCCATGGCAAGTCCTATGATAGCAAAAACGAATGCTATCACGAAAAAAGCTATCCAAATATAATTTAATACCATATTGTATCTTAACTATAATATTTCCTTTAAATATATGCTCCCCGACTATCGTTATGTCTGCTAAGCGCTTGCAAAATTAGACTATTTTTTCCATTACTGCACATATTTATTACAGTTTTATCACAATATGAGCCATTTTTAATAGTAATATGTCAACAATTGTTGGCAAAGACTTTGGACTTACAAGAATAATTCCGTACTTTTGCAGCTCGATTAACGATAATTATTAATTTAAAAGGCTATAGTATGAACAAACTTTTACTTACCTGCGCTTGTGCTACCGCACTTGCGTTTTATGCCCCACAAACAGTTAATGCACAGGACTATTTAGAGCAGGATTTCAAAGATTTCCCTATCGTAGACCCAGAGTATGGTGAAGAGCAGAATGCTGCTGGCTTTTTCCAGCATGTATCATCAAACGGCAAATTTGCAGTAGGCTACGATGAATCAAAGCTCATGTTCAATTTGGGAGGTGCTTTTCTATGGCAGCTTTCTGACCCTACAGAACTTACTCCACTCGGCACAACATACAATCGCATCTCTGCATGCGACGTTTCTAACGATGGTATCATCGTTGGTAGCTTTGAGCAGCGCGAAAACGAGGAGAAAGAAAGTGTAGCTTATCCTGGATGGCGTACTATAACTGGCGATTGGCAGCAACTACCTGTACCAGAAGGCTACTCTTTAACGCAAGCTAAAACCGAGGACTTCTCACAGGAGGCTCGCGCCATAACTGGCGATGGCAAGTATATCGCAGGTCATGCAAGTATTAAGGTTGGCGAAAAGACTATACTTGAAGGAATGGTTGCAGAAATCTTGTGCGATTGCCCTATCCTATGGGAAAAGAAGGGCGATAGCTATGTTATCAATACTGTATTCAACAAGCTCGGACAAGCTGGCCACAACAAGCTTTATGTAGATGGCAAGCTCGTTGAGCAGGCAGACTCAGCAACATTTACCCAGTTCTTTGTTCTCGATATCAGCGACGATGGCAAGACTATCGTTGGTCAGAATACTGCTGGATGCGGAGGTTTCAATCCCGCTTTCATTCGCGATGGCGAACTCGTACAGCTCTTCAACTGTGGTGAAGAAGACAATGGCGAAGAAGAGGAAGGCGAAGAACAGACAGAAAGAAACTTCAACGGAGGTAGAATTTCCTCAATCGATGGCGAGGGCAACATGTATGGCTACTATGTTGATGCTGCAGAGTTTGTTCATCCATTCATATTCACCAACGACAATAAGCTCGTTTATGTAGACGAGATATTTACTTGCGGTGGTGGCGGTAAGAAAATCGCCCAAACTGAATTGCATCCTGCAATGTGCTGCAGCAATGATGGTAAGGTGATTGCTGGTGGTGGCTTAGGTAGTGACCCAAGAATTGGTAGCTACAACTACCCTGTCATCAAATACGAATCAGACGTTAATGCCGTTAAGAACATTGAAAACATTCGCAACCACGTTAGCATCAGCTATGCTGGTGGCAACCTCGTTTATATCAATGGCGAATATACTTCAGCTAAGGTTTATGCTGCCAATGGTGCCCTCGTAGCTACCGTTGCTCAAGGCACACCTGCAAGCCTCGCAGGCAAGGCTGCTGGCACATACATCGTGAAGGTTGAAACCGCTAAGGGCGAAAAGACTTTCAAGGTTGCAAAGTAAGCTATTACAAAGAATATAACCCAAAACTCTATTATGAGCTTTATATCAAATAACAAAAAGAGAATCATGGGCGCTGCGCTCATGGTTCTTTTTGGTATTAATGCGTATGCCGACACAGCAAATACCGACCTTATCATAGGCAACAATAAGAAATCGTCGGCTGGTTTGGAATCTGTAAAGGGCGCTACCGACGTAGGCTCTGCTATATTCTTCGATGCTGACTATATGTCGGCATACAAAGGCTGTAAGCTCATCGACATTCAGATTGCTTTTCCAGACACAACAGCAAACGGAGCTATAACCATTTTCCTGAGCCACGACCTCAACGGCGAACCTTTCTACAAGGAGACCGTGGATGCGAAGGTGGCGAAATGGAATACATTCGAGCTTGCTAAGCCTTACACCATAGATGGTTCTGCCCTATATATTGGCTACACCATCAAAGAGAGCCGATATATATGCTACGGCACTCAGCTGGTGAAGAATCCAGAATATATCAAGGGTAAAAATGGTAAATGGACATTATACGAAGACAACTATAGTGCTTCATTGCTTGCCACGATAGCTGGTGACAATAAGCCTCGGCAAAATGTAAGATTGGGCGTAACAAATATGCCAAGCTACGTAAAACCAGGACAAGTAATCAACTACTTCGGAAAATACCAAAACCTTGGTGTTGCTCCTGTACACAGCCTTACCTTTGCTCTATACGATGGCGACAAGGAGCTATGCTCTGAGCGCGTAGAAGGTCTGCAAACATCATCACGCCGCGAGGGGTCGTTTGAATTGTCACAGATGAAAGTTCCTGCAAATGGCGACTACAACCTCCGCCTCTGCATAAAGAGCGTGAACGACGAGGCTGATGCTGTGGCTACCGACAACTGGTCGGAGAGCGTGCTAACTAAGTGCCGCGACTCTTATCAAGACCGCAAGGTGTTGTTGGAAACATTCTCTACCGAGAATTGCTCAGGCTGTCCTGCTGCCCACTTGGCTATCAACAATGCTATAAAAGACTTGACCGACATCATAGAGATAGGTCATCATGCAGGCTTCATGACTGATAAATACACGATTCCAACAAGCTTAGAATACGAGTGGTTCTATCCTTCTTATCGCACTTTTGCGCCTGCTATACTCGTAGACCGTAGCGACTTCCGCAAAACATTGCCTGAGATATTCGAATACGAAACTCCTATTCTCAAAGCCAATGTAGAAAACGTTTTAGCGGCATACAAAATGGCTAAGCAGACTCCGGCGCTTGCAACAGTAAACATCACTAAGGAGCTAAACACTTCGACAAGAAACGTAAGCATACAGGTAGAGGGCAAACAACTATTGCCATTGGCTACTCCCGACAGCGTTCGCTTATATGTATTCCTTACCGAAGACAGCATCTTTACAAAGCGACAAACTGGCGCTAATGGTGGTTTCTATCATCGTCATTCGCCACGAGTATCTTTGACTCCTACTTGGGGCGACAAGATAGACATCGAAAATGGATATAAGTGCAACTACACCACCACTCTCGATGAAGCTTGGGATATGACAAAGATGAATGTAGTGGCTTTCGTTGCCAACTATAATTCTACTAATCAGTCTGACTGCTATGTGCTCAACACCGAGGAACTTGACCTTTGGGATGCAACAACAGGAATAGATAGTCCTAAAGCCGAGGCTAACGCCTTCACCTCATGGATAATAACCGACATGTATGGCAGAACAATAAGTTCAGGCAACGGAGCCTCATCATTATCTGCTGCCTACAGCTCTCTCAGCCATGGTATTTACGTTGTTAGCCTAAGCGGAAATAAGGGCAACAAGAAGAGCTATAAGATAAGCAAATAAAGCCTCTTAGTTGCATCGTCTGTACCATATTAGTGTTACTGCAATACCACCTATGTGAAACTCCAGTACCAGATAGGTGAAACTCCAGTACCACCTTAGTGGTATCAAAATCGGTACTGAGAGCATTGTTCTGCGCAAGTCTTTGCATACGAAAAAGTGTATATATAAGAGCGCAAATAAAAGAGCTAACATAAAAAAGAAGAGGGTGTGTCAAAATTCACACCCTCTTTTAAAATATCACAAAGCC
>ERZ1034976.214-NODE-214-length-54627-cov-59.311277_pt1 | contig 54627 bp, 62 predicted proteins | sample MGYA00520623_ERZ1034976 | MGnify/ENA primary metagenome ERZ1034976 (study PRJEB33766, sample SAMN09781774) | gut metagenome | biome: gut microbiome | host: Homo sapiens | place: Madagascar | study: EMG produced TPA metagenomics assembly of the PRJNA485056 data... | reverse complement strand
GAGTACCTGTCAAAACTTTTGGAGGGCAGCGCAATTTAATGCGTCTGCCCTGTATAGATAAATATATGTCAAAGTTAATCTAATTTATAACCAAACAAGCATTTTGGTACGAAATTTAATAAACAGACAATATTTTTCTTTGCCATATCATGTTTTTGCAGTATATTTGCAAAAAGTTTGGTCGATACGCGATGGTAAATCTAATTTAGTTTTATTATCTTTCGTCAATTGCACTACCACGTTTTTCAGTACTTTACATAGCCCTTAGAAAATGACATCCAAATATTTAATATTATTTTATATATTGGTATTCCAGATTGCCGTCAGTTCGCTCTTTGCCAACAATCTGACAGACAGTAATATTGTTTCCCCATCTACATTCGGTTACAATACTATACCATCAGTCTCTTTCTCGCAAGACAAACAGATTGGAAGCATCCCTACCAAGGTAGGTGTTTCGCCAACAGGTGCTTCTATTTGTGAATTGGCAATTGACGTTCCTACAGGACCGGCAGGAACAAGACCACAATTGTCTCTTGTATACAACAGTCAGACAGGTATCGGCATTGCAGGATATGGATTTGACGTTGCCGGAATATCCATCATAACAAGAGGGGCAAGGGACATTTTCCATGAAGGAAGGGCAAAGGGAATAACATACACAGACGAGGATGTGTTCTATATTGACGGTAAGCGACTGTACTTGGTTTCTGCTTCCAACAACGAGAGGGTTTACAATCCCGAAGGAGACGTGAACACCTTCGTATATATGAGACATGACACAACATCTCCGACGGTTCCGGTATTTACCATAAAGACAGCAGACGGGAAGACATGCACATTTGGATCTTCCGCAGCTTCAAGAAACGATGTTGTGGCTACCACGGGTGGAATACAAACGTCAATATGGTATATGGACAAGTGGGTGGATAGATGTGGCAACATTATCATTTACCAATATCTCAAAGACCAACTACATGTATATCCTTCGAAAATAGTGTATGGCGACAACATAAGCAAAACCTCTTCCATAAAAAGCTTCGTAGAGTTCGAATATCTGAAATTGTCAGACACAGAAGCCGTGCCTTACAGAACTGGCGGCAGACAGGCATACATAGGAATGCTTCTTAATACAATAACCACAAAGACCGGCAATGATGTGTTCAGAAAATACCTTTGCAAATATGAATCTGCTAACAACGACGAAATGTCTAGAAGATTGGTGGAGGTATCCGTAAGCAACGGATACGGAGAAACTTTGCCACCGATAAAAATCACATGGAACGAGATCCAACCAGAATACAAGGCTTCGGAAATAAAGATGCAACTGATGTCTGAGACTATTGACCTTAAAATTCTAAACCGCAGGTACCAGGCCTTGGATATCAATGCAGATGGATATGACGACATTGTAGAGATTGCCGACGTCAAGGAGAACAACAGCCATTATTTCACTTATCTGAATTTCTATGTCAACAAGGCAGAGTTGGGGAACGACTATCCAGAGTTCTTGCTGGCAAAAACTCTCCAGGTTTCTCCGAGCGTGGGCGACAAATGGACGAGTTACTGGAACATGCCAACAACAATAGACTATGATGGTGACGGATTGCCTGACTTTATAATGCCGCATATACATGACGACAGCTACGTCAGAAGCATATACTGGTATATAATACCTGGCAGCAACATTGCTGCAAAAAATTGGAACGGTATAGGCATTAACGTATTAACACGCAGCAACGGCTCACGAAACTTGTTTGCATACGGCGACATTGACAATGACGGACGCACTGAAATCATACAGTTGGAACAGGACAATGTATCGGGAACATTTCCATGCCATATCATAAAACACTCAGGAAACTATACCGCAGGGGAGAAAGTTGTCACCGACTTCAACCTAAAATTCGCTACAGAGCCAAAAGACATATACTTGGCGGACTTCAACGGTGACGGCTTGGCGGATTTACTTACAGTCTGCAAGACTGGCTACACCATATTCTGGAACACTTGTGACAGTATTCCATTCACAGATTCTAAACAAACCTACAGGGCTAGTCTGAGCCATGTGTCAAACATACGGCTAGGTGACTTCAACGGTAACGGACTGCCGGATCTGATAATGAACCAGGAAGGAAGTGCCGAATACAGAATTGCGTTCAGTAATGGTGACGGCACTTTCACCCTCGGTAGCACATTTTGTCCGCCACTTGCAAAGAAAAACACAGATAAAAACAACGTAAGATACACCATAGAAGTGGCGGACTTTAATCATGATGGACGCTCGGATGTAATCTTGGGCAAGGCGAAATCTGCATCCGATAATGATTTTGTATGGATGTATTCCAACGGCAGTATCATGGTTCCAAAGTCACATATAAGCACAACTGGTGAGGAGGATTCTAAATGGTTCAACACAATTATAGGCAATTTTACAGGAAATGGTGTGCATGAAGTAATACACTTCGGAGCAGACTTGCTCGGCAAGGAAAGAACTTCGGCAAAGAGAATTTACTACGATTCAGCATGGAATTTGGGGACAGGACTTGTGAAATCTATTACTGACGGAATGGGAAACTACAACAGTTTTGAATATTCCAACCTGCTTGACAATAATATATATTCATGTTCAAAACCGTCTGTATGGCCGACTGTAAACGTAGTGCAACCATTGACAATAGTAAACAGGCTTTCAAAAAGCAACGGAATTTTGGCAGAACAGGAAGATACCTACAAGTATGCAGACCTGCAATTAGGAGTGACAGGCAGAGGATTATTACCTTTTGGAAAGATTCAGGTATATAACAATGTCTCAGAGACAACCTCTATCACGGAAATAACGAAATGGGATACAGAATTTCAACTTCCGATTTCTACCAAAACATCTATAGAGGGCAAAGATTGGAACTGCATAACATCAGTAGAATCCACGCTGGCTAAGAAAAGTAACTGCAATTACCAGTTATTGTCTTCATCTGTATCCGAGAAAAATTCAGACGGAACTATACGAGACATCGACAATGTATATGATGAAACAAATGGCTATCTAACTGACTCATACAAGATTTATGACGACTATGTACAAGAGATCATTAGATATAGTGGTTATAAAAATATTGGCGGAACGTGGCTTCCTGCAATAATAAAGGCAGAAACCAAGCATCCTGACGATACCAAGTTCGTGTCGACAACCACAGAAGTGGAATACAATGCCATAGGGCTACCTGTACGCACAAAATCAAATGCAGGAACTGACAAGGAAACTATTAAGAATACAGCATACGACATATGGGGCAATGTCGTGTGGGAAAGTGTCGTACCAAGTGCAGCAAATTCAATAGAGGAGAAATATACATACGACAACACTGGACGTTTCCTTAAAGGCAAGTACACATATCCATCATCCGAAACCATGACTTACGAATACGACACATGGGGTAACGTCGTGGCTGAAACCATACTCACAAATCCTTCACATGCACTGACTACCCAACATTCATACGACAACTGGGGACGGCACATAGGGTCAAAGTCACCACGTGGGGCAATCTCTGCAAAATACTACTGCCAAGCAGAGAATGGCGGATATGCTTTCGTGACAATGGGCAACGGCATGCCGTGGACTGCCGTATGGTATGACTCTATGAACCATAAGCTTAAGGAACAAGTCATTGGTATGGGTGATATCGTTTCCACAAAGACATATTCATATGACAAATGCGGAAATGTAGTGTCTAACAATGTTGCAAGTGGAAACTTTAGAAATTCCGAGCAAATGGAATATGACAGTAGGAACCGTATTGTAAAATGGAGTGACAATACAGGAAAAATGGTTGCATACGGATACGGCAAGAGGTCTGCAAGTGTAAGGATAAACGGTAAAAAATACAACAAGACTTATGATACATGGGGAAATGTGCGAATGGCTACCGACCCGCTATGCGATATTAAATACAAATATTTTTCCACTGGCAAACTCAAACAAAGCGGCATAAAGCCTATTTATGTAAATATGGAATACGACAAGGGCGGCAATCTGACAAGTCTAACAGACATTGACGCAGGAACTACTAACTATGAGTACAACGGATTCGGACTGCTCTTAGAGCAGACGGATGCTAGGGGTACGGAAACAGAAAATTCATACGATTGGTTGAACAGGCTCGTAGCCACAAGCATCGACGGTGTTAAGACGACATACAATTTCGGGACATCAGGCAATGACACGAACCTGCCAGTAAAAGAACAGACTGGCAACATGACGGCAGAACGTGAGTACAACGAATATGGGGAAGTAACAAAAGAAACGAGAAACATCAATGGTAAACAAATATCATATTCGTTTGCGTATGACTCATTGGGGCGCATAAGCGAGCGAACGTATCCCAACGGACTGAAACTAAGGTATGTCTACGACTGCTACGGCAACAGAGTACAGGCACTCAATGACAACAGCAATATCTGGAAATTTCTCTCTACAAACGGACTTGTCAGCAAGGAATTGTTGGGTAAAGATTTCGTACGTACTACCACTTTGGATAAAAACGGCTACCTGTCGTCGATAAAACTTGAGAAAGGCGGCAAGCCTCTGCATGAGATGACATTCGTATACGATCCGGTTTCTGGCAATTTGCTCTCACGTAAGGGAATGGAACAATACGGCACCACGGAGAGGTTCACTTACGACAACCTCGACCGTCTGACTTCATACACAGAACAAGAACATTACACGAGAGAAATGGAGTATGACAAATATGGAAGAATACTATATAAATATGGTGTAGGCGAGTATGAAATCGGCATGGGGTATCATGTTTCGCTCGTCACCAATGAGTTGGACTCCATAACAGGATATCCCCAGAGAATTTCGTACAACGGATTCGGCAAAGTGGCACATATAAGCGGTATAAATGGTGATTTAGAAATAATGTACGGACCAGACCAGCAGAGATGGATGGAAACTAACGACAGGAAACACACCACGACATACTTCTTCGGTGACTATGAGCGTATTGACATGCCATCGGATTTCCTCGACGTGTGCTATCTTGATGGCGGAGTAATGCACATGTCGTCGCGCCATTCGTCGGGCATATTTGTGCCTTTCCTCGACAATCTCGGCTCATACGTAAAGATTTACTCGCCTTCGGGTAGCGAAGTGTTCCACACGACATACGACCCTTGGGGCAAACCTACATGCTTGCGCAACGACATGGACTTCCACCGAGGCTATTGTGGACATGAAATGATAGACGAAGGATGGCTCATCAATATGAACGGGCGTGTCTACGACCCATGGCTAGCAACGTTTCTAAGCCCAGACAACTACATACAAGACCCACTCAACAGCCAAAACTACAACCGATATGGATATTGTCTGAACAACCCACTGAAATATACAGACCCAAGCGGAAATTCATTTGTCATATTCCTTGGATTTACATTATTCAATATGGCCAGCAACATGACGATAGCCTCTATGAATGGACAAAACATTTGGAAAGCAGCTGCAAAAAGTCTGTTTACATCTGCTGCTTCTTATGGTATTGGACAAGCGTTTGGAACTGTCGGAAGTCTAGGGCATGAGCTACTAAGAGCTGGAGCGCATGGTATTAGTGGTGGAATCTCTTCGATATTGGGCGGTGAGAAATTCTTAAATGGATTTGCTGCAGGAAGTTTTACATCAGGCTTCGGGTCATATACCTTCAACTTGCAGTTGGGAATAGGAGGGTTAACCGCATCTTCAACTATAATTGGAGGCATCGCCTCTTGGGCTTCTGGTGGAGACATACTATCTGGAGCATTACAGGGATTGAACGTTGGACTGCTCAACCATGCAATTCACGACATTATAACATACAAATATGACAAAGATAATAACATCGTAGGCAATATTGCTGAAGTTGAAGTAATAGGAAGTAAGGATTTGTACGAAAACAATCTTTATACCAAAGCCATATCTACTTGCGAAATAGGCAAGAATACATTATCTATTTTGAAAGGAATCAATGATTATCTGGGGAGAATAAGGGTTGGAACAAATGGTAAAACTTATCTACCCAAAAAGAATGGGCAATTTTACGGAAATCAGTACGTAAGGACAACACCTTTGAAAACAATTCCCAATTTAGGAAAATTTGAAAAAGTATATCAGTTGGCTGAAAATTCTTCGGAATTAAAAGTTGCTTTGGTTAAAGACGGAGGAGTATGGGGAAATAATTGTGAACGATGCATTGCTAAAATAGCTGGCAATTATATTGGTTCTTTTTATGGTTCAAGAATTGGATTTTCTATTGGAACAGGTATAGGTTCAGGAATTTTATCATTACCATTAGGAATTGGTTGTAGTCTTGTTGGTGATTATTTAGGCGGTTTTTTCGGTGGTTACATAGGCGAAGAGCTCTATAATATTTATTGAATTAACATAAATAACAAATCAGAATAAAAAACATGAAATATATTATAAATAGATTATTATTTTCTTTATATTATTGGAATTTATGTGTATGCAACATAATTGACTATACACTTAAGCCGACACTATACATTATCCATAAGATTTTTTACAAAGTAGATATCTATGGAAATAGCAAGAAAAAACATAGAAATTTTTCAACATACCATAAATATCAAGAAAAATTATTAAAAGATACTGCTAAAAATCTTGATTATGGTTATTGTTCCTATCGTAGTCAAGGAGAATTCATCGGTACTATAATGCTATACCTTATATATTTCATAAAACTAATCAAACATTATGAAATTATGCCATTAGATGACATTTCAGACTTTAAAATCACCTTTATATCAATGGGTGTTGCATTTTTTATTACGCATATTTTATCCTTTCAGAACAATCTTTATAAAAAATATTTCAAAAGATTCAAAAGCTCCAAGAATAATGCGATTTGGCATATCATAACTCTTCTGTATGTCATTGGTTCTTTCATTGCATTTTACAAATCTTTATTTTATTAAAATGAGTGTCTAAATATTACAATCCTCCATGAACAAAATAATTATTACATTCACACTTTCCATCATAGCACAAATTTGTCAAGCCCAGCATCCAATCTACTATTCCTACGATGCCACCGGCAACAGGATAACCAGAACGTTGCGCTCTCAACCAAGCAAGAGCAGGGCAAGACAAGGTGATAAGGATGAAGTCTGCATATATGGCAGAAACATAAAAGTAAAATTGAATGCCGAAGGCAAACTTGTAGAGATTGGTGTTGATAATTGGAAAGAAAACGACCACATGAACATTGCACTATATTCTCTGAACGGCAAACTGTTAATGTCTAAAAACTGCGATAAGGCAACTATTACCATACCACTACTGGCAGAGTATGACAAATGCTTCATCCTTACAATAAGAATGAATGGTATAAGCACCAGTTGGACGATAGCATTATAAAATATACAAAATGTTTTGTCTTTTCGCCCATTTGCAGTAACTTTAAATAACTTACGCGGCATTCGGAAATGCAAAAGAAAGCAATTTCTTTTGCCATTTCGCTCATTTGCAGTAACTTTAAATAACTTACGCGGCATTCGGAAATGCAAAAGAAAGCAATTTCTTTTGCCATTTCGCTCATTTGCAGTAACTTTGCACCAAGATTCACAAAACAAACAACAATAACAATTCGACATCTATGAAAGAATTAGCTCTTAAGTATGGATGCAACCCTAACCAAAAGCCATCAAGGATTTTTATGGAAGAGGGTGAGCTTCCTATCGAGGTTATCAACGGTAGACCAGGATACATCAACTTCCTGGATGCGCTAAATAGTTGGCAACTTGTTAAGGAACTGAAAGCTGCTACTGGCATTCCTGCCGCTGCAAGTTTCAAACATGTTAGTCCTGCGGGTGCTGCTATAGGCTTGCCTCTTAGCGACACTCTAAAGAAAATCTATTTCGTTGACGACGTAAAGATAGAACTATCACCTTTGGCTTGTGCCTATGCAAGAGCAAGAGGTGCCGACCGTATGTGCTCATACGGAGATTTCGTTGCTCTTAGCGATGTTTGCGATGCTGCTACTGCAACTCTCATCAAGCGCGAGGTTAGCGATGGTGTTATTGCTCCTGGATATACCGACGAGGCGCTCGAAATATTGAAGGATAAGCGCAAGGGTACATACAATGTTATCAAGATTGACCCTAACTATGTGCCACAGCCTATAGAACACAAGCAGGTGTTCGGTATCACTTTCGAACAGGGACGCAACGAGATTAAACTCGACGACCCTGCTTTGTTCGAGAATATCCCAACTCAGAACAAGACTTTCACCGACGAGGCTAAACGCGACCTTATCATCGCTCTCATCACATTGAAATATACTCAGAGCAACTCTGTATGCTACGTTAAGGACGGACAGGCTATCGGTATCGGTGCTGGTCAGCAGAGCCGTATCCACTGTACTCGCCTTGCAGGTCAGAAGGCTGACACATGGTGGTTGCGCCAATGTCCAAAGGTTATGAACCTTCCTTTCAAGCCAGGCATCCGTCGTGCTGATCGCGACAATACCATCGACGTTTACATCAGCGAGGAGCATGACGACGTATTGAGAGATGGCACATGGGAGATGTTCTTCACCGAAAAGCCAGAAGTTTTGACAATGGAGGAAAAGAAGGCTTGGATTGCTCAGAACACTAAGGTTGCTCTAGGTTCAGATGCTTTCTTCCCATTTGGCGACAACATCGAGCGTGCACACAAGAGTGGTGTCGAATATATAGCACAAGCAGGCGGTAGCATCCGTGACGATAATGTTATTGAGACTTGCGACAAGTATGGCATCGCAATGGCATTCACAGGTGTTAGATTGTTCCACCATTAATTCATAACATAAACCCCATTTATAGCATGTCAGACAATTTCACCGACATCTTAGAAGGTGGCATCGTCTTCAAAAAGAGTTCTTCTGGAAATAAGGAATCGGACAAAGTGAAGACTAAGGCCAAGAAAAAGAAATACATCACTGGTGCCCACGGCAGCGGTTCGGCTAAACAAAAGGCTAAATACCGCGAACAAAGAGCCAACAGACATAAGTAATGTATACAAACAATAATAGCGGCAAGAGATAATGCACATAAGCATATCTTCTTGCCGCTATTTTTATTTTATATTAGCGCTTTAACAAAACACAGCTTTTTCTATTTCATTCTTTAAGAAGGAAGCAACATAGCCAACACTCTGAAAATAGAAACCTGTTGCAGTATTCTGCAAACGTTCAAAAGTGTCTGAAGCATAAAGAACATCTAAAGATTCTTTTGGCGAATAGCCATAAGTTTCCATAAGCCAATCTGCCAGCTCTACAGTTAGTTCATCCTTCATCATCTGTATTTGTTCTGCATTTAATCTTGTCATAACGCCTTAAGTTTTTGTAGTGCCCTTTCTGTACCAAAGAAATATTGGAAAGTAATACCTTTAGCATATTTTAATTCCTCTACTAATCTTTGAAGTGATATTACTCCACCTAGATAACGCCTCAGTTGGAAGTTTACTCCATCATCTGCAATTGGACCATAAACAATATCGTAATTATGAGATGGTTGAGAAACTTTAGAATTTCTATTTGTCAAAATAAAACTCGCCCATTCTTCACTATAATCTTCAAATATCTTAATGTGCAGTTCTTCTGATGTAAGTATTCCTTCATCAAAGGCAAATTCATTTACCACGGCTATACCACTTCGCATCTGTTCTACTTTTGTTTCGGCAAGATTCTTTGCCTGTTCATAATTATCAGACAGATAAAAACCTTGCCCAAAATCTTTATAAGGTTTTGAACGGCTTAAATCAGGTATCGTTACCCGTACATTAGAACCATGGTACAATTTCATTGCAATCTTCCTCCATTATTTCTACAAACATCAGATAACACACTCAAAGACTCCTCAAAAGAAAAAGTATGAAGAGTATCATAATGTTTATATAGATAATCCAGCCCTTTAAAACGTTTAAGATATCCATAGGCTTGTTTTGGCATAACACCAAACTTTGTCGCAAATTCACTTACTAGTGCGACAACATAACCTACTGTATTATGTTCTTCCCTTGACATATCTTTCTATTTTTATTGCAACAAAAATAGTCAAATATTCCATTGATAACAAGGAAATCCTTCGTTTTCTATGGAATATTTGACTATTTTAACTTCTATACTATATCATCAAGTTTTTAGGGACTCTTTTACTTTCTTATACCTCCACTCTTTGTCAACGTTATGGTGGCATCATGGAGTTTGCGGTTGCCATGGTCGAACATCAAGGCTGGATTGAAGCGAGTGCCACGGAACTTTGTTTCAAAATGCAAGTGTTCAGTAGTTGCACGACCTGTGCGACCAGTAAGTCCTATCACTTGGCCTGCTTTCACTTTATCGCCTGCCTTGACGAGATTCTTCGACTGATGGCTATACAATGTCTCAAAACCATAGGCATGCTTTATGCGTATGCAATTGCCATAGCCTGCAAAAGGACCAGAGGATATTACTACGCCATCGAAAGCTGCAAGTATCTCGTCATTTGGCTTTGTCTTTAGGTCTACTCCCGAATGACCTCGTCTGCCTCCGTAAGGACTGATAACCTTTGCTCCTGGTAGAGGATACGACCAATGTTTCTTTTCTATCTTTCTGAGGTCGAGCTTGAATGTAGTATTCTTCTTAAATGGGTCGTCATCAAGATTTGCCATCAGCCTCTTCGACTTTTCGTCGGCAACAACATTTATGCTAATTCTGCCACCCACTTTTTTGCATTGCACCATCTGCTTTCTCAGCTTATGGCTCGACAAAGAGATAATGGTTTCTGGATTAATCTTCGAACCATTTATCATGATGTTGAAGTCAAGGAATTCTCTATTGGAATCTCCACCCACAATAGCGATAGTATGTCCTGCCTTTACTTCCTGCCCAACTTTCACAAGATTCTGCGCATTATGAGCATAAACGGTCTCAAGACCATTATGATGGCGAACAACAATCACATTGCCATGACCAGAGATATAGGTAGACAAACGAACGGTTCCGTCAAACATAGCTTTCACAGCATCGCCCTTCTTGGTTTCAATCTCAAGGTCGTTGCCTTTCAATATAGCTTTACCTACTGGCAATGGGAACGAATATTCTTTATCTGGAAGTTGAGTAAAATCAATGTTTATGATATTACTCTTGGCAAAGAGACCTGGTGTTGGCACACTTATCTGCTGCTGTTCGGCGGCAGTAAATTTCTCACTTGTGGCAGACATTATCGTCAGCGACATCATCAATGCCACAACATAAATAGTTAGCTTAGATAGATTCTTTTTAATCATTTGGTTTCCTCCATAATTATTGCTGTATATATTCTGCCCGAGTTAATGCCTTGACGACGGGCAGAGAAAAAATCGTTAGAAGTATAGGTATCAATTCCTGATACCATTATGTTTTCTGCAGGTATTCCTGCTGCAACCAAGTCTCTGCGGTTGCACTCTGGTAAATCGATATGCCATTTACCCATTTGCTTCGCTATGCCATTCATATCGAAGCCTGCTGAGGCAAACTGGTCGTAGACTTCCTGTCCTACCTCAAAGCTCTTTAATGATATGCCTGGACCTATCACTGCCTTCAACTTCTCGGCATTAGAATGATAGGTTGTTTGCATCTCAGCTACTGCCTTCGAAGCTATGCGCTTTACAGTTCCACGCCAGCCGGCATGTATAGCGCAGGCAGCATGATGCTCAGGATCGTATATTATAATAGGTATGCAGTCGGCAGTAGAAACGCCTATGCATACACCACTCATCGATGTGAATATACCATCCACTCCTTCTATCACCTTAGCTCTCTCTTCCTCAGACAATGCCATAAAGTCGGGAGCTATGATGCAGAAGTCTGCTCCATGTACCTGATGTGGCAACAATATCTTTGTTGGCTCTATGCCTAATGTCCCGGCAAGTAATGCTTTATTGGCTGCGATATTCTCTTGCGAATCGCCACAATAGCTATTGATATTAAAGCTGCAATATGCGCCCTCGCCTACTCCACCATGACGCATGGTAGAGAAAGCACGCACACCTGGGGCTATATCGTATGATAGAAGCTGTGGACTATTCTTCATCATACTCATATTCAAAGTCGTCGAGGTCATCAACATCCTCAACGTCGTCTTCGTCTATATATTCAATATCTTCGTCTTCGCCTTCTTGAGCAAGCTCCATAGCAAAGCGCGACATGTCTTTATCCCTATGCACAAGGGTGTCCTCGGCTGTGATATCTTGCAACTTATTGCTCTCGCTATTGAGTTCTTTCCATAGCACATCCTTCAAATCTGAGAGTCCGTAGCCTGTTACTGAAGAGATGAATACTACTGGCAAATCTTCTGGCAGATGCTCACGGAGCATATCCATCAATTCCTCGTCCAAGAGGTCGCTCTTGGTAACTGCCAACACTCTGTGCTTGCTGAGCATTTCAGGATTAAACTGCTCAAGCTCATTCAATAACACTTCATATTCGCGCTTAATATCGTCGGTATCGCCAGGAACCATAAAGAGCAACAACGAGTTGCGCTCAATATGACGCAAGAAGCGAAGTCCTAAACCTTTACCCTCGCTGGCTCCCTCGATGATACCAGGGATATCAGCCATCACAAACGACTTATGGTCTCTATATTCTACGATTCCAAGACTTGGCTCAAGGGTTGTAAAAGGATAGTTGGCAATCTTCGGACGTGCACTCGACAAGGCGGAAAGCAATGTAGACTTTCCTGCATTAGGGAATCCTACCAAACCAACATCGGCAAGCAACTTCAACTCCATTATCACCGTACGCTCCTGCATAGGCTCGCCTGGCTGTGCAAAACGTGGAGCCTGATTGGTAGCAGTACGGAATTGGAAATTACCCAAACCGCCTCGTCCACCTTTCAATAGCATCACTTCCTGACCATCGTAGGTTACATCGCAGATATATTTTCCGGTCTCAGCATCATATACAACTGTTCCGCATGGCACATCGATATACATATCCTTACCGTCTGTACCATGACACTTGTCGCGTCCGCCGTTGCCTCCATGTTCAGCAAACACGTGGCGCTGATATTTCAGGTGCAACAAGGTCCAATAGTTATGATTGCCACGAAGGATAATGCTTCCGCCGCGACCGCCGTCACCACCATCAGGACCGCCATTAGGATTGTATTTCACATGCCTAAGGTGCATAGAGCCCTTACCGCCCTTTCCTGAGCGGCAATATATCTTTACATAGTCTACGAAATTGGAATCTGCCATTTAAGTGAAGAATTAAAAGTGAAGAAGAAAAAAGTGAAGAGTGAAGAGTGAAGAGTGAAGAATCATATAGCCTTAATGGTATTGGATTCTTCGTTCTTCACTCTTCACTCTTCACTAAACTATTCGGCAATGCCGTCGATAACCTTGCAGATGTCTGCAAAGATTACCTCAAGCTGACCATCACCCTTTACGTGGTGATGCAAGCCTTCGCCATCATACCAGCCGATGAGAGGAGCTGTCTGGTTGTGATAAACGCCAAGACGCTTCTTGATTGTCTCCTCGTTATCATCTGAACGACCGCTCTCGATACCACGCTTGATAAGACGCTCCATCAAAACATTCTCTGGAACATCCAATTCTATCATAGCTGCAATCTTATGACCACGCTCTGCGAGCATTTTCTTCAAAGCCTCAGCTTGTGGGATAGTACGTGGGAAACCATCAAAGATTACGCCCTTGTGCTCCTTGCCAAAGCTGTCGTAAACACTTGCAAGGATATCTATCATGAGCTCATCAGGGATAAGCTGACCGTTGTCAATATATCCCTTGGCTGTCTTGCCGAGTTCTGTACCATTCTTGATTTCTGCGCGAAGCACGTCACCTGTAGAAATATGACCGAAACCATACTTCTTAATCATCAGATCGCTCTGAGTACCCTTTCCTGAACCTGGGGCACCGAAAATAACAATGTTCTTCATTTTTACTTTTTTGACTAAATCTATTGTGTTGTCTATATTATTCTACGATTGTATAAATTTCTTTCAGGTTTCTGCCCTGCTGGTCGTAATCAAGACCATAGCCAACGATGAAGTCGTTAGGAATCTCCATTGCTGCATACTCGATGTTCAATGGCACCTGTAGCTTACCTGGCTTAAGGAGCAGGGTGCAGATATGTATAGACTCAGGGTTGCGTGTTCCCAACTGCTCTACCATACGCTTCATAGTGAAACCTGTATCTACGATATCTTCCAAAATAACAACAGTACGTCCTGCTATGTCTTCGTTCAAGCCAATAACTTCTTTTATCTTACCTGTCGAGGTGGTACCTTGATAAGAAGCAAGCTTCACAAAAGAGATTTCACATGGTATAGTGATATTGCGAATCAAATCGGCAGCAAAAACAAAAGAGCCATTGAGCACGGCTATAAAAAGTGGATTCTTGTCTGCCAAATCGTTATTGATTTTTTCTGCAACAGCCTTCACACGCTGCTGTATCTCTTCCTCGGGGATAAACGTTCTGAACGTTTTATCCTTAATAGTTACTGTGCTCATTGTATGTAGGATTTTGGATAATTTGGGGCAAAGTTACTTTAAAATGACGGAATAACAAAAGAAAAGAATTGATTTTTGGCATATTCCACAACAATAGGTATGAAATAAACAAAAAAAAGCTAACTATTGGGCTTTTATTAGTATTAATTTTGTATTTTTGCTGTCGATATGAAAATTTTCACTTCTGCTCAGATTCACGAGCTTGACAAATACACCATAGATAATGAGCCCATCGCGTCGACCGACTTGATGGAAAGGGCTGCTAACGCCATTACCAAAGCCATAATCGACGAATGGACCGAGTATACACCAATAGTAGTCTTTGCTGGTCCTGGCAACAATGGCGGTGATGCACTTGCTGTGTCAAGACTATTGGCAGAACGTGGATACGAAGTCCACACATATCTGTTCAATATCCACAACAAGCTTTCTGTTGATTGCCAAACCAACAAAAAGCGTCTTGAGGAATGCAGCAAAATAAAATCTTTCACCGAGATTACTGTCAACTTCGACCCTCCTCAGCTCACAGAGAACACATTGGTCATTGATGGTCTTTTCGGCTCAGGCATCAACAAACCTCTCTCTGGCGGTTTCGCATCGCTGGTTAAATATATCAACCAGTCGCCATGCAAGGTGGTTAGTATCGATGTGCCATCGGGATTGATGTGCGAAGACAATACTTTCAACATACGTGCTAACATCATTCGTGCCAACATGACGCTGACTCTTCAGCAAAAGAAATTGGCTATGATGCTCCCTGACAACCAGCTGTATATTGGCAAGTTGAAGGTATTGGATATAATGCTGAGCCATGAGTATATTGAGAATACCGACTCTAAATATTATATCACTGAAGAAAAGGATATAAGAAACATGTTGCGCCCTCGCTACGACTTTGCTCATAAGGGCAACATGGGCACTGCGCTCATTGTAGCTGGCAGCTATGGCATGGCTGGCGCTGCGATATTGTCTACAAAGGCTTGTCTGCGTAGTGGTATCGGAAAGGTGTGCGTACGAACTCCAATGCTCAACTATCAGATAATGCAAATCAGCGTCCCTGAGGCTGTATTGGTTATGGACAACGACGAGAAGGTTTTCTCTGAATCTACTGATGCTAACGACTACGAGGCTGTTGCCATTGGTCCTGGTCTTGGTCAAGCTGAAAACACCGCTGTTGCCTTGATGGCTCAGCTCAAGCGCACACAATGTCCGATCGTTGCCGATGCTGATGCTCTAAATATCTTGTCGTCGCATCAGGCATGGATGCAGCAATTGCCACGACATATCATCATGACTCCACATCTTAAAGAGATGGACCGCCTTATAGGCAATGCTTGCAATGGCGACTATGAGCGTTTGACTAAGGCTTGCGAAATGGCTGCTCGCCATGAGGCTTATATTATTCTGAAAGGTCACCATACTGCTATCTGCACTCCTGAAGGAAGGGTTTTCTTCAATAATACAGGCAACAGTGGCATGGCAACAGCGGGTAGCGGCGATGTGCTAACGGGTATCATCACAGGTTTGCTGGGAAGAGGATATTCAGAACAAGAGGCTTGCATCCTCGGTGTCTATCTCCACGGCCTTGCTGGCGATATTGCTGTTCGCGAACTTGGCAAAGAGAGCCTCATCGCATCTGATATCATCGATTATCTGCCAAAGGCTTTCAAGCTTCTGGAAGAATAACAAATCGTAAAAACCTAAACACAAGAATATAAACATGAAAAATATTATTTCCACCCTACTGCTTTCTGCTGCAGCCTCTCTTTCGGGCTACGCTCAGCAGGCTAACGAGGCAATATCTTACTATTTGCCTACTACGGCGGTTCATGTAAATGTGATAATAGAGAAGACCAATTATACTCCTGGTCTGTTGGCTGAATATGCACAGAGATACATGCGCTTAGACAATGTAAGTCTTGATGCTTATACCACGTATAGAATCATCGCTACAAATATGTATACTACTGCTGAGCCTGACACAGCAAAGCTTTTCACATTGGAAATCGACAAAAACCATTTCATCAATAACGTATCGAAGACAGAAAAGGGGCTCTTGCTTGCTATCAATGGCGAGGGCAAAGACAACACCGTGATTCCTACGTTCACTCCGTCTAAGCCTCAGCCTGTTTTGAATCCTAAGGATTTCATGTCGCAAGATATCCTCTCGGCAACAAGTTCGGCTAAGATGGCTGAACTTACTGCCAACGAGATATTCGAAATCAGAGATAGTCGTACTCAGCTTGCTCGTGGCGAGGCTGACTTCATGCCTAAGGATGGCACACAGCTAAAACTTATGATGTCGCAACTCGACACTCAGGAGAAGGCTCTCATGCAGGTATTCTCTGGTGTAACAACCAAAGACACTACAATGACCACAATCACCTACCTCCCTACCTCTGAGGTCGAAAAGCAACCTTTATTCCGCTTCTCTAAGTATTATGGCATTGTAGACAACGACGACCTCTCTGGCTCTCCTTATTATATTAAGGTTGCCAAGAAGAAGACTTTCAACGATGAGCCTGCTGTTGCAGATGATAAAAAGGGTAAAAAGGAAAAGAAGGATAAAAACGACATCGGACTTAGAGTAAACATCCCTGCTAAGATGGATATCACCATATTCAATGGCACAGGCAACACATTGGCTAAAGAGCAATTCCAAGCTCCACAGTTCGGTAAGCTCGAGAATCTTAGCGGCGAACTTTTCGGAAAGAAGCAGAGTAGCCGACTAATCCTAAACCCGCAGACTGGTGCCATCTCTAAGATTGAAGCGCTAAACATTGCGAAATAAAAGAAAACTGCAAATAGATTTATTCTAAAAAGCATATAACTAAAAAGGGTGATACCGCTTGGTATCACCCTTTAATATTTTATGCTCTAATCAGATTAGCACTGAGCGAGCTTACCGTCTGAACCGAGTACGTTCACAATCTTGTGGATGTACATCTTCTTCATGTTCTCGCGAGCTGGCTTCAAATACTGACGTGGGTCGAAGTGATCTGGATGCTCAGCGAAGTGCTGACGGATAGCAGCTGTCATAGCAAGACGTGAGTCTGAGTCGATATTGATCTTGCAAACTGCTGACTTAGCAGCCTTACGGAGCTGATCCTCAGGAATACCGATAGCAGCCTTCAAGTCACCACCGAACTTGTTGATAGTGTTAACCTCTTCCATTGGAACTGATGAAGAGCCGTGGAGTACGATTGGGAATCCAGGAAGCTTCTTCTCGATCTCAGCAAGGACATCGAAAGCCAATGGAGGTGGAACCAATACACCGTTTACCAATGTGCACTGCTCTGGAGTAAACTTGTGTGCACCGTGTGATGTACCGATAGAGATAGCCAATGAGTCGCAACCTGTGCGTGTAGCGAAGTCGATAACTTCCTCAGGCTTTGTATAGTGAGACTCTGCTGCACAAACCTCGTCCTCAACACCAGCGAGAACGCCAAGCTCAGCCTCTACAGTTACATCAAACTGATGTGCATATTCTACAACCTTTCTTGTCAAGGCGATGTTCTCCTCATATGGAAGTGAAGAACCGTCGATCATTACTGAAGAGAAACCATTGTCGATGCAATCCTTGCAAAGCTCGAATGAATCTCCGTGGTCGAGGTGGAGAACAATCTCTGGATGCTCGCAGCCGAGTTCCTTAGCATACTGTACAGCACCCTCTGCCATGTAGCGAAGGATAGTACCGTTAGCATAGTTACGTGCGCCCTTAGAAACCTGCATGATAACAGGAGACTTTGTCTCTACTGCAGCCTGTACAATTGCCTGCATCTGCTCCATTGTGTTGAAGTTAAAAGCAGGAATAGCATAACCGCCTGATACCGCTCTCTTGAACATCTCACGGGTGTTCACGAGACCCAAATCTTTGTAATTTACCATAATTGTTTGTTTATGTTTAAAAAAACTAATATTCTTGGTTTTTATCCGCTGCAAAATTAGCAATTATATTTTTTCTTGCAAAATGTTGCATGTTTAATTAGTGTTCCAAATTTTATAAAATGCTAAAACGCGCTTGTTTTTCGGGGGCGGTTCACAGTTTTGCAAATTCCGCTTTACAATTTTCCTAAGATATACCAGTTTTTTGGTCTTTTTCTCTTATTCTTCACCCTGTTTGTGCTTTCTTGTCAACTCTGAAGCAAACAAAAGCACTACGAAATAGCCTATAAAAGGTATCATAAATGGCAATACCAGGTTGGTTTGGTCTGCCACATAGCCCATCAATAGGAAGAAGCAGCCACCGATAGGTGTCATCATCAAGAGCGATGATGCACTCTTGGTAAGATTGCCCAAGCCTTGCAAAGCTAAAGTGAAGATGGTTGGGAACATAATGGCTTCAAATAGATAGTTGCAAACAAGGGCTATCATAGAACATTTGCCCAAATCGAGCAACACCAAGCCTATACATACCACACTTCCGATACCACAGTATAGTAGCATCAGCTCGGCACGCACCTTACGCATTATCCATGAACCAAGGAATCGTCCTACCATAAAGAAGCCTAACGCCACGGTCAACACTATCGAGGCTGTATTATCGTCCATCCATCCCTGACCGGTCACAAAGTTGATGAAATAGCTATTGATAGATATCTCGGCTATCTCGTATGCCAAAAGGGCGAAGAGGCCGAATACGAACATAGGATGACGCTTAAAAAGCTTCATTATTCGGGTGTCCTGTATGCTATCGTCTTCTGTTTCTTCGTGCTTTATCTCTGGCAGGTCTACTCGCGAAAATACCACTGCAATACACATCACCAATACTCCAAGCACAGCGTATGGCACAACAACATTGCCACCATCTGAACTGCCATTAAACAAGAACTGACCTACGGCATAGGTAGCAAACAAGCAGCCCAAACCATTAAACGACTGCGAGAAGTTTAGTCGGCTTGATGCTGTCTCCTTATCGCCAAGCTCTGCTGCATAGGGGTTGGCAGCTGTCTCCAAGAATACGAGTCCGCAACCTATTATAAATAGCGGACCAAGATAGGCATAGAAGGTTCCTATCTCTGCACCTGGTATAAAGAGCAATGCGCCAAAAGCAAAGAGGGCAAGTCCAAACACCACTCCTCGTCTATAGCCTTGGCGATTGATAAACCAGCCGGCTGGTATCGCCATAAGGAAATATCCTAAATATGTTGTCACCTGAATCAACGATGACTGGGTCAGGGAAATGTCGAGTGAGTTTTGGAAATGCTTGTTCAATACATCGAGGATGGCTCGTGCAAATCCCCACAAGAAGAAGAGTGAGGTAATCAAGATAAAGGGCACGAGATACCTTTTATCTGTCAATGTTGGTCGATTTGTTTTCATTATCTATATTTTTTATTGTTCTAATCGAATAATATCTTCCCATAAACGGAAAGTATATATTACTAAACGGAAGAATTCCTTAAAAATTGTTTCTTACACAAAGTTTTCTCATTCTTGACAGGCTTTTCAAAAACTCTTTCCATTATTTGTCAATACAAGCTAAAAACTGTATCTTTGCCACTATATATGTACAAAAACGCACAAAACTATGACTATCAACCATTCAAAAACAATTATTTATTCAATTGTTCTTTTAGCCTTGTCTGTATCAACCTCGTTTGCACAGCCAAAGGCTAAGCGTTGGGTTATTCCTGACGACACTTTCAAACCCGTAAGTTTCAACGTCAAGACTTCACAACCAGAACAAACTGTACTGCATTTCGGTGCTTCAGATGCTTGGAGTATGCTCTTTATTGGTACATGGCCTGAGCAACAGCAGCAACAGATTGCCGACTGGCTATTCAGTACCGACAATGATGCTATTGGCAAACCTAAGGGTATCGGCCTATCGCTATGGAGAATGAATCTCGGAGCTGGCAGCTGGGAACAGGGCGACTCATCATATATAAATAGAGGTACTCGCACAGAATGTCTACTACAACCTGACGGAACTTGGAATTGGAATAAGCAACTACCACAGCGCAAATTCCTCAAAATGGCTAAGGAGCGTGGTGTGCCTTATCTGCTATTGTTCTGCAATTCTGCTCCTGTGCAGTTCACAAAGAATGGACTTGCCACCAACACAGGTCGTGGTGGCGACATCAATCTCAAAGATGATTGCTATGATGATTTTGCTCGTTTTCTTGCTAATGCAACAAAGGGCATTGAGGAACACGACGGGGTAAAGATTGATTATGTCAGTCCGGTCAACGAGCCTGATGGACACTGGAATTGGCAAGGACCTAAACAAGAGGGCTCACCTGCAACAAATCGTGAGATAAGCCATTTGGCTAAGGAAACAAGCAAAGCGTTCAAGAAACTTAAGCTCGACTCTAAGATTGTGTTAAGCGAGAGTTCCGACCTTCGTTGTTTGCTTGGAGAATATAAAGCAGGATGGCAACGTGGCTATACCATTGCCACTCTCTTTGGCAAAGATAGCGTAAAAACATGTGTCAAGGGATTGTATGGCATACCAAACGTGGTGCTTGGTCATACCTACTGGACTAACACTCCTATCGACACCATGCGCTCCATACGTCTTGCTCTACGCGACGAACTAAAGAAATACGGACTCGACTATTGGCAGAGCGAGGTGTGCATAATGAGTAATGATGAAGAGATTGGTGGTGGTGGAGGTTTCGACTTCTCTATGAAGACAGCTCTTTATGTTGCTCGTATGATGCACTACGATCTTGTATATGGCAATGCTTGTAGCTGGTCGTGGTGGCGTGCTGCTGGCGAGAACTATAAGGATGGGCTCTTGCGTATATATACTCATGATGGTATGAAAACAGGGCATGCTGTCGACTCAAAACTTCTTTGGGCTATGGGCAACTATAGTCGCTTTGTTCGTCCTGGCGCTGTTCGACTTGATATTGATGCCTACAACGACGAAGGCGACATAGTGAAAGAGGGCGACACTCGCCCATACGGCACAATGCTTTCTGCATATAGAAACGTCGACGGTAAACTGGTTGTTGTAGCCATCAACTATTCCGACCGTCTATGTCCTATCACTCTCAACGTAGATGGCAAGCCGCATCGTTGGAATATGTATCGCACTTCGGATATCTCTGCTGAGAGCCTTCTGCCAATCGGCTCTGCTATCGACAAAACGACATTAACTCCTCGCAGTATAACAACATTTGTAAGTGAAGGGCAATAGCTCTTCACTTATTTTCTTGTCTCTACATTAAATTCTGTAACTTTGGATATTGCTTCTCCATTTTGCAATACAGAGCAGCATAGCTTTATTGTGCCATACTTCAGCCGGTTGTCGGCTTTCACCATAGCGGTATATCTCACACCTTTATATGCACCTATCTTCTCTACACATACTGGCTGCGATATATATATATGCTTATTGCCGGTCATCTCTGCCACGGTTGGTTCCACATTATATATTGGTTGCAAACCATTGTTGTAGACCTCAAACACCACCTTACACAATTCGCCTCGCGATATCGTTTCGTCTCCATCGGCATCTATGAAGCGTGCGTTTCTTATCTCTACAGTTGGTGCAGAATGGGTATACACATTGTCGGCTGGTGATGATGGTTGCTTATATTCGTAGTTGCCTGTAGCAGCATCGCCACCATCGAAATCGATACGGTCGTCACCACTATTGGTAGAATCATAGCCGCTATTGTCAAATCCGCTGTTGCCATATTGATATCCATCGTCTTGCTGCATACTCTGATTGCGCTGTGCACGGCGTTGCTTCATCGCCTCGCGATGTTCTTCCATCTCGCCATGTGCTTTCCGGTCGGCAACATTGCCTATGGTGGCACCTGCCATAGCACCACCTGCCATACCCACAATGGTTCCTATATCTGAGCCTCGCGGTCCGCCACTTATACCTCCTATTGCCGAACCGAGTATGCTTCCAAACTGTGCACCGGTATATGCTCCAGCGCCAGTATATGAGCTACAGCTGCTAAGCAATAATGTTGCTCCAACAGCCCAAACCATCATCTTCTTCATATCTTTTACTTGATTTGTTCCTTTATATTTATAGGCATACAAAACTATCTTTGCAGCTTTTGTTTTCTGCAAAGATAATAATTTTTCTATTATCATCTATCGATTTTTTCCTAAATTAGCATAGGGAATTCCCTATACAATACAAAATGCCCTTTTTTATCAGCCAATGACTCAAGCAAATATCCTAATACCAATAGCTTATACATCCAAAAAGAAAAAGCCTCAACTATTTCTTTTCTTCTCTTTCTGCAACCTTATATTCGTCGGGTTTCACAAATTCGAATTCGAATTCTGGCATATCGTCCTCTTCCATACGATAAGGCACAATTTTCTCCGTTACTGGTTTCACCTCGACCATAGCCACGCCCTGGGCAAGCATTCCTATTGCCTTAGCTGCCGCATACGATAGGTCTATAACGCGACCTCTGCCGTATGGTCCACGGTCGGTAACCCTAACATCTACAGATTTATTATTGCTAAGGTTCGTAACTCGCAGTATTGTGCCGAAAGGATATTTCTTATGAGCACACGTCAAACTATCATGATGTATTCGCTCGCCACTTGCCGAGCGTGCTCCCGTGGCTCGTTTTGAATAATAAGAAGCCTTGCCTTTCTGCACATTATGTTTATGCACAGCTGTTTTCTGTGCATGTCTTTTCTGTGCAGAAAGACAAGGCTTTCCTGTTATCAATAGTGAAGCAAAGAGCATAAAAAACATACACACCGTCATTCTTATGGCGTTGCCTACAATCATTCTTGTGTTTATGTTTAACCTATTGCTTCCTATTCTCATCGTTTAATATTTCTTCACTCAGGCGCTCCGCCTTCATCCAGCGTCTCCGCCTTCATCCAGCATCTCCGCCTTCATCCAGCGCTCCGCCTTTATTTATTCACTTCGGTGGCATATTTGCCACCGTCGCTTATACTATTCCCTGAGCCATCATGGCATTAGCCACCTTCATGAAGCCTGCCACATTAGCGCCCTTGACATAGTCGATATATCCATCAGCCTGTGTGCCGTATTTCACGCACTGCTCGTGGATAGAATGCATGATATAGTGCAGCTTGTCGTCGACTTCCTTCTCGCTCCAGCTCAATCGCATAGAGTTCTGGGTCATCTCCAATCCACTTGTTGCCACACCGCCTGCATTGACAGCCTTGCCAGGAGCAAAGAGCTGCTTAGCAGCAACAAACTTATCCACAGCCTCGGCTGTGCATCCCATGTTGGAAACCTCTGCCACACACAATGGCTTGTGTGCCAATATGCGATCAGCATCCTCGCCGTTGAGCTCGTTCTGGGTAGCGCAGGTGAGGTAGATCTGTGCCTCCTGCTCCCATGGTTTCTTGCCTGCGAAGAACTGTGAGCCTGGGAACTCGTCAGCATAAGGCTGGCAGATGTCGTTGCCTGAAGCACGAAGTTCGAGCATATAAGCAATCTTCTTTGCGTCGAGACCTGCTGGATCATAGATGTATCCGTCTGGTCCGCTGATGGTGATAACCTTAGCACCAAGCTCGGTAGCCTTCTGGGCAGCACCCCAAGCCACATTTCCGAAGCCGCTTATTGCAACTGTCTTGCCCTTGATATCGATATTGCGTGTCTGCAACATCTGATTTACGAAGTAGAGGGCACCATAGCCAGTAGCCTCAGGACGAATGCGAGAGCCACCCCACTCGAGTCCCTTACCTGTCATCACGCCTTCCCACTGGTGGGTGAGCTTCTTATAAGTACCGAAGAGATAACCTATCTCGCGTGCTCCTACGCCGATGTCGCCTGCTGGCACATCCTCGTTAGGACCTATATTATGATAAAGCTCCTGCATGAATGCCTGGCAGAAGCGCATAACTTCAGCATCGCTACGTCCGCGGATAGAGAAGTCGGAACCTCCCTTGGCACCGCCCATCGGCAATGTGGTGAGAGCATTCTTAAAGGTCTGCTCAAAGCCGAGGAACTTCATGATGCTTAAGTTTACAGATGCATGGAAGCGCAAACCGCCCTTGTAAGGACCTATAGCGCTATTGAACTGTACGCGATAACCGGTGTTTACATGTACCTCGCCATTGTCGTCAACCCATGGCACGCGGAACTGTATCACACGCTCTGGCTCTACCAGTCGCTCAATGAGTTTTGCCTTCTCAAATTCTGGGTGTTGGTTGTAAACATCCTGGATAGAGGTTAGCACTTCTTTCACAGCCTGAAGATACTCAGGCTCGCCTGAATGCTTGCGCATCAGCTCTTGCATTATTTTTTCAACTTCCATAGCTAAAAGGATTTTTAGGTTGTAGTATCATTATGTTATATTGATACGGCAAATATAGAGAATTCCACCCTAACAACCAAATAAAACTCAAAAAATTTATTCTTTTTTACTTTCTTTTTGTTGTTATCGCAAAAAGTAGTAACTTTATAGCCATAAAAACCTAACAACAAACACATAACAACCATGGAATCAAAGATACCACAGGAGTGGAACAAATTCTATCTTAAAGATGTGACGTTCGTCAACTTGATGATGCGTCGTGTGTATAATGTGCTTATCGTTGCCAATCCCTACGATGCCTTCATGCTCGAAGACGATGGTCGTGTGGAGGAGAAGATATACAACGAGTATATGGAGCTTGGCTTGCGATATCCGCCTACGTTTACTCAGGTTTCTACCATCGAGGAGGCTGAGAAGGTGCTACAGACTACCAACGTAGACCTTGTATTATGTATGCCGGGCAATGCCGACAACGATGCCTTCACGGTGGCTCGTGCCATAAAGGGTAAATTTCCCGACATCCATTGTATTGTGCTCACTCCTTTCTCTCACGGCATCACTCGCCGTATGCAAAACGAAGACTTGTCTATGTTCGACTACGTGTTCTGCTGGCTTGGCAACACCAACCTCATCCTTTCTATCATCAAGCTCATCGAGGACAAGATGAATATTGAGCACGACATCGAGGAGGCGGGAGTGCAGATGATATTGCTGGTGGAAGACTCGGTGCGCTTCTATAGTTCTATCCTACCTAATTTATATAGCTACATTCTTGTGCAGAGCAAGCGATTCTCTACCGAGGCGCTAAACCGACATTCTGCCACCATGCGTATGCGTGGTAGGCCTAAGGTGGTGTTGGCGCGCAACTATGAGGAGGCGTTGGCGCTCTACGAGAAGTATAAGGACAACACGCTGGGTGTAATCAGCGATGCGCAATTCCCTGTTAATGGCAAGAAGGATCCTGAGGCTGGCTTAAAGCTCTTGAGGGCTATTCGTGCCGAAGACGAATATGTGCCGCTCATCATGGAGAGTTCTGACTCTGAGAATCGTCAGCGTGCCGAGGCTGAGGGCTTCCGCTTTGTTGATAAAAACAGCAAGAAGATGAGCATCGACCTTCGTCGCATCATGGAGGAGCACATGGGCTTTGGCGACTTCATATTCCGCGACCCCAAGACTCGCGAAGAGCTGGTGCGCATACATTCGCTCAAGGAGTTGCAAGACAACATCTTCAAGATTCCGCGCGACTCTATGCTCTACCACATATCGCGCAACCACATGAGTCGTTGGCTCACGGCGCGTGCCATATTCCCTGTGTCGGCATTCCTTAAGCAGGTTACATGGCACAAGCTGCAGGATGTGGATGCTCACCGCCAAATCATCTTTGATGCCATAGTGCAATATCGCCACATGAAGAACATCGGTGTGGTGGCTGTCTTCGACCGTTGCAAGTTCGACAAGTATGCTCACTTTGCGCGTATCGGCGAGGGTTCTCTCGGAGGCAAGGGCAGAGGCTTGGCTTTCCTCGACAATGTGATAAAGCGACAGCCTGAGTTCTCGCAGCTGCCGGGTGTGACGGTGCAGATACCAAAGACGGTGGTGCTGTGTACCGACATCTTCGACCAGTTTATGGAGCAAAACAACCTGTACCAGATAGCGCTCAGCGATGCTTCTGACGATGAGATATTGCAGGCGTTCCTGAAGGCGCAGTTGCCTGATTCGCTCACCGACGACTTCTTCACATTCTTCGAAGCCACAGGCAGTCCTATTGCAGTGCGCTCAAGTTCGCTCCTTGAGGATGCCCACTATCAGCCGTTTGCCGGTATCTATTCTACATATATGATACCTTGGTTATCTGACAAATATCAGATGCTCCACATGTTGGCTGCTGCCATCAAGAGTGTGTATGCGTCGGTTTACTATCGCGACTCTAAGGCGTATATGACAGCCACAAGCAATGTCATCGACCAAGAGAAGATGGCGGTGATACTGCAGTCGGTGGTGGGCAAAACGTATGGCGACCACTATTATCCTAATATGAGTGGTGTGTTGCGCTCTATCAACTACTACCCTATCGGCAACGAGAAGGCGGAAGAGGGCATAGCTTCGCTGGCTCTGGGTTTAGGAAAATATATCGTTGATGGTGGACAGACGCTGCGTGTGTCGCCATATCATCCCGACCAGGTGTTGCAGACTTCGGAAATGGAGACTGCTCTGAGGGAGACGCAGACTAAGTTCTATGCCTTGGACATGGAGCGTGTGGGCGACGACTTCAAGGTGGACGATGGTTTCAATATCAAGCAGCTAAAGGTAAAGGAGGCTGATGCCGACCACTCGCTGACGTATATAGCTTCTACTTTCGACCCTTACGACCAGGTGATACGTGATGGTATCTACGAGGGTGGCAGAAAGATTATCTCGTTCTGCGGTGTGCTGCAGCAAGACATTATTCCATTGCCTCGACTCCTGCAGATGTCGATGAAATATGGTGCCGAGGCTATGCGCCGTCCTGTGGAAATAGAGTTTGCATGCAACATCAACGACGACCGCACTGCCGACTTCTATCTCTTGCAGATTCGTCCTATCGTAGACTCTAAGCAGATGCTCGACGAGGATGTGGCTGCCATAGCTGACGACAAATGCTTGCTGCGTTCGCATAAGTCGCTGGGCCATGGTGTGGTAGAGGATGTGGTGGATGTTGTCTACGTGAAATACGACGACAACTTCACTGCTGCCAACAACTATCGCATTGCCGACGACATAGAACGCATCAACCGTAAGTTCCTTGCCGAAGAGCGTGGCTATGTTCTCGTAGGTCCTGGTCGTTGGGGTTCGAGCGACTCATGGCTTGGCATACCTGTCAAATGGCCTCACATCTCTGCAGCAAGGGTTATAGCGGAAGTGGCATTGAAGAACTATCGTGTAGACCCAAGTCAGGGCACTCACTTCTTCCAAAACCTAACATCGTTTGGTGTAGGCTATTTCACTATCGACAGCAACACCAACGATGGTATCTTCCGCAAGGATATCCTCGACGCTATGCCTGCCGTAGAAGAAACCGACTATGTGCGCCACGTCCGCTTCCCTCGCCCATTCCGCATCCTCATGGATGGCATGAAGCAAGAGGGTGCCGTAGTGCTCAGCGACTAACACCTATTCCTTTTAAGGAACCCACTTAACTAAAGATATTTAAATATTTATCCTCATATTTGGAGATAAATACGGCTCAATGGAAATATCATGGGGAATAGTCGCAACGACCAGCCTGGAAGGCTGCATGCAATCAAGCAATAGCCCTTTGGCTTTACCTTGGTCTTTCAATATGTCGCTCACGGATACCACGAATTTACTCGGATTTGAGCCCTTGCGGCCTACTGGTTAAACCACGAACAGCTTGAGTTTTTACGAACACGAATAATCAAAATAACACGAATGAGCCATCTGGGCTCTGCAGCTTGAGATTCTTGCGTGAAGCTTTAATCCACATTCGTTAGATTCGAACTATTCGTGTTCCTTAAAAAACTCAAACAACAGAGCCGAGTTAGGCTCTACATTCGCTTGTCATTCGAACTATTCGTGTTACTTAAAAATCAATAAGCAGAACACGAATCCAGCCTTAAGAAAACGAACACGAATCACTCGAATCAACCGAATAAACAAAGAGTGTCATTCTAACTATTCGTGTTCTTAAAAAGCTCATACAGCAGAGCCGAGGTAGGCTCCACATTCGTGTTCTCAGTGCTATCCGTGTGCGACAAAACCGATGATAACCCAAAAAGTCCTACGATGGCATTTTTGAGACTAATGATACTTTGCAAAGTATCACGTATTACTTTTTTCGCTATCTTTTTTGCAAAAAAAGAGTGCATACCGCGTTGGCATGCACTCTCTGTATATACTATAATTAATCGCTATTACGATTAGTCTTCCCAAACATCAAAAGTATGCTCCTTTGAGAACTGGTTATTAATTCGATCCTCTTCGCTTGCTGTTGCGTCGCTTTCAGGGCGAGCACCGGTTACTGTCGTTTTGACGCTACCAGCGAGGATAGCAGCTGTTTCCATAGCCATTACCGAGATGGCTGGTGTCATATATGTTTTCTTCATAATATCTTTGCCTTTAAAGTTTATTTTCTTACTACTTTCTTACCATTCACGATATACAAGCCTGGCTTAGCCATAGAAGCCACGCGCTGACCATTGAGGTTGTAGATAGCCTTAGCATTCTCTACATTAGCGTTTACGCCCTCGATACCAGTAGCCTCACCATTCAATGTGAAGCCCTTAGCGCCTGCTGCTGTTGCCGCAAGAACTTTCAAATAAGCAGTACCACCCTTTACATAGAATGCACCACCATTGTTTGCTCCCCAATAGAAGCCTAAGCCTGTCTGAGCTTTATAGTCGTTGTAAGCCAACTTGTAGTACTTGTAAGCTTCATTGAAAGCAAAGACGCCACCATCTTTAGGAGCAGGCTCAAGCATATTATCAGCAGGACTAATAGCATCAACAGTCTTGTTTTCTACGGTATAGTAATCTACATTCTCTGCATCAGAATAGAGCAAGATACCTGTATTAGCAGGGATATAGTAACCGTCTACTTCTGCACTTCCTATTGTAGTTTTCTCTGATTTAAACATCTCACTATTCATCTCTACTTTACCATTGGCAACAGTAACTACATAAGGTATTACATGTTTTGAAGTGATGAATGTAACCTTATCGCTACTGAATGTAGCATAGTAATCAGCACCATCCTTAGCAATGAATGTCAATGTCTGTGCGGTGTAGGTAGGCTCGGCTGTGGCAACTACAATATCAGATTCTTCCCATATACACAATTCATTAAGTATCTTCGAATCTTTATTCTGACGAAAATCTACAGGATATCCTACGACTGACTCAAGTTTAGAACCTTTATTTGCAAGTTTGTCACCTGAGCAGCCATCTATTTTTTCAAAAATAGTTATAGAGTTTCCATCTTGCGAGATAATAGCATCATTATCAGCATCCAACGCTGTGGTTAAATTAGAGTTTACAACCTTAACACGGCGAGACTCCCACTTATCCATATTTTCATTTAGCTCTGCAAGAGTTATTTCTGTGCAAGGAACTTTTCCACCCTTAGTAACTGTAATATTTGAATTACTATTTATCGAAGTAACCTCTGTAAGACCTTGGAAGATAAATCCTTCTCCAGAAATTGTACCATTCAAAACGTCTCCAACTTCATAATTCAGATCCTTGTTATAAAAAACAACACCTGCGTTAGCATCTTCTACATAAAATGTTTTTTTATCATTTTTAACACCAACATAAGTTACAACAGCATCTTTAAGTTTTACAGCGGTAAACGCATCCTTCTTATTTGTACTTATACTTGTAATACTATTACGTATAGCAGCAATACCTACAGGAACGACATTAACAGTATAAGTTTTTGATGCAGCCTTGTATTCTGCGCCTTCAGTTGCAGAAATAGTAATATCTACAGAACCAACTGCCTTTGGAGTGACAGTTACGGTCTTACCAACAAGCGCAAGGTCAACAACACCCTCAGCAGAAGCTGTTGCACTCAAAGTACCATCACCATCGTAATCAACAGTAAATGTATTTGGTTCGTCTATGCCCAAAGTTGTAGCATTACCAGTAAGAGTGATTGTAGCAGGCAACTTAGCCTTGTTTACTACCAAGCCTGTTACATTATATGCAGGGCTTGTAACGCCATCAACAGTTGCTGTTACAGAGCAAGAAACATCATTCAAAGAAAGAGTAGCTGGATTCATTGCCCATGTAATACCATCTGTAATAGTAGCAGTAGAATTGTCATCATAAGTACCTGTTACTACAAGACCGGCAGGATTAAGAGCTTCGCCAAGATCGTATATTTTCTTTGTTGGTTGGCCAGAGATTGCGAGAGATGTAAGGACCTTAGCTGGGGTTGCAGGCATAAGCCATACGTCAAGCATTGCATTATTAGTTCCTGTACTATAAGTACCAAATCTTTTTTGTGTATAGTCTTTATTCCTTCTAAGGGCACAATTTTGAGAAGTCATATAAATTAAGCCGCCGAGATTTTCAAATTTAAAAGTCGATGGGGTTGATTTAACATCAAGTTTACCTTTTTTACCTGTATTAAGCGCTAAATAATTAGTTGTTCCATCAAATTTAATAACCCATCCGTTTTCACTTTTTTCTAGAACAAAAATGGTAGCTTCAGATATTTTTTCTGTAGGTTCTTCTTGTTTGCCTGTTGAAATTGAGCTACCATTTATTTTCAAATAACAATCTACCTTATTTGATGTAGTCGCACCAATATAATACTTTCCACCACTAACAATATTAGCGACATCCGTAATTTTGTCAGCAGCCCATACATTCGCCCCCCCAAGTACCATCATGAGGCACATGAGAGCAATCATTTTTAAGTTAAGTAATTGATTTTTCATAATCATAGGAATTTTAATTATTAATTTTGAATTATCAGTCAAAGGAACGATGCGTAGACACATGTGCGCATAGTTAGAAAAGAGGACATGGGCTAAGCCGAAACGCAGAATGAGCATTAGCCTGAGGACAAACTTGCTGAGCTGGCAGATCGCTATCCGCATGCTCTACAGTAACACCATAGACTACACAATGAACGCAAGCGAGTTGCACTTGTTGCTGATAGTCATATTGCAAAGTTAGCGTTTTTATACGAGACAAGTGTTACAAAAAGATAAAAATCTTAAAACAAAAGGTAAAAAAAGTATAATTCCCTAATATCCACCACGTTTAGTCACCCGATTGCGCTATGCAGATTACATTATCTGTGCAAACGAGCTACAAAATCACATACACACAAACCATGGATCGCCCGACAAACATAAGGAGATTTTGCCTTGAGGGTGTTTTTAACATACAAAAGAACCAAAAAACTATCTAAGGTTGTATTTGTTGTACCTGTTGTATTTGTTGTTTTAAAAATCTCAAGCGGGGATTTATTTTGCCGTTATCGTTAAAAACAAAAAAGTAAGTCTTTTTAATTTTAGGAATACTCATCAATAAGCAATTGGTATCAAGTACTACCTTTCTCATTTGCTTGAAATTCTTAGATGCTCATTGCCCCACTCTTCTATGATGTCAAGATTGATGGTTCCATTTTGGCACAATTCATCCATATCTTCATCAACTTTCTTTGCAAAGTATTGTGAAATGACATTTTCAAAATTATCCAACTGTTGTGGGGTCTTGATATAAGACATCATATGGAGAATCTTCATCTGTGCCTCATTAAAAACTGTATGTTCCATAATCATCTGAATTATTCTGTAGCAAAACTAAAACTTTTATTCGATACTACCAAACATCCACTCCAACTTTTTGCAGTTTTTAAAACAAGGTGGAGAAAGAGATAATTGGTAGAGAAAAGAAAAAACAACAAATACTACAGATACAACATATACTACCGTAAGGTAAAGGCGACACACAAAGACAGTTGAAGCCTACCCTAACCATAAAGGCTATCTGAGGTTGTATTTGTTGTACGGGTTGTACTTGTTGTTTTTTCTTTCATACAGAGCCGAGTTAGACTCCCAATTCGTGTCATTCGAACTATTCGTGTTCGTAAAAAACTCAAGCAGCAGAGCCGAGTTAGGCTCCACATTCGTGTCATTCGAACTATTCGTGTTCTTAAAATCTCAAGCGAGTTGTATTATTCCTCCCAAAGATTAAAGCTGTTCTTCTTAGAGAACTGGTTGTCGCTCTCGCCAGAGGTGGAGAGTGTAGGCTCGTTAGTAGGACAACTATTTGAGATTGTTGTTTTAAAGCTACCGGCGAGGATAGATGGTTGCATAGCCATAACAGAGATGACAGGGGCGGTATATTCTTTTTTCATTATGATGATTCCTTTCGATTATTATTTTCTAACTACTTTCTTTCCATTCACGATATACAAGCCTGGCTTTGCCATAGAAGCTACGCGCTGACCATTGAGGTTGTAGACGGCTTCGGCGTGGTTGTTCCTTGTGCTAATGCCATTGATGGCAGTAGTTTCGCCATCGAGAACAAAGGCTTTGGCACCCTCGGTTATAGCAGTAGGCACGGCAAGGTAGGCTGTCTCAGCCTTTACATAGAAGGCGCCACCTGCATCAGCACCATAATAGAAGCCTAAGCCTGTGCGAGAAGAGAAATCGTTGTATGCCAATTTATAATATGTATAGTCGTTCTCTGCTGAGAATACACCTCCTCCTACAAGGGCTGGCTTAAGCATGTTTTGCGACTCTTGTAATGCAGCTACAGTCTTATTGGCAACGACATAACAAGTAGCATCAGCGTCTGCCGACTTGATGAGTACACCGGTGTTGGCAGGAACATATACACCAGAGAGGGTGGCCTCGCCTATGGTAACGGCTGATGAATGCTCAAAGACATCATTATTGGTCGTTATAGTACCTTCGGCAACGGTGATAGCATTTACCGCTACAGTCTCTGGGAAGAATGTAGGCTCAGAATAGCTAAAGGTTGCCCAATGAGCATCTGCAGTCTCTGCCTTCAAAGAAATTGCCTTGGCTGTATATGTAGGAGTGGCACCTAAGGTTGTGGTGTAAGAGGCTGAGAATATTTTCTGGGCGAAGTAAACATCAGCTTTAGATTTATTATAACAAGTATTAAAATAACCATTGGCAGAAGTAACACTATACGCTCTTAGATAAGCGCCATTGGCTTTATAACACCATCCTGCATTATAATAATACCAATAACTTGGCTCAGATTCTTGCCACGCAAGATTTTCTACAGCATTCTTTTTTGCATAAAGATAGCCATATTTTGCATTATACATGGAGAATCCATCACCACTCTTTTTCAGAGTCAGTTCACAGACATCTTCAGGAGCAGAAGTCGCAATATTGGAATTGTTAAAAGAGAATTGGGTTTTACAGAAATAACTTTTTCCATCTTCAATATTGCCACTAAAAGCATAGCCGCCAGATGTTATAAGGGCATATACTCCTTCTTCCTTTACTTCCGAGGCTTTAAGTTTTTTCCATGTAGCAGGACCATCTTGCGAAGCATAAACAGCATAGTATACAGCATCGGATGTAACAATAGGGGCATCGGAAGCAGAAGTAAAGAGAACAGATGGGGCAGATGACTGCTTAGAGGTTATCTCTGTTTTTGTCCATCCAACAAATTTATTATCTTCTACATCTGAAGGTGGTGTTGGAAGTTGAGCAACTTTCTCACCATCGGCAACAACTGTGGTTGGTGAACCTACAGAATATGTCGAGCCATTAACCTTCCATGTAATATTATGGTTGCCTGCTACCCTACCCTTCAAATCTACTGCGACAGGAGTTGCATCAGAAGAGGATATTGTCAATACAGCAGAATGAGTTCCTGTGGTAGATGGATTGTATGATACTAACACTTCTGTGGAAGAAATAGTTCCATCAGTAGCTTCGATTACAGAAGGAGTGGCACTAAACATATTTGCATCCTTACCAGAAATAGTGATTGTTGCAGAAGATGTAAGATTAGCACCTGAAATATTAATGGACTTATTATAAGAATTACCAACTTCGGAAGCTACGAAATCAAGAGAAGATACAGACGTTGACAAGGTTGGACCAGACATCTTTTTATAAATATAAAGAGCTCCCGATTTCTCATACACATTTGTATTATCTGCTAAATGATCAAAGAACTTTGTGGCATATGCATAAAAGGTATTCTCATTTTTCCAACCAATGTATCTTCCTGTTGGCTTATTAAGAGTAATCTTAAATGCATTAGTAGATTCAAGTTTTGATATAAAACATAAAGACTTTTTAGTAGAATTACAAGTCAAAGTAGTAGTAGAAGACTTGTCATCATTATAGATACCTTTACTTCCATTCATAAAGTAGAAAGTGTTTGAAGAAGATCCGGCAGAGGTAGTCCAGATAAAGGAGGCATCGGGATTCTTAATCTTTTTATCAGACTCCATGGTTATAGCACTGCCATTATTGGCATTAGCTCTGAGTGCATAATGCGATTTACCATCACTAATGACAATAAGGTAAGTTTGACCGGCAACAATATCATTCAAGGAAGAACATTGCTCATAATACACATCGTTTGCCTTTGCACTTACTGAAAACAAAATGAGAAGTGTAAATAATAGAGACAACTTAGTGATTAGTTGTTTGGTGATAATGTAATGTTTCATATATTTGTTATTTGATTTTTTTTAGTTAATAAATACTGAATCAAGTTTGCAATTTTGATTCTTTTAGTACAAAAGTAATAACTTATAACGAAACAAACAAATAAAGCGTAAGAAAAAAGAAAATACATATAAAAAAAAGCCCTCGACCAAATAAATGGTCGAGGGCGGGATATAATAAGGCAATATTATACAAATATTGTTATTCAGCCTTAGCTTCCTCAGCTGGAGCCTCAGTAGCCTCTGTAGCTGGTGCTTCAACAGCGTCAGCCTTCTTTGTAGAACGACGGCTACGACGAGTCTTCTTCTCTGCCTTAGGAGCCTTTGCCATGTTCTCATCGAAGTCAACAAGCTCGATGAAAGCAACTGCTGCACCGTCACCAAGACGATTACCAAGCTTGATGATACGTGTGTATCCACCTGGACGATCGCCTACCTTCTCAGCTACGATACCAAAGAGTTCCTTGATAGCTTCCTTGTTCTGGAGATAGCTGAAAACTACACGACGAGAGTTAGTGCTGTCGTTCTTGCAACGTGTGATGAGAGGCTCAACGTATGTCTTAAGAGCCTTAGCCTTAGCAAGAGTCGTAGTGATTCTTTTGTGCATGATCAAAGAGATAGCCAAGTTAGCAAGCATGGCCTGACGATGGTCAGCAGTACGACTCAAATGGTTGAATTTCTTATTGTGTCTCATTTTTTTTAAATTTGTTTATGGGCTGGTTAGCTCACCCTTAGTGGGTTTACTCCTTGTCCAGTTTATACTTTGAAATGTCGGTTCCAAACGACAGATTCAGACCCTCGAGCAAATCATCAAGCTCTGAGAGCGATTTCTTACCAAAGTTGCGGAACTTCAAGAGGTCAGTCTTGTTAAACTGAACCAAATCACCAAGAGTCTCAACATCAGCTGCCTTCAAGCAGTTGAGGGCACGAACACTAAGATTCATGTCTACGAGACGAGTCTTAAGCAACTGGCGCATATGAAGAACCTCTTCATCAAACTCCTGATTGCTCTCCTGATCCTGAGTCTCAAGAGTAATCTTCTCATCAGAGAAGAGCATGAAGTGATAAATAAGAATCTTCGCAGCCTCTTTCAGTGCATCCTTTGGACTAATGGAACCATCTGTTGTAATTTCAAGTACGAGCTTATCATAGTCGGTCTTTTGCTCAACACGATATGGTTCTACAGCGTACTTTACATTACGTATAGGGGTGTAGATGGAATCGATTGGGAGAACGTTAACGTCAGTGCAGAATTGACGATTCTCATCAGCAGGAACATAACCACGTCCCTTATTAATAGTCAAATCGATCTGCATCGAAGCTTTGGCATCTAAATGACAAATCACCAAATCAGGGTTTAACACTTCAAATCCAGTCAGATACTTATTAATATCACCTGCTTTGAATTCGGTGGAATTCTCTACGGAGATAGTTACTTTCTCGTTCTCGAATTCTTCTACTACTTGCTTGAATCGCACTTGTTTGAGATTCAAGATGATGTTTGTGACATCCTCCTTTACACCAGGCACCGAAGAGAACTCATGCTCAACACCACTAATACGGATGGTATTGATAGCATAGCCTTCGAGCGATGAAAGAAGTATGCGGCGCAAGGCATTACCAATGGTAACACCGAAGCCAGGCTCAAGAGGACGGAATTCGAACTTGCCGAACTTGTCATCTGCCTCAAGCATCACAACTTTATCGGGTTTTTGAAATGCTAATATCGCCATTAACTTAATGATTTATTGTTTAGAATACAACTCAACGATTAACTGCTCCTTGATGTTCTCAGGAATGTCGGCACGCTCTGGCTTGTGCAAGAACTTACCGCTCTTGGTATTCTCGTCCCACTCAATCCAAGGATACTTGCTGTGGTTGAAACCTGCAAGTGCAGCCTCGATAACCTCGAGAGACTTAGACTTCTCACGAACTGCGATAACCATACCTGGCTTAACAGCGAAAGAAGGAATATTTACTACCTGACCGTCAACAACGATATGCTTGTGACCTACCAACTGACGAGCAGCTGCACGTGTAGGAGCCAAACCAAGACGATATACTACGTTGTCAAGACGGCACTCGAGATTCTGAAGAAGAACCTCACCGGTGATACCCTCAGCCTTAGCTGCATGCTCGAACATGTTACGGAACTGACGCTCGAGAACACCGTATGTATACTTAGCCTTCTGCTTCTCAGCAAGCTGAGCACCATACTCAGATACCTTACGACGACGGTTGTTACCGTGCTGGCCAGGAGGAAAGTTACGCTTTGCAAGTACCTTATCTGCGCCGAAGATTGGCTCACCAAAACGGCGTGCAATTTTAGATTTTGGACCTATATATCTTGCCATAATAATAAATTCTATTTAATCAATTGTATCTAATGGTTATTATACACGACGACGCTTAGGAGGACGGCAACCGTTGTGTGGCAATGGAGTTACGTCAATGATCTCAGTAACCTCGATGCCTGCTCCGTGGATAGCACGGATAGCGCTCTCACGTCCGTTACCTGGACCCTTAACATATGCCTTAACCTTACGCAAGCCGAGATCAAAAGCTACCTTTGCGCAATCCTCTGCTGCCATCTGAGCTGCATAAGGAGTGTTCTTCTTAGAACCGCGGAAGCCCATCTTACCAGCTGAAGACCAAGAGATAACCTGACCCTCGCTGTTGGCGAGCGATACAATGATGTTGTTGAACGAGCTGTGAACATGCAACTGTCCGAGAGCGTCAACTCTTACATTTCTTTTCTTAGATGCTGCTGTTTTCTTTGCCATACTTAATTTCCTCCTAATTACTTAGTAGCTTTCTTCTTATTAGCAACAGTCTTCTTCTTTCCCTTACGGGTACGAGCATTATTCTTAGTGCTCTGGCCACGAACAGGAAGACCATTACGATGTCTAACACCACGGTAGCAACCGATATCCATCAAACGCTTAATGTTCATCTGGATCTCTGAACGGAGATCACCTTCTACCTTAAACTCAGCGCCGATAATTTCACGGATCTTGGCTGCCTGGTCATCAGACCACTCGTTAACCTTCAGGTCACGGCTTACACCAGCTTTATCCAATATCTTTGCTGAACTACTTCGACCGATACCATAGATATAGGTCAATGCGATTTCGCCACGCTTATTCTGGGGCAAATCTACTCCAACAATTCTTATTGCCATTTGTTGATTAAATGATAAAAATAAATAATAAAAAAGTCTTGTTTGCGCTAAAAAGCATGCAAAGGTAAGAATAATATCTCATAATTCTTACCTTTTACATTTTTTTAACTTAACCCTGTCTCAACTTGAACTTAGGGTTCTTCTTGTTAATAACGAAAAGGCGACCCTTACGACGTACGATCTTGCAGTCAGGTGTGCGCTTCTTTAATGATGCTCTTGTCTTCATAATTTATATTATGTTATTTGTATCTAAATACGATTCTGCCTTTGGTCAAATCGTAAGGACTCATCTCTACCTTTACCTTGTCGCCAGGAAGAATTTTGATGTAGTGCATTCTCATCTTACCTGAAATGTGGGCAATGATTTGAACGCCATTCTCAAGTTCTACTCGGAACATGGCATTTGAGAGAGACTCTACGATAGTGCCATCTTGTTCTATTGCGGATTGTTTTGCCATAAATTATTGTTGTTCTAAATGTTCAATTTCCTCAAACGTAGATAAAATCTCAGCTTTACCCTTTCGAATAGCTATAGTATGTTCGAAATGGGCGGCAGGCTTTAAGTCTCTTGTTATGATGCTCCATTTATCATGAAGCATCCATATTTGACGGTCGCCAAGGGTAATCATTGGTTCAATGGCTATACACATTCCTTCTTTCAAGAAGGCACCTTGTCCACGTTTACCATAGTTGGGTATTGCTGGATCCTCATGCATTTCGCGACCGATGCCATGACCTGTTAGTTCTCTAACCACTCCATAGCCAAACGATTCGCAATATGTTTGAACGGCTTCACCAATGTCTCCAACATGATTTCCTGCGACTGCCTTTTCAATGCCTTTATAAAGAGACTCCTTAGTAACCTTGAGGAGTTGTCTTACCTCTGGAGCAACATCGCCAACACAGAATGTGTAACAACTATCACCATTATAGCCATCAAGAAGAGTTCCACAATCAATAGATATGATGTCACCATCCTTCAAGACAACCTTATCGCTTGGTATTCCATGCACAACAATAGCATTAATAGATGTGCAGATACTTGCGGGGAAAGACCCTCCAATTGGATTAGGGAAATTCTTGAACGTTGGAATTGCTCCATGATCACGTATGAACTCCTCTGCTATAGTATCCAGTTGAAGGGTCGTTACTCCAGGTTTTATATGCTTAGCCAATTCTGCAAGAGTAGCACCAACAAGTTGGTTAGCTCTACGCATCTTGGCGATTTCATCTTCCGTCTTTAGAAATATGTTCATTTCTTCAGACCAAATTAATATGCCGAAACAGCACCACCACGAGTGTGACCAGAATTGAGAAGTCCGTCATAATGACGCATTAGCAGATGACTTTCAATCTGTTGTAGAGTGTCGATAACAACACCTACAAGAATGAGCAGCGATGTACCACCGAAGAACTGTGAGAATCCCTGCTGAACATTAAGGAGTCCAGCAAGCGCTGGCATCACAGCAATGAAAGCTATGAACAAAGAGCCAGGGAATGTGATTCTAGTCATAATGGTATCAATATACTCGGCAGTGTCCTTACCTGGCTTGATACCAGGAATGAAACCGTTGTTACGCTTCATATCTTCAGCCATCTGTGTTGGATTCAAAGTGATAGCTGTATAGAAATATGTGAAAGCGATGATGAGTACAACATAAATGCAATTGTACAACAAGCTACGGTTGTCAAGGAGTGACTGAACAACCCAAGAAGTATTATCACTCTGATAACGAACGAAAGCCAAAGGAATAAACATCAAAGCCTGAGCGAAGATGATAGGCATTACGTTAGCAGCGAAGAGCTTCAAAGGTATGTACTGACGAGCACCACCGTACTGTTTGTTTCCTACAAGACGCTTAGCGTATTGAACAGGTACCTTACGTACACCCTGTACGAGCATGATAGAAGCGCAAACGACAGCGTAGAGGATAAGAATTTCTGCAATGAACATGATGATACCACCACCAGAGATAGCGTTCAAACGCGAACCGAATTCCTGAGCAAAAGCCTGTGGAAGACGAGCGATGATACCAATCATAATGATCATTGAAATTCCGTTTCCTACACCCTTATCAGTGATACGCTCACCAAGCCAAAGGATGAACATGCTACCTGCTGCAAGAATGAAAGTGGCTGGGAACATAAAGACTGTCCATGAAATTCCTGAAGCCAAAGCCTGAGAGGCCTGGAGCTTCAGGTTTATGAGGTAACTTGGAGCCTGGAACAGAAGGATACCTACTGTCAAGGCACGAGTATACCAGCTAATTTTCTTTCTTCCACTCTCACCTTCGCGCTGCATCTTTTGGAAGTAAGGAACAGCAACGGCAAGAAGCTGCATTACGATGGAAGCTGAGATGTAAGGCATAATACCAAGCGCGAATATTGACGCATTGGAAAATGCACCACCAGAGAACATGTCCAAAAGCGACATAAGGCCGCCTGAGGTTTGCGACTGTAGTTTTTCCAACATGGCTGGATTGATGCCCGGAAGGACAACAAAAGAGCCGAAACGATATATAGCCGTAAACAGGAAGGTGATGAGGAGTCGCTGACGCAAATCCTCAACCTTCCAACAGTTCTTTAGTATCTCAATGAATTTTTTCATTACTTAGATAATAGTTGTGTTACCACCCAATGCTTTAATAGCCTCTTCTGCAGTCTTAGAGAATGCATTAGCTTCAACGTCGATCTTAGTTGTCAACTGACCGTTACCAAGAATCTTAACGAGAGCCTTGCTGTTAGCGATGCCAGCAGCTACGAGCTCAGCCAAGCCAATCTTTGCATATCCCTTAGCCTCTGCGAGAGCCTGAAGAGTAGACAAGTTAACAGGAGTATATTCCTTGTGGTTGATGTTCTTGAAACCACCCTTTGGAATACGACGCTGCAAAGGCATCTGACCACCTTCGAAACCTATCTTTCTCTTATAACCAGAGCGTGCCTTAGCACCCTTGTGACCACGGGTAGAAGTACCACCGAGTCCAGAACCTGTACCACGACCGATACGACGTGTAGAGTGTGTTGAGCCAGCAGCTGGTTTCAAATTACTTAATTTCATAATTTCTGAATTTACTTGTTAATTATTCAACTACTGTAACCAAATGGTGAACCTTACGGATCATGCCACGTGTGCTTGGAGTATCCTCAACCTCAACAACCTGAGAAATCTTCTTAAGACCGAGCGCCTCGAGAGTACGCTTCTGATCGATAGGAGCTCCAATCTTGCTCTTAATCTGCTTGATTTTTATTGTTGCCATTGTATAAACCTCCAATTATCCGTTAAACACTTTATCCATGCTTACACCACGCTCACCAGCGATAGTGTATGCGTCACGCATCTGAGCCAAAGCCTTAATGGTAGCCTTAACAAGGTTGTGAGCGTTTGATGAGCCCTTAGACTTAGCGATCACATCCTTAACACCTACACTCTCAAGAACCGCACGCATAGCACCACCGGCCTTAAGACCAGTACCGGCAGCAGCAGGCTTGAGAAGTACCTGAGCACCACTGAAAGTAGCCTCTACTTCATGAGGAACAGTACCCTTGAGAACAGGAACCTTAACGAGGTTCTTCTTAGCAGCCTCGGTACCCTTAGCGATAGCAGCTGTAACTTCACCTGCCTTACCAAGACCGTAGCCGATAACACCGTTACCGTCACCTACAACGACGATAGCAGCGAATGTAAAGGTACGACCACCCTTTGTAACCTTAGTTACACGGTTGATGGCTACCAAGCGATCTTTCAATTCAGCGTCACTATTTACTTTAACTTTATTCATTGCCATAATCGTTTATTAGAAATTAAGTCCACCTTCGCGTGCACCGTCAGCGAGTGACTGTACACGACCGTGATAAAGATAACCATTACGGTCGAAAACAACAGACTCGACACCAGCAGCCTTAGCCTTTTCAGCCAAAAGAAGACCAACCTTCTTAGCCTGCTCTGTCTTGTTCATCTTTTCAAAACCGAGTGAAGAAGCAGCAGCGAGAGTAACACCTGCCTTATCGTTGATAACCTGAGCGTAAATCTGCTTGTTAGAGCGGAAAACGCTGAGACGTGGACGCTCTGCAGTTCCAACGATCTTTTTACGGATGCGGAACTTTATCTTAATTCGTCTTTCTATTTTATTAAATGCCATAATTGTAATCTTAATTAAAATTATTTAGCTGAAGCTGACTTACCAGACTTTCTGCGGATGACCTCACCCTTGAACAGGATACCCTTACCCTTGTAAGGCTCAGGCATACGGAAAGAACGAATTTTAGCACAGATGAGTCCAATCAACTGCTTATCGCAAGACTCGAGAGTGATCTGAGGATTCTGGTTTCTCTCAGACTTTGTCTCAACCTTAACCTCCTTAGGCAATTCCAAGAAGATTGGGTGAGTATAACCAAGAGAGAACTCTACGAGGTTACCCTGATTTGAAACACGGTAACCAACACCTACGAGCTCCATTTCCTTCTTGTAACCCTCGCTAACGCCAACAACCATGTTGTGAACAAGCGAACGGTAAAGACCATGGAAAGCCTGCTTCTGCTTTACATTAACAGGGCTGTTCTCGTCGATCTCGAAAGTTATCTGACCGTCATTGAGGTTGAACTTGATAGAAGGGTCAATCCACTGTGAAAGTTCACCCTTAGGACCCTTAACATTTACAACGTTTGTATTAGCATCGAAGTTAACTGTAACTCCAGCTGGTACACTAATTGGCAATTTACCTATTCTTGACATATTCAAATCCTCCAATTAATAAACGTAGCAAAGAACCTCACCACCAATCTTAAGAGAAGCGGCTTCCTTGTCTGTCATTACACCTTGAGACGTAGATATAATTGCTATACCAAGTCCGTTGATAACACGTGGCATGTCCTTATAACCAGTATACTTACGGAGACCTGGTGTAGAAACACGCTTCAAGCCCTTGATGGCGTTCTGCTTAGTAGCAGGGTTGTACTTAAGAGCAACCTTGATAGTACCCTGAGGACCATCCTCGAGGAACTTGTAATTCAAGATGTAACCCTTGTCAAAGAGAATCTTAGTGATCTCTTTCTTCAAGTTTGACGCAGGAACTTCAACAACACGGTGATGAGCCATGATTGCGTTTCTGAGTCGAGTCAGATAATCTGCTATTGGATCTGTCATAAAAAAAAGTTTAATTAATCGGGACTACCCCGACAATATTAAAAAATAAAATAAAAATTACCAGCTTGCTTTCTTTACTCCAGGAATGAGACCTGCTGAAGCCATCTCGCGGAACTGAATACGAGAGAGACCGAACTGGCGGATATATCCTTTTGGACGGCCAGTGATCTTGCAACGGTTGTGCAAACGTATTGGATTAGCGTTCTTTGGGATTGCCTGAAGCTTACGAGCAGCCTCGTAAGCCTCAGCAGGATCCTGAGCAGTAGCAATAATCTTCTTTAGAGCTGCGCGCTTTTCAGCGTAACGAGCAACAAGTTTCGCACGCTTTACCTCGCGAGCTTTCATTGATTCTTTTGCCATATCTCTTTTCCTTATTTAGCGTTCTTGAATGGGAGTCCAAATCCTTTGAGGAGAGCGAAACCTTCCTCGTCGGTCTGTGCAGAAGTCACGAATGTGATGTTCATACCCTGGATACGATCGATCTGGTCGAGGTTGATCTCAGGGAAGATGATCTGCTCACTTATACCGAGAGTGTAGTTACCACGTCCGTCAAACTTGCTCTCGATACCCTTGAAGTCGCGGATACGAGGAAGAGAAACGCGAACGAGCTTCTCAAGGAATTCATACATGCGCTCACGGCGAAGAGTTACCATAACACCGATAGGCATCTTCTTACGAAGCTTGAAGTTAGCGATATCCTTGCGAGAATATGTAGCTACGGCCTTCTGACCAGTGATAGCTGTCATCTCGTTGATAGCAACATCGATAATCTTCTTGTCCTGTGTTGCGTCGCCAAGTCCCTGGTTGATAACGATCTTCTTCAAGACAGGAATCTGCATTGATGAAGAATAGTTGAACTGCTTCTGCAGTGAAGGAGCGATAGTCTCCTTATATACTTTCTTTAACTGTGCTGTATCCATTACTTGATTTCCTCCCCTGACTTTTTAGCGATGCGAACAACGTTTTTACCCTCATGCTTGATAGCAACACGAGTAGCCTTGCCACTCTTAGGATCAATCAAACTCAAATTTGAGATATGAATAGGAGCCTCCTGCTTAACAATACCTCCCTGAGGATTCTTAGCAGATGGCTTAGTGCTCTTAGAAACCATGTGCACACCTTCTACGATAGCACGGTTCTCCTCAACGAGGACCTTAAGCACCTTACCAGTCTTGCCCTTATCTGCACCGGCAATAACGATAACGGTATCGTCTTTCTTAATATGTAACTTACTCATTACTTCTTACTTTTTAAATATTAAAGAACCTCAGGTGCCAAAGAAACGACTTTCATATTTACTGCACGAAGCTCACGAGCAACAGGACCGAAGATACGGCTACCACGAAGCTCACCTGCATTGTTGAGCAATACACAAGCGTTGTCATCGAAACGGATGTAAGAACCATCTGCACGACGAATTTCCTTCTTTGTGCGAACAATCAAAGCCTTTGATACTGCACCCTTCTTCAAATCACTTGATGGGATAACGTTCTTGACAGCAACGACAATCACGTCACCAACGCTAGCGTAACGACGGCCTGTACCACCGAGAACTCGAATGCAAAGAGCCTCACGAGCACCGCTGTTATCACATACTGTAAGTCTTGATTCAGTCTGTATCATAATTACTTAGCTTTTTCTACAATTTGTACTAATCTCCATCTCTTTGTCTTAGACAGAGGACGAGTCTCCATGATCATAACTGTATCACCTACGTTAGCCTCATTATTCTCGTCATGTGCATGGTACTTCTTTGTCTTCTGGACAAACTTACCATAAATAGGGTGCATCTCCTTGAACTTAGCTGCAATAACAATGGTTTTATCCATCTTGTTGCTAATAACAACACCCTGTCTTACTTTTCTTAAATTTCTTGTTTCCATCTGGACCATTATTATTTGTTAAGTTCTCTCTGACGAAGTTCAGTTTTCATACGTGCGATATCACGACGAGCAACCTTAATCTCTGATGGATTCTCAAGTGGAGTTACATTATGATTGATCTTCTTCTTGTTCAAAGCATCAACAGCTGCCTCCAACTTCTCAACCAATTCTTTGGTCTCGATATTTTTAATTTCTGCAATCTTCATAATTAAGCGTTTTTATCGTAATCACGTCTAACAATAAACTTAGTCTTCACAGGAAGTTTCTGAGCGCAAAGACGGAGTCCCTCCTTTGCAATGTCGAAGCTTACACCCTCTACTTCGAAGAGAATACGACCTGGTGTAACAGGTGCAACCCATCCTGCTGGATCACCCTTACCTTTACCCATACGGACATCAGCAGGCTTGCGAGTGATTGGCTTATCAGGGAAAATTCTAATCCAGACCTGACCTTGACGGTTCATATAGCGGTTCAATGCTACACGAGCTGCCTCAATCTGACGACTATCGATCCACTTTGATTCAAGAGTTTTGATACCAAAAGAACCGAAAGCCAATTGTGTACCTCTGTGAGCGTTGCCTTTGTTGCCACGACCATCTTGAGGTCTTCTATATTTTACTCTTTTTGGCTGTAACATGATAGCTTTCTAAAATTTAACGGTTATTGTTTCTTTTACGATTACCACCACGGTTGTTAGAGCGACCGTTACCACGGTTATTGCTCTTATTGTCCTGTGAGAAGTTTGGAGTAAGATCAGCCTTACCATAAACCTCACCACGGCAAATCCAAACCTTAATACCAAGCAAACCTACCTTTGTAAGTGCCTCGCACTGGCAGTAGTCGATGTCTGCGCGGAATGTATGAAGAGGTGTACGACCCTCTTTGTACATTTCTTTACGTGCCATTTCAGCACCATTCAGACGACCTGTAATCTGTACCTTGATACCCTCAGCGCCAGCACGCATGGTGTTAGCAACTGCCATCTTGATAGCGCGACGATAAGCAATCATGTGCTCAATCTGGCTCGCGATATTCTTACCTACGATGGTAGCATCAAGCTCAGGCTTCTTAACCTCGAAGATGTTGATCTGAATATCTTTCTTGTAAAGCTTCTTCAACTCTTCCTTCAACTTATCTACATCCTGACCACCTTTACCAATGACAATACCTGGACGGGCTGTGCAAATAGTAATGGTAACAAGCTTCAATGTACGTTCGATAACGATACGAGAAACACTTGCCTTAGCAAGGCGCTCGTTAAGATACTTACGGATTTTCTGATCCTCTACGAGGTTGTCACCGAAGTTCTTACCACCGAACCAATTTGAATCCCAACCACGGATAACACCAAGTCGGTTACTAATCGGATTAACTTTCTGTCCCATTCTACTTAATTATTTTTCGTCATTAGTTTTTGCATCAACAAAAAGAGTTACATGGTTAGAACGCTTACGAATTCTATAACCACGACCCTGTGGTGCAGGTCTCATACGTTTCATTGTAACGCCTTCGTCAACGAAGACCTTACTGATATAAAGCTCACCGTCTTCAGCCTTGCGATTATTCTTAGCTTCCCAGTTAGCGATAGCTGAACGAAGTAATTTCTCTACATCAGCTGATGCCTGCTTCTTAGAGAAGCGAAGTACTCCGAGTGCACGGTTAACCTCCATACCACGAATCATGTCTACTACATAGCGCATCTTACGTGGAGAAGAAGGAACGCCTACCAACTTTGCGAAGTACAAGTTTTTACGGGCTTCTTTCAATTTCTCAGCCGCAATATGTTTTCTTGCTCCCATTATTTACTTAAATTTTAAATGGTTTAACCCTTAGCTTACTTTCTGTTACCAGAGTGACCGCCAAAGCGACGTGTTGGAGCGAACTCTCCAAGCTTGTGGCCAACCATATTCTCTGTAACATAAACAGGGATAAATTTGTTACCGTTATGAACTGCAACAGTATGTCCTACGAAATCAGGAGATATCATTGAAGCTCTAGCCCATGTCTTAACAACATTCTTCTTGCCACTCTCGTTCATAGCGAGAATCTTCTTCTCGAGAGAAACGTTGATGTATGGACCTTTTTTAAGTGAACGACTCATAATTTACTCTTTATTTTTTGTTAGCTCTTTCAATAATATACTTGTTAGAAAGCTTCTTAGGTGCACGAGTCTTGAGACCCTTAGCGTACAAGCCCTTGCGTGAACGTGGATGACCACCACTCTGGCGACCTTCACCACCACCCATTGGGTGATCAACAGGGTTCATAACAACACCACGGTTGTGTGGACGACGACCCAACCAGCGTGAACGACCAGCCTTACCAGACTGCTCAAGAGCGTGGTCAGAGTTACCAACACTACCAACTGTAGCCTTACAAGCACTCAAAATCTGGCGTGTTTCACCAGAAGGGAGCTTAATTACACAATAACTGCCCTCACGAGAAGTCAACTGAGCAAAATTACCAGCCGAACGAACCAACAAAGCACCCTGACCAGGACGCAACTCGATGTTGTGGATCACTGTACCAACAGGGATGTTTGCCAAAGGAAGACAGTTACCAATCTCAGGAGCAGCATCTGCACCTGACATCAAAGTAGCGCCTACCTGAAGTCCGTTAGGAGCAATAATGTAACGTTTTTCACCATCAGCATAGTAAAGCAATGCGATACGAGCCGAACGGTTTGGATCGTACTCGATTGTCTTAACAACTGCTGGAACACCATCTTTCTCACGTTTGAAGTCGATTAAACGATACTTCTGCTTGTGACCACCGCCAATGTAGCGAACGGTCATCTTACCGGTGTTGTTTCGACCGCCGGTAGAACGCTTACCGTAAACGAGAGACTTCTCTGGCACGGATGCAGTAATATCCTCGAACGTGCCAATAACCTTGTGTCTTTGACCCGGAGTAACCGGTTTTAATTTACGTACTGCCATTTTTTATTTTAAATATTGCTGTAAAAATCAATTGTATCGCCCTCCTTAAGAGTAACGATTGCCTTCTTGAACGCATTCTTCTGACCCTTAACAAGACCTGCCTTTGTATAACGGGCAGAGCGCTTGCCAGCGTAACGAATAGTGTTCACGTCAACTACTGTAACATTATACAGACTCTCAACTTCCTTCTTAATCTCGAGCTTATTAGCCTCAGGACGAACAACGAAGCCATAGCGGTTAGGCTGCTTGTCTGTAATCTTGGTCATCTTCTCAGTAACCAATGGTTTGATAATAAATGCCATATTCTAATATCTCCTTTTTACTTTGTTAAGATCTGGTCGATAGTCTCCAGCGACTTTTCAGTAATCACTACTACATCAGCGTTCAAAACTTTGTACGAATTGACGTTAGATGCGAGGATAACCTCAGCGCGCTGTAAGTTACGTGCAGACAAATATACGTTTTTATTTGATTCTGGCAAAACGAAGAGCACTTTTTTGCCCTCAATTTTGAGATTCTTAATAATACTTAAGAATTCTTTAGTCTTTGGAGCCTCAAATGTAAAGTCTTCCAACATTACAATTGCGCTTTCCTGTGCCTTATAAGACAGAGCAGACTTACGAGCAAGAATCTTTACTTTTTTGTTGAGCTTGAAGCGGTAATCACGTGGCTTAGGACCAAAAACGCGAGCACCACCTACGAGTACAGGTGAGTTAATATCACCACGGCGAGCACCACCGCCGCCCTTCTGACGACCAAGCTTACGAGTAGAACCGCTCATCTCGCTTCTCTCCTTAGACTTAGCTGTACCCTGACGCTGGTTAGCGAGATACTGCTTTACGTCGAGATAGAGAACGTGATCGTTAGGCTCAATGCCGAAGACTGCATCATTAAGAGCTACCTTGCGGCCGGTCTCCTGACCTTTGATATCTAATACGCTAACTTCCATTATTTCTCAATTAAAACAGTTGAACCTTTGCATCCAGCGAAAGAACCCTTAACGATAAGAAGGTTCTGCTCTGGAATAACCTTTAACACCTGAAGATTCTGAGTAGTTACGCGGTCGCCACCCATCTGGCCACCCATGCGCATACCCTTGAATACCTTTGCTGGGTAAGAACAAGCACCGATAGATCCCGGTTTGCGTGCGCGGTCGTCCTGACCGTGAGTGCTCTGACCTACACCGCCGAAGCCGTGACGCTTAACAACACCCTGGAAACCCTTACCCTTAGAAGTACCAACAACGTCTACATACTTAGCGTCGTTGAAGATTTCAACTGTAATGGTATCACCGAGGTTATACTCCTCGTCGAACTTGAACTCGGCCAAGTGCTTCTTTGGTGTTGTGCCGGCTTTCTTGAATACACCCATCATTGGCTTAGTGGTGTTCTTCTCTTTAGCCTCTTCGAAACCCAACTGAACGGCGCTATAACCGTCTTTTTCTACAGTCTTAACTTGGGTTACAACACAAGGACCAGCTTCGATAACAGTGCACGGTACGTTCTTACCGTCGGCACTGAAAACGGATGTCATTCCGATTTTCTTTCCTAATAATCCTGGCATTTCAATAAAATTTTAAAATGATTGATTTTGTTTTTGTGAGATAATTGTTATTATACCTTGATTTCTACTTCAACACCTGAAGGCAACTCAAGCTTCATAAGAGCGTCTACAGTCTTAGCTGTTGAGCTGTAGATGTCGATCAAGCGCTTGAAATCTGAAATCTGGAACTGCTCGCGTGACTTCTTGTTAACGAAGGTTGAGCGGTTAACGGTAATGATGCGCTTGTGAGTTGGCAATGGAATAGGACCACTTACGATAGCGCCAGTAGCCTTAACGGCCTTAACAATTTTCTCAGCTGACTTATCAACCAACATGTGGTCGTAAGACTTCAGCTTAATTCTGATTTTCTGACTCATTGTCAATTAAGTTGATTAAAAAAATTATAGTTTTATGAAGTGGGGTACGTCAGATAAGAGTCATTCGCTACCTGACGCCCCATATCATGTTGTTTGTATGCTTTAAGCAATGTTATTAGAGGAGCTCGGCATGACCGTTAACCTCTTCGAGAACTGCCTTAGCAATGCTTGCTGACAGTGGCTCGTGGTGATCGTACTCCATAGAGCTTGTTGCACGACCAGAAGTGATTGTACGGAGAGCTGTTACATAACCGAACATCTCTGCCAATGGAACCATAGCCTTAACGATACGTGCACCGCTACGAGCCTCTTCCATACCCTGAACCATACCACGACGCTTGTTCAAGTCACCGATTACATCGCCCATGTTCTCCTCTGGAGTAACAACCTCTACCTTCATGATAGGCTCCATGAGGGTTGGCTTAGCCTTAGGACAGAGAACCTTGAATGCCTGGTGAGCAACAAGCTCAAATGACAACTGGTCAGAGTCAACTGGGTGGAAGCTACCATCAGTAAGAGTAACCTTCAAGCCAGTCATTGGGAAACCACCGAGAACACCGTTCTTGAGGCAGTCCTTGAATCCCTTCTGTACAGATGGGATGAATTCCTTAGGCACGTTACCACCCTTAACCTCGTTGATGAACTGCAAGTCGTCCTCTTTGTAATCTTCATCCTTAGGGCCGATAGTAACATCGATACAAGCGAACTTACCACGACCACCAGACTGCTTCTTATATGTCTCACGGCTCTGAGCTGTGCCCAAGATAGCCTCCTTATAGTTAACCTGTGGCTTACCCTGGTTACACTCAACCTTGAACTCACGCTTCAGACGGTCGATGATGATATCCAAGTGGAGCTCACCCATACCAGAGATGATGGTCTGACCACTCTGCTCGTCGGTACGTACGGTAAAGGTTGGGTCCTCTTCAGCCAACTTAGCGAGACCGTTATCCATCTTAGCGATGTCAGCCTGGCTCTTAGGCTCAACTGCGATAGAGATCACAGTATCAGGGAATGTCATAGACTCCAATACGATTGGGTGATCCTCATCACAGAGTGTATCACCTGTACGGATATCCTTGAAACCTACACCTGCACCGATATCACCAGCATCGATAGACTCCATTGGAATCTCCTGCTTAGAGTTCATCTGGAACAGACGGCTGATACGCTCGCGCTTGCCAGAACGTGGGTTGTAAACATAAGAACCAGCAACAACCTTACCTGAGTAAACACGGAAGAATACCAAGCGGCCCATGAATGGGTCTGTAGCAATCTTAAATGCGAGAGCAGATGTTGGCTCATCCTCAGATGGCTTACGATCCTCTTCCTCCTCAGTATCAGGGTTAGTACCGATGATATTTGGAGTATCCATTGGTGAAGGCAAGAATGCACATACATAGTCGAGCAATGGCTGAACACCCTTATTCTTGTATGAAGAACCGAGCAACATTGGGCAGCACTCCATAGCACAGCAACCCTTACGGATAGCAGCAAGAAGCTTCTCCTCTGGAACATCCTTACCATCGAGATAAAGTTCCATAACCTCGTCATCGAAGTTAGCAGCGCCCTCAAGGAGTTTATCACGCCACTCAGCAGCCTCGTCAGCCAAGTCTGCAGGGATTTCCTCTACATCATACTCAGCACCCATAGTCTCATCGTGCCAAAGGATAGCCTTCATCTTAATGAGGTCAACTACACCCTTGAAGTTCTCCTCTGCACCAATAGGAATCTGAATAGCAATTGGATTAGCGCCCAAGATATCCTTCATCTGCTGAACTGTCTCGAAGAAGTTAGCACCAGAACGGTCCATCTTGTTTACATAACCGATACGAGGTACATTATACTTATCAGCCTGACGCCATACAGTCTCAGACTGTGGCTGAACACCATCAGCTGCAGAATATGTAGCAACAGCACCATCAAGTACGCGGAGAGAACGCTCTACCTCGGCGGTAAAGTCAACGTGTCCCGGAGTATCGATCAAGTTAATCTTGTATGACTTGCCAAGATAGTTCCAGTTACAAGTTGTAGCAGCAGAGGTAATAGTAATACCACGTTCCTGCTCCTGAGCCATCCAGTCCATGGTAGCTGCACCATCGTGCACCTCACCAATCTTGTGAGTTTTACCAGTGTAGAACAAGATACGCTCTGATGTTGTTGTTTTACCGGCATCGATGTGAGCCATAATACCGATATTACGTGTCAAATGTAAATCGCGATTTGCCATTTTCTTTTTACCTATTTATTAAATTAGAATCTAAAGTGAGCAAATGCACGGTTAGCCTCAGCCATGCGGTGCATATCTTCCTTACGCTTGTATGCGCCACCCTGATTGTTGTAAGCATCCATAATTTCAGCTGCGAGCTTGTCAGCCATTGACTTACCACTACGCTTACGAGCGAAAGCGATCAAGTTCTTCATAGAGATACTCTCCTTGCGATCAGGACGAATTTCTGTTGGTACCTGGAATGTAGCACCACCGATACGACGGCTCTTTACCTCAACCTGAGGAGTGATATTATCAAGTGCCTGCTTCCAAATTTCGAGTGGGCTCTTCTCTTCCTTAGCCATCTTTTCCTTTACGACATCAAGAGAGTTGTAGAAAATCTTATATGAGGCATTCTTCTTGCCATCAAACATAAGATGATTAACGAATTTTGAGACCTTCTGGTCGTTGAAGACTGGATCTGGAAGAACCAAGCGCTTCTTTGGTTTTGCTTTTCTCATTTTTTTGTATTAAAATTATATTCTGCTTGGGGCTGTCATAATGTTCTTCAACGTCCACTCTTGGACATTTACTCAACCTGTTTTTAACAATTCTCCAGCAAAACGATTAAAAAAAACTAAATTCTTAGTCAAGAACAAGGATAAGTTCCTGCGTTCCTCGGTTTCTTTACTTTCCCCGAGCCAGATTCCGAAGTTTTGTGTCAACCACAAGCTTACCAATCAAACAACTCAAGAACTTATCCTGCTTTTTAGTTAGGCTTTACAGCGTTGATTACTTCTTAGCGGCCTTTGGACGCTTAGCTCCGTACTTAGAGCGGCGCTGTGTACGGTTTGTAACACCTGCGGTATCAAGAGTACCACGAACGATGTGATAACGTACACCTGGAAGGTCCTTTACACGACCACCGCGAACAAGCACGATTGAGTGTTCCTGCAAGTTGTGTCCCTCTCCTGGAATGTAAGAGTTAACTTCCTTAGAGTTTGTCAAACGAACACGGGCAACCTTACGCATTGCCGAATTAGGCTTCTTAGGAGTGGTTGTGTATACACGAACGCATACACCGCGACGCTGAGGGCAAGAATCCAAAGCTGGAGACTTACTCTTGTCTACCAATACTGTTCTGCCTTTTCTTACTAACTGTGAAATAGTAGGCATAATTTAAAATTTTTAATTTATATATTTATTTTGTTTATTTTCAACGCTTTACAACACTGTATTAATACATCAAATCTACAATGCCGTTTCGGGCTGCAAAGGTACAAACTTTTTGCTAAAATACATATATATAAAGACAAAAAAGATTTAGCAAAAAGAAATATTTAACGTAATATAACAAATGATAGCATATTTTAGTTACTCACTAATATATGCTATCATTATTTATTCAGCAAGATGAGAGTGTCTCATCTGCCATTTGATAAAAAGTAATATCTTTAAGCCTCACCACTTCCGAAAGGAGCGATAGTGCGACCAGCAGCGTCAGGCTGCTGCATCTGAGGGATTTCGATAGGACCGAATTCCTTCTCATACTTCAATACATTTTCCTGAAGAGCTGCCAAGAGACGCTTTGCATGCTCAGGAGCGAGGATGACGCGAGAGCAAACCTCAGGCTTAGGCATACCAGGAAGGATGCGTGCGAAGTCGAGGATGAAATCGCTATGAGAATGAGAGATGAGTGCGAGGTTTGAATAAACACCAGAAGCTACTTCTGGCTTAAGTTCGAGCTGAAACTGCTGTCCAGCCTGTGGGTTCTTGTTATCAGACATTGTTCAATAATGTTTTTAGGTTATTATTATATATAAATATGTATAGTAGATTACGAAGGCCTTGATTTCGTTGTTTGCGTCATCTAAGACCCTCTATCTAAATGCAAATTTACTAAAAACATTTATGCTGTGCAAATTTTCAATATCATTTTTTCCATTTGAAATAGTGATATAATAGATAAAACATTAAATGAAGGACTGTAATCACGGATAAATTCCATAATCAGAACAGCAATACAACGAAGAAAAGGTGTGATTGCAAGCCTTTTATAGTGTTTGTATTGAATTTTCTTAATAAAAGCAAGAAAAAAACATAGATTAGTGCTAAAATTTAGAATTATAGGCGAAGAAATATTGCAAGTAGCTTTCATTCAACAACTTAACAGACTTCATTCGTTATCGAAGCTATATCTCGAGCAATCTATGCTTTCTAGAAAACGTATCTTTGCTTTCTACCAAAGATATTTTTGCTTACTGTCAAATGTCAATATGATTACTATCAAATATGTTTTATCACAAAAAAAAACAGGGCAGACGCATTAAATATTTTATTCGTTAACATCTGTGTTGTATAGTTATAACTTATTGAATATTAACATTATATATTTACATATATGAAATATTTTTT